>OBLK01000072.1_pt1 | contig 39001 bp, 40 predicted proteins | sample 1518871 | NCBI WGS metagenome assembly OBLK01 (sample SAMEA2464837, study PRJEB22497) | soil metagenome | biome: Grassland; feature: Farmland; material: Clay | place: Australia | collected 2013-02-01 | depth 0.8 m
TATGTTATTAAAATCCAGTGTTTAGTGGCGTTACTAAAATTACAAGTTTAGTGACGGAAACCAAGATGCTTATGCTACCAAAGAAACGTGAAATGAAGGTTTAAGTGAAAAGACAGATTCGTTTTGGGTACAGGAAATGCAAGACAGGTTCACGCACAAAAACAAAGTTGGAAGGCATAGAATACCGTGGAAAGTCAGAAAAGAAGTATACGCAAGAGATAACTTTACCTGTCAATATTGTGGAAAAAAGATTTCGCGTGAGGAGATCACAGTAGATCACCTGATACCCTTAGCTGAAAACGGCACTGACGAAATGATCAACTATGTGACATCATGTCTAGCATGTAATCAACTGAAGGGGTCCATGCCATTGCGAGATTTCGCTAAAACAATAAATTTCCAGATTGATAACTTACCTGTTCATGGTGATCCAGTCGCAAACAATCCACTTCTACCCATGCAGATACGTCTTTTACGCAGAAAAATCATTGAGAAAAGCCGTCTAGAAGGAACTCTTAAGGGTACCAGAGCCAATTACAACTTGGAAAGGGAATTCAGAAGAGCCTTCTGGAACACACCTGAGGGTCTGTCTCTTCAAGCTACCTTTCCAAGCTTACCCGGTCAGGTGAGAATCATGATCCCGGAAATCCAGGTCATCGCAAAAAACAAAAGAGAATTTCTATTACTTGTTGAGTTGGCAAAGTCAGCAAATACAAGAAATCTCATAGGTAGTGTTATCACGACCGAGTCTGACGTTGAACAGGTCGTCACGAATATAGCAAGAAAAACGAATGATAAGGCTCTTAGACTTCGACTCGAACAAGCTCTTAAGAGATGGCAAAGTGCATTAATGAAATGACCAAGTTTGAGTTTTATGAACTTAGGGGGTTTTCGGTTAACCGTTACTTTGTTAGCCGTTTCCTGATTTCAGTTTCCACGCTTTCTAGGTCCTTGCCCCTCTCCCGTTCTATCTTGTCAAGATCAGAACGCCATTTCTTAATAAGGTCGTCAGAACCAAAGTACTTTGAGTATCTTTTGTAGGTCTCGTACTGCTTCTCGGTTACTTTAAAGCCCACCGTCTTTATGAATCTCTCCTCTGGCCTATTCGTCTCGGCATCAGAGTGTGAGTTCTGTGATATCAGGCTGTCCAAACCTCTCTTCTTGATATCTGCCATCATTTCACCTTGAGCATTCTTTCAATTTCTTTTGCAAGTGCAACGTAAGACTTTGATGCGGGGGCGGTTTTCCGATATCTCACTACAGGAGAACCTGCCATGGTGGAATCCGTTACGGTCACGTTCCTGGGTATAACTGTCTTAAGCAGGCTCTTCGAGTAATGTTTCCTGACATCCTCAAGAATCTCCTTTGACGATCTTGTTCTGGAATTGAACATCGTTATGAGCATTCCAAGCAATTTCAGGTTTCTTGAGAGCCTTGAGTTCACGAGTTCTACGACTCTCATGAGTTGTGTCAATCCTTCTAAAGCGAAGAACTCGGCCTGCACTGGTATCAGAACATAATCTGACGCAACAAGCGAGTTGATGGTGAATATTCCCAGACTGGGCGGCGTATCTATGATAACATAGTCATATTTCCTAGCAATCCTCTTGAGTTCGTTGTCTAGAATGTACTCTCTTCCTATTTTTCCTGAAAGCTCTACCTCTGCGCCTGCAAGGTCAATAGTGCTGGGCACGATGTCCACACCGTCCTTTCGAATGATTGCTTCCTCAATCCTGCCATTGAGCATCACATCGTATATCGTATGCTTCTGGTCAGCTTTGTTAATGCCAAAATGTGTGGTCAGGTTTCCCTGCGGATCGACGTCTACCAGGAGAACCTTGTGCTTCTGCGCAAGCAACGCTCCCAGGTTCGCTGCGGTCGTCGTCTTTCCGCAACCTCCCTTCTGGTTGGCGATTGAAATGATCATCATTTAGGCTTGTAAGCGAAGAGTTATAAGTTTATGGTTAACCCACTTGGAATAACGGTTAGCGGTTAACCAGTGTCCGGGGAATGAAAAAATAGCACGTTATAAATATTTGGAAGGCAGGGCTATAATAGAAGGGTGCGGAGCTTGGGGAAAATAAGGCATTTTGAACCCGATGAGCCGATTGAGGGGTGCCAGCTTCTTGATCTTGTAAAGGCGGTCTTCAGGGACACTGCAAGTCTTGACCATGAACTGGACGAGGCGAAGGATGCGTACTATGGGGAAGACTGGAAATCCAAGAAAGATCTGTTGGAAGATGCTTTAATGAATGATGAGAGTGCGGCGGTCGACAGGCTGATTGCGCATTACGCTATGGACCCGAATGGCAAGGAGAATGATGGAACATTGTATCTCACGGAGGCCTTGTGCTTTGAGCACGAAAATTCAGCGAAAGTTCTGATTGATCGAGGTGCGAATATAGACGAAGCGATAGGACAGATTGTTTCAAGAGTGGGAGACTTCGATCCAGAGTGCTACGAAGCGGGATATGCCCTTGCGAAGAAGCTTCTTTCGCAATACAAAGGGAGAAAGTATGAAAGACTCAGGGAAAAGTGGTTTCCTGAGTTGCCGATTCCTTCTGATAAAGAGAGAAAAGCCTTGATGGCACTCTCCATGAACGGGCGGATCACGACAAAACACTTCGCAGAGATTGCAGGTACAAGCATGAAGAATGCACGAAAGCTTCTAAACGATGTCGATAAAAAGTTCAGGCTGAGATACACCGCAGAACTTGACATAAACAAGCTTGGATACCTGAGCTACATTGCGTTTGTAAAGTTCACGGAAGACTATCCTCACAGACCAAATAGAGACGAGATGAAAGAGACCTTGGAAAAGCAACCGATGGTGCAGTTTGCCGCTGCGACGGAAGGAGATATAGATCTTGTAATGCACATCCTGGCTAGAAACGATGACGAGATAAGAAGCGACATTTACAAGCTGAGAGAGGCACTGACTCCTTCGTTCGATTCTGTTTGGAACATTGCTCCGTTCTTCACTACCTATGGTTTTATGCCAATCAGAGATAAGTTCTTCGAAATACTAGATGAGAGAGTTTGGAAGCGCAAGAAAGGACAGCAAAGGCCCGACGAGGACCAGATATTCAAGAGAGAATGGGCAGTACTGAAGGAATTGTGCATCGACGGAAGCATCAACCTGTCCGAGATAGATAAGAAATACGGATTTGATAACGGTCTGTCTGATTACGCGTACACCAGGCTACACGATAGAGGTGTAATAAAGCGCATTACAGCAATTCAGGATCTGCCGCTGCATTCCGATATCCTTTTCTCAACAGTGGTTAACCAGGAAGAAATCAGAGCAAAGAGAGATCGTCTATTGAGAGACATCCTTGGAGGCTCCGATAATCCGACATCAAAGTACACCTTAATCGGTGATATCGCCTCTCCTGTCGGTATTTTCTACATTGTGCCGGCATATAACTACAACATAATTAGCCGCGACGGTGGAATTGGGGAAATTGCTAACACAATGGAAGAGAATCTTTCCGGCTACGAAATCAAACCGCTCAAGATTGAAGAGGTGCTCGTTGGAACTATACCTTACAGGCTGTTCGACTACACTTACACGAATCAGTATAAACTGTTAGTTGAAGAATACAAGGAAGAATGGGTTGAGAAAGTGATATATGACAATAAGAAGGAAAGTGAAAATGTAGGCTTTAGGGGAGAGAGATCGAGCACAGAGTTGTCAGAGGTGATTAACTAGCGCTGGCAATATAAAGCAAAAATTGTAGCCAAGCGTTGACATCAAGCCTGGTGTTTCTATCCTGATATGCCTCCGCCTTCCTGGCAATTCGTCAACTCGGAATTCTTATTTTCAACCGCTGTAACCTCCGCCTTCCATTGTTATACACCCACTCAGAGTGCTCTGGTAGGTATTAAAAACGTTTCTATATACGCCTTTTATCAATGTTCATTCAGGATTGAGGTCCTTCTCAGACTCTGTTAGCACCTCTCCAAGGGAGTCAATTGTCGTGACGACTACTCTTTCTCCGAGATCGTGATACCTGTCCATAAGCTCCCTATTGGGGACGATTACTATGACTCTAAGGTTCGTGCTTTCTATCCTATCCTTCAAGTCCTCCATACTGTGCTTGAGGCCTGTTTCAATCTCCACCATGAAGAAGTCTGTCTCTATGTCGAAGGCGTTTCTCTCGCCCGTTGTCGATATTCTGTTGATGCTGACACCAAGGTCCATGAGCATGTCGACAGCCTGGCTCTGCATTCCTGTGTGCAGGTTGGTGAGGTTAGGGCTCTTTGAGTAATACATCACTATTGGCTTTCCATTTCTGAGATACTTCACCCTGCCGACTTCGTTGTTATTCTTCAGCTCTTCCAGTACGGATTTGAGCTTCAGCTTTGCCTGATCCTTCGTAATTCCATACTTCTCAGCGATTATCTTTCCCATTTCCGTTGCATAGGACATCCTCTCGTTGAGTATCTCCAGGGCCTCCCTCCTGTAGTCTATCTCCTCCCCTCTCCCTCCGACTCCCACTTCCCTCTTTGGTTCAGATACCGCCGCGGCGACCTTTTGTGTTTCCTTGTGCTCCAAACCGTTTGAAACGTATGTGAACACGGGGGAGAACGATGAGCCTTCTGGGAACTCTATGTCTATGAACTGCCTTGGCTGTAGTATCTCAACGGCATATCTCATAAGGGGGTTATACGATAGAAGGTTAAGATCGGCATCACCAAGCCTGAAGGTGAACTTTGTACCGAAATTCGCTCTCATTTCCGGCAATATGTCAATGAGGTTCTGTGTGATTATCCAGAGCATTCCCTTGTCCCTTATCTCCCTGGACATGACATCGAGGATTGTATGGTAGGACTTAGTCAGTCGATGGGCTTCGTCTATCAGGATAAGAACGCCGTTTCTCTTGCGCTCCTCCATTTCCCTGTATATCTGCCTCAGCATCAGTTCAGCATAGAAATTCTGGGCCTGTTTAGTCGGGAGAGATGAGAAGTCAAAGACAATGCTTCCATTATCCAGGACCACGCTCCCCATATCGGCAATGATCAGGCTCTTTACGTTCTGCTCAATTGCGTTCAGAGCCTCCACCTGATTCTTGGATGCGGATCTCTTTCTCTCGCTCAGTTTCAGCATAAAATCCTTCCAGCTGCTGCTCTCTGAGGCGATCTCCTGCAAGAATCCCGGAGTCTGTTGAAGCTGTATGCCGGATGAGGTCTTCTCGCCGAAGAAGGCGGTCATATAAGCCTCGGAGAAGGCGTTCACATCCTTGAAGGGATTGGGCAGGCACTCCTTTGCATCCACTACTGGGATTCCAAGATGCAATTCATGGTCATTGGGCTTGAAGGAGAATATGATTATCTCCTTGTCCTTGAAAATCGAAATCAGGTGAGTGGTCAGATAGCTCTTCCCCTGACCCGACACACCGGTAATTGATACATTTCTGTTTCCCTTATGAAGCACATAGTCTCTGAGGGATGCTGCTTTGGGCGAGCATTCTTCTCTCCTGAACTTTCCTCTTTCCACATCGGGTATGATGTTGTATGCAAGGGCTGTGTGGCCTGCAAATCTTCTCAGCCTTCTTGAGAGGTCATAGAATAGCCTCTGCTCATTCCTAAGAGGTAGCTCTATGAGTGGCTTCGATAATACGCGCCTTGCGTTTATGAGCTCAGAAAAGCCATATTCCCTCATAATCGTATTCTGGCTTTCCAAATATTTATTCATATCCCGCTACCTTTTTACAACATATCGTTTGTGAAGGTTCAGCGTTACTGTGTAGTGTTCCACCTTTACTGTGCGGGTTTCTATCAGGTAAATGAGGATGATAACGCCAACAATTACAGCGAGAATTATGCTGTTCTCAATGCCAAGGGCAAGATATACCAGGTACGCAGGTATGCCGAATATGACTGCAAAAAATATGACGTACACGATAAGGATAAGCGCGCAATATAGCAGGACAAGAGCTCCGATGAATGTCAGAAAAAAGCCTGACACTCCTATTATCTCATAGAGCAAGTTTCCTGACATTGTCATGGCAAACAAGAAGGGCCAGAGGCCCTGCCATACCAGACCGGTTATGAACACCGCTAATGAGGTGATCAGGAATCCAAATGTCAGAACATCCTCGTCCATGATTCACCTCTGTGCCCTGAATCTTCTGTTCGGAGTCAGCGTTGCGGATATTGATGCTTCTTCGCGCTTGAAGATCAGGCCGCGCCTCGTTATCACTAGGTCCATCCTCAGAACCGGATTTGATTCGTATTCCACGTAGCTTATGTCGGGATTCCGCTCCATAAACTCTCGTATGGCTGCTATTTGCCTCCGGTCTTCAAGCTCGTAACGGTTAACCGTGTTATCGATAACCGTTTCCTGCAATCTCTCTATGGTGCCTTTCTTCTGTGGATTTTCAATCTCGTATTGCACAATCTCAGGCTGTGAGCCAACATATTCTGCCTCTTCCGAAATCGGTCTCACTCTTACTCTCCTCATATTTCTTTACTCCTTTTGTCGTTCCCCAGCAGAACCAGCCATGTACCGGCTTTTGCCAACATGTCCCCGAAACTAAGCGTATCCGGTTCCGACAGAAGTACAGGCGTAAGCGGACTATCCGGAAAACGACTTGCAAAATCTCTCTTCAGGTTGGACAAGTCGATCTTACCGTCCTGTTGGGTAGACATCAAATAAGTATATGCAGGGAGTATACTTGTATCGTTTAGGGTTTATATACTATTAGTGAAAATGACCTTTCATGGCCGCAGTCAGGGCATTTGAACGAGAATAACAGAATGACCTGCTTGCCTGCGTTGATGGGCTCTATCACGTCCATCTTTGGTTTGTAGACTTTTCCGCACACGCATTTTCTCGCTTTGTCAAAAATGATCTTGTCCGATTGTTTGAGGCTGTTGGATATGAATTTCATATCCTCCTCAAAGTCTGTGTTTTCGGCTTCATCCTTAAAATGTATACCCCTGCGATACATGTCGAGATAGACCTTTGCCTCGTAGATTGATAGCACAACACCTTTCTTCTCCTCATCGTATGCCCGTTTGAGGTATCCGGACCTCTTAAGATGGGTGAGATGCGTATTCACTGCCTTATGGGTCATGTATTCGGGCGAATGTCTTCTTTCCCCGTTCTCGAAGTATGCGTAGAGGTCTTTCACCATCACTGGTGCCTGCTGTTCCCTTATCCGGTTTGAAACCATCTCGCAGCCAGGGCAACTGGGAATAATGAACTTATACGGGGCGTCGTTAAGGTCCACTTATCATCGGATGCTTTATTGCTCTAAAAAGGTAATTTCATAACTGCCTTTCCGTTGGGCAGGACTGCCTGGAACTCGTACCCTTCGCTCAGGAGCTTCTCAATCTCGTTCATTGGAACGAGCCTCTGCTTCGAGCCGTTGCTTGCCATGGCTCCTGCCACCTTGTCCCGGAGGAGCTTCTGGAAATCATCGTTGCTTATCTTAGTGAGATCCATCTTGTCAATTTCTTCCGGTTTGTAGCCCACTGCTGATAGCAACTGCTGCTGCAGGTACATTCTGGCCTTGTCCTCCTCAAGTTCGCTGTATCTGGTCTCAAGGAACTTGGTGCTCTTCCTGTATGCCTCCCTCATTTCCTCTATGACATCTGGAGGCAGGCGCTTGTTGGTGCTGTATCTAGCCTCAATGTCTCCTTTGTGGCCCATTATGAACTGCCTCCAGGGATGAGATATGAGGCCCTTGGCTTCTGCAATGTCAAGAGCCGTACTGAAATATGCTCTCAGGACATATGGGCGCATCTTCAGGCCTGAGTTCTCTATCGCTTCTCGTATATCTCTTGTAACGAGAGTGGTTCGGAGGAAATCGTTCTTTTTCACTCCGCGAACATCGAATTGCAGTAATGGAGACTCATAAGTTAGCTCCTCCCCCTGCTTTCTACGTTCTTCCAGATATTCCTTGATATAAGTGGCGCCTTCCTCTTCTATGAAAGAGAAATATTGGTGTCTTGCCTTGCTCAGCTTGTTCTTGACCACAATCATTGCAGGTGTCTTATCGAACTGGATTTCCTCCGATATCCTCAGGTCCTTGATATCTCCAAGCCTTAAGCCATCGGTGCCCTCATAGTCTCCTAAGGACTCAGGCCTGAGACCGGAGAATGCCATAATGGCAACGGCAACCCTCCCTCTCGAAGTGGCTTTCCTGAGGATTCTGGCTAATTCTTCCTTGCTAGGCACTCTTTCGTTAACTATCGTCGGTGTTTCGTTTTCCCCAGATATGTTAACGGTTAACTGCAAACCGATACCGTTAAACTTCAGCCAGGAGAGAATGACCTTCTTGAATCTCGCTATGTATGATCCTGCTTTGCCTTCCTTCTCCATCATCCTTACAAAATCTGTGAATTCATAACGGAAATCTTTCTCGTTGCCTTTTGCTTTGACCAGTATTTCTTTTGGATTCGTGTTTGTAAGCTCGCAATAGTGGCCCAGATTTCTCAATGCCACTGTTGCCGTGAGAACTGACTTTGCCCTGAGGTTCTCGTACCATCTTCGTAAATCATCATCAAGAAGCAGTTCCTGATACTTCGGCTGCATGGTCATGAGAACATAACGAGTGGCGAGATAAAAAGTATTCGATTAATAGATTAAATGGACCGGTCGGGATTTGAACCCGAGACCTCCTGCTTGCAAAGCAGGCGATCTACCGCTGATCTACCGGCCCCTGCAAATTGCAGTAAGAACGTTATTAGAAGGTCCATTATAAATTTGTTCGGAATAGAATGCATTATCCTTTTGTCTCATCTGCCCGTAGACCCTCGTCAGGTGTTTATACCTAAATATGTTATGACACTACAAAGGCATGGGGAGACCAGGTTTTGGAAATAGATTTTCTTGACACGCTCGATAATAGTATGAATGAGAATCTTTACGATTATTTCTCAGTAAACGTAGACAGCATTCGCAGCCTAGCATTCAGGGAATCAACATCTCTTGATTCGATATGCAAAGATATACTGGAATGGGAACAAAACAATGACAAAAAGAACATCTTCCTGATAGATTCCTACAAGGAATCCAAGAGGAGCACTGCGGCTGCCTTCATAGCACTCAAACTGAAATCTGAAAAAGAGGATGTATTACTGGTCAGAAATGCCAGAGGTCTCAAAGTGGGCGCGAGAAGACGTAAAACTGGGGAAACAGGAAGACCCTTCATCTTCATTAATTATATTGAAGGGGGGCAGATTTCTGAAAAAGAAATCCAAAAGATCATTCTAAGTCTTGGAAAGAGACGGATAAGGGATATGCCTGTTGTGCTGTCAGTTCCCAGTATGTACTCTGAATTTTTCATACGGGAAGAGGATTCCCCAATTGTTGCCTATCCTCAGAACCCAATCAGCAGAGCCTTTGTATTGCTTGGAATTGTGGCCTTGATGACGCCGTTCTTCAACTTTCCATACATGCAGATACCGATAGGGGGAGGAAGTGCGGTAAATGATGCAGGATCAATAGCATTGGCGCTATTCATTTACGCACTAGTGCTCATAATTTCTTCTAGGAAACTACTGTCTAGAAAGAATACAGCACCTATAGCCATCGCCCTATCACTTTTCATTCTGGCAGATATCGTGGCGGCTCAGATGCTCATTCCAATACCCATGGGGATTCCGCGTGTAACTACATTACCAATCAATCTGCATATCACAGGGAATTTGGGGGACATCAGCCCCATCATTGTGATCACCCCGACACTCATGAAGATCGCATCTATAGCCATTCTACCAATGGGCTTCACGAATGGAAGAGGGCGGAAAATACTCACACTTGCTTTTCTTGCATCACTGCCAATAATCTATTTCTCTGCCGCTCTTTCCACAGTTTTTTTGGAGCTAATGCCTAGCATTTCAGCGATTCATGTCGCACAGTTTTCTACGCAGTACCCGCCATTGGCGGTGTTCTATGTCGGAAATGGAAACTGGCTCCTTGGTGCAGTAGCCGGATTGCCATCCGCAGCTCTGTTTTTCACATCTTATATCATCATAAGCGGCAACATGAAAGGTGAATTCATAAGAAGCCTCAAAAGAACCGGTAAACAGGGTAGCGCAGCATGAGCCTGTCCCCATCTCACGCAAGATCGCAATCCAAACAATAAATATGTTGAATTTATACGATAGTGGCAGCAAATGATCATAATAAAGCTCGGAGGAAGCATCATAACAGACAAATCTAGATACAAGACGTTCAGGAAAAGAATTACTGAGCACATAATAAAAGAACTCGCAGACATGGACGAAACAATGATTGTCGTTCACGGCGGCGGTTCCTTTGGACACATAATGGCAAGAGAGTATGAGCTCCCCGGAGGGATAACTGAAAAAAGAAGAATTGGAGCAGCTATCATACATAATGACATGGTGGAACTGAACCAGATGGTAACTTCCATTCTTATCGAGAACGGAATAAGTGCAGTCTCCATACCTCCATCCTCATATATCCTTGGAAACAGAAGAGATTACGACATATTCGACGCCTACCTTGATGCTGGCATGACTCCAGTCAGTTTCGGAGATGTATACCTGATGGGAGGGAATGAGTTCGGCATATATTCGGGAGATCAGATTATGCTTGATCTATCGGAAAGGCTGAGGCCTGAGCGGGCGATTTTTGTGAGTGATGTAGACGGCCTCTATGATAAGAACCCTAAGCTGCACAAGGATGCCAGGCTCCTCAGGAGCATATATGACGATGCAACGTTCGAATTGAGTGCCGCAGATGTTACCGGTGGAATCAAGAGGAAAATTGAGACAATGAAAAAGATGAAAGAATTTGTACCCGAAATATATATGTTGAACGGGGCTAAGCCGGAAAGGCTCAGGGAAATAGGAACCAAAGACTTCCTGGGAACAATGATATCATGATAGAAAACAGAAAGACGGAACACATAAGAATCGCGGAAAATGAGACTGTCACTTCTGACCATAATTACTGGGATGACATCCACGTTATTCATCAGCCCCTCCCCGAGGTGGATTTTGACAATATTGACACCTCCGTAGGCCTGCTTGGAAAGAAACTTGACTATCCCATCATAATATCTTCTATGACCGGTGGGACACAGCTGGCCAAGAAGATAAACTCAAACCTCGCGGCTGCAGCAGAAGAGTTCGGCCTTGCCATGGGAGTGGGAAGCATGAGGGCCGCAGTGGAGAAAAAGGAGCTTGCGGACACCTTCTCGGTGATAAATGATTACAAGATGAGGGCAAGAATAGCAAACATAGGTGCCCCCCAGCTTATCAAGCAGGGGAAACCGGCATTCACAGACAAGGATATAGAATACGTTTTCAACCTGATAAATGCGGATTTTCTTATTGTTCACTTCAACTTCCTTCAGGAAATGGTGCAGCCTGAGGGAGACAGAAATTCTGAGGGAATACTGAAAAGGGTTTCGGAGATAGCGCAAAGCTACCCAGTCATAGCAAAGGAGACCGGGAACGGCATATCCAGGGAAGCTGCCATTCAGCTTAAGGACGCAGGTGTGAAGGCCATAGATGTGGGAGGCCTTGGCGGGACATCATTTGCAGCAATAGAGTATTACAGGGCCAAAAGCTCAAACGACGAAGAGAAAATGCACACCGGTCTATCCTTCTGGAACTGGGGCATTCCTTCACCTGCAGCAATAAACCACTGTCTTCTGGGGTTGCCCGTTATAGGTAGCGGAGGCTTGAGAAATGGCCTTGATCTTGCCAAGGCTGTAATGGTAGGCGCCACTGCTGGAGGCTTTGCAAGGCATCTACTGAAGAATGCAGACACATCTTTCGACGAACTGAAAAAACAGATATCATTTCTAATCCGTGATTTCAAGATTGCAATGTTCCTCACTGCTTCAAAAAATGTTGAGGATTTGAGGAATGCCAGGCTCTTCATCACTGAACCGCTTAAGTCATGGTTCAACTATTATCGGAAGTGAGCAAGATGGATGAAGACGAGGAGATTCCCCAGGAATTTCAGACAAATCTCAAATGCCCGTCTTGCGGGGAAGACCTTTACCTGATATTCTACAACACTCAGATAGCATACGAGGAAGGTGTGAGTATCGAGACCTATTACTGCAAGTCATGCCTTTTCAAACAGAGTGCTGTAGCACCTATGGAGCGGCGAGATCCGGTGAGGACAACCCTTAAGCTGAGGAGCCAGGACGACCTCCGCGTTGTTGTCTACAGATCGACAGAGGCCGTTTTGCAGATTCCGGAGATAGAAGCAGAAGTGCTTCCCGGTAAGTCAGCCACAGGCGAGATCACAACGGTCGAGGGGATACTTAGCAGGATCCTTGAGAAACTGGATATCATAGGTGAAGACGCGGAAGATCCTGAGAAAATGGAAAAAATAAGAAATGTCCTGGAGGGGATCCTGAACGGGAACGCACCCGAAATGACAATGATCATTGAAGACCCGTCAGGAAAAAGCAGGATAAACAGTTCAAGGGCTAGCAGGGTAAAGCTCGGGCCCTGATTGTTCAAAATCCTTTGTAGTATGTTTTCATCCCGGACTTCGTGCTTAATGTACTCTTGGAGATAGCTTTTCCTTCTACTAGGGATTCCAGTATGGAACTTATTTCATTCCTGTCCTCATCTGAAGCTTTTTCCGGACTCCCGAAGAATGCCGTAAGAATCTGATTCTCTGTAAAGCCGCTCCTGTTGTTCTGAGTGAGAAATGTCAGAACGCCTGATTTAAGCGATTCAATGCTGCTATTCATGATTTTTAGCACCTGCCAGGGGTAATATCTGGCTAAACACTTCTGGTTTATTTAACATTTGTCGGAATTCATTACCGATTCCAATCAATATTTTAATGAGATTTGAAATTGGGAATGATCTGGAGAATGTTACGAGTAACCCGCGTTTCAGGGTTTAAACAATAGAAATTCTTCTAAATTTATAATTGTTAAATACATCCTTTTTTTCATCCCTTACTGATAAGGTATCTATACCTTTATGGATAGTTGTTGGGGTCCTGAATATGAGCTAATTTTGCGTATATGCAGATCACTTTTATATAACCCACTTCAATGATAGTTCGGTGAAAATTAAATGGCAGTTGATTACACGTCAGCTTTACTCGCTATAGCTGCATCCATTTCAATAGCCGGCGGTCTGATCGGAACTGGAATGGCTCAGCAGGGAATCGGAGCTGCCGGAATGGGAATCATTGCAGAAAAGCCGGAGAAGTTCGGCCAGGTTCTGTTCTTTTTCGTTATTCCGGAGACGCTTTGGATAATTGGATTTATTCTGGGTATAATTCTGCTGTTGAGAATTTTCTAGAGGTTCGGACAATGCCTCTTGAGGACATTCTACAGGAAGTGGAAAAAAGGAAGGACCAGGAGATCAAGAAGATCTCCGAAGAGTACGAAACCAAGATCGGCAGTGTGAACTCAGAGGTTGAAGAAGAGCTTCAGAGGCTTGAGGCGTATTACTCCAGGAAATTGGAAGAGGATTCCAGGGCCCTAAGGGGGAGGGAGGTGGAACTCGCCAAAATGGAGGCCAAAGGCCTGGAAAGAGAAAAGATTTCTCAGCTTATGAATAATGCACTGCAACGAGCAGATTTTTTCCTTAGAAATATTGCAGACACCAGGGAATATTCTCAGATACTCAGGAAGATGGTCAATCTCAGCATGGAGATACTTGGCGAAAACTGTATTGTTCATGCAAGAAAGGCAGACCTATCATTTCTTCAGGACATGAACAGGATAAGGATCGCCAAGGATCATATCAAGGAGCCCGGGATAATAGCAGAATCTTCAGATGGAAATAGAGAGCTTGATCTGACCATCGGAACTGTTATGGACGATCTTAGGGAGAAAATATCCCTTGAATTTGTAAAACATCTGGGAGAGGATTAATGGACCCTACCTATGCAGGAGCGTATGGCCGTATAAAGGCTTACACAACCGATTTTCTTAGACCTTCTTTCGTCGAGGACCTTAAGCACATCGACGATCTGGAGGAGATAACAAGGCAGTTGTACAACACTTCATACAGGGAGGACATTGATGCCCTTTCTGCCCTCTACAAGAACCCTGTGCTTCTAGAGATGGCAATAAACAGGCATCTGATAACAAAAAACAAGGTTGCCCTTTTTGCGCCCCCACCAGCATCAAAAGACCTCATCAAGGCGTACCTCTCAAAATGGGACATCCAGAATATAAAGTCAATAATGTCTTCGAAATACCTCGGGTATACAATAAAAGAGTCCGAGGCTTTCCTCATAAGCTTCAGGGATGTTCCCATGGGCATTTTTGGTGGAACAATGAGCCATGAGGACTTCAGGATCATGCTCTCAATGGGCTCAATAGAAGACATGATAAACTATCTTCTTAAATTCGGGTACCAGCCTATTCTTCAGCATCTGGAGATTTACAGAAAGACAAAAGATGTTTCAATGCTTTATTCATCCCTTGACGCATTCTATTATTCCAGGCTCATGTCCCTGCTCAAGTTCTACAATGGGGATGAGGGCCCACTGATCAGATTCTTCAGGGAGGAAATTGACAGCAATAACATAATGGTGCTGCTTAAGGCAAAGGACCTTGATGTGGGGGTTGACCGGATCTCCAGCTTTGTGATACCTGGAGGCACATTGTCAATGGACGATCTGAAGGAACTGTTCTCACTTCCGACTGTTGAAGATGTTCTTGCAAGGCTTAAGGACAGGTATAATTTTGAAGAGGAACTCAGGGTCTACAACCTAGAGGGAACTCTGGGGCAGTTCGACACCAGAATGAAAAAGGAAAGGCTTGAAAAATACCTTCCAACCTTCGAATCACAATCCCTCTCGATAGGTTCGATCTTCTCACTTCTCCTGAGGGCTGAAATAGAAAGGGAGAATTTACATTCAATTGTGTATGCAAAGACGTACAAGCTTGACCCTGAAAAACTGGGCAACATAATAATTCTGAGGTAGGTGCTTAATGGCAAAAGAGCAGGTTGGAAACATAGCTGTAGTGGGCGAGCGTGCCTTGGTTCTAGGATTCAGGCTCATAGGTGTCGAGAATTCCTTCATGGCTGAAGGAAAGAAGGGAGTTGAGAAGCTCCTTGAACTTTACAAATCAAAAAAATACTCACTTATTATGGCTTCAGAAAACATAAAAAGTGATATGGACAGAAAGATGTTGGATACAATAGAGACTTCCACGAACCCACTAGTGGTTTTTATTCCCCTTCCAGGCGGAAAGGAGGAGGAATCGGTCTCGGAGCTTGCAAAGAGAATTCTTGGAGTAGATATCAGCGGGTGAAAAAATGGGAAAGATAATTCGTGTTTCAGGTCCAGTCGTAATCGCGGAAGACCTAGAGAATGCCAGAATGTACGATGTCGTAAGAGTAGGAGACCTCGAACTTGTTGGCGAGATAATCAAGATATCCGGAGGAAAAGTTACTGTTCAGGTGTATGAAGACACGAGTGGCATGAGGCCAGGGGAGAAAATAGAAACCACAGGGAGACCACTCTCTGTGGAATTGGGGCCAGGCCTTCTCAAGTCCATCTATGATGGTATTCAGAGGCCTCTTGACGTTATCAGAGAGCAGACAGGAGACTTCATCAGGAGAGGTTACACAGCTCCACCACTGGATGAGAAAAAGAAATGGCACTTCACTGCGACAGCCAAGCCTGGCGATGAAGTCAAAGAAGGCCAGATAATAGGTGAAGTTCAGGAAACCGGGATCATAACCCACAAGGTTATGGTTCCATTCGGAAAATTCGGCAAGATTAAGGAGATAAAGGATGGAGACTACACCCTGAGTGATGTCTTTGGCACTCTTTCAGAAAACAATGGCTCTGATGTGCCACTGAAGCTGAAACAGGAATGGCCAGTCAGAAGCGCCAGAAGAGTGCTGAGGAAATTCCCGCCTGAGACGCCACTGATTACAGGGCAGAGAGTAATTGACACGTTCTTCCCGGTTGCAAAGGGAGGGACGGTGGCAGTTCCGGGACCTTTCGGAAGTGGAAAGTGCGTAACAGGAGATACACCTTTACTTATGGGTGATGGTTCTGTAATTCCGATAAAGGAGCTTTATGAAAGGTATGAAAGCAGAGGAATGAGGTCCACATCAGGTAACGAAGAGATTGTTAGGCTCAAGAAACCAATAGAAATGCTCTCTTTCACTGAAGGCAAGATAAAGAAAAGCAAATCATCCCTTCTCTACAAGGGAAAAAGCGATTCAGTTGTGAGGGTAAGGACAAGGACGGGAAGAGAGGCCAGGGTGACACCAGTCCATAAACTTTTCAAATTGAATGGAGATGGAGAGATTGTCGAAACACAGGCGAAAGATCTGTCAGTAGGAGATTACATAGTTTCTGCAAAGAATACTGAGATAGAATCCAAGGACCAGCCGATAGATATCTATGAAATGGGAAATGCCAGAGTATTCGACGCTGACATCAAAACATACATAGGGCAACTTCTGAAAGAATCCTATTCAAAAGGAATAACTATAGATCTGCCTCCAATAACAAAGCATAGCCTGGGCAGAAATGAAAAAAGCGTGCACCCAAAACTCTCCTGGATCAAAGAGATATGCACCAAGATGGCAAGACCTCTACCTCACCCGAAGCTTCTCATCGGAGATGGGAAAAGCACTCCAGTTCGGATTCCAGAAAAGATGAACGATGGGCTGGCTGAATTCCTCGGATACTACATATCTCAAGGCTATGTGCGCGGGAACGAAACAGTAGTATTTACGAACAGGGACGAAAAACTCCTCGAAAGGTTCAAAAAACTTGCATTCGATCTTTTCGGCATAATCGGTTTGATGGAATGCCAGGAAGGAAAGATACCGAAAGTTCTCCTGCACAGCAAAATTCTGGTAGGTTTCCTGGAAATTCTTGGAACAGGAAACAATGCATATTCCAGGAAGGTCCCAGACGTACTTATGAGGTCAGGCAACTCCAGCATATCCTCTTTCATGATATCATACTTCATGGGTGGCGGCTCGTTCAGCAATAGCACGGTAGAGTTCGGCACTGCAAGTAAGTGGCTATCAGCTCAGCTATCTTACATCCTTTCCAGATACGGAATAATGAATACGATGGCAACCAGGAATGACAATGACAGGGTTTACCACAGTATATGTGTCAGGGGAATCGCAAATCTTGGTAAGCTGCTGAGCTTGTTCAATACAGACCATATAAAGGTGGAGAAAATTTCGGATTATGTCAAAGGAAAAAATTCCGCGTACGATTCCATAGACATCGTGCCTATTTCCGGAGAGGTCACCAGTGAGCTTCACCGAAATGCAGCATACTCAGAACACCTCAGTGAGGGCATAGAGATATCAGACTACATCGGAAATGTCGAACAGATGGGGGCAGGTACCTTCAGGAGTTCCTCAAAAGCGATCAGCAGATCCTCCGGAAATCTTCTTCAAGAAGAAAGTCCTGAAAACCTTGCTAGCTCCCTAGACTATGTATTTTTTGACAGGATAGCTGAAATTGAAGAGATATCAGGCCCGTTTGATGTTTACGATGTCTCGCTTCCGGATTATGGAATGAATTTTGTCGGCGGCTACGGTGGAATTATTCTTCATAACACAGTTGTCCAGCATCAATTGTCCAAGTGGGCAGATAGTGACATCGTCGTTTACGTTGGTTGCGGGGAAAGAGGAAACGAAATGACTGAAATTCTTACAACTTTCCCAGAGCTTGAGGACCCTAGGAGCGGAAGACCGCTTATGGAGAGGACAGTTCTCATAGCAAACACATCAAACATGCCTGTAGCCGCCAGGGAAGCAAGTATCTATACAGGAATAACGATAGCTGAGTATTACAGGGATATGGGTTATGATGTGGCCCTTATGGCAGACAGCACATCAAGATGGGCAGAGGCATTGAGGGAAATCTCAGGCAGGCTCGAAGAAATGCCCGGAGAAGAAGGCTACCCTGCTTATCTCGGGCGAAGGCTTTCTGAGTTCTATGAAAGATCTGGAAACGCCCTTGTTGTTTCAGAAGGAGAAAGGCAGGGGTCCATCACTATCGTAGGTGCAGTATCGCCTCCGGGAGGGGATATATCTGAGCCAGTTTCGCAGAACACTCTCCGTGTTACCAGGGTTTTCTGGGCGCTTGACTCCTCCCTGGCTTCAAGGAGGCATTTCCCCTCGATAAACTGGCTGAACAGTTACTCACTCTATCTTGACACACTGAAGGAATGGTATGGGAAGAACATCTCAAAGGACTGGAATGATCTTTATTCTGAAGCTATGGGAATCCTGCAGAAAGAATCCGAACTGCAGGAAGTAGTTCAGCTGGTAGGGTATGATGCACTTCCGGAAAAGGAGAAAGCTGTCCTTGATGTTGCAAGGACAATCAGGGAGGATTTCCTGCAGCAGAGCGCCTTCGATGAAGTTGACACATACTGCTCAATGAAGAAGCAGTACCTCATGCTTGACTCAATACTGAAACTGGGAAGGAAACAATCCGAATCTGTAGACAGGGGTCTTTCAATGAACGCAATTCAAAGCCTGCCCGTCAGGCAAAAGATCTCGAGAATGAAGGAAATTAAGGATGACAATTTTGAAGATTACTACAACGAGATACAGGCAGACATCAAGAACCAGTTCAGCAGCCTTCTGGAGGTGCAGTGAAAATGCCGTCAGTCAGCTATAAGTCAATTGCAGAAATAAGCGGGCCGCTTATCTTCGTTGAAGGTGTGCCGAATGCCGCCTACAACGAGCTTGTAGAAATAACACTGGGCAACGGTGAGAAGAGGACAGGCCAGGTTCTTGACACAAGGAAAGGAATGGCCATCGTTCAGGTATTTGGCCAAACTTCCGGAATGGACACAACGAACACAAGAATAAGGTTTTCAGGCAGCACTGCCAGAGTTTCTATCTCGGGAGACATGATGGGCAGGATCTTTAACGGCCTCGGTGAGCCTATAGACAACGGTCCTGAGATAGTCAGCAAAGAGAAAATCGAAATTGTGGGGGACTCAATAAATCCGTACTCAAGGGAAGAACCCTCAGAGTTCATTCAGACAGGAATATCAACAATAGATGGTATGAACACCCTGGTAAGGGGGCAGAAGCTTCCAATCTTTTCAGCCTCAGGACTCGCCCATAACCAGCTTGCCGCACAAATTGCAAGACAGGCGAAGGTGATTGGGAAAGAAGAGGGATTTGCTGTCATATTCGGTGCCATGGGTATAACCAGCGAAGAGGCAAACTATTTCATCAATGAGTTCAGGAGCACAGGGGCCATTGCCAGGTCAGTAATGTTCCTGAATCTCTCATCAGACCCGTCCATGGAAAGAATCGTGCTTCCACGGGTAGCACTCACAACAGCCGAATATCTGGCATACGAGGAGGGAATGCATATTCTAGTCATTCTGACGGATATGACAAATTACTGTGAAGCGTTGAGGGAAATATCATCCGCAAGGGAAGAAGTCCCCGGAAGGAGGGGCTATCCCGGTTATATGTATACCGACCTCAGCACGATTTACGAAAGAGCAGGAAAGATAAAGGGAAAGAACGGCTCGATAACACAGCTCCCGATACTGACGATGCCGGGCGATGATATCACGAACCCGATCCCGGATCTTACTGGATACATTACCGAAGGCCAGACAGTGCTATCAAGAGACCTGCAGAGGAAGGGAATATATCCCGGAATAGATGTTCTCCCCTCACTTTCCAGGTTGATGAACCAGGGAATAGGAAAGGGCAGAACACGAGAGGATCACAGAGGAGTTGCTGACCAGCTATATTCAGCATACGCAAGTGGAAAAGACCTGAGATCTCTAAGCGCGATTGTAGGCGAGGAGGCACTTGGCGCAAACGACAGGAAGTACCTGAAGTTTGCAGACGATTTCGAGCTGAAATATGTTAACCAGGACATATACGAGGACAGGACAATAGATCAGACTCTTGATCTCGGCTGGGAACTTCTTTCTGAGCTCCCGGAAGATGAAATGAAGAGGGTCAAGAGGGATCACATAGAAAAGTACGGGAAGTGGAAAAAGGATTAAGAATGCCGTCGCAGGATGTAAGACCAACAAGGATTGAACTCATTCGAACTGGCAGGAGGGTAAAGCTTGCCAGAAAAGGCCTTGATCTGCTCAAGATGAAGAGATCATCCCTTGTGATGGAATTCTTCAACATCAGCAGGCAGGTCAAGGGAATGAGGGAGGACCTGAGGAAGGATGTTGGGGAGGCCATAAGCACACTGAAAATGGCTGAGGTCCTGGAAGGCACCATGACTGTTGAGCGCATTGCATTCATGTCAGCGGATTCAAGTGTCGGAATAGGCTCGAAGAACATCATGGGCGTCAGGATTCCAGAGCTCACCGTCAATTATGCGCAGACAATTCTTTCGGAGATGTATCGCGTCGTATCGGTGCCCGCACCGGTGAACGATGCAATAAAGAAATTTGAAAAAATATTCAGGTTTATTGTTGAGATTGCAGAGAAGGAAAACTCTATGAGAAAACTCCTCTATGAAATAGACAGGACCAAGAGGAGATCGAACGCGATTGAAAACATACTGATACCGGATCTTGTCCAGACCCAGAAAAGGATAAGGATGAGGCTGGATGAACTGGAGAGGGACACTTTCACCACTCTCAAGATCATTAAAAGGAAGATTACTGAAAGGGCGGAGGCTGAGGAGAGTTGAACAGGTACTACAAGCCCAAATGGAAGGTCCAGCAGCAGAACATCCCTTCGGAAACGCTCAAGAGCAACCGGAATCTCAGGAAGTTCCTAAGGATACGAAAAACAATATTCATGTTCAACATCGTAGTGTCTGCTATTGTCCTGGCTTTTATTTTGGCAGGGGTGCTCTAAATGACTGAGGATTTTGAAACACTTAAGGTAATTCGCGACAAGGAGAAGTCGGCCGATGAAGAGGTTGAAGAATTTCTCCAGTCGCAGAAGAAGAAATATGAAGATGCCAGAACGCGCGGCACTTCACAAGTAGAACGCAAAAGGGAAGAGCTTGAGAATCAGTACAACCGGAAGATGGAAGAGCTGAAGAGGGAGCTTGAGACCAAGAGGCTTGAAATTATTGAGGAAGGGGAGGCAAAGGCCACTACTATCAGGCTGAGCATCTCTGACAAGGACATTGAAAAAATAGTGCTGGATGCACTCAACCAATACCTGGAAGATTGATATGGCACTGTTCCCTGAAAAAATGGCACGGGTAAGGATAATAGCGGCAAATTCTGTCAAGGACACCATAGTGTCAGCACTTCACGATTATGGAATAATACAGCTTGAGCCCGTTTCTGAGGAGATTTCAAAACTTCTGCAGCAGGGAGCAACAAATCATTATTACAAGGAACTGAACAGCCTTCTCCAGAAATTCAGGGGCATGGAGACTCAACTGCCAAGGAGAAAGGTCTCGGGCAAGAAACAGTTCGAATCAATCGAAGAACTCCTTAAAGAAGCATCCACCGTGAAGGTTGAAAACGACATCAGGATGCTGAGAGAAGAGGAGGGGGACATACTCACTGAGATCAGGGAGATAGAGCAGAGGCTTTCGGCAGTGAACTTACTGAAGCACCTGGACTATGATCTGTCGGTTTTCAACAACAAATACGTTGCATCTTTCATTGTCAAGAAGGAGAAAAACAGGAATTTCAAGGAAATCGTTGAATCCTCTCTTGCAAATTCCAAGGTTCTTGACCTCGGGAATGACTATGTTCTGATAGCTGTGCCTGAGGAGAAGGATTCTGATCTAGCCCAGATTGCCAGCAGGCAGAACTTCAAGCTTATACATGTTCCAATGATGACCGGCAGGCCTAGTGAGTACCATGATTTTCTTAACGTGAAGCTCAGTGAGAATCGAAGATCACTGAACCAGTTAAGGACAGACATCAATGAGCTTGCAGACCGGGTCTACGCTATAATTGCACAGCTGAGGGAGGCCCTTGAAATAGAGGTTAAGAAGATGGAAGCATCAGAGAAGCTTTCCTCGACAAGGGACACCTTCGCCATGGAGGGCTGGATCCCTGAAAAATACTTCTCTCCACTTAAGCAGAAGCTTCATGAACTGACTGAAGGAAGGATGATTTTCAGAAAGGTCGATACGAACGAAATGCCCCCGACTGTAATGAGCAATCCAGGAAGGTTCAAAGTGTTTGAATTCTTCGTAAGGTTTTACTCTCTGCCCCAGCACGGGGAAATAGACCCTACAATGATCTTTGCCATTGTGTTTCCGGTATTCTTCGGCCTCATGGTTGGAGACTGGGGATACGGCCTGACCATTCTTGGGATCTCACTTTGGATGATTCACAGAATCAACAATCCGGTTAGGAAAAGCCATATTCCAAAGCTCCTGTCAAGGTTCGTCCTCACCATAATGGGCCCGGAGTCTCTCAAGACACTCGGTAAAGCCCTTATTCCCGGTGCGATAGTTGCAATAGCGGTAGGGCTGCTATTCAACAACTTCTTCGGATTCCCGCTTCTTCCATACACTGTCTTTGCTGTAAGCACTGGATTTGGCGGCACTACTGTATACGGTTTCCCGCCAACCGCCACGGAACTGTTCAGCGTTGACTTCATGGTGAGGAAACTGCTGTTATTCTCCGGTTATATAGGATTGGGCATGGTATCTCTCGGCCTTGTCTTCGGAATGGTAAACAGGATCAGGTTCAAACAGACAAAGGAGGCAGTGGGCAAGCTAGGATGGCTTGTTTTCGCCTGGGGAATTGCACTTCTTGGCCTTGCGCTAATTCATGGGCAGGCTTCCTTCAATTTCTCGCAGAGCCCTGCAACTCTAATCTATGTAATCATGCTTGTAGTGGGGCTGGGCCTGATCATCGCAACGGAAAAGGCACAGGGAGGCATGGAGATACCATCAATCATCAGCCATATTCTTTCGTATACAAGGATCCTGGGAATCCTCCTGGCTTCGGTCATCCTGTCGCAGATCATCGACCTGATATTCCTGAAGGGAGTAAACAAATCCCCGGAATTGGCCGTGGTCGGGGTGATAATTCTCGTATTTGGCCAGCTTTTCAACCTTGTAATAGCGGTGTTTGAACCTGGAATTCAGGGAGCGAGGCTTATTTACGTGGAGTTCTTCTCCAAGTTCTTCACCGGGAACGGAAAGCTTTTCAGGCCCTTCGGCACGAGAAGGACGTTCACGGAAAGGACATTTGAGCTCGAGGCTCCAAGGGAATCCGGAAGGAATTCAGGGAAAAGGGGAGCGGCAGCAAAGCAGAACCAGTAGCGCCCACAGTCATTAAAATAATTATCTTTTCACATACAGCAACATATATTATTCAGATCCAGCTAGACGATTATGGCAGATGAGAAAAAAGACGAAACAATTATAGAGAGCTTCCTGAGAGCTGTGGAAAACACAAAGAGCACAACAGAGCTTAGTTTTGAAAACCTTGAGATTGGCATATCATCAATTCAGACCAAGATCAATGTAACAGGCAGGATCAGCATTGTTGTAAGGCCGATGCATGAATGATCTGGCGGAGACACTTGCAGCCTGTGCACTCTCCTCACTTATATCCGGAAAAGTAGGAATAAGATTCAACCAGGAAGATCCGGTCGAGATCGAAGCCTCTGGGGGAGTCATTACAGTAAGAATCACAGAGAAACACCTTTCAAACATAATGTTCGAGGGGATAAAGCACAGATTCTCTGAACTCGGGAACATAAGCCGCATTGCTGAGGCACTCAACAGATCTTCAAGGCGGCTGGACCTTGAAATTGAGGGCAGGAAGATATTCTCTATGGGAAAAGGGGTCAGCTCCAGGCTCGGGAGTGAAAAAGTGTATTTCTCGAACATCCTCAAATCATTCAGGCACTGATCCCTGCTATTCTAGAATTTAAGCTTAAAATCCAGCTCTGCGTGAAGAAAAGTTTATACGTTATAAACGGAATCTGAAACCGTATGGAGAAGACTGAAGAAGACTGGGCTGGCAACCTTACTCTGGAAGGCTGGCTTCTTGAAATGGCCTATGCAGCGCTTTGTGTGTCCAGGGGAGAAAATGTCGTGCCACGTTATGAGACCCTGGGAGTTATCCATGATGTCCTTCTAGAGGAGAACGAGGGGTACGTTTTCTGTGAATGTGTCGGCCAGGACGGCATAAGCATGGACAAGCTCAATCTTTTCGAAGACTCCATCATAACGCTCAACTCACGATTCAGGGATTTTGACAGCGAGAAACACGTTGTCTCAGCCAGGCTTGTAACAACATCTGACCCGTCTGAATGGGACCAGCCTCAGCAGGAAAGGCTTGAAGAGATAACCAGGAAGCTAGCTGAGAACTCAGTAGGGCTCAGGATCGAATCTGGAAAGAGACTGCTCTATGATCTGATATCAAGGTCGATCATAGGCCTCGGAATGATAGACAACAAAATATTCTTTGCCGGGCCAAATGAAAGGGCAATAAGATACGACGCTACATCCAGCAAGTTCAAGTACGGGGAATGCCAGATAGATTTCCAGGAATTCAGGAAAATACCGCAGTCATTCCTTCCGAGGGACTACTGGTCCCAGAGATACCGGGATGTATTCGACGAAGCCGCATCATCGGAATGTGAGGCAATTCCGGAATGGTTCACCTGGGAGTTTCCATCCAGATTTGGAATAAGCTGGAAATCTCAGGAGCAGATGAAAGATGCTCTTAAGGAGGTTCTCAAAAAGAAGGGCAATCAGGTAGTTTATGAGAACATAATGAGTTTTCTTACATTCAGGAAAATCAACAAGACCGGGTATTACACAGCAAACGTAACATATTCGGGAAGCCACATGCACAGGAATGATGGATTCATGATAAGGGATGAGCTGATAAGCCTCATCAGGTCTGCAAAAGCGCACTCTGCCATGAACCGAGACCATGAAGCTTACCTGAGGGTTTTCACCGATACAACTACCTTTTCCCCCGATTACTGGAGCACGCTTGGATACAGCAGGTACAATGGCAAGGTTGTTTACCCCGAGATAGTTAGAGGAGATGAGGTCCTCATGGACTCCATGAATTACGGCATCCTCGGCCTCAAACTTTCTGGAAACAAGGTAACCCTGTCCACACACGACGCTTCAAACGTAATGAAGATTGAAGGCGGAGGTCTGAAGTGGGAATCCGGAGAAGGGACTTACCCCGCTCAGCTGAAATTCTGAGAGCCTGGTGAAGCTCCCATAAATTCTCACATTTTTCTTGCCATAAGGGTTTCCATTGCGTGGGTGTGCCGCAGTCCCCCTGAATTGCAGCTGAAAGTTTCACTTTCTGACTTTATTATTTTCCAGTCAAAATAATAGGAAGCCAGCTCGCCCTCCCTGTAGAAATACTCATTGTCCCCCCAGTCGGGCACAGTTCCCATGAAAGGCTTCACAACGAATACGTTGAATGCATTAAGCCCTCCGGGAGATGTGTGGGACTTGTAATCCGCAAAAGCATCGCCCCTATTTTCCGGCCTGATGAAAGTGAGGCTACCGCTTGAGTAGATAACACCATACTCACTTTCAAGCTTGAAGTCGTTAAGATCGGACTGTACAAGATCAATCTCGACCTCTTCACCTTTCGCCCATTCTAGGGACTTGTTGATGCCAGGGAGCGATATTTCCACTCCTGTGGCAGAAAATCCATTACGGGAAAAGTGCATCAGGTCCCTCCCCTCACCGGAACCAAGATCAATAACCTTTTTTCTTCTTGGATCTTCCTGGGAGAGAATTTCCACAACCTCCCTGCACAGGCTGTTCGGATCATTCCTCCAATAGAGCCCCCTCCTGCTGTATACTCTGTCATAATTTTTCAATGTTTTTCCTCCGGATAAAAAGGTGATACATGAAGAGGATATACTCATAACATCAAAATAATCTGCAAAATAATGCAAGAAGAGCTTACTTGTTCTTGTAAACCTGCTTGATATCCTTTGTTTTTGTAGCCTTCCTGGATCTGAGTGCTTTGTAAATCATCAGTGCCATAGCAGGGGGCTGCGGGGTTCCGAGGTATTTGTCGGGTATGTTCTGCCCTACCGTCCTTTCAACCTTGAACATGTATATTGATCCCGGGCCGCTGATCAGGTAGCTTACCACACTTGCCAGAAAGAGGGCAGGCAGCATCGTGAAGTTCCTTGCCATTTCCGCCACTATTATTGTGGCCATGAAAGGTGCCTTGGCAGATCCAGCAAAAATCACGCACATTCCTACCAGCGCATATGAAAGGTATCCAGGCGATATGCTGGGGAAAAGGGCGTCTACACCCATGCCGAACAGAGCGCCAAGCATAGCTCCCATGAAAAGGGAAGGTGAAAATATGCCTCCACTTCCGCCGGAACCGATGGTGAATGCCGAAGTTGCAAGCTTTGCAAGAAGAAGAAGAAAGATGAATAAAGCCAGGCCGGTAACAAGATGGACAGGAAGATCCTGCTTGAAGAAAGAATTGATAACACTGTAGCCAAGCCCCAGAGACTCCGGGAACATCAGGCCAACCGCTCCAACAACCCATGCTCCAAGAAACGGGGAATACCATTTCCTCTGAATTCTGAATTTTGCAAAGAGATCTTCAACACCGTAAAGGCTCCTTGTCCAGAGGTAGGATGCAAATCCTCCTATTACCCCGAGCAGGAGATAAAATGGAAGATCCGCGTCGTTAAACTGAAGATCCTGGGCAAGGAAAATCGGACCCGGTCCAAGGAGGGCTACAGAAACGCCATATCCAACTAGGGATGAAAGTGCCATTACGATCAGGTCCGTCGTCCTTATCTCTTTGTTGAGGACCTCAAGCCCGAAAAGTGCACCACCTATGGGAGCCTTGAATGTACCGCTGATTCCGGCTGATGCGCCTGCCATTACCATAAGCTTGAGGGACCTCTCGTCAAGGTGAAAGACAGAACCCACAACAGAAGCAACGGATGCTCCAATCTGTGCAATAGGACCTTCCCTTCCGGCGCTTCCTCCTGACCCTATGGTTACTGAAGAGGCTAGGATCTTGACAATGGCTACACGGCTTCTTATCTTCCCTCCCCTGGTCCTCAAAGATTCCATGACCTCAGGGACACCATGCCCCCAGGCCTCAGAAGCATATTTGTAAATGATAGGCCCAACTATGAGGCCGCCAATAACAGGAAGGAAGATCACTGGAACACCATGCCCTCCAATGAATCCAAAGAAAATGTCCTGGTTAAGTATGATGAGAGCGCGAAAAACGTAAGCTCCGAGACCGCCGGCAACTCCGGACACAAGTATCAGGGGACCCCAGAGACGAAAGAAGTTAAATGAATCCTTCTCCCAGTTTTTAAGCTCCTTTCCAGACCATAAACCTTCTGGTTCAAATCTCTGGGACATACTTCAGGGGTATTGGTTAAAAATATTAAAAGATACGGTGCTTGAGCGTTCAAGAAGAAAACTTGGGCATTCAAAATGCTTTTGTCAAATATATATTAATTTTCTCGAAGGCAATGTTATCTGTTTGCCATGGCAGTAAGAACCAAGTATACAGGCATGACTCCCCTGCAAACGTTATGCCTTCTCATCTATCGGTATCCTGACAAAATTACACAGTTTCATGGGATCATCGAACTTATCAGTCCTGAACCTGACTCTTCCCTTGGTGGATATGCCCATTTTCCATTTTCTCTCGCTATTGAGGCGTGCAACTTCGTTTCGCACGTAAACCATCATCTCATCAGGGTTCCATCCTTCTGTCTCAAACCTGACGTAGACACAGAAATTGTAAAGCTTCCTCTTCCTGAAGTTGTGAGAGGACCTGATTATCACTTCATACTGCAGTTTTAAGTCTTCCACAGATGAAGGAAGATATATCATGTTTCTCAGGAACTCAGGGAAATAACTGAAAGCCGACTTCTTCATAATATTCCTGTTGGTCATTACAAATCTCCCGCCAGACTGAATTCGTTCCGGCTCTTCCTCAGAGGCATAACAGTCATACATCTTTGTGAAGAATCCCCGCATCGCCTGAAAGTTTCTCACAGACGAACTCGCTATAAAGAAATCAACTCCTGATTCATCAGCACTGACGAAGAATCTGTTTTCCTCGCCTTCGGAAGGCAGGATCAGGTATGACTTCTCTTTATAGAGCAGCAGATCCGTGTTTACCGACGGTCCTTTAAAATTAAGCTTTCCCCAGCGGTATTCCAAAGTGCCCCTGAATTTTGGGCAACCATAAATATATTCCTCAGATACTCTTGCATGAAAGACCATGGAGTAGAGGATTTTTTCCGAATGCAGACACTCAACAACGTGACTCTCTCACCAGACGGAAAATATGTGGCGTTCATATCATCAGATACATACAAGGAATTCAAGGGGCTCATTGAAAACAGGGTCATTCTCATGAAGCTCGCGGAAGGGAAAGAGGAGATCATTTCCGATGAAGGCAGAGCAAACTCCTCTCTTTCATTTTCTCCGGATTCATCCAGGCTTGCCTATGTGAGCTCCGAGAAGGAGAGAAATTATATTGTCATCCGGGACGTGGACTCCAACGGACAGGAAAGCTCCATGGTCAATGGAAAGATAGACTCACTTAAATGGCATGATGACACTTCCATGGTAGCTCTTGTTGAGGACTACCACAAAGAAGAGAAGAAAAAGAAGAAGGAGGGAAACGACGGCTACTTCTTCGAGGAAGACCACAAGTTCCACTCGCTATGGAAATACACCCCCGGACACGGGATGAGAAGACTCACATCAGGTTTTCAGGTTTGGGACTTTTCATCACTTGGAAACAGGGCTGCCGCTGTTGTGTCAGAGTATCCCTATAACTGGTCATGGTATGAACCCAGGATTGCTCTGATTGACCTTGAAACCGGAGAACAGCGAACTCTGTACACCCCGGAGAAAAGGCAGCTTTCATCTCCGTCATTTTCAAAGGACGGATCAAAGGTCTTCTTTATTGAAAGCCTGATGAGCGACAATGGAGTAGAATCCGGGGACATCATATCATGCAGCATTGAGAATGGCAAGGCAGTGAATATGACTGAAAACGCTGAAAAATCATTCAGCTGCTTCAAGGAAACGGCGAACGGCGTGATTTACGCCCTTGGAAACAATATGGGGACATTCGAGATCCAGTCCATTGGGGAGGGGAGGATCATATGGTCTTCATTCGGGGCAGTTCTTCCAGCTTTTTCACCCAAGTTCTCCAGCGAAGGCGGCCTTTTCGCTTTTGCCTTCACAGCCAAAGACAGGCCGCAGGAAGTGTACCTGGTTGACGGCAATGGAGAAGCAAAAAAACTCACGGATGTTAATTCCCATCTTTCAGGCCTCAGGAGCTATGACTCAAAAATGGTGAAGTGGAAATCCACTGATGGCGTTGAACCGTACGGACTCTTCAGGAATGCCGGAGAAGGTGCCCCATTAGTGGTAGTAGTCCATGGGGGGCCGACTTCCGCCAGCACCGAGAACTTCATGGATTATTCAACGCTCCTTATGGGAGCAGGTTTTTCAGTGTTTCTCCCCAATTACCGGGGAAGCACGGGAAAGGGCAGAAAATATGCGGAACTGAACAGAGGTGACATGGGCGGAATGGATTTCAAGGACATAATGGAGGGCCTCGACTACGTTCTTGAAAATGAGCCGGTGGACAGGGACAGGATATTCATCACAGGAGGATCTTATGGCGGGTTCATTTCCGCGTGGGCGGTCACGCAAACGGACCGTTTTGCTGCTTCAGCATCACTCTTTGGAATCGTTGACTGGATAAGTTTCCATGGAGTTTCCAGCCTTGCAACATGGGACAGCATTCACTATGATCAGGACCCATATGCGTTTGACAGGTTCCTGAAATTCTCTGCAATAAGGTATGTGGAAAATGTTAAGACACCTATCCTTTTGATGCACGGCATTGAAGACCCGTACGTTCCAGTTGGGCAGTATTACCAGTTCTACAGGGCCTTGAAAGATAAGGGAAAAGAGGCCAGGCTGCTTCTCTTTCCGAGGGAAGGCCACGGCTTCAGGGAGAAAAAGCATTTTGAGATGTATATCACAGAAATGATCAGATGGTTCAATTCTTTCCCATCTAAGACAGGTGATCCTCAAAATACTGCGTGAGTGTTTCGAAAGCCTCTATGAGAACGCTAGGTTCAAGAAAGAAGCACAGCCTGAATCCGTGCTCTACACCAAAAAAAGATCCTGGCACGAGCAGCACTCCTGTGTCTTCGTATATCCTGCTGCACAGGGTTACAGAGTCTACATCGAGGTCATACCTGACAAAACCGAATGGGGCTGAATCAGGTTTTTTCCAACTCAGGCGGTCGAACCTGCTGACAAATTCATCTGCCACTGGCAGATTTGACTGAATCAACCTCTTCACGATTCCGGCAAAACGGCTCCTGCCCCTCAGGACATTTGCAGCCAGCCACATAGGGTAGCGTGGGTTCGCCGCACTTGACATGGATTTCACTCTCAATATGCCTTTCCTATCTTCCTCATGCGACAGGATCCACCCTGTTCTTATCTTCGTGAGGCCGAAGAATTTTGTCATGGTTCCAGACACGATGGTCCGCTGATCCCTGTTGAACAATGAATCGGGCCTGTCCTTGAACTTGAATTCAGTGAACGTCTCGTCCACATAAATCCTTGAATTCTTCCCCAGCCTTTCTGAAAACCGGTCAAAGAGCTCGATTCGCTCAACACCTTCGGGATTTCCAGGTGAAGTGAGCATGGCGGATCCATCGCCGGAGTATGCTTCAGCAGCTTCAAAATCGGGTCTAAGGACAACACTGCTTCCAAGATTTCTGGGAACGATGAATAATGGCTCATACTCAGGAGCTGGTATGAGTATTTCCCTGGAAAGGCTCCCCAGATACCCTGAAGCAATGAATATGGCTTCCGTTCCGCCAATAGTTGGAATAACATTCTCCTCGTCCACACCATACAATTCTGCCACAGTCTGCTTGAAATACCTCTCAGGGTCCTTTTCCTTAAGGTAGTCATCATAAGATGTTCTTATTCCCAGGGACGCGAGATCCTGTTCGTATAGCTCATTCCTTGACAGGTCATATCTGCATTTTGCCCTGTTATTCCAAATCCACCCAAAGGTTCTGATATCTTCTGAATTCAATTCTTCCAGCCCCAGGACACCTTCAGGAATGCGGCAGCTGTGCCAGAGTCTCTTCTACAGCTGCTTCCACTGCCTGATCACTCGTGTACGAATTTTTCCAGCCCGTGGATTTGAGCTTCTCTATTCCAAGCTGTGCTATTTTCACGTCGCCTTTCCATCCGCGTCCGTCAACTCCCCCAGTGAAATTGACCCTGACATCTTTCAGGCCCATCTTGTCGATTACAGTTTCGCCAATTTTCTTCACGGAGGTTGTCATGTCATTGCCGAGGTTGAAAATGTCGGTTCTGCTGCTTTTCTCATGCACATAAATTATGGAGCCAACACAGTCTGAAACGTGCATGTATGATTTTCTCTGTGTACCGTCACCCAGTATCTCAAGCTCTTGAGGATTCTTTCTGAGCTTGTTTATGAAGTCAAAAATCACTCCGTGTGTGGAGTTCTTTCCAACAATATTTGCGAACCTGAATATAGAGCTCTTGAAGCCATAATAATGCGAGTATGCTGTAATGAAGCCTTCACACGCCATTTTTGATGCCCCGTACGAGGATATTGGCATGTATGGCCCATAAGTCTCAGGGGTGGGAAGCACATCAGTCTCCCCGTATACTGTTGAACTTGAGGCAAAGGCTATTTCTCCAGTGTCAGTCCTTCGCATATATTCCAGGACCTCCATGGTCCCTATTACGTTGCTGTTAAGATCCTTGATTGGATTTTCAGAGCCTCCCCGCACATCGGAATTTGCAGCAAGGTGGATTACGAGGTCTTGTCTGCCAAGATCCTCCAGGCTGTTCTTCCCAGTGAGATCGATTTTTCTGAAAATCACCTTTCCGCTTTCAACTAAACTTCTGATATACCTGTCATCTACATTACTCAGGTCATCCACAACCGTAATCTCATTATCATTATGGAGAAGCTCAACCATGTTTGAGCCAATAAAACCTGCACCGCCGGTAACAAGTATCTTTTTCCCGCTTATCATCTGAACAGATACCGTAATTCAAAGGTAATAATTAATGCATTACACCGACTGGCATGTGTACTTCACAAATTTCAAGGGACCAGGCATGACGAAGGATTCTCTGAAGAGGGGTATCAGCCCGCAAATGAACACTTTTCTGCCCAATTAATTATACATATTATGTGACAGCGATTCTTACGTAATACTATTATAATATTTCGATATGTGCAAAGTAAGGGAGGTAGAAAAACTATGATTTGGAAAGTCATGAGAGACGAAAACCTGGGATGCAATTCCTACCTTCTCGGAGACGAAGTAACCGGGACTGGAATGGTAGTTGACCCTCTGGAGTCGGTAGGGGCCACAGAATACATAATGACTGCCCAGGACCTGGGAATCACTATAAATCATGTGGTGGAAACACACGTTCATGCTGACCACAGGTCAGGAGCAAGGGAACTTGCCAAGAGCCTTGGCCTCAAGGTCTCATTCGGGGCCAGGGCGGCTGTGAGCTATGATTTTCAACCTCTTTCAGAGGGACAGAAACTCTCTCTGGGATCAGTGGAAGTGGAAGTCCTGGAAACACCGGGGCATACACCGGAAAGCATTTCTCTGGTGGTAAGGGACACCCAGAGGGGAGACGATCCAATGCTTGTTATGACAGGTGACTCCCTTTTTGTTGGAGACGTTGGAAGACCTGATCTTCAGGATGCTGGAGATGACGAAATCATACAAGCTTCAAGGATGCAGTTCGAAAGTGTAAGAAAAATATTGAATCTGCCTGATTACACGGAACTCTATCCGGCACATTACGGGGCTTCAAAATGCGGAGGCCTCTTTATGAGCAAAAAACCAAGCTCCACAGTAGGTTATGAAAAGAAATTCAACTTTCTTGCAAAGATATCCGATGTGGACGAGTTTGTCGACAGACAGATGAAACTCCTTAAACCACCGCCTGAAGAGGCTAGGGAGATTAGGGCAGTGAATACAGGAACAGAAATGGAGGTTAATTAAATGGAAGGAGAAGGAAACTTTGACTACAACGCTTTGTGGAAGAGAATAAACAACGGTGAGGTCCTCCTCATCGATACAAGACTGGCAAATGAGTATACTAAGAAGCACATACCGGGATCGGTTTGCGCACCATACAGCAGATCGGGATGGGGCAGTGCAATAGCGAGCTATTTCGGAAATGATGTTGGGGATGTGGCAATTCTTGCCCCAAACGAGACAATCGCCAAGGCAGCACAAGAAGAGGCCGGGAAAAACGGCTTCAAGGTTGTTACTGTCATCTCAGACGGAATGAATGGATGGGAGTCCTCCCAGTTGCCAACAGCAGAGATGAAAGAGATTACACCGGAAGACCTCTACGAGAAAAGCGATGACTATACGGTAATAGATGTGAGAGACCCATTTGAATGGAGCTCAGGGATCATACCCGGCTCACTGAAAATACCCATGGAAGAACTTCCAGCAAAACTGCAGGAACTATCAAAGGACAAGAAATATGCACTTGTCTGCGCATCAGGCTCAAGAAGCCAGTCTGCCGCTTTGTATATGGCGGATAATGGTTTTGATGCAGGAAACGTCATTGGTGGAATGTCCAGATGGCTCTCAAGGTCTCTGCCAGTAGAATATGAGTAACCCCCGCCTCTCATTTTCTGGCCAATTATTTTGCTTTGATCCTGGAAAACCATTTTTTCTTTTCTGGTAAAGATTCAGAATCTATGGGTTAACTTACCAGCATTTCAGTTTGTCAGACCAAAAGGAAACATCATTGGCACAATACGCATTTATAAACCCATGTGAAACCGAAAAAGCATAATTTTAGCCAGTTTCCGACGTGTGTATGACATTGTCATGTCGTTCTTGATTGGAAAGTAATTTATATTCTAAGTACGTAGAAGTCATGCATTAATCTAGATAATTATTACTGCCAGCCGGTGTCCCAATGGAGATCCATAACTACTACGAGAATGGCTCAGGGTTCGATGAAGCTATATCATTAGTATCTGCTTTGCAAAAGCTCAAACTGAAAGGGAATGACTGGACATATTCAATAAACGCATGGGTTGAAGGAAGATCGGGGCTAATGCATCAGTTTGATTTTCTCATAAGTTCTGCAAAGAAAGAGGACAGGATTGTATGCATGCTTCTGAAAAGCGACGCCAAAGACAGGATGGGCAGAATTGCTACATTCTTCGCCCACTCAAAGGACGTGAATTCTACCCGGGCAGTCATAATTTTCGAGTCAGCACCAGCTATGGAAGAGAAGATGCTGTCAACATCCCTGGGGATGGAAATCTTGTTGAATGGCAGGACCGGTGAAGATTCCTACAGGGGGAGAGGGCCGGAGGCAGAGGAAAATGGCGCCCTTAAGTACAGGAAGAACAGTTTCTCAAGAGGACCAAAGAAAAGATACAGGGACAGGACCCAGATAATTCACGAAATACTATCCTCTACTTCAGACTCTGGGGGCGCGACAATAACCAAGATCATTTTCAAGTGCAACCTGAACTACAGGAACGCCAAAGAAATAATAGGGGATATGATCAAGAAACAACTTCTTGAGGTAAAAAGGGACGAGGAAAACAAGAAGGTATACCGTATCACCAAAGTTGGCAGCAATATAATGGAGAAACTGCATTATTATGACTCCGTCAACGGAAAGCACATGAGATTATGAAAGCAGCATAAATCGCAACCCACCATTAACAGCGAGATCAATCCATTGTTAATTGCTGCTGCTCACGCAAGCAAGAGGAATATTCTGCAATTCATACATGTAACAATCATCTAGAACAATCATGACTAATCTTTTCCGGATTCCCGGAACTGCTCAGCCGCCAGGGCAAACAAAAAATGGGAAGAGGGCAAAAGCCCCAAAAAATCAATGATTATCTGGCAGGAGGCATAAACACGTTCAGACTGAAATACTGGTCGGGTATGTTGTATGCAGCTTGATCTCCAAGGCCGATATACAGGTCGTAGGTGAAAGATTGACCATGTTTAAGCTCATGTGGTATGACGGAAGCGCTTCCCCACCAGTTCACCCAGTTAATGTTCCATCCGGATGACCCCATCAGTGTCAAAACCTGCTGTGTGGTTGGAGCATCTCCAAAACCTGTATAGTTCATTGGGGAACTTGAGTTGTTGTAACCGTTTCCATAGAGCTGCTGATCTGGAGAGTTAATGTACTGCCCCTGTGAGTTGACAAAGTAGTTTGAGTATGTATAGTTGTTGTCCGTTGAATTAAGAAGCAGGGTAGTTCCGCCTGTGTTTGTTACAGTTACCTGAAACTGCACATAGTCACCCGGGAGGAAATTCCCTGTCTGAAGGTTCACATTTGAGGCCATTCCTCCATTTCCATGGCTGATATAGTTGAAGTTGATCACGTTATCAAGGTTGTAGTTGTGCCCGTTAATCGACAGCGGGGTCTGATTGGCATTCGTGGATATGCCGGTTACGACTGTCTCAAAAGCAACACTTGCATGAGAACTCGTTAAGTTGAAATTGCTTGGGTGTTCCCATGCCATTACAGCTGCTGTAGCGCTTCCGCTCATAAGTATCACTATGATCGCAACCCAGAATTTTCTTGTTCTACCTTTTGCAAATACTGCCAAATTTTTCAAAAAATCTCTTTTCTTCATTTCTCACCACATTCAAGTTAGTCTTTCTGTATTAAAAGTGAACGTTTTCTTATAACAGAACAGGAATCTTTGTTACATCTCTGAAAGTTGACAAAATATCCTGTACAAAAAGAAACATGAACATAACAGCGATCAATTACTGGGTCCTCTGCTCTTAAAATCGCTTCAACTCTACTCATGTTAGCTGTTATTAAACAAACCGCTTGGCAGGAGGTTTGATTAAATTCGGAGACGGAAAATGATGAATTGGGAAATGGAGCAAGGATTTACAGGCTTTGGTTTGAATGAAGCAAGCACCCACAATAACCTTGCACAATAACTATCCAGCCCCACGGAAAAAATTATTATGCAATGTGTGGTATATTTGATCGAAGCTTTATGAGAATTCTCATTGCAGGGGGAACCGGGCTTATCGGAAAGAGGCTGACCGAGACTTTGTCCAAAGACGGGAACGAGATAGTCGTACTGACAAGGTCTGAAAATTCCAATTCGGGCAACATTGCAACATATGTAAAATGGTCTGGAAAGCAAGATGACATGTCCTGGGTAAAGAGAACCGGAAAGATTGATGCGGTATTCAACTTGAGCGGCAGATCCATTTCTGACAAATGGAATGAGGAGGTCAAGAGAGCCATAGATAACAGCAGGATTGATTCTACAAAGTCAATTGTGGAGGGAATAAGGAATATGGATGATGCACCTGAAGTACTCATCAATGCTTCCGCAATAGGATATTACGGGTCCAGGGGAGACGAAGTCCTGACGGAGGACTCTGATCCCGGAGATGACTTCTTTGCCAGGCTCTGCGTAAATTGGGAGAATGAGGCATTCAAGGCTCAGGATTACGGCTTGCGGGTAATTGCCACAAGGACATCCATAGTCCTTGACTCAAATGAGGGAGCGCTCCCTCAGATAGTGGCGCCCTTGAGAAGGGGAATCGGCTCAAGGCTTGGAAGCGGCAAACAGTGGATGTCCTGGATACACGGTCATGACGTCTCAAGGGCAATGAGTTTCCTTCTGAAAGGTTCTATTCACGGGCCTGTTAACCTCTCTGCTCCTTCACCGGTTGTCAATAAGGAATTCATGCAGACCGTGGCAAGAGCTATTGGGAAAAAAGCCAGGCTGCCTGCTCCGGCAGCAATACTCAAAGGTATGCTGGGGGAAATGGCAGACTATCTTCTGCTTACAAGCCAGAGGGTGTCGAGTAAAAAACTGCAGGACTCGGGTTTCAGTTTTGAATACCCTGAACTTGAGACCGCATTGAAGTCGATACTTTCGCAGTAGGATGCTTCTGAATTGCCGGGAATATGTGTGCACCAATGATTTTAGAGGTCTCTTCGTCAATCAGAATCTTGTTTCATGAATGATTATGCCTCTTTCTCCTGGAATTGTACCAGGAGGACGAATCCTCCGGGTTTACCATGAACACCCTCCCCTTCTTTCTGTCTTCCTCCTCGGTGTCACCCACCATGACCAGAGGAGGGAGGGAGAAAACAACCGTCGGTATTGCACTGTAATCAATCTTTCTGTTGTTCCTATTGGCGGTATTGAAGGCGGCGGCGTCCCCTTCTATATTTGCAACAGGCGTAAGTTTCATTCCCACCGTAGAGTGTCCCCTGCAGAATATACGGATTCATTGGATATGCTCTGCATATATTCATTTGCAACGAACTCCCCTTTTGTCTCTTGTTACCGTCAAAATTCTCAAGGACCCTTCTCCCCCAATGGATTATCGTTGCTTTGGAGCCGCTTCGAATCTATCACAGCTGTACTCATGCCATTTGAGCTGCAGTAAAATGTGGCTGGCATAATGGCCGAGCCGGTTCCAATTACAACTAGATCATATGATTTTTTCATTCATGCTCACCAACAGTTTAAGAGCTGATCCATGGATTCGGAATGAAAACAGTCCTGTCAAGATGAATTGCTACTTTTCTTCTTATGTATCGAGAGAACGTCCTCATATCATGACTCCCTTGAAAACAGCTCAACGTGGATGGATGGCAAATTCCGTCGAAGGTGAAATTCCGGTATAACCCAAAAACTTTTAAATAAATACAAAGCCTAAATGACCCATGGGAAACCTTCAGAGCTTCTGGGGACAAATTGATCTTAACAGCGTTTCCCAGATACACTCAATTTCTGAAGGTTTTCTGGATTTTCTCAAGACAACAAAGACTGAGTGGGAAGTGAAGGACTACATTTTCAGGAAATTATTGCACTTCAGATTTTCTGACCTTTCGAAGATCTCCAGTGCCTCACCCGGCCTTGGCTTCATAGAAGATCTTGATGATGGATGCATTGCCGCAGGTGTTTTCGGCACCTCTAACATACAGAAGAGGGGCCTAAGCATAATAGGGTGCCCCATAGATCTGGACAATGTTGAACTGGGCCCCAGAAGTCCGGGGTTAATTCCGGAATCAGATATTTCAACCGTAAGGTTCTCCCCCCTCAACGAAGATGTCAGAGATGAGTGGATGTCAACAGACGTCTCCATTCACGGACTTAGAATCTTAAAGGACAATTCCAGAAGATCATTCACACTGGGCGAGTCAAGGAAGGAACCAGGATATTTCATTGCGCCAGCTCCAGAAAAAAAGGCTGCAAAGAGCAAAAAGGTCAAGAAGCAGTACGATCTCGTGGTTGGATCTGCTGCCCCTGAAGGCAAAGACAAGAAGCCACACTACTCTGAGGCTTTCCTGAATTCCATAGGAATGACTGAAAAGGAGTTGAACTCCGCCACGCTGTCACTCGTACCAGCATCCATGCCCAATGAAATGGGGTCGGACAGATCGCTGATCCAGGGTTTCGGAGCCCGGGAGCTGCTGCCGGTTTATGCATCACTAAAAACGCTCACCGACCTTACAAGGCCTGAGGACACTGTTGTTGTGATTTTCCACACTCAAAAAGGTGAATGCAGCAGGAAGAATCACAACAAAGAGATTACTGAAAAGGTCGCAGAGTCGATACTGAAAAAAGTTGTTGAGAAAGTATCCGAGAACGCAGTAAAGGATATATTCGAATTCAGCAGAATACTCAACGTCACGGATCTCGAGCTCAAACAGTCAAAGACTTCTCAGGAAGTCCCAGCCAAACCACTTCCGATAGGTAAGGGAACAATCATAGGCACAACCGGGGGCTCGTCCAGGTCTCAGCGATTGCTTGGCATAATTGAAGACAGTCTAGAGAAGGCTGGAATTCCATACGTAAAAAGTCCGAAGAACTATGAATTCCACAGTGGGGGGACTATTGGAACCGCATTTTCAAAGAGCATCCCTGAAGCTGTCAACATGGCTCGCGTTGTTTCCGTTAGCAGAAATTTCTGCAGTGCAGTCTCCAAAATAGATTTGTGGGCAGCGTACAGAACGATCCTCGCATATTCCACACATTGATTCAACTGCTACGATTTAATT
>OBLK01000073.1_pt1 | contig 38632 bp, 40 predicted proteins | sample 1518871 | NCBI WGS metagenome assembly OBLK01 (sample SAMEA2464837, study PRJEB22497) | soil metagenome | biome: Grassland; feature: Farmland; material: Clay | place: Australia | collected 2013-02-01 | depth 0.8 m
TTGGTCGTATTTACGGTAAAATCCGGTGCTTTCATTCCTAGATAGACTGCCATTATTATCTCCTGCATAGAGGATACCGGCATTGGGTTAGACAGTTGGCACGTGTGCATTATTTGCACACATAGCAAATAATAAATGAGAGGAGATCAGGTCACTTCAATTTGACACAGTAGAACCTTTTTCTTGTGTCGGATAAGCAAATCCTTGTCTCTATGAAATCCATCTCTCCGAGAATTTTCAGTGCATACATAAGGGCCCTTCTTGAAAGACCGGATTCGTTCTTCAGCCTGTTGAGGTCGCATATCTTCACTTCCTGAAGAATCCTCAAAACGAGCTTGGCTGAAGGGGGCATCTCCCTTATGGCCTCTAGCGATTCCATGGATCAAAAGTGTATAGATAAATTTAAATCATTCGTAAGGACGATAAATACAACATGAGATGAGATGAAACCGGAAACATCAAAATATCTGTGTTTCTGTCACGAGAGCTACGTCATAAACCTTATTTATTCTCTTTCATTTGTTATGACCAGATGTCTTCGCTCCTTGATAATTATGGTAGGCCGGTAAAGAGCATGAGGGTTCAGGTGAATACCACGTGCAACTTCAAGTGCTTTTTCTGCCACATGGAGGGGACAGGCGTACATTCAGCATCCATGTCCCCAGAAGAGATAGAAAAAGTAGTCAAGGTGGCGTCAAAATGGGGCGTAAACAAAATAAAATTCACTGGCGGCGAGCCCACATTAAGAAGCGATATTGTTGAAATCGTTGAAAGAACCAGGAAGCACATTTCCGGAAACATTTCAATGACAACCAATGGGGTTATGCTGCCCAAGCTGGCAGAGAGGCTCAAGAAAGCAGGCCTTGATCGCGTTAACATATCAATGCACTCAATCGACAGGGAGGGATTTGAGTTCATAACAGGAACCGATTTTCTCGACAAGGTCATAGAAGGGATCAGGGCTGCAAAGAAAGCCGGCCTCTTTCCGATAAAGATCAATTTTGTTGTCCTGAAGGATGTAAACATTGACCAGATACCGAAGATGATAGAGCTAGCTGCAAAAGAGGATGTGATCCTTCAGCTCATTGAGTTTGAGACAACACGGGAAGGGGAAGATTCCGATGAGTTCCTCAAGTACCACATGCCGCTGGAAGGCATAGAAAGAGAGGTGTCAAAGTCCTCTTTCAAGGTGGTGAAGAATGAGCTGCACAACAGGCCAAAATACTCAATGGAAACTGAAGACGGCATCGCCGAGGTGGAATTTGTAAAGCCCATGAGGAACGCAGATTTCTGCAGCCACTGCACAAGGATGAGGCTTACGTCCACGGGCCTGCTTAAGCCATGCCTCATGAGGGATGACAATTACACCAACATGATCGCCGGGATCAGGAACAGGAAAGATGATGGCTACCTTGATGATGTATTCATAAAAGCAGTCAAGAAGCGGGAACCATACTGGAAGCCGGAGGATGAAATTGAAGGTAAAGATAAGATACTTCGCACTGTATAGAGACCTTTCAGGAAAGTCTGATGAGACAATGGACCTGAAAGACGGTTCAACCCTTGATTCACTCCTTGATGAGGTCAGGGAGTCTCACCCGATATTCAGAAAGCAGTCCGGGGAGTTCCTTCTGGCAGTCAATGAAGAGTATGCGGCGCCTGAGACTGTCCTGAAAGACGGTGATGAAGTTGCTATTTTCCCGAACGTAAGCGGGGGATAGGCGGTTATTTTTTCAGTATCTTCAGGCTCTCGAGGTCCTCCTTGTAGTTTATGTTAAAGAAGGAGTTCTCGTATACTGCCCCAATGAGGACAGTGTCGTGCCTGCAGGACCTTATCAGTCCCCTCAGGCTTTTGCACCCGGATTCCCTGTATTCCCCGAGAGCCGCAGCCATTGTTGAATTGTAAATTCCATGCAGAGGCTCGATCCGCCCGTCTGAATGCACCGGGAACAGCGGATAGCCCCTGTACATTGAGAGCATCTCCCTTATGAAGTCCCGGCTGATCAGCGGCATGTCACCCGCCGCCACAAACACTTCCCCGAATGATTCCAGCAATGAGGCTATTGAATCCAGTGCCGTACCCGAAGCGGTGTCGCGAAGTATCCGTGCCCCCTCAGCTTTTACATCTGGGTCCTTCGTGAAGACCACAACGTCATCAAAAGTGCCAGCGGCGAGAAGGGCACTCACTACGGTGCCGATAAGTGTGCCCCCGTCAATCCTGCACATATGCTTTCCGGGAAAACGCCCACTCCTCTTGGCAAGTACTGCAGCGATCATACCCAAACCACGACTGAAAAATATCTCAAAAAGGTATTTGAAATGATGCAATCATTGGAAATGGTGAGATATCCGGTGTGGATAACCCATTGAAAAATTCAGTGTTGCTGAAAGCATCAGGCAGGGAGAAAAGTTTATTTTAGCACTCGCCGAATAGCACCAGGTGAGGCAGTATGATGAAGAGAGGGGGTTGCCTTGAGCAAAACGGGAAAGGCGCCCGACGGAAGATCGACCGTTGAAGTCAGCATCATGGCGTTCGTGGAACGAAATATGCCACGTGGTGCGAGGGATGAGCTGACAGTCGAGGAACCCATGGAAATAAGGATCTGCAGGGAAGGGATGGCAGACTGCAGGACCATCTCAGTTACGATGAGAACTCCCGGCAGGGATGTGGAGCTTTCCGCCGGGTTCCTTTTCACAGAAGGGATCATAAAGAGTGTTGAAGACATTTTATCCATAGGGCATCCAGGTCCGGACGATCCAAACAGCAGGAACGCGGTTGAGGCCAGCATTTCGGATGAGCGGTACAGGGAGAGTTCGGGTTACACCAGAAGCTTTAATGCCAATTCCAGCTGTGGTGTCTGCGGCAAGAGCAACATAAACGAGATATTCCTGAAAGGAAGAAAAGTCATCAGGAGCACCCTTTCTGTTTCAGCATCGACAATATTGTCACTTCCGGGAATAATGACAGGGGAGCAGGCAATTTTCTCAAAAACCGGTGGGGCACATGCTGCGGCCCTTTTCAGCGTGGAAGGCAAATTGCTGGCCGTGGAGGAGGATGTCGGAAGGCATAATGCAGTTGACAAGGCGATAGGAAAGTTGCTCCTCGGCAAACTCGCGGACCCTTCAGGCTGCATATTGCAGGCCAGTGGACGGGCCGGATTCGAGATAGTTCAGAAGGCCATAGTGGCCGGCATCCCGGTCATAAGCTCAGTCTCCGCTCCCACATCGCTCGCGGTTGAGGCTGCGGAGGCATTCAATGCCACCGTAATCGGCTTTGCAAGGAATGGCAGGTTCAATGTTTACACACACAGTGAAAGGGTCGTTCCGTGAAAGTATAGTTTCAGTGATTCAGGTAACCGGATACATTTTGAAGATTTCAACAACTTCCATGATTGGAAACAAGAAGAGTCCAGGCCTGCAGTTCCATAGGGTGCAGTCCGTGCTGCGCCCTGATGCATTCGGCCATGGGGATTTTCAGGCTTATGCGGCCAAAACGGCCTGCATCATTCCATGAGCCGCTCAATGAACTTCATTTCAGCAAGCCGATCCTCTCTGCATATCACATGATAATAATACGTTCCCAGGGGGGAAAAATTCAGCTTGTATTTTTCGGCGGTCTCATAGTTTGAAATGCCTGCAACGTAATAGCCCTCGGCGACCGCATATGATACCGAGTTGAAGTTTCCGACCTCAGCAGTCAGGCCATAGAACTCGTCCTGTGAAATGCCCGATGATTCTGCAAGTCCGTCAAGCATCTGGTATGCCCCTTCTCCACTGCCCGGTATTGCTATGGCACTTCCCGTGTCGATGAGCGATTTGAGTTTTGAGGCCCCTTCAGAGACGGGTTCCCTTGAAACTATCCCTATATCCTTTTTTGTCTTCCATATGCCGGCCAATCCGGAACCGCTTTCATCCGGAGCATACACTGGCAAATCTGCAGCTTCCGACCCCGTAATGATTCCCGCGGCATCTGCGTACCCTTTCAGTACGGAGTTCAGGGCCACGTGGTGCCCGGTCTTGATTACTTTAAGCCTGTTATCCGCTGCGAGCCTGTCCAGGGATTCATCATTCTCTCCAGTTACTACATACTGTGAATCTTCCACGCTCCTTCCGAACAGGACTATCTTCACACTTTCGCCTTCTTCGACCGTTCTCGTGTCCCCCTCCACTGAAATGTAACCGTCTGCCCTGAGCAATCTCGATATAGAGCCTGAGCCGCCATGGATTGGAAATGCAATGACCCTGTCCCTCCTGACCACCGAAACAGGGATGAGGTTCAGTTTTCCAAGGTCAAGGCTGAACTTTCCGGCGAGTTCCCCCTCAATGTATCGGTCCTCGGACCTGAGGCCGGCCTCCCTCAGTATCTGCGGGAAGAATATGGTGAGGAACGTCATCATTGCAGACACCGGGAACCCCGGAAGGCCAATGATGATCTTGTCCCCTTTCCGGGAAAGCAGGGTCGGTTTCCCCGGCTTGATCTTTATTCCATGGAAAACTATGCCCGGGTCATACTCGCCGAGTATCCTGTACACCATATCCTTTTCCCCGGCAGATGTGCTGCCTGAAACAATCAGGATGTCATTTTCCTCGCTGTACGAGTTGAGGCTTGACCTTATCAGGTCCTCCCTGTCAGGCAGGGTTCCGTAAAGGGTTATGTCGAACGCAGGCCCTTCGGACTCTATGATCGATTTTATTGCCCTACCGTTAGACTCGTAAATCCTGCCCTTTTCAAGTGCTTCGCCCGGCTGAATCAGCTCGTCGCCGGTTGAGACTATTCCAATCTTCATCTTCCTGATGACCTCAACCTCACTGATCCCTAGTGTCGAAATCACAGCCAGCTCCCTTGGGCCTATACGGGCACCCTTTCTTACGATAAGTTCGCCTTCCGGCACATCCGAGCCTGCCAGCGCTATGTTCTCGCCCTTCCTGACAGGCCTGTACACCCTCAAGGTGCCTTCATCCTCGTGGGTGTATTCAACCATTACAACCGCGTCAGCCCCTTCGGGCATGACCGCTCCAGTGGGAATGTAAACACAGGTCCCCGGCTCCACCTTTGCCGCCGGAGGGCTGCCCATAAGGATCCTTCCTGAGACCTTCAGTTCAGAGGGGCTGCTCTCCGAAGTGTCCTCAAGGTCTTCCGATCTCACTGCAAAGCCGTCCTTTACCGACCTGTTGAATGGAGGGGAGTTTATTGGGGATATTATGCCGGATGCGAGAACCCTTCCAAGGGATTCGTCAAGCGATATACGCTCCGGAGGGAGTGAAAGAACAATATTTTCAGAAGCAAGCCTCTTTGCATTTTCCGTATCGATAAGGCTGTGGAAAATATGGGCCATTTACACAGTTCCCCCGGTAAGGGTAACCCAGACATATTCGCCTTTTTCCATGCCTTCCACCGATTCCGGCACTACTGCGAGGCCGTTTGACATGAGAAGCGTGGATATCATTCCCGAGCCTGTAGACCTGAGAGGGGTGGCGTCAAGGGAATCTGTTGACCTTGAAAGAGCTATCCTCACAAAGGACCTCATGCCACCATTGTTTATCAGCCTCTCTGTAAGCCTTGCCCGTATGACCTGCCTGCTGTCATTGTATTCCAGGATGTCGATCATGAAGCGGTCAAAGAAAGCCTCGAATGAAGTAAGTGCTGCAACCGGAAGGCCCGAAACGGAGAATACAGGCTTTCCACTTATCTCGAAGAGGGCTATTGTCCTTCCCGGCTTTATCATTACTCCCCTGAAGACCTGTTTCCCGATGTCCGAAAGGACTGCTGCGGAATAATCGCTCCTGCCTATGCTTGAACCTCCTGTTACAACAAGTATGTCCACGTTTTCAAGCGCATTCTGGACCCCCTTCTTTATGGCATCATATTCATCCGGGCAGACTCCCTCGTTTGTTGTGTTGATGTGCCCCTGCCTGAAGTAATTTATCAGCAGAGGCTGCGTAGTGTTCCTTATGCCGGAGAGTGAGCCCGGGACAATTTCATTCCCTGTCGAAATCACCCCAAGGTTGATTCTCCTGTAAACTTTTACCCTCTGCCTGCCCACTGCGATCATTGCAGCCACGTGCCAGGATTTGATCACATCGCCCCTGGCGATAATCCTCTTTCCCGACGCTATATCTTCGCCCTTTCTGGATACATTCTCCCATATTCTCGCGGACTGCTCCACGAAGAGAGTATCGCCGTACAACGATGCGTATTCAGCCATTATGACGGCATCTGCTCCGGGTGGCAGCCTTGCCCCGGTGTTAATCTCGCTGCATGTCCCGCGTTCAATTCGTGATGAGCCTTCAAATCCTGAGCTTCCTGTTACCGTGAGCGAAACAGGATTCTCTGCACTCGCACCCGAAACATCCCTCCGCCTCAGCGCGAACCCGTCAACTGCGCTTCTGTCGTAAGCGGGAACATCCTTCCCCGCCTTGACATCCTCCGCGATAACCATGTCCATGGATGATTCCACATCCACTTCAATAATGCTGATTTTTCTCCAGGGGATGTCTTTGACTCTTGAGGTTGCCTCCTCGAAGGAGATAAGGTGCCTCAAACCGGACATTTTCCCCTTGACTCCGGCCATAAGTACACTAACACCTTCTCGTTAATGAATGATTCCAACCTTGAAATCAATAGAGGCGGCATTGATTCCTGCATACCATTACTGCAATAAGGAAATCATTTGGAATAAATGCTAAAATGCCCCTGCAATGGTTATATCCGCCCACAGGCTAGTTGTCCATGTCCACAAGGACAGTGAATCCGTATAGCGGAGAAACACTGGAAGAATACGAGGAGGACAACGATTCTGAAATCCGCAGGAAAATAAGCGGCCTGAGAAAGTCCCAGGCGGAATGGGGCAGAGACGTGGATGAGAGGATAAGGTATCTTGAAAAGGAGCTGAGGCCGAGGCTTCAGAACAGCAGGATGAAACTTGCGAAGCTCGTCTCGACCGAGATGGGCAAGCCGATACAGCAGAGCATCTCGGAAGTTGACAAGTGCATAAGCCTCATAGATTATGGTGTCAGCAATTACAGAAAGTTTCTGGAGAATGAGGAAGTGGAGACTGAGGCGGAAAAGAGTTACATCAGGTTCGACCCCCTCGGTATTGTCCTGCTGATAATGCCATGGAATTTTCCGCTATGGCAGGTCATGACAGCCGCCGTACCTGCAATGGCAGCCGGGAATGCAGTCATATTGAAGCACGCGTCCATCGTTTCAGGGACGAGCCTGAAGCTCGAGGAAATCTTCAGCTCCGATCTTTTCAAATCGTCAATAGTTCCCGGGTCCAGGGCAATAAAGCTCATCAGGCATGCCGATGCGGTCTCATTCACCGGCTCAACCGGTGTAGGAGCAGCAATTGCTGAGGAAGCAGGCAGGCACATAAGGAAAGTTGTGCTGGAACTCGGCGGGTCTGACCCATTCATAGTCCTCAAGAGCGCTGACATTGACCAGGCCGTTGAAGAAGCCACTTTGGGAAGGCTGAAGAACAGCGGGCAGAGCTGTACGGCTTCCAAGCGGTTCCTTGTCCATGAGGATGTGTTCGAAGAGTTCAGGCGGAAGGTCATGGAAAGGTTCGCCTCCGTAGAGATCGGCGATCCGCTGAAAGACAGGACTTTCCTGGGGCCGTTATCCTCCATGCAACAGACGAGGCTCGTCCTCACCCAGATAGAGCACCTGAAATCGCTCGGGAGAGTGGACATGCTGGGCAAGCCCAGGGGCGGCATAGTGCCTCCCACCATCGCGGTTCCCCGGAGGAGGTTTGATGAGGAGATCTTCGGCCCCGTGGCCATCATGAAGAAGTTCAGGGACAATGACGAGGCGGTGAGGCTTGCCAATGAGACAGACTACGGCCTTGGGGCCTCGATATGGGGAGACCCCCTGGAGGCTGAGATGATGGTTCCACGCATTGAGGCGGGAATGGTATTCATAAACAGGCTCGTAACATCCGATCCGGGACTGCCTTTCGGAGGGGTGAAGAAGAGCGGAATAGGGAGGGAGCATTCACGATACGGCCTGATCGAGTTTGCCAACATAAAGACCGTGTGGGTACAGTAGATCACTCATATGCTGAGCGAATCCTTCCTGAAGGTTCCGGAAAACCTCGAGTAGAATATCACTGCACTGAGGAATCCTGGAAGGGTGACCATGAGCCATATCTCATATGGTGAGGCCAGGTATCCAAGCGCAAAGCCTCCAAGTGCCGGGCCCATTGACCTGCCAAAGGAGAGGAACGCATTGTATACGCCCATGTAGAAGCCGGTATTCCGGTCTCCATACAGTTTCGACACTATCACGTTCCCCATGGGGAAAGCAAAGTCCTCCCCGAGGGATATGAACGCCATGGATAGGAGGAATGCGGGGAGAACCGTGTCGAAAGACATAGTGAAGTAGCCGAAAGAGTATATCAGGGAACCAATGACAAAGCTCGTGGTTAGCGAGATTCGGCTGGAAATCCTGTATGCAATTCCCTGGAATGCCAGCACCGAAAGCCCGTTTGCCATGTAAATGAAGCCAAGCTCCGAGGTGTAAAGGTGGCGTATTGATGATGCGTAATTGGCGAGAGTCACGGATTCCTGTGCCTGAACCATGAAGAGGAGCATTCCGGACACGCCAATGATGATGAAGGCAATTGGAAGGGAAGACAGTTTCGGGCTCTTCTTTTCAATTACTTCTGGCCTCCTGTCTTCCAGTTTCAGGACGAATGCCCCGGAAACGAGTGACATTATGGCACCCATTGCATATATTGACGGATAGCCAAGGAAGAATATCACAAAGCCTCCCGCCGCAGGCCCGATTCCCCAGCCGATGTTGGCCCCCACCCTCAGGAACGAGAAACTCCTCAGGGGCTTGTTGCTGGACAGTGCCAGGAGCGCGTTCGATGATGGCCTTTGAATTGAGCTGAGCGTCTGGCCGATGATGAAGAGCGATGAAACAAGAACCGGGAAATTCCCGGACGAGGTCACGAAAAAGAGGGAGCCGTACGAAAAAGTCCCGAGGAAGAACGTGGTGAGAATGATCCTCCTGTATCCGAACCTGTCTCCAAGCCTTCCGCCATACACCTGTGAAGATGCCGCTATGACCCCGCTGACCGTGTATATTATTCCCACAAGGTAGAGCGGTATTCCGAGTACCTCATACATGTACACAGAGGTGTAAACCCAAGATGACGCGAGGCCGAAAACCCTCATGAGGGCGGCTGAAGAAATGATGGAGACATTGGTCAGCTTCAACAGGGAAGGAGAACTGGCAAAATGGTATAAGCAATTGCTTCAGGAAGGCAAATCAACAGTTTCCGAAGCCTGTTTCTCTTCGGCATTTACTATGCGGGAGAGCTTAATCATGTAAATCAGGATGGCTACGACCCCTGAGACAGTTGCCAGGCTCCAGATCTTTACAGGGCTTGCAAACAGCGTGAGTGCCGTCCCGCCGACCACAGGCCCCATCGACCTGCCCATGGATATGAAGGCATTGAATACGCCCATATGGTGCCCGATGTTCTCGTTCCTTGAAAGGGTGGTTACAATTGCATTACCAGCAGGAAAGCCAAAGTTCTCCCCTATTGTGGCCACAACCATCGATATGACGAATTCAAGAAGGTTGTAGTCGAAAGCCATGGTGAAGAATCCAATCGTGAACAGAGCTATCCCTATTGTATACCCCTTCGAGAGGCCGATCCTCGATGTTATCCTTGTTATCGGCACCTGCAGCAGGATGACGCAGAGGCCGTTGACAAAGAATATGATGCCAAGCCCGAAGGCGGTGATATCCCTGAATGATCCTGCAAAGTTGGGCAGCGTAACCGATTCCTGCCCCTGTATCATGAAGAGCAGTAGCGCAGACATTCCGAGGTAGAAGAAGAGCGGGTTTATGCGCCCTCTAGCTTTCACCGGATTCCGGGTTGTCCTGCCCCTTACATTCAGTATTGATAATGCGACAAATGCGTTTGCCACGTTCATGGCAACCCCGAAGAGGTAGAGGTACGGATAGCCGTAAAGTGAAACAATTGTTCCTCCGATCACCGGGCCGAACCCCCACCCGACATTGTTGCCCATCCTGAGGTATGAGAATCCCTTCAGCGATGAAGAGGAAGATAATGATACAAGCGAGTTCAACGGTGATAATATCGCAGAGTTGATCGAGATGTTTACAACAAATAGGATGGAAAAAACAAGGGGGGAATGCAGGAAGTATGAGACGTAGAAAATCAGGAAATACGCGACTCCACTGAGGCCAATGAGAGCCAGGAGTACGTTCCTGTGACCAAACCTGTCACCGAGGCGCCCGGCAAGAACCTGCGACATTGCTGCAGACAGGCCGCTTACAGTGAATACAAGGCCCGCAAACAAATAGCTTATGCTCAGGGCATCGTGCATGTACAGCGAGGTGAATACCCATGTGGAAGAAAAGCCCATTCCTGCCAGTGATGACGAGACTGGAAGCAACAGATCATTGGTTTTTCTCAATATCACTTGTACTGCTCCGACACTTGTACGGGAGTTGAAAGTGATAATTATGCATTTTTATTTTCGGCCAGAGAGTATTCCGGTCATTCACCCGATCTTCGGAAAAGGACTTTTGAACCGGAACATTCTGCAAGAATGAGTTCGTACCCGTCCTCGAATCCGGCAGGTGTCACTGTAAGCCTTGTTGAAGCCACCGGAACATTTTCACCAGTGCTGTATTCGCCGAAGGACTCCCCATGGCAGGATGGGCATACCTTTCTTTTCCCGAATGCTTTCCTTCCGCAGCCGTTGCATCTGTAAAGCATCATGGCGCATCACCCAGTACTGCTGCAACAGCAGAGTTTCCAAAACCCGCCATGCCAATCGTGAAACCTGTGGAGTGGTTCTTTATCTGCCTGCTTCCGGCATTGCCGTTGATCTGCTGGTACGCCTCGAAGATCTGTGACACTCCGGTTGCTCCTATGGGGTGGCCCCTCGATATCAGACCGCCGCTGCTGTTTATGGGAAATTCCCCGTTTATCTCCGTGATGCCGTTTTCCAGTGCCTTCCACCCTTCGCCTTCCCCGAAGAAACCCAGGGCCTCTGCCTCAACGATCTCAAGTATGCTCGACATGTCGTGGAGCTCTGCGAAATCAGGCTTACTTGTCCCCGCCTGCTTCAATGCGGACTTTCCGGCGTCCCTGACGGCCTTAAGCGCAAGCAGGTCCTCCCTGTCAGTCACGTAGGATGTGTCTGATCCCATTCCAATTCCCCTGACATAAACAGGTTTCCCTGAATAGCTGGCTGCATCTTCATCCCTCACCATCAGGAGCGATGATGAGCCGTCGCTTACAGGGCAGAATTCGTACAGCCTGAGTGGATCGGCAATAACCCTGGATTCAAGTATCTGCTTAACGGTCACAGCCTTGCTGATGTGCGAGACCGGATTAAGTGCGCCGTTCCTGTGGTTCTTCTCCGATACCATGGCTATGGATTCCCTAGTTGCAGGGTATTTCTTCATGTAAAGCGCTGCAAGCAGCCCTGCAAGTGATGGCAGTGAAGGCCCCGCTTCCCGTTCCCTCCTGCCCAGAAGAGTAGCTATTGTTCCTGCCACTTCCCTGGTTGGCTTTCCAGTCATCTTCTCTGCCCCTATGAGCAGAACTGAGCTTGCAAAACCGGATTCAAGCATCGACGAGGCGGCCAATACCGCTGCCCCTCCTGAGGCGCTTGTCTTGTCCACCCTGAAGGATGGGGTGTTGTCCAGTGCGAGGTATGTTGTAATAAGTTCATTCAGCCCGGAAATGCTGTTGAATTCACCTGAATAGGCGTTTGATACGATCACGAAATCGATCTGGTCCCTGTTTTTCCTCACTATTGGCAGGGCAGACTCCGCGGCAATGTCAAGAATATCCTCTTCGCTCCTCCCGAATTTTGAGTGTTCAGCGGAGACTATCGCCACCATGGTTGGTATTGGAGGGGAGAGTATTAAACCCTTTGAGAAAAAGAGGTCCCCCCGTTGCCAGTTCCTGCAACAGAGGGTTAATCTTTCTGTTCCGTGCAGGAAAAAACCACTTTTCCGCGGATCAGGCCCCGGATTTCATGTTCCCCGAATCCCGCATCCAGGAGAATCTCCCCGGTATGTTCCCCAAGCAGCGGTGGAGGTAGCCTGATGCTGCCAGGTGTCCTGCTCATCCTGAAGGGTGTCCCCAGTGACTTCACCTTGCCGTATCCCGGATGGGACACTTCAGTTATCATGTTTCTCGCCGTTACCTGTTCGTTGCGCTCGAGATCGCTTATCCTGTTGATGGGGGACACCGGAATCCCATGGTTTTCAAGGAGGTTCACCAGCTCGGATGTGGCCTTCGCACTGAAAAGCGGCCCAAGCTTTTTGTTGAGGTAATCCCTGTTTTTCACGCGCTCCCTGTTCCCCATGAGCAACGGGTCATCCGCCATGGCGGGAGACCCGAGTGCGGTGCAGAACGATTTCCACAGCTTCTCGGTCCCCACCGCCACGGATATGTATCCGTCGCTGGTTTCATAGACCTGGTATGGAGCTATGCTGGAGTGGGCAGAGCCCATCGGCTCAGGGTCGATTCCGGTGGCAAAGTATGCTGTCGCCTGGTGTGTTAGGGTAAGCATGCTCGAATCCATCATGGAAGTGTCAATGTACTGGCCTTTCCCGGATACTGACCTGTAATGAAGGGCTGAGAGTATGGAGATTACTGCAAACATACCTCCTGTAATGTCCGTGACTGGGACTCCGAATTTCACCGGCGGCCTTCCCGGTTCACCAGTGAGGTCCATGAGCCCGCTGCTTGCAAGCACGGTAAGATCGAAGCCTGATTTCTCTCTGTAAGGCCCGGTCTGGCCAAAGCCTGATATGCTGCAGTATATGAGATCCTCCCGGTACTTCCTCATGGTGTCATAATCGATTCCCAGCTTCTCAGCAGTCCCTGGCCTGAAATTCTCCACTACTATGTCGCTTCCCTCAACCAGCTTTTTCAATATGGCTCCCGATTCCTCCCTTTTCAGGTCCATGGATATGCTCTTCTTGTTCCTGTTCGCACTCATAAAATATGATGAGATCCCGTTTACTTCCGGGGGCGCCCAGTTCCTGGTATCATCCCCAGCCGGGGGCTCCACCTTTATCACTTCTGCACCAAGATCGCCAAGGAGCATTGTGCCAAAAGGGCCCGCCATTGCCCTGGTAAAATCAAGCACCCTTAAGCCTTCGAGAGGTGAATGCAGTGTTTCTGATGGAATGCCCATTTGCCTGATCAGCTTTTCGAAGGTCATAATGATTTTCCAAGGTTTTGCAAAACTCCACATTTCCAACTGTTTCCCGCCATCACAGAGTTACATTCGGGAAACTGCTTTCCCGGGAGAAAGCTTATATGTTATATATCTCCCGCCTATGTTATTCCCTGTAATGTCCACGCGACCTGGAGACGGGCCTCAATCCATTGAAGGATTGCTGAAGACCATTAACAAGAAATGGACTATCCTAACAGTGATCGCAATTGGGAACTGCAGGAGGGTCAGGTTCAACGAACTCAGGAGGGAGCTTTCCGGCATAAGCCCCAAGACGCTGATTGAGACTCTGAGGGAGCTTGAGAAGCTTGGCGCGGTCACTTCAGAGCAGTTTGTCGATTTGCCACCGAAGGTGGAATACTTTCTTACAGAAGATGGAGATCAATTGAGAAAGGCACTCATACCACTGGTAAGATGGATGGCGTCCAGGTGCGAACCGATGAACTCACGCGTTGTCGGCAATGCGCTGCAAATAAGGGGGAAATGATTTTTCCATGCCTCGCAATTCAGTCATTCGGGCATGATGAATCAATACCGCACGGGCAGAAAACCGGAATTTATTAGGTACAAAATAATGTTCATTCCGGATGATCCTTGATTCCCTTGAGGACAGAGTCATAAAGTATTACAGCGATTCAAAGAAGGTCCTGCCACGCTATGACGGGCATTCCCTCACAAACATCCCGTCAACTGTTTCAGAAATGCTTGCCCCGGGAAGCGGAACAGACAGCATAGGAAAGGAGCATTTCAATGATGTCGCCCCGGGTGATGCGTCAAAGGTTGTTCTCTTTTATATTGATGGAATCTCATACGATTTCACCAAGACCCTGTCATCCGACATAGGGTTTCTCGGAAGGCTGGTAAGGAAGGGGGCAGTTTCCCCGATCACCGCCGTTTTTCCCACGACTACCGCAGCTTCTTGCACTTCGCTCAACACCGGGCTTTCACCAATGGAACATACGCTGCTCGAATGGGAACTGTATTTCCATGAAACCGGCGCACTGATGTACACGCTCCCGTTCCGCGCAGTGACCAGCAAGTATTCAAGGAGAGCCAGAAAGCTGAGCCCTGATGCGCTTTTCAAAGGGGAAACGATATATTCAAAGATGAAGAGGCAGGGAGTCAGGAGCTTTGTCCTTGTAAACAGGAACATTTCTAAGGGGGCGTACAGCGACAGGGTTTTCGAAGGCGGTACCGTTGTTCCCTATTCATACATCACTGACTGCATTATACAGTTGAGAAACATCCTGGAACACGAGGAGGGCCCGCTGTACATCTATGTGTATATTGAGAGCGCAGACAGCGTTGGGCATACCTACGGCCCCGACACAGAGATGTACAGGGCAGAAGTTCGAAGCATTTCCAGGATCATAAGGTTCGAGCTCCTTGAAAAAATAGATCCGCTTGCTGCAGCAGACGTTTCGATAATAATGACATCAGATCATGGGCAGGTCCAGATCGATCCTGCCAGAACTCGCTACCTCAACAGGATAAGCGGGCTGTGGGACAGCTTTGAAACACACCTCGGAGACCCAATACCTCCTGTTGGCAGCCCCAGGGACCTCTTCCTGCACGTCAGGAGTGACAGCCTTGAGGGTACGAAGGGCATCCTTGAGGATCATCTTGCCCGGATGGCTGCAATCATGACGGTTGACGATGCCATAAAGTCAGGTATATTCGGGCGCGGAATCCCTTCTGACCTGTTTCACATGCGGGCAGGGAACCTGATGATCCTTCCCGACGATGGCAAGACGATCTGGTACCGGATAAAAGGCCAGGTCCCAATGCACCTCAGGGGGCTGCATGGCGGACTGAGCAGGGATGAAATGGTCATCCCGTTCGGGATTGCCAATCTCAGCCACCTCATCTGACAGGAAGATGCATGGACAATGTGGCTCAAAACCGGGGGTGAAAGGTCCACTGAAGGCTTATGTTTTAGTTAGGTTTTTATAATTTTGATATCATTATATCCGTGGAGTGATCCATCTGGACAGGAAGGCGTCGATAGCAATGGCATTGGTCTTGATTGTGGTATTTTCCGGGCTTGCTGCCATCATGCATGCCAATGGGCAGCGAAATGCCGGCGTCAGTTCACCAAAAGTGTCCTACAAACCTTCCACGACACACTATTATCCGATCCGCCTTGTTGAGCATGGGCTGCCTGAATACTGGTACTGGTATGCGGAGATAGGGCCTGCCAATGGAACAAACTACGGGTCATACTCGCCAACAGATGCCAAAACGATGACATACTACGAATCTCCGGGAAACTATTCACTGGAAGTGTGGGCATACGGCTACAACTACCAGACACAAAAGGCGTTTTACCATGCAAACGTCGTTAACTCCATTGTTGTTGTGAATGTCACGTTCATAGAGCAATACAACGTAACTGTATTCGAGAAGGGGCTGCCGAACGGTACCGGCTGGGAAATGAACCTTATTCCAGATGTACAGTATCCGCCTACCTACTCTGCCTCAACCCCGCCGTTCAGAAAAAGCCTGTGGACATGGGTGCCTAACGGGACTTACACACTACAGGTCGGAGAGATGGAAGATTACCAGCTCACACCCTATGCGTTCAGCACACAGGTGAATGTTAACGGAAGCAACCTCAACTATACAATTCCATTCAATGGTGTCAAGATTACCGAATCCGGGCTCGATAACAACACTTCGTGGGGCCTGTACAGGTCAAGCGGCTACGGAAGCTATATCGCTGGCCCAACAACGAACAGGTCGATCAGCCTGTACCTGCCGGCAGGGGGCTTAAAGATGAGGTTTGTTGCGGATGGGTATTACTCAAGCACACTCAATTTCAACAACGATGTTCCCAATCGGACAGTAATTGCCCATTTCGAGAAAGGTTACAATGTCACCTTTGTGGAGCACGGGCTGCCGGATATTGCCCATAATTCTTGGTACGTGAAAGGATTCGCGGTGGCATTCCACGGCGGAAATTCTTACATATACGGGAAGAACAGTTCCACATTCCTGGTCCCTGATGGAACCTACGGGTACAATATATCTTTTGGCCAGCAAGCTTGGGACGTCAATGGGAACATGTATTTACTCAACATAACAAGAAATGCCACAGGCAGTTCCTTCACGGTGGACGGAAGCAATGTTACCGTGAATGTCTACTTCAATGCCGTAGTCGTGAAGAATCTCTCATACCGGCCCCCGGTTACTGCAGGTAAGCTTGTTTTATACGCCTTCATGGGGTTCATCGCTGCGGGGGTGGCTGTAGAGGCGATCTATTTCAGAAGAAGGAGAATCTGATGCCCGGACCCGTTCGGGAGCCTCCTTCCAGGGTAGTTTCTTAGAATTATGGTGCATAGCTTATAAAGGAACAACAGGTAATTGGTTTGTGCCTTCTGACCGCGTCAAGAGTTTTATCGTAATACTCATACTGGCAACCACTGCCACAATGGGGTACATCCTGACTGAGCAGTCCCTCTTCCCTGTGTATCTTGCGAAGCCTTTTCAGATGGCCGTGTCGATCTTGATAGGGCTAGTTTTCTATTACTTCATATCTGGACTTTCACCCGCCATAAAGGACCGGAGGATGAGGTTCACCCTTCGCAAGATTGCAGCATTTATCGCGGTAAGCGTGATCCTTGTCGGGTTCCTGGCGACATGGATCCATGAGGTCACCATACTTGCGCTGTCCGCAGGCCTTGTTGCCGCAGGGGTGTCATTCTCGCTGAGGGAGCCTATCACCAGCCTCGTTGGGTGGTTCATAATAATCTTCAACCGCCCATTTTCTGTGGGTGACCGGATCAACATGAATGCCGTGGAGGGAGATGTTATTGATTACAACCTCTTCCAGATCAAGCTGATGGAGATCGGCCAGTGGACTGATTCCAATATGTACACCGGAAGAATATTAAGTGCCCCAACAAGCTGGGTTCTGACCCACTCCATATACAACTATACACAAGATTTCAGCTTCATCTGGGACAGGATCTGGGTTGGCCTGCTTTACGGGGAGAATTACGAGAAGGTGAGCGCGGATTTGAAGGAAATCACCGAGAAACATGTCCAGGACATTGTTGAAGGGGCAGAGAGATCCTATAAGCGGCTTTCGAAGAAATATTTCTCTCATGTCTCGAATTTTGAGCCTTCCGTTTATCTAAGCTTCAACAGCAACTGGGTCGAGCTCAACATAAGGTACGTAACTGATGCCAGAACCAGGACCAGAACGAGAAGCATGATATCCAGAGACATCCTGGACTACATTTCAAAAAACGGCATCAGGGTTGCGTCAACCAGCATGAACATCAACCTGACCGGTGAGGAAAAAAGCTGAAAGGCCGCCCTCCCATGCCTTTTATAAAAAGAGGAGGATCAGCCCACGAATATCGGGTTCCTTTCCCTGACAAAGGTTCCCTTCTGGAGGTCAAGCATTGCCTCTCTAATCTGCTCATCCGAATTCATGACAATGGGGCCGTACCAGTGTACAGGTTCCTTCAAGGGCTTTCCTGAAAGCAGTATGAATCTGGCGGGCGAATCTTCCGTCCTCACGGATACATATTCGCCGTCTTCTGAAAATACCAGTGCCTGGCCGGGGTTGTACGAGCCTTCCTCGCCGTAGTCGAAGTAAGCCTTGCCTCCGATTATGTAAAGCAATGATGTATATCCGGGATTGATCCTGTAGTGGAATTCTGACTCGACCGGCATCTTGACGTCGAGATAGGTGGGATCTACCCCGTATGCGCCTTCAAATGGCCCCTTAACGCCGTTTATCTCTCCCGAAACCACCTTGACGCTGGCGGCGGAGTCTGTTTCCACTACCGGAATGTTATGGCCCTTCATGTCTCTGTAAGTGGGAGTTGTCATCTTGTGCTTCGCAGGGAGGTTGATCCAGAGCTGGAATCCAGTTACGTTGGTCGGCAGGCCCACTGCCTTCAGCAATTCATCAGGGTCGTTCTCATCGAGCGGCTTCGGCATTTCCTGGTGGAAAATCCCGCTTCCCGCGGTCATCCACTGCAAGTCCGAGGGGAAGATCACTCCGCTGTTTCCCTCGCTGTCTTCGTGGTATACCTTTCCCTCAAGGAGATATGTTACAGTCTCTATCCCCCTGTGGGGATGCCAGGGGAATCCTGAAAGATACTCTTCCGGCTTTGAGGAACCGAAGTGGTCAAAGAGCAGGAAAGGATCGGTTATTGAAGCCGAGTACTGTCCGCCGAGGACCCTTTTTAGTCTCACCCCGGCACCGTCAATTGCATCCTTTCCTGTGAATACCTGTGAAATTTTCTTTATCTTCATATTTTCTGCCATTTTTTGCCCCCTTGTGATTATTGAATTCCAAACTGGTATATGTCCGTTAGGCGACCTGAAAACAATCAGGTAGTAGCCATGCAATCAGGTGGCGCATCTGCAATCCTGCCCGGAATGAATGCCGGAAACACAGGTATGAGGTCGTGATGCCTGCATTGCCAGATTACTGTCTTCCTTGATTCAACTTCCCATGGATTTCAACTTTTCAATCAGTTCGCTTGCCTCTTTCCTGCTCAGATCGTCCTCTGACAGTTTTCCATGATCCTTCATGTACTTGCTGGCTGCTGCAACACTATCCTCATTCTTCTGAAGGCTCTTAATGAACTTGACCTGCTTCGGCGTGGCTTTCAGCTGGGTGGGGTCCAGGCGCTCGCCCTTGGGTGTCTGCATAAGCCTGTCTATGAGGTCTGATGCCTCCGGTATTGACAGGACGTTGACAGAATCCTTGCCGTGATCCTTGAGGTACTGGCTCACCATCTCTATTCGTTCTTCAGTATCCTGGAGGGATGAGAGGAAATTTATCTGCTTTCCTGTTGCAATTCCCCCGCCCGACTGTTCCCCTTCCACCTTAATGCTTTTCATTGCATCTATCAGTTCGGATGTCTCGGGAACCGACAGTTCACTTATATCGGACTTTCCTTTTGAAGAAAGGTATGACTGCAGTTTCTCTTCCCTTTCCTCGGATGCTTCCCTGAGTTTCTTTATAAAATCAAGCTGTTTTCTTGTTGGAGAGGACCTGTTTTCTTCCATGATAATACACACCGGTGAATCGTGGCGGCACCTCTTCTTCAGAAAGATGCCATTAATCGCTATACGAATACTTCCTATAAATGTTAGATCTAGAGGAGCAAATCCAACCTTTGCCTCCAACCCTGCCTTGATTTTTGCACGTCCCTTGTTTTAGCCGGTTCTGGCTCAATTCCTCATTTCATGGAGTCACAGGAACCGTTTTTCCCGTAAAGCAATTATAAGAGCATGGTAACAAAGCGCGAGTACGAAAAGATTTACAATGCAGCACGCAAGGAGCAGCTTGAGCAGGATATCGCCATGATAAAGGATATAGTGGAAAGGAGCGAGGATTACATGGATTTCAGGGCCAAGCTTTCTGATGAGCTGAGGAAACTCGACCTGAATGTAATAGAGGAGTGAATTTTAACTCCCCCCGTGAAATCTGAATTCGTTTTAGGCATAACCCTAATAAATCGCAAGCTCCTGATATGTGATTATGCAGAGTGAGGCCGGCGGCTCGGGCGCGTACCGGAATTCTGTTTCCCTTGGCAGGGATTCCAGGAAAGCTGTTATCTCACAGTTTTTCGGTTTTTTTGCGGATGCGTATGACCTGACACTTGTTCTTGCTTCCTCACTCATTCTCACTGCAGTCTTCCTGCCTCCGGAAATACCAGAGCTTGTCAGGGCTTTTGAGCTGGTATTCTCGTATTCCCTTACCATTATCGCCAGGCCCCTTGGGTCAGCAATATTCGGCAACTATGGGGACAGGATAGGCAGGAGGAGGATACTCCTCATTACAGTATACAGCGACATAATCTTTGCCGCCGCCATAGCACTTCTCCCGGACTACAGGCAGGCAGGGTACCTGGGCTTCATCCTGTATTCAGTCATCAGGTTCGGCCTTGGCATATTCCTTGGCGGGGAATATTCTGCCGGGCACCCCTACGCGATGGAGTGGACACCAGAAAGGCTCAGGGGGAGAATGAGCGGCCTGGTCCAGGGAGGCTTCTCGCTCGGAGCTGCCCTTTCTGCAGGAGTAGTTGCGCTTTTCATAAATTTCTTCGGTTTCGATGCCCTTGCCGGTTATGCGTGGAGACTGCTCATAATAACGATCTTCATCCCACTCATCCCTGTCCTCCTGATCAGGTTCTCAATCAGGGAAAGCCCGGTCTTCGAAGCCATACTGAAGGAGGAGAGAAGGGAGAAGTTCCCAATAATGGCACTGTTCAGAAAGCCCGTTGTAAAGGACCTTCTGCAGGTCATGACCGTGATGACCGGACTTTTTTTCCTTTCCTATGTGCTCTTTGCCTACGTCCCCATAATTCTTGGCAGTGCCCCGTCAACACTGAGCTCCGGGCAGGTTTCGATAGTTCTTGTTGCCTCGTACACAGCAGCTTTCTTTGGCGCCTTTGCCACAGGGTCAGCATCCCAGAAATACGGCCGCAGGACTATGGGGATGGTAATTGCCGCTATCTCCGGCATACTGGCAGTCCCGCTGTACTATCTCCTTTTCACTCTTCCGTCCTCGGGAGAAATATATCTCACAATCCTAGCAGGAATGGCGACAGGCATAATAACGCAGGCTGCCTGGGGGCTTGTTCCGGTGTACCTCACAGAGAGGTTCAGCGCAACCCACCGTGCATCGGGGGCAGGATTCGGATACTCTTCGGGAATATTTGTCGGCGGGTGGTTCAGCGTGTACATTCCACTGATGCACACCTACCTGTTCGGAGCGGTTGACACCTCAACGAATGTGTGGTTTTCCACTGCAGTGCTGATGATCATAGGCGCCCTTCTGACCGGCATTGGCTTCTACAAAGGACCGGAAACCGCAGGCTCAAACCTCGGGAAATGATGCGGCTCCACTCAGACAGTTCAGGAATGAACTGCGGGAACGAGAACAAAAGTTGCCGTATACACCATACAGGCACGGCGAATATAAGGAGTCTGAAACTACCCCATGCCGCGGAAGAAAGTGTAATCACCTCTTACTGCGGCAATCGCGTTTTATGGTTCAGTACACTATTGAAGGAATAGTGTGCCGGATGTCGTTCCAGGGGCCCATATAGAAAACTCTCAACTATAATCCCTCAAGTGTTAGGGTCTATGGTTTAAAAACACACACAAATATTTTTCATATGAATGATTCCCGATCGACCGAAAACCTTCCGAGAATGCAGATAAACGACATCTCGAGATATCTGGGGACAGCCGGCTCCATGATAAGGTCCAGGTTATTCACCCATACGCCGTTCTTTCTTGCCCATGCCGTAACATTCGGTTGCAATTCGAGATGCCAGAGCTGCACCTACTGGAAGCTTACTCCCAAGATGAAGTATGACCTGCCTACAGAGGAGGTTTTCCAGCTTCTTGATGAGGCTTACGCCGCTGGAATGCGTGGATACTACATGTTCGGCGGTGAACCTCTTGTAAGGAGAGATATCGGTGAGATCGTCGATTATGCCAAACACAAGGGCTTCGTTACGGTGATGAACACCAACGGATCATTCCTAGAAAAAAAATCACGTGAACTCGAAAACCTTGATTTTGCTTTTGTCTCTGTGGACTACTTCAACGATTACGACGACATAATCCGTGGAAGATCAGGCACCTTCAACGAAGCGATGAGAGGCATCGGAGTAATGAGAAGCACCACTAATGCCAAGATAGCACTCGTTACAACCATAAGCAGGCTGAACTGGACAGCAATCGAGCCAATGGCGAAGCTTGCCAGGGGAATGGGCATTGGCATATCCTTCAACTCCATCGAGCAGTCAATGGACTTCGGGCTCACCACCAACGAGACAACACCTAATTTTGATATCGGGCTCAGCAGTGAAAGGCTCCAGGAATTCTACAGAATCCTGCTGAAACTGAAGAGGGAAGGTTATCCCCTGATGGAGACCGAGAAGGTCCTGAGGGAGTACGTTGAGGGGAAACCCTGGAAGTGCGACTTTCCCAAGATGTTCGTGTATGTAACGCCCGACAAGAAGATCTACAACTGCAACTACGCCTACCACTATGACCTGAAGGAAGGGAGCTTCAGTGACTACTTCAGTGGGCAGGATTTCACAAATTATGTGAAGGAGGCAGAGTCTTGCAACAGGTGCGTGAGGACCTGCGTCAGAGGTTACTCCTACACCTACAACATGCTTCCGGCCCAGATTCTTGGGCTTGCAGGGCAGGCAAAGAGCCTCTTCAACACCGAGAAGCCTGTCAAGCTCTGAGCAGTAACCGCTTAATCAAGAAATCTTAAGTAAGATTCAGGCTTATTTGCATGTACAACACAGAAGTGTTTGGAGATTTGGTAAAATGGCTAAAATATTGATTCTGACCGGCGATGCCGGAGAAGCCCTGGAAGTCATGTACCCGTACCAGCGACTCATGGAGGAGGGCTATGAGGTTCACATAGCAGCTCCACAGAAGAAGACGATAAGGACAGTAATACACGATTTCGAGCCAGGTTTTGACACCTACACCGAAAAGCCGGGATACAGGGTGGAAGCAAACCTGTCGTTCAAGGAAGTCGAGCCCTCAGACTACGTTGCCCTGGTAATACCGGGAGGAAGGGCACCTGAATACATCAGAAATGACCCTGATTTTCCACGTATTGTTCAGTATTTCTTCGACAGGAACCTCCCGGTGGCAGAACTCTGCCACGCGCCACTTGGACTCGCCAGTGCGGGAGTATTGAAAGGAAGGACAACTGCTGCCTATCCGGCACTGGAACCTGATGTCAAGGCCGCGGGAGGAATATTCAAGGACGGTGCGGCTGTAGTGGATGGCAACCTGGTGTCTGCCAGGGCCTGGCCTGACCACCCGGAATGGATGAGGGAGTTTATCAAGCTTCTGAAAAAAAAGAGCGCGGCAAAGGCAGTAGCCTGATTCGCCGCAGCTTGCCAATTTTTCCCAGTGGCTGCCAGCCAGGAGTGCATGTTGACTCTGTGCTAACTGGAAAGAAGTTTAAGCGATGTCCTGACGAGTATCTCTGTTCCATATTTCATGGCACTTTCGTCGACGTCATAGGTAGGGCTGTGCTGTGGGCTTGTTATCCCCTTTTCATCGTTTCTCACGCCAAGGAAGTAAAATGCCCCGGGAACCTCTTTCACATAATACGCGAAGTCCTCGCCACCCATATCCGGCTCGGGATGCAGTATTGAGCCTTCGCCTAAAACTTCCTTTGCCACATCCTCTATGACCAGTGCGATGTCATTGTTGTTTATGAGTGCAGGGTATCCCTTGGCGTACTCAAACTCATATTCACAGCCTGTTGATTTGCTGATTCCTTCAAGCATCCTTTCGAGTTCATGCCTGACAGTCTCCCGGGTCTCTTCGTCAAAAGTCCTGACAGTCCCCGTAAGTTCCGCGTAGGGAGCTATTATATTGTACCTGTACCCGGAATTCATTGTGCCGAATGTCACCACTGCAGATTTGAACGGAGGTATTCTCCGGGAAATTATAGTCTGGGCCTGCACCACATACTGGCAGGCAATTGCCAGTGCATCCACGGCTTCCTGAGGTGCTGAACCATGCCCGCCGATTCCCTTGATCTTAATGGTGAACTGGTCCGCGTTGGCCATCATCGGGCCATAATTTATGGCAGCTGTTCCGGCAGGATATCGTGATATTGAATGCTGGCCGATCACGTAGTCCACACCCTTGAGTGCGCCTCCCCTGATCAGCTCTACCGCGCCTCCCGGAGGGCTCTCCTCGGCTGCCTGAAACAGCATCCTCACGGTACCCCTGAATTCATCCCTTTTTCCGGCAAGGATTTTCGCCGCCCCAAGCGCCATCGCAATATGGGAATCGTGGCCGCAAGCATGCATCACGCCTTCTGTTCCTGACGCAAAATCGAGATCATTCTCCTCCTTTACGGGGAGGGCATCAATATCTGCCCTGACGGCAACCGTCTTCCCGCCGGAAGAGCCACTGATGTCTGCAACAACACCAGTTTCCCCTGTCCTTTTTGGCTCCAGGCCGAAAGACTTCAGCTCCTCCTCTATCCTGCCGGCAGTCCTGAATTCCTTGAAACTGAGTTCAGGGTTTGCATGAAAGTGCCTCCTCATTCTGACAACATAATCCTCTACTTCCAGAGAGTCCATTTTTCCAGCCATTTAAATACTCCGTATCCACATATGGCGTGCATTAATATTTTTGCCTCAACCGGAAGGCCAGTGTCAACTTATGGATGGGACCAAAACTGGTATGAACGGAAAGAAGCTATCCTAAATACCTTCAGCGATATGGGAGCAAGCACATCATGATAGGACTGGTTGACGGCCTGGGTTTCTTCGCTGACGCACTAATCCTGGTTGGAGTGTGGATGGTCGGGGACAGGAGGATAGCAGGCTGGTACATCGGCCTGGCGGGAGTGGTTCTATCCCTCTGGTATGCAGCAATCATAAACTCGTATCCCATTGTTTTCATAGAAATTGTCTTCATTGGCATCTACGTGAGGAATATTTTCCTGTGGAGGAAGAAGCCTACTTCCGGTTCTTCATGAACCGATCTGTTTTCCAATTTTAATCCCTACCATGTAGTAACAGTTTAGAGGTAGAAAGTGATTGCATAAGCCGTAGCAGATTGGATGATTTGTATGGCTAAGGATTTCTTTTTTGACCTGGAATCGGCGAAGGAAGTGCTCCCCTGGCTCAAAGAGAAGATTGCCAGGCTCGAGGAGCTCGGGATAAGGGGACGGAAGGCCATGGAAGAGTATGATATTGACTCAGCTGACACATTCACTGTTGAAATCCAGGAAATCCTGGGGCAGATACACGGCAAGGGGATAATTTTGAGAGACCTTTCAGAGATTCTTGTCGATTTCCCCGCTGTGATAAATAACATGCCCTCCTACCTCTGCTGGCTGCCTGAGGAAGAGGGCATAGAGTACTGGCACTACGCAGACGAGGGTTTTGCCGGTCGGAAGAGAATTTCTGGAAATGAAAGAATATTGAGTTATCTCTAAATTCCGTGAGCGATGACCAGAAAGCCGATCTGATGAGGCTATTCACCTTTGCTTTCCGAGATCTTCCTCGTGTGCAATATTCCTTGATACAGCCATGGCAAGAAGCACCGTACCCACAAGAGCCATGCCAATGCCTGTCCCTCCTACGTATCTGGAAGAGTGTTCCACGAGTGTGATGGTGTTGCTTGCCACAATCTGGACATGGACAGGGGAGCCTGAGTTTGCCGTCAAGTTAATTGCGTACTGCTGGCCCTGAATATTCGGCGTAGGCCCGATACTTATCGTAGAATCGTTGGAGGCGTTGCCCTGGCCCCTGTAGATGTACTGGATCATGTTCAGCAGCTTGTAGTGCACGTTGTTGTATACGAAAAGCCTGTAGTGCACAGACGACTGCGGCTGTAATTCAAAAGTCACGTTTTCAGTCACGTTGTAGGGCTGGCTTATTACAATGGAGGATATGCTCCCGTTTCTCAAAGTTTCGTTAAACCTGCTTACATTTGTTGTTTTCAAGAAATCAGTATAGTTGTAGGATACCTTGATAAGCGACAGGCCCAACACTATCAGTACCATGGAAATGACAAAAACCCTGTTTTTCAGAAGCCTCGCCAGAAAAATCCTGGGAGGCGTCATGTGTTTCCTCTTACGTATTCTGGTCTTAGGCAACGATATCAGGAACGTTGACTATATTAAAGTATTTAAGTTTTACTATTCATGGCCGAGACTGCATGGATTTCATGGCTGTCATTGACGACCGGACATCTCCTCTTCAGATCCGATCCTCCTGGAAATCGCATATGCCAGAAGGACTATACCGGATACTGTCAGGCCTATCCCGGTACCCCCGATGTACCTTGAAGAATCCTTGGTCACGGTGATGTTATAGGCTATGGAAAGCTCAACAAGGGATGAAGAATTGCTGCTTGATGTGAGGTTGAGCATGTACTCTTGCCCCTGAAGGTTCGGTGTAGGACTGATGCTTATCATGGTGCCGTTTGAGGCGTTGCCCTGCCCTACAGTGTGATAGGTTGAAACTTCATTGGTCCGGGACTGAAGGTGATCGTACTGCAAAAGAGTGTAATGCACGGAACTCTCAGACATTCTATCGAAGTTGACGTTTTCAGTAACATTATATGGCTGGGTGAAGCTCACGCTTGAGACACTGTCATTCCTGACTGTCGTGTTGAAGGTGTGCACGTTCTTGTTAACAATAACGTCCTTGTAATTGTACGAGAGATTTATCAGGCCAACTCCCACAACCATCATTACAATGGAGGCTATGAAAACCCTGTTCTTCAGGACCCGCAAGAGAACTTCCTTAGGCCGGTCCCTGTGTTCCAGCAGCTTGATTCTAGTCCTGGGCAACTAATATCAGGACATGAGAGTATAATAACATTATTAACCGTATTGCCTGATATTTTGCCCCGGACTTCGCATGATTGCGGTTCTCTAGCTGCCTCACATGAATGTATTGCAGGAAGTTTTGACCTGAGAAATGGTTAAATTGTAGAGATGCTCGTGGTATTGCATACCCGTGGAATTCAGGATTGGATGCTCAGGATGGAGCTACAAGGGATGGAACGGGGCATTCTACCCGAAGGGAACGAAGCCGTCGGACTATCTGGAACTTTATTCAAGAGCCTTCGACACGGTAGAGATAGATTCGACCTTCTATGCAATCCCAGATTCCGGTACAGTCAGGAGTTGGAGAGAGCGGACCCCGGATAATTTTCTCTTCACGGCCAAAGTTCCTAAGATTGTAACTCACGAAAGGAAACTGGAGAATACCGAAGTACACATGGGATATTTCCTTGAATCCATAGGTAAACTTGGCGACAAGCTCGGCATGATCCTTGTCCAGTTCCCCCATGGGTTCACCTATGACTCAGGTGCTGAAAAGTTCAGGAAGTTTCTGGAAAGGCTCCCGACGGATGCCAGGTTTGCAGTGGAGTTCAGGCATGATTCGTGGTTCAACGATGCTGCATATGCCTGTTTGAAGGAAAACAACGTGACACTTGCATGGTCTGAAATGCCAATGACAGGTTCCACCAACATAACAACATCATCCTCTGCATACGTCAGGCTGGTAGGGGACAGGTCAATAAAAGAGGAGGATTTTGGAACAGTCCGGAGGGACAGGACAGATGTTATCAACAGGTGGGCCAGGGAGCTTGAAAACAAGAAGAATGTGATAGACCACACCTTTGTGTTTTCGAACAACCACTTCCAGGGTTTCGGGCCTGCCACTGTTAACTTTTTCAGGCAGGCAGTGGGCGTTGAGCCTGTTAATTGGGAAATCAGGATGAAGAATACTTCCACTGGCGAGCAGAAGTCCCTTTTCGACTGGTAGGGAGTGTCCTGCCTGCCACACCATTGATAAGCGGAACAGGCCGGAGCGTTCATCATTCAAATGCGTTTCCCGCGGATTCGAGGGAGAAGCGGATTTCGTCGCTTCCCTCAACATCAGGAACAGGGCTGCCGCTAGCCAGCCTATTGTAGCGGGTGCTATTTTTGATCAGTCTTTGATCCCCCAGCTGCAAGCCCCATCCGTCAGGGTGGGGTAGTTGACATCAACGCCGATCTTCCTTTCCCTGATCTCCTTCTGATCGGGCTTCCTGATAGGACAACCTTCCTGTCTCTGAGGAGGAGTTCAGATACACCATATTGGCTGTATTCGCTGTACTTGGAATGGTTGCTGTTGACGGGAATGTACTCGTATTCGTGGGGTTGGAACGTGATCCTGATGAAACCGTCCTGAAGCTTGACGAGTTCACTGTCAAGAGGATTGACATGATGCTTCGTATGATCGTATGTGGAGTCAAACCACTGTTTAATCTCCCTTCTTAGGTCTATGGGTAACGGCATCTTTCCGTTGGTTCTTCTCAGTTCTTCCGCCTTCAGAACGCCGTAATGAACGGCATCACGCATGTCATTCAGGTATGTCACTATATGATCAGACGGCTCATAGTACCACCATATGGTGCGTTTCTCACCCGATGAAGACCATGCGTGGCTCAGGATTTGACAGCCTCCGGTATTCTCCTGGTTTTGTGTGAGCGGAGACCATACAGGCGTGCAGAAAAGGACGTGATGATCGATATGAGATCACGTGATAGCTCTTCATGTGATGTCAGAATCTCATCGCCATCGGTTACAATCTCGACGCTGTGCGTTTAACAGATTTTCTCAACAAGATCGTATCCGAATCGTGCAAGACGATCCTTATGGATGATACATATCCTTGAAGCCCTGTCCGCTTCTATTTCATTCAGCAATCTGACGAACCCCTTGGGATCAAACCTCATGCCGCTTCTGATATCTGAAATAATATCAGGATCCGGCGATATTGATTTCAGGCGTTGAACCTGCCTGGCAAGGTCTTCTTTCTGGTCCTGTAATGATACCCGTGCATAGATTATGACCATCTCTCCTTCGCTATGCCTAGCATCCTGTTGATCTCGCTTTCCGGGACTCTCCTGAAGTTGTTCTGCAGCCTCACGCACTTTATCTTCATCTCTCTGTCCCATTTTCTAAGGGTAGGGGGGTCGATCTGCAATATATCACAGACATCTCTGAGGGTGTAGAGTTTCTCCGTAACTTATAACAATATATCACAATAATAATTAATGTCTTTTTCCAGCTGTTAGGCCCCACAACAACTGTCAGATCTTTTCCTTGAGACCGCCGTATATATTTTGTCCATGTCCTGACAGAAGAACATCCGCCCCGGACTCCCTGACCACCCTGGCAAATTCTGTGCGGGCTTTACCATATGGCTTGTGGGGCGGATCGTGTGGGAACCATTCGGGGGCAACCACCAGGTTTCCCGCCGAATCCCCTATGGCAATATCCCCGACTATGAGCTCTTCCTCCGGTGTGAGGAATGCGTACTCATCAATACAGGGAACCCCAGATGTCCTTTCAGATGCCACCGTTATCCTGAATGGCTTCAGCCCGTAGATTTTATCCATGCCGTATCTCTCGAATTCCCTGATTTCTTTCTGCTCCAGTATAGCTTCCGGGTTGACGGAGATTGACTCATGCTGATCCGGGATGAGCAGCCTTGCGCCGGTTTTCTTCGAGATGTAACGGGCTCCCCGTGTGTGGTCCAGCGTGGTCAGCATTATTGCCTCCAGCTTACCAAGCCTGCTGATGGAATCAATCAGGCCGGGAACCAATGGCGGATCGATGGCGATGCACTTACTTTCATCGAGAATGAGGTGGCCGTACATGATCCAGTCGCCTTCTGGGTCTGGCGTCCCCCATCTCAGAATTCTCCTGGTTACTGGGATGAACATGATACATACACCCGGGAGGTGGATATTATGTTTGACCCGCCATATGGCTGCATTCAGGCAAGGAAGCGAAAGTGGCTGTGGACGAAGCCTTATACGCCGTGATTCCTGAGCCAACTGAAAACCAGAGTTGAGGTGCAGAATGTGTGCCGCTTCATTCTAATCATACATTAAGGGCTTGTCCTGCGGCGTGCGTGAATGGCCTCACTATTGTCCCGTTCTACCTGCATTGAACCGGTTCCTGCATTTGTGCTTGCAGAGTGCAATAGTCTCCAGTCTGCAAAGAATCCGGATATTGCATCACTTTTGAGAAAATGGTGTCCTGGCCCAACAGTTTCAGGGGAGGTATAATGGGGGAGTTCACTGCCTGTGTGCGGCCCTCCTCCTATCCGTACATCCTGCTTCATCAATGCCCCCTTACGCCTTCTTGATGATCTTGTCCGTGGATGAACTTCACGAAATTTGAGGAAGTAGCCTCGATTTCGAGTGGGGAAAGAACTTGCCGTCGCAGGGTAAATCTCGAGAGCAGCAGTGTCCTGATGAAGCCCGTTCAGAGAAAAACTATTATAGATTCTGATATTAACCGACTTGCACAGGAGGAATGGCGTTTCCTCAAGAATGTGAACCGCCGGCGGCAGCTGGCTGATGACGCCTGAATTAAGCCGTAGGTGATTCGCATTAACTTCGTAATGTTAGGGGAAACGTTGTCGCAGTACCTGTTCGTGGTATTCCTTTCTCCGCTCTTCACGGGAATATTCTCAAAGTTCAAAAGCAGGATTGAGTCCAAAAAGGGGCCATCTATTTTTCAGCCGTATTACGATATTTTCAAGTTATTCAGGAAGGAAACGCTTATCCCTGAAGGTTCAGGAATACTTTTCAGATATGTCCCGTATGCTGCATTTGGCGTATATTCCCTAATATCCCTGATAGTTCCTGTCCTGATACCAGTTCCCGTATTTTTTACAGCTTCTGCAGACTTCCTGGGTGGTGCAATACTCTTTTCCCTCGCTGCATTCCTGAAGATGTCCGCAGCCATGAATTCAGGCAGTAACTTCTCTGCCATGGGAACCTCCAGGATAATTTCCTTCAATTTCCTGGCCGAAGGGGCGCTCATAACAGTATTCTTTGGAGTGTCACTGATTACCGCAACAAACAATCCCTATACGACACATTCATTCCTGTCGACAAACCTCCTGCAGAATTTCTCACTTGTTCACATCTTCTCAACACTTGCGTTCTTCATGCTTTTCCTGTATGAAACAGGAAAAATACCCCTTCAGAGCGAAGGGCTGCCGGAGCTTGGAATGATCGATTCGGGCCTGAATTTTGAGTACAGCGGGAAACTGCTTGCCATAAACAGGTGGACGTCCCACATGAAGCAGTATCTTCTGGGGTCAATATTTCTTAATGTGTTCTTTGTCCCTTGGGGGCTCTTCAGCACATACCCGCTATTCCTTCTGGATTTTCCAGTCATGTTTCTCAAGTGGATGCTTCTGATCTTTATCGTCATCGTAATAGAGACCACCCTTGCCAAACTCAGGCTCTTCAAGGTGCTTGATTATCTTGCCACTGCTTTCACGTTTTCCGTCCTGTTCCTCATATTCAGCGAGGTGATAGTGTGAACGCGCTGATTGAGGTGCTGATATACCCAATCTCAAGCTTTATCCTGATATCGGCATTTTACCTTCAGGCCCAGGAGTTTGTCCGCTCAATGGTGATTGGGCAGATGATACAGTCGGCCCTTCTCGGTTTTCTCTCATTTGTTATAGGATTCGCCGAGTCCGATTACGACTTCTTCATACTTGGAGTGCTGATAGTCGTGCTCAGGGCATTCCTCGTAACTTACATGCTTGAGAGAAGGGTCCCGAGGGAGAAGATCCATCTCCATGAGAAGAAAGTGGATGTTGCCTTCACATTCCTTGTCAACCTGATCCTCGTCGTCACTGCTGTTTTCCTCATATATTTCCTGATTTTCAGGTCAATCCACCTCGTCCCTGATATAGGAAGCAGCACCATCTTCATCTTTCCCTTGACACTCTTCTTCCAGGGGCTATTCCTCATCGCATCCAGGAAGACCACATTTGCCCAGATAATCGGGTATGTGGAGGAGGAGAATGCGCTTGTCCTATTCGCCATGTTTCTTCTCCCGATTCCGCTGATCATTGAGGCAAGCGTGTTCCTGGATGTCCTCGCGCTCGTAGTGGTGTCGTCAATAGTTGTCATAGAGAAATTCGCCCATGAAAAAATGGAGGATTTGGTAGGATGATCGCACAGACACTTCTTGCGTTGCTTATCCTTTTCATTCCGGTTGCGTCGTACGCTGCCTATTGCTTCGCGGGAAAGTCCTCTCTTATTGTGGGCGGGGGACTGAACGTGGCAGTCGCAGGCCTGATGTACTTCGGACCGGACCTGTCGGGAATTTTCTACATAGATTTCACAACCTGGGTCTTCGTTATCATGGTTGCTTCTGTCCATTTCCTGTCTGTCACATACGCGACAAAGTATTTTCATGGCACGGATCTCGGAATAAGGGAGAATACCTTCTACCTCCTCATGAGCCTGTTCACAACATCGATGTTCTTCAGCCTTGAAATCAACAATTTCGGGTTGATGTGGGTAGGAATAGAGGCAACAACCATCTCATCGTCGCTACTCCTTATTGCGGAAAAAACAGAAACCTCGCTTGAAGCCACCTGGAGATATCTGGTTCTGGTATCAGCAGGCGTTACGTTTGCATTCCTGTCAATCATACTGATATTCTATTCCCTTGGCACTCTCGATGTCTCGTCGATAATTTCCCATGGCCCCGAAGCATCCCCCGTTCTTGCACTTGCTGTTACGATAGCACTGATGGGCTTTGGAACAAAGGTTGGCATATTCCCAGTTCACACATGGCTGCCGGACGCGCACAGCGAGTCGCCTGCCCCGGTCAGCGCCATGTTCTCCGGAGTCCTGCTTCCAACTGCCCTGTATGTGCTCTACAGGGTATATGAAATTGATCCACTGACTCCTCTGTACCTGTGGGCAGGAGTCGTGTCAATAGCTGCCGCTTCCATCTTTCTCGGGTACCAGACCAGGTACAAGCGCATGTTTGCCTATTCAACCATGGAGAACATGAACCTGGCACTCATAGGGTTTGCAATAGGCGGTACAGCCGGAATAACAGGCGCGCTACTTCTCCTCATTTCGCACAGTTTTGCGAAAGCAGGGGCTTTTTACACGTCAGGGTCAATTTTCAAGGCCTCCGGCCTCAAGAAGATCTCCGAGATCAAGGGCCTCTGGAAGTCAATGCCCGCATCCTCGGCATCACTCCTCATGTCCTCCCTTGCAGTTACAGGGGCGCCACCCTTTGGGACTTTCTTCGGTGAATTCCTGATATTCTACGGCCTCCTGTCAATGCATTATTACTTTCCGCTGGCAATAATTGCATTCTTTCTAGTAACAGCATTCATAGCTGTCAACCATAACGTCTCCGGGATGCTGTTCGATGGGGAATCGTCCTACAGTGAGCCTGGAAAGGTGATGCCTTTCCTTGGAATACTGTCTTCTGCCATACCTGTTCTGATAGGGTTGGTTTTCGTGGTGGTGTATCTTGAAACATTATAAGTTCGGGGAAGCGAGGGGAAGATATATTGGCCCTGCCGGCGACATTCAGGTCTACTCTGAAGGGCTGGTGAGAGGTGAAAGCGGGTTCAGGAAGGAGCGTCACGACCATGAACACGACGGGCAACTCTGGTTTGATTACGGGCCGTCCACAGGAGGAATGCTTGAATCGGTAGGGATAAGCTTTCTTACTCCCGGAGAGCTCATTTCGGAAACCCTGGTTGACCCTTCGTTCAAGAAGAGGACGCTTGTGGTAAAAGGAAAGAGCGTGGAAGATGCGCTGCTTACTGTGGAAAGGATAAACGGGTTTCATGCAGCCTCACACTCAATAGCTTACTGTTCGGCTGTGGAGGATGCCCTGGGCATTAATACGGATGCGGGGACGCGCAGCAGCAGGATTGTCATGCTGGAGATGGAGAGGGTGAGGAGCCACCTTGAAGTCATCAAGAGGCTATGCGAGCCGGCTGGCTTTGGTGTCCCCCACAGCCAGATCGGTTACATCAGAGAGAGGATGTCGAGGCTGATATCATCGGTATCCGGGCACAGATACTTCTTTTCAGCCAACAGCATTGGATCAGCCGCAATTGACTCCAAGAACCTTCTGGGTGAGACAGAGGCTATTGGGGCAGAGTTTGCCAGGGTTTATGACGGGCTTCTCCAATCAAAGATCTTTCTAAACAGGCTGCAGAACAATGGAAGGAATGAGGATGGGCAGCATCTCATCGGCCCTGCTGCCAGGGCATGCAACAGGAGGATAGACGCCAGGCTGGATTCTCCTTCCATGGATTATTCAGGCGCAGAATTTGAGGTGCCAGTTGCAGAAGAGGGAGACTCATTCGCCAGGTTCGCTGTCAGGAGTGGTGAAATCATGCAGTCCCTGTCAATCATAAGGAATATTGCAGAAGGACCGGAGGAGGAAGGAAGAGAGCACGACACAGGAGGAAGTGGAGAGGGGGCAGCCAGAGTTGAGAGCCCGCAGGGAGACCTGTTCTATTACGTGAATGTGCGGGATGGGATTCTTGAGGATATCAGGATGCTGTCGCCTTCCATGGTCAACATCAGTTCCTTTGAAGCCTCAATGAAGGGCAATATATTCACGGATTTCCACTTCAACTGGGAAAGTTACGGCATTTGGATATCTGAGGCGGGGGTGGAATTTGCATGAGCAGTTTCTGGTTTTTTGAAGGCTTAAGGAAGGGCAGGAAAACTGAGAAATTTCCCCGTGCACCTCCTGAATCACCGCCCCTAAGGCCATCAAGAATGAAAGGGGAAGGGTTCCATGAATGCCCTACCGATGCGATTGCGGAGGGCGAATGGGTGCAGGAAAAATGCATCTTCTGCAGAAGGTGTGAAGAACAGTTCAAGCCGACTGGGGAGCAAGACATATTCGACGTAAAGAGGACTGAAAAAATTCTCATGAGGTCAATACACCTCTACAGGCTGGACAGCGGATCATGCGGAGCCTGCAACACGGAATTCTCAGCGATATTTGACCCACAGTATGACGCCCACAGGCTCAGGATATTTGAGACCAACACCCCGAGGCACGCAGATGCGATCGTGATAATGGGAATTGCCACCGATGGTATGAAGGAGGCTCTTGACAGGGCATATGAGGCAATGCCTGAACCAAAACTCGTGATCGCGCTTGGTGCGTGTGCGGTCTCCGGAGGTGTGCTTGGCGACGCCCCGCTGGATCGTGACATGTACGACGTTGAGATAGCAGGGTGCCCGCCTTCACCATACACAATCCTTGAAGCTATAGACCGGGCAAGGGGCGATTCACATGATTGATATGGTCCTTGTCCTGCTGTTCGGGCTATCCAGCATTCTGGGTGCAATGCACAGGAGGCTCGGGTATTATTCCATCATGGCGGTTTCTGCCGCCTTTCTGGTAAACACGGCCCTCGATCTTACCTACACCGGATATTTCTCCATGATTGCATCCACTGTGTGGATCCTTGTCTCCTTCTTCTCAATTTCCTACGGTGAACGGTACGGAAAATGGCTTTCATCAATGCTTGCCCTGACAATAATGGGCATGTCCCTGATTCTTGTCTCTGACAACTACCTTTACCTGATTGTGGGGTGGGAAGTCATGTCAGTTCCTTCATACGTCATAATTGGGCTCAACAAGAGCGATTCAAGGCCCCCCTTCATATTCATGATGTTCAGCGAGATAAGCACCATTTTCATAATAACAGGGGCAGCCTACGCCTTCGTTGTGACCGGTACACTTGCTTTCCAGTCCGTAAGCTCATACGTCCCGATGCTCCTGCTTTCGGTCGGAGCACTCGTAAAGATGGGGATGTCACCTTTCATGATCAGCGAATGGCTCCCCATAGCACATGGAAACGCACCCTCAAATGCTTCGGCAGTTCTAAGTTCTACCATGACACTGATGGGCGTATACCTTATTGTCAGGATGATGCTTATTTCGCCCCACCAGGCATATGTCGGGCTGTTCTTTCTGATAGTGGGTGCGATTTCGATCCTGTTTGCAGCCATGTACGCATATGTATCAGAAAACATGAAGATGCTTGCGGGTTTCAGCACAGTGGACAATAATGCAGCAATTCTCGCAGGCGCAGGGCTGTATCTGGTGGTATCTTCACCAACCTTGCAGGTGTTCATACTCGACACCATCCTCATAATGTCCCTCGCCCATTCAGTCGCAAAGTCGGGCCTCTTCATGTCAATCGGGAACACCGATGGGGAATTCTTCTCCCAGATAAGGGCAAAATCGAATTCATTGAACAACATTGGAACATTCCTGTCCACCATGTCGCTCTCAGGCCTGCTCCCGACAATAGGGGGACTCGGAGTATGGATGCTGCTTGAGGCATTCTTCATGGAAGCATACACAGGCGGATTCACTGGAATAATATCAATTGTGGTGGGATCAGTCATCGCTCTCGGGGAAGGGCTTGCCACCGGGGCAATGCTGAAAGTGCTTGCTTTCGGAAGCCTTTTTCACAGGCCCCGGGAGATGAGGCATGACACGGGTGCATACGCAGTCCTTGCAACAGGTGCTGTCCTTGTCGCCCTTTTCGCCGTTTCAACACTCATGGTCAATTCAGCATACATAGGGGGCCTTCCCTCTGTCGCGGTTTTCAACGGCTTCACCATATTGTCGAAATTCACGGGTGTCGACTTTGGCCTGATATCCCCCGGATACATCATAGTTCTGGTTGGCATTTTCACAGTCGCTGCATATTATTTGTTTGGCAAGCCCAGGTCACGACCCGCTCCTGTGTGGAACGGCGGGAGGAAGCTGAATGAGGTGTATACGTCCTATGCCTATTCCAACAACATCAAGCTGATGCTGAGTAAGATTCTCAGGACAAGAGTAACAAGATCGGGACAGCACGTAAGCATCGTGGATGTATTCTGGGCAGCAATGACCGGAACAGGGATAGCCTACAGGAAAATGTGCAGGTTCGTGACGCTGAAAATCATGAACAGTTCCATAGGCTGGTACATGGTATACATGATGGCAGCTTTCCTGGGAACTCTCCTCATCTTCGCCTTTGCATACAGTTGAGGCGGGCTGCATATCCAATTGCCTGCTGCATCGTGTTAATCTAGCACTTGCTGCTGGAATAGGTGCCTTTACGTATGTGGCAGGAGGAGGGTGATTAAAACCATCTACACTCCTTGATTTCCCCCGTCAGTTCTGATGGGCTGCAATTTGCTTATGCCATAAATCCACTTGATAGAGTAACTCCATGAAAAGCTGAAGTTGTCAAATTTCTTATAGTTCCACTAAGTAACCTTACATATGGAAATCTCCGCTTTTCTGAAGATTGTCGAAAATGAATATATGGAAGCATTGCGAAAGTTCAACTCCAAATGGGAAAAAAATGGCAAAAGCCCGCCATCGTTTGTGGATTCGGCAGATTACGGGGATCTGAATCAGTTCAAGCAGTGGTTTGCATACGCTCTGGAAGTAACTGAAATCAATTCCTCTGAGCCGACCACTCCTGAAGAGATAATATACAGAGCTGCCCTGCACAAATCCTCTATCAACCCTGAGAAGCCCGTATATCCAAGGATAATAAGCGCGCTATCCCTCTTCCAGGTGGAAGAGTTGGCAAAAATGTTCGGGCGGGAAAGGGCTGATGAATTGGCATATGCCATAAAAGAGCATCTGGAAAGCTGAAGCTTGCCACGGATGCCTTCAACGTATTGGGAAACTCACCCTACATGCCTGACAGTAAGATACATAACCGGGCAGGATATTGAAGGGTTCTGTTCCGTGAAAGACACCATGGACAGGATGGGGGGACCATGCTGGACTATTCTGAAAGCAACCCATTTTTGGCATCAAGGCAAGGCCCATTTTTACACAAATATCCTGCGCGGCAATACCGGGTGTTTTCTCCTATACAACTTTGTGGACCGTGGGCATCATCCCTGCACTATCTTCACCCTTTGATGGTCATTCATTTTTAAGGCGAGGACGTTTCCCTCTGGTTTATTCAACAAAACGTTCCTGTCAATTTGTAGTGATATTATTGACAGGTAGCTTGCTTATTCTATAACATGCAAGAGTGCTAATTTATTGGTTCAGGCACAACCTGCAGTAGTACAGGAAGGCAATGACAGGATGATTGGGAAAGCGGAGAGGATCCATCATAATCCGTTCAGATCCATGAGGCGTCTTGCGGGAGTTCCTTTATTTAGCTTGAGTGTCGGCTTCATATGATGTTGTTAGGCGTAAAAAGAGACAGGCTGGTGATTTTCGTCATGGATATTGGAAAACGCAACAGCGTCAATGATGGCTATTAAGGGTAGGTAAATTTTTGGCCGGAATAAAACAAATGCAGGAGAACTGATATACTATGATTATTGGACTGCCCCTATATGGAATTCCGCAATTCTTCCAATATGGCTTTTCACGCGTCGTTCACATATTCTGCGTCCGCGTTGCTAGGTCTCCAAAACGATTTCTTTCTGCCTATCTCCCTCATCACGAGTTCGCAATGTTCAAAACACACCCTGAACTGGCAGACAGAAACGTCCACATCAGTGCCCCTCTCAAACATGGATTTCCTGGCAACCCCAAAAATGGCCTCAAAGTCATCCTTGCTGAAAAGGGACAAGGCGCTTATGAGCTTGGGGTGCCGGAGCTCATAAGGTTGAGCAAAGGACCTTGAGATGGCTGCGTGTACGAGGACGTCCTCCGGACTTACGCTCACGTCATCTATTATTATATCGGCAGTCCTGAGAGCCATGGTCAACCAATTCCTGAATTTTTGAACTCCTGAACAAATATATTCCGGAAAATGTCCCTTGGTAAAACCATACTGATTCTTCAGCGAGTTGGATTCCCTCAGCACGTTCATGTATTCTTCTTCTACAAGTTTGACGAATGCTGCGCTGTACATAACGAAAGAAATACATTTATTAAGATAAGACGGGCATATTAATAGTAAGGTTAATCAAATTATCTAGATTTATATAAATACTCCTCAGGCTGTGTGCCTGATTAGGAACGGATACTACCCTATAC
>OBLK01000074.1_pt1 | contig 38461 bp, 43 predicted proteins | sample 1518871 | NCBI WGS metagenome assembly OBLK01 (sample SAMEA2464837, study PRJEB22497) | soil metagenome | biome: Grassland; feature: Farmland; material: Clay | place: Australia | collected 2013-02-01 | depth 0.8 m
GGCCGGACCCGGCCAGGCGGGTCAGCTGGCGGATCCCGCTGCGCGAGGCGCGCAGCCGGGCGGCCGAGGCGCACCGGATCGTGCTCGGCGCGCTCGGCGACGTGGGGCCGACCAGGGTGCTGGCCGACACCGACCGCTGGCTGTCGCACTTCCACGCCGATTCGGTCGTCGAGCTCGACTACGGCGGGCTGGTGCAGCTCATGGACGACGAGTCGATGCGATCCGACGAGTCCGCCGCGGACGTGAAGGCGGTGCTCGACGCCCTGGACAACGGGCGCACCGTCGAGGTCGCCGAGCACTACCAGCGGCTACGTGACTTCTGGTCTGAGCTGGCTGCCTTCGAGCGGTTCAGTTAGGCCGATCGAATCCTGCCGCTCGTCGCATCGCGGCGGACGGTCGGCGCGTCGACCACGCTTTCGGGGTTTCGAAATAGACCGTTGTGCCAGGCTTCCGCCTCGTTCGACGCAACCTGAACGGCCTTTCAGGCGTCACCACCACAGTGATCGCCAAAGGTTCGAAGTCCGGAGGTGTCATGGCTCGCGCGTTGGCGCGAATGGCCGCGATCGGCTCGCTGGCCACGGTGTTCGCCCTCGTTGCCGGCTTGCCGGCACACGCTGCCGGTGCTCTGGGCATCAACGGCCCGACCGGCGAGCCCCTGCCATGGACGTTGGCCGCGGTGGTCGGCGTCGGCGGAGTCGCGTTCCTGGTCCGCGCGGTGCTCTGGCTGCGCCGTCGCCGTGCCCTGACCCCTATAGCACGCCCTTGATCAGCCGGGCGCTGCCCACCACCTGCTCGCCGCCGTAGATCGGCTCCTCGGCCAGCTCGTCCAGTCCGGGTTCGGCCACTCCGAGCGCCCGCAGCGCCCCGACCATGACCGGCAGCCGCGCCCGCGTGGCGCCGTCGTCGATCTTCAAGGTGACCGCCCGGCCGTCCGGCAGCGCGGCGGCGTGCACGCCCTCCGCACCGGCCTTGCAGACCAGGCCCGGCACGGCGCGCATCAGCCTGGTGTCCTCGCGGTCGGTGCCGGCGACCATGAACGGGTGCGCGCGCATGGCGTCGGCGACCCGGCGCGGTGGCGAGCCGGGGGCCGCGGCCGCCAGCCCGGCGAACGCCCTGGCCAGGCCGGTCAGGCTCAGCGCGAACACCGGGGCGCCGCAGCCATCCACACCGGTCGTGGTGAGCGGTTCGCCGGCCGCCTCGGCGAGCGTGCCGGCGATCTCACGTTGCAGCGGGTGGGCGGGGTCGAGGTAGCTACCGGTCGGCCAGCCGCGCAGCACGCACGTGACGAGCATGCCGGCGTGCTTGCCGGAGCAGTTCATCAGCAGCCGCCTGGCGGCCGGCGCGGCCCGCGCCGCCGGGCCGTGCAGCGGCAGGGCCGGTGGGCACCGCAGGTCGTCCTCGGTCAACCCGTAGCGGGCCAGGATCCGTTCGACGCCCTCGGCGTGCGCCGGTTCGCCGTTGTGCGACGCGCAGACCAAGGCGAGGTCGGCGTCGGGCAGGTCGAGGCCGGCGCGCACCATGGCCAGCGCCTGCAGCGGCTTGTTGCTCGAGCGCGGGAACATCGGCGCGGTGACCTCACCGATCGCCAGGTGCTCGGCGCCGCCGGCGCCGAGCAACACCACCGACCCTCGGTGCACGCCTTCCCGGAACCCGGACCGGATGACCTCGACCAGCTCGGCGCTCAGCTGCGTTCCTCTCCACGCGGTTCGTGCAGCTGCTCGGCGAGCAGCTCGTCCACGGTGGCGGTGCCGGCCCGGTAACGCGCGCTGATCTCGGCGTTGAGCGCGTCCACGATCGCCTGCACCTGTTGCCGGCAGCTGGACACCGCCGCCTCCTCCGTGCGGTAGGCCCGCAGCGCCTCGGCGAGCTTGCCGTCGGGCAGCGAGCTGACCTCGGAGAGGTCGAAGTCGGCCACCAGAGCCTCGACGTACCGGCCGTGCGAGTCCGCGCGGGACGGTTCCAGGGTCGGCAGCCGGCCGAGGCCGGCGGGCACCGCAACGGCGTTGTCGGCCAGGATCGAGGCCAGGTCCTCGACCAGGTCCGTGCCCCCCTCGGCCCGGCGGCGCTGCTCGGCGAGCACGATGTCGATCCGGGCGTGCAGCAGCCGGCGGACGAACGAGAGGTCGGTCTCCTCCTGCGCGGCGTCGTTGCGAAGCTCGCGGACCTCGGTGAGCGGCCTCTGCTCGATGCCGTCCAGGTAGGCGGGCGCCAGCACTCGGTCGAGCCGCCGATGCCCGCCGGGACGGCCCTTGGTCACGAGTCCAGCTTCCCCGTAACGGTTGCCATCGCGGGCTCCCGGACGCCGAGCAGCGCCCGTGCCTCGTCCGGCGGCATCGCGGGCCGTTGCGCGATCGCGGCGAGCTCGGCGGCCCGCTCGACGAGCTGCGCGTTGCCGGTCACCCGCTGGCCGCGGGCGAACGAGAGCGTGTCCTCCATGCCGACCCGAAGGTGGCCACCTGCCGACAGCGCGGCGAACATCACCGGCAGGCTCGTGCGCCCGACGCCGGTCGCCGAGAACGATGCGCCCGGCGGCAGCAGGCGAAGCGCCGCGACCAGCGTCTCGGCGTCGCCCGGCATTCCGCCTGGAACGCCCATCACGAGGTCGACGTGCACGTGGCCACCCGCCGGCGGGCCGTGCTCGTCGAGCAGCCGGCGCAGCGACCAGAGCTGGCCGACGTCGAAGATCTCGTACTCCGGCACGATGTGCCGCTCCTGCATCCGCCGGTGCAGCTCGACGATGAACTCCCAGCGGTTGAGGAAGACGTCGTCGCCGAAATTGACCGTGCCCATGGTGCAGGAGGCCGAGTCGGGCATGACGTCGAGCACGGCCAGCCGGTCGCTCTCCGGGTCGGTCACCGCGCCGCCGCTGGACAGCTGCACGATCAGCGAAGTGCGCTCGCGCAGCGCCGCCACGGTTGCCCGCAGCCGGCCCTGGTCCAGCGTCGGCCTCGCCTGGTCGTCACGGATGTGTACGTGGATCATGGCCGCGCCGGCCCGCTCGCACGCCACCGCGGTGTCCACCAGCTCCTCGAGCGTCGCCGGGAGGTTCGGGACCTCGGCCTTGTCGTGCTCGGCTCCGGTCGGCGCCACCGTGATCAGGGTGCCGGGCATGGCGCGATCCTGGCACAGCGAGGCGTTCCCGGCGAGGGCAGTGCTGGACCAGGCCGGGTCGGCGACAGCTACCCGGTCAGGTCCGGCTGTGCGGCGCGCCGCTCGAGCACCTTGTGGACCTTGGCGACGAGGTGCGGGTGCAGCTGCTCGCCCTCGTCGAGCAGCCGGCGCAGCCTGGCCGGGTCGGTGCTCGTCGCGTTGAACACCTCGCGGACGGTCACGCCGTGCGCCGGGCGGCTGGTCACCTCGACCGGATCGCCGGCCCGGACGGTGCCAGGGCGCAACACCCGCAGGTAGGCGCCGACATCGCCCTGGGCGGTGAACCGCTTGACCCACTTCGGCAGGCCCATCCAGGCCTGGAACGTCTGGCACGGCGTGCGCGGCGCGGTGACCTCCAGCAGCACGCCGTCGTCCGGGTCGCCGACCAGCCAGCGCTCGCCGATCACCGCGTCGGTGACCGGTAGGCCGGCGATGGCGAGGTTCTCGCCGAACCCGCCAGGCGGGATCTCCCGGCCCAGCTCGGCCGCCCAGCGCTGCGCCTCGGCCCGGTCGTAGGCGTAGACGGCCTGGTACATGCCGCCGTGGCCGGCGTCGTACTGCGTGTCGCCGCCGACGCCGAGTGGGCCGATCTCGGCGGCGCCTGCCAGCGGCCGCTTGTCGATGGCGGTCGGGCCGTCGGCGCGCACGTCGTACCTGGTGCGGCCAACGGCGCATACGGCGATCAGAGTCCCGCTCATGTCTTCGAGTGTGCCAAACCCCGTCTACTCGGTAACTGTGACGCGCACCGCCTTGACCACGGCCGGGATCGAGCCGATCAGCAGGATGATCGCCCAGATGATCGCGAGGATGGCGAAGACCACCGCGGCGAGGTCGTCGACGATGCTGACCAGGATGATCGGCACCAGCCCGTGCAGGAAGGCCAGCACGAAGTTGCACAGCAGCGACGTCAGCACCAGCAGGACCAGGCCCTTGTTCTGCAGGAACCGCTGGTGCGCCAGCAGCAGGAACAGGCAGAAGGCCAGCTTGAGGAACATCAGCAGGCCGAGGATCACCGCCGCGTCCCCGCGCGGGAACGACCCCCACAGGGCCAGGTAGGCCAGCGTGCCGAACGGGAACGCGAACGCCAGCGCGACCATGATCAGCAGCTCGATGAAGGCGATCAGGCCGAGGATGAACGCGACGATGATCAGGATGATCGAGCCGATCAGTGTGGTGACACCCTGCACGCGGCCGTGCAGCCGGTCCGGCAGCAGCAGCGCCGCGCCCATCAGCAGCATCGTGTACAGCAGGATGATGTCGATCAGCACGAGGTAGGGGATGCCCCGGCCGGGTGGTTCCTCGCTGGACGCTCCCGGCGCAGACACCCCGAGGTCGCCGGCCTGCCTGGCCAGCTCGGCGCTGGAGTCGCCGCCGCCGATCAGCAGCGCCGAGCCCAGCTCCACGAGCACCACCAGGCCCATGGCCACGACCGCCACCAGGAAGAACGGCTTGCGCAGCTCGCCGCTCACGACTGCCCCTCGAGCAGGACGACGCGGCAGGTCTGGCCGAAGCCGCAATCGAGGTCTATCTCGGCGCCGTCCGCGTCGACCGCGATCGCCACCTCAGCGCCGGCCTCGAGCTCCTTCTCGATGTCGAAGTCGGCGTCCTCCGGAGCCGGCGCGGTGACCTCGATCTCGTCGATTGCGCGCATCCGCACCAGCCGCATCCGCTGGTCGCTCGGGCCGACCTCCAGGTCGCACGAGGTCTGCACGGTGACCGTGTTGCCCTGCCGGCCGCAGTCGCCGCCGACCTCGCCCGGCGGCACGGTCGCCGGGTCGCCGCCAAGTAGGCCGAACACCCCGCCACGGTCGGACTCGAACGATCCGGCGTCTCCGTCGTCGCCGGAGCCGGCCATGACTGCCAGCACCACGACGAACACCACCAGCACGACGACCAGCACGACGATGATCACCTTCTGCTTGTTGTCCATGACCGCCTTTACTGGGGGAGCGGACCGTACTCGTCGGGATTGCGCAGCGCCTTGTGGAAGGTGAAGAAGCCGCTCGGCGGCCCGAGGTTGCCGAAGTCGTCCATCGGGAACACCTGCCAGCGGACCGAGCCACTGTGCCCGGCGCGCGGCACGCCGTCGTGGATGCGCAGCTGGAAGTTCGGCGTGGCCGAGGTCGTGGTGACGTCGACGGTCGAGCGCGCGTGGTAGTCCACGTACGGCGGTCCCCACTTGCCCGCGGTGCTGTAGATGCACGGCGCGATGGCGACGATCAAGTACGCGCAGACCTCGGACTCGAACTGCACCCGGTAACCGGCCGCGTCGGACACCGGCTGCCAGGACACCGTCGGCAGTCCCTGGTGGACCGCGAACGTCGCGCCGTTGCTCGGCGCGTTCAGCGCCGCCGGCGCCAGCGACACCGCGACCTCCAGGTCGACCGGGGCGTCCGGGTCGACCTGCGCACCTTTCGGTACCGACTGGGCGAGCACCTGGCCGGCCTTGGCCGGATCCAGGCGGTGCCGGACGGTGCCGACTTCGGCGCCCAACTCGGCGAGCACGTCAGTCGCCTTGCTCTCCGTCATGCCGACCAGGTTGACCATGGGCGGGGGCGGGGGCGGCGTGGTGACCGTGGTGGTCTGCGCTATCGGCTCTGGGCTGTCGCCGCGCATGAAGACCCAGCCGAGCACGGCGGCAACGGCCAGCACGAGCACGACCACTGGGATGATCCACACAAGCGGGTTGAGGCGACGCTGGACGGCCGCCGCGCCGACGTCGAAGGCGACCCGGTTGGACACCATCGACGTCTCCTCCGGCGCGCCCTCGGCGGAGTAGACGCGCCCGGCCACCCAGTACGGCCCCGGTTTCACGTCGAGCGGCACGGCAACCCGCATCAGGAACGGCGCCGAGCCGCCGTGTGTTACCACCCGCTGCGGCTGGTCGACGTTGAACCACGCCAGGCTCGCGTTGTCACCGGGCAGCGGCTCGACCACGGCCCGCACGTCGACCGGTCCCGGGTTGGTCACGGTGAACGTGAGCTCACCCTGGCGCTGCTTGTCCAGGGAGATGCGCTCGGTGGCGGCACTGATCGTCCAAGGGCTCGTCATCAGCTGCCTCCCGGCGGCTCGAAGGTCGTGATGGTCACCAGCAGCTGAGGGGGCGGCGGCGGGAGGCTCAGGGCCGACCGCTTCTCGGTCAACAAGATCGTGGACGGCCGGCCGGCGTTGGTGCGCACGCACACCACCTCGCCGACCTTCCACTGGCTGACCCGCACCTCGGTGGCGTCGACGGCCGCCCTGGCGCAGTCGCGGGCCGGGTCGGCGGTCGGGCCGATCTTGGCCAGGGTGGCGCCGTTGAGCGCGGTGATGATGCCGTCGGAGGGCAGCAGCGGGCGGTAGTGCACGTCGTTGTCCTGCCCGACGAACGGGCCACTCGGGACGACCGCGATCTCGTCGAGGTCGATCACCTGGTTCTGGTTGAAGGTGATCGCGCTGGTCTTGCGGACCTGGGTCGGCACCGGCGGCTCGGTGGTGTCCGTGCTGCCGGGTGGTGGCGGGTCGTCGCCGCCGAGCACGACGAACAGCACGACCACCAGCGTGATCACGACGAACGCCGCGGCCGCCGCGATCGCCCACCACCACCGGCGCCACCACGGGATCTGCTCGGCGGTCGCCTTGACCTCGTAGCCGACCGGGTCGCTGACCACGGCGGTCTCCTCCGGGGCCGCATCGGCGGAATACGCCCGGCCGGCGAAGGACCGCCGCCCGGCGGCGGTCCCAGGCGGGACCGCGAGCCTGACCAGGACCGTGGCCGACTTCCCGTGCGTGACCAGCACCTGCGGGTCGGCGACGGTGAACCAGGGGCGCTCGGCCGGCTCGCCCGGCAGCACGTCGAAGACCAGCCGCTGGTCGATCGGACCCTGGTTGTCGATGGTGAACGTGGTCTCGGCCCGGCCGGCCCCGTCCAGCTCGAGCTCGGTGCCGCTAGGCGCGAGCGTCCACGGGCTGGTCATGGCTGCCGCTCGAAGGTCGTGACGCTCATTACGAGCACGGGCCCCCGGCCGGCGACGACGAACTTGTCGCGCAGCACGGCGACCGCCAGGCGGCCGTCCCCGCTGCGCACGCACAGCACCTCGCGCACCTGCCAGTCGTCGATGCCGACCTGGGCGCTGCCGAGCGCCGTGCGCGCGCACTGCTCGCCTGGCCGGTCGGTGGCGGGGATCTTGGCCAGGGTCGCGCCATTGGCCGGCTGGATGAACCGGGGCCCGGTCGACGAGGACGCGGCGAACTGGATGTCGCTGGCCGGGGACGGGGCGCCCTGGACGATGTCGTCGAAGTCGACCGGGTTGGTCGCCTGGATGTTGAGCTCCGCAGTGCGCCGCACCACCAGGTCCGTCGCGGTCTGGTCGGGCGGTGCCGCGCCGGGCTCGTCCGGATCGTCCCCGCTGAGCAGCAGGAACAGCACCACCCCAAGGGTCACCAGGGCGAGGGCGGCGACCACGATGACCCACCACCACCGCTTCCACCACGGCGGTGGCACCGCGGACGGCAGTACCTCGCACACCACCCGGTCGCTGACCACGGCGGTCTCCTCGGGCGCCGCCTCGGCCGAGTAGGCCCGGCCGGCGAACCAGGTCGGCCCGGCCGCAGTGCCGGCCGGCACCGCGATCGCGACCAGGAAGGTGAACGAACCGCCGTGCTTGGCCATCACCTGGGGCTGCGCGACGGTGAACCAGGACCGGTCGGCGTTGTCCGCCGTCACCACGTCGAACACCATGCGCTGGTCGACCGGTCCGTTGTTGGTGACGGTGAACGTGGCCTCGGCCTTGCCGGCCGCGTCCAGCTCGACCCGCTCCGCGGCGGCGGAGATCGTCCACGGGCTCGTCATGTTCGTCGGCATGGCCGGGTCTCTGTCTCCTCAGTACTGGTAGGTGGTGGCGGTCGCGCGCAGCTGCGTGGGGCTGGGCCCGACCGGCTCGAAGATGGTCAGGACCGACAGCCGTCCCTCGCCGGTGCGCACGCACAGCACGTCGCCGGCGCCCAGCTCACCGACCGGGATCCGGTCGGCCGTGGTCGCGGCCACCGCACACGCCTGCGCCGCGTCCTGCGTTGAACCGGACGCACCGGAGAAGGCACCGGCGGAGGCACGGTCGAGCACGGCGAACGTCGCTGCGTTGGTCGGCGTGAGGTAGCGCTCGCTGTCGGAGATCCACTCGAAGTACAGGTCACCATTGGCGTCGCTGGTGGCCAGCCGCACCTCGTCGAGATCGGCGGTGAAGATCTCCGGCACGACCAGCTGGCCGGTGCGGAACACGGTGAGCGCCGCCGGCTCCGGCGCAGCGGCCGGCTCGTCACGCAGCACCAGGAACAGCACCACGCCGACGGCGATCGCGAGCAGCACAGCGATCGGGACGATCCACAGCCAGACGTTGCGCGTGCGGGCCGCGACGGTCGGCGCCACCTCGAAGCTGACCCGGTTGCTGAGCACCGAGGTCTCCTCCGGTGCCCGGTCGCCCGAGTAGGCCCGCCCGGCCAGCCAGTACTGGCCGGGCGGGGTTCCGGCGGGAACACCGATCGAGGTCAGTACCGACACCGAGCCGCCGTGCTGCACCACGCGCTGCGGCTCCATGACCGCGAACCAGGCACGGTCGGTGCGCTCGCCCGGCACGACGTCGACGACCAGGCGCTGGTCGACCGGGCCGAAGTTGGTCACCGTGAAGGTCGTCTCGGCCCGCCCCCGTGGGTCGAGGGCGACGCGCTCGGCCGTGGCGCTGATGGTCCACGGAGTGGTCATGGCGGCTCCTCAACTGCCCGCTCGCTACTCGAACGCGCGCTACTCGAACGTCGTCACCTGCAGGGTCAAGCTGGACTGCAGGTCGCTGACCTTCGCCTTCACCTCGGCCACCGACAGCCGGTTCTCGCTGGTGCGCACGCAGAAGATGTCGCCGGTCTCGATGTCGGCGATGTTCAGCCCGAAGATCGAGTCCAGCAGTGCGGTCTCGCAGGCCGCCTTCGGGTCGGCGGTCGGGCCGATCCGGGCCATGGTGGCGTTGCCGGTGGCCTGGAAGAACCGCTCCGGCTCGATCGCCGCCCCGAACAGCTGGACGTCCGCCGCCGCGCGGTCGCTCGGGCCCAGCTCGTCGAGGTCGAACTGCCCGTCGTCGGTCACGACCAGCTCACCTGCCTTGTGCACCGGCGGCCCCGGCGGCGGGTCGTCGTCGCTGAGCACGAAGAACAGCACGACGGCGATCACCGCCAGCACCAGCACGATCACCGGGATCAGCCAGATCCAGATGTTCCGCTTGCGGGGCGCCTCGGACGGCTTGATCTCGAACGCCACCCGGTCGGAGACCACCGCGGTCTCCTCCGGCGCACCTTCGGCGGAGTAGGTGCGGCCGGCCACCCACGCCGATCCCGGCGGCATGCCGGGCGGCACCTTGACCTTGACCAGGAACGTGACCGACCCGCCGTGCGGCACCAGCCGCTGCGGCTCGGCGACCGTCACGGTGACCTGGCCGGCGTTGTCGCTGCGCACGACGTCGAGCACCAGCCGCTGGTCGACCGGACCGTTGTTGGTCACCGTGAACGTGGTGTCGGCCTCGCCCGTCGGGTCGAGCTCGATACGCTCCGCCGAGGCGCTGATCGTCCACGGCGGTGCGGACGTCGTCATGGGTTGGTCTCCCCTTCCGGAGCTCGTTCCCGCGTTGCTTCGCCGGCGCCTTCGGCCACCACCTCGAACGTCGTCGCGGCGGGCTTTTCCATTTCCACGATCCGTTTGATGACGCCCAGGTAGGCCTGCGCGTCCGGCGGCACCCGCACCACGAAGTGGAACGGCTGGTCGCTCGGCTCCTCGATCACGAACCCGGTCGCGCCGGTGGCGATCTGCAGGAACCAGCGCAGGCCGATCGGGGTGCCGCGCAGCTTGGCCAGCGCGGCGCCGTTGGCGATCAGGTCCCGGACCCGGCCGGCCGGCAGCGGCAGCCGCACGTCGCCGCCCGGTCGTGGCACGCCGACCAGGTAGTCGAGCGTGACCCAGCCGGTCAGGAACGGCACGAACCGCTCGCTCGCCGAGTAGGGCGAGAAGAGCACGTCGACGTTGCCGAGCAACTGCTCGTCCGGCTCGTGCAGCGTCTCCATGACGTCCAGCAGCGCCCGAAGCACGCTGTCGGGCACCGCTGCGCGCTGGTAGGCGGTAGGCAGCAGCCGCTCAATGGTTTGGCGACGCATAGCTCCCCACCACCTCGATCTTGTGCTCACCCGAGCACAGCAACCAGGTGTCCGGGATGGTCACCGCGTCCGCGGTCTCCCGGTTGGCGGTGCCCTTCCAGCTGATGCCGTCGCGGCTGCGGTAGACGCCGCGCGGCCCGCCGGCCATGGCGTTCTGCCCTGCCGTGTCCGCGGCGACCGTGACCACGGCCTCGAACCTGGGCAGGTCCCGCAGCGGCAGCCCGCAGTTGACGTCCGGGGTCCTCCACGTCGGCTTGCTGGCGCTGGTGTCGAGGCCGAGCACGCCGGCGCTCTGGGTGGCCGCGAGCGCGGTCCCGGCGGCGAATCCGATCTCCCAGCAGGTGCCGCCGGCCCAGCCGGTCGACAGGTTCTCCCAGCGCACGTCGGCCTCGAACAGCCTGGCCCGCACACAGCCCTGGCCGGGTCGCTTCGGGTCGGGCTCGCTGGTGCCGACCCACAGCACGGTCGCCGGGCCGTCGAACTGCACCGACATGCACCTGGTCTCGGTGCCGGTCAGGCCGATGTTGCCGAACGTGCCGCGGCGGCCCCCCTGCACCGACAGGTACACCCCGAGCTGCGCCTGCGCGGCGACCGCGACGCCCCAGTTGCCCTGCTCGGAGATGAACGCCTCGACCGCGTAGAAGCCACGGTCAGGGTCCGACGAGTCGACGATGACCTGGTTGGGCGTCGCCCCTGGCAGCAGCGCCACCTCGTACAGGCCGGTGTCGGCGGCCAGCAGCAGCGCGCCGTTGCTGTCGCGGTCGATCCAGGCGACGTCGGAGATGCCGGCCTGCAGCTCGGCGACCCGGCGCCAGCTCTCGCCGAGGTCGGTTGACAGGTACACGCCGGAGCCGGCGCCGTCGGTCCGCCTGGTGATCAGCGCGATCGCGCCGGGGCGGCCGACCATGCCGGGCCGTAGCGGCCGCGGCGCCGGCAGCACGCGCCGGACCTCCTCGCCGGGGAACCGGCCGACCGACTCCCAGCCGCCGCCGTCGTTGGTCGAGCGGAACAGCAGCTCGCCGGAGCCGGTGTACCAGGTGCCGCGCTGGAACGGGTCCGCCGCGACCGTGCGGACGTTGGCGTCGGGGGCCTCGGCGACCACGAACTTGATGTCGTCGACGTAGCGCACGCCCGGCTCGGCCTGCTCCAGCATCCGGTAGACGTTGGACGCCCGCAGCGGCTCGCCGAACTGCCAGCCGGTCGGGTTGAGCGCCGTCGGCAGAGCGCTGATCGTCTGGTGCAACCGGTCGTTGATCCGGTTGCGGACCGCGTCGGGGTCCTCCTCTGGCCGCACGACGACTGTGCCCTGGACCGACACCTCTTTGTAGTTCGCCCAGGTCGCGACGCAGCTCGTGCCGAGCGCCTGCCTGTTGTCCAGGTCGTTCTGGGTGCGCAGCCGTGCGTCCTCGACCTGGTGGTCGATCAGCGTTCGCAGCGGCAGCCGGCCGGCCGGGCGCTCGTTGGCTGGCACGTGCGGCACCAGGACGACCTCGACCTCGCCGGGCCGGGCGAACGGGCGGACGGTGACCCTGGTGAAGGCCTTGGCGCGCTCGACGCCGGCCGAGCCGGCAACGGCCAGCAGCTCGTAGTCGTGCGCGGTGAGGGCACGCTGCTGGGAGAAGAACTCGTACGGCCCGCGGGAGATCGCGGCCTGGATGTCCTCGATCTCACGGCCGCCCCTGGCCGGGTTGTCGTTGGTGACCTTCAGGCCGGGGATGCGGTCGGTGAGCGTGGTCAGCGTCCCGGCGGCCACGTTGCCGGCGGCGCCGCCCCCGGTCCGGTACCAGAGCCGGATCTCGCGCCCGGCCGGCGGCACGGCCGGCAGCGCCGTACTGGGCCCGCCGCGCAGGTCCAGCGCCGGGGCGAACGTGACGGTGCCCGACGCCCGGTCGAGCAGGTACACCTTGGCGCCCGGGTTCAGCCCGGCAAAGCTCGGCACCGGCTGCCAGATCTCGAACACCTTGCCGGCGTGCTCGCGCGCCGCGGTGCCCTCGACCCGCTCGCTCGCCGGGATCTGCACGCCGAGCAGCAGGTCGATCTGCTCGTTGGTGCGCACGATCGGCGCCTTGCTCGCGGTGCAGCGCTGGCCGGGCTGGCCGGTGCCCTCGCCGATCAGCTCGGCCTCGACCAGCTCGCAGTGGTGGGCCCTGATCGTGATCTTGTCCTGGCCGGCCGGCAGCACGACGGTGTCCGTGGTGACGAACACGACCGGCTGCTCGGTTCCGCGCGCTGAGGACACCCTCGTGCCGGCCGGGATCGAGATCGGTTCGGTCGGCTCCTTCGCGTCGGCCCTGGCGAACGTCAGGTCGACCCAGGCCGCCGCCGGGGGATGCCTGGTCAGGCCGATCAGGCTCAGGAACGTCAGGTAGGCCTTCTCCGGCAACCGGTTCAGCCGGTAGATCATCACCTCGGTCAGGTGGGCGAACACCTCGATCAGCGCTATGCCCGGGTCGTGCACCGACAGGTCGGTCCACGTCGGGCACGACTGCGCGGCCCGCTGCCTGGCCTCGGCGACCAGGTCGAGGAAGGTGCGGTCGTCCAGGTCCGGGACGGGAAGCGCCCCTGGCCCCACGTACGGTGCGGTCATCGGTCCGTGCCCCCCGCTGCTCGGGTGCCGCCGGCCAGGTCCAGCGGATACACCAGCGTCTCGGTGCCCAGGCTCGCCTTCACCCGGTAGGTGAGCTGGATGTTCAACTGCTCGGCGAGGTCCGGGTCGACCTCGGCGTCGATGTCGATGATCTCGATCCGGGGCTCCCACTGTTCGAGCGCCTGCCGGACGTAGTGGATGGCCAGCCCGGCCGTGGTCTGGTCGTTGACCGCGAACAGCAACCGGTGCAGGTGCGAGCCGTAGTTGGGCCGCATCAGCCGCTCGCCCGGTGTCGTCGCGAGCAGCAGCATGATCGCCTGACGGATCGAGTCGTCGCCGTCGATCATGGCGACCTTGCCCGTCGCGGTCGTGGTCAGGCCGCCCGTCACCGTCGGGTCGAAGCCCGCGCCCTCGAAGCGGAACGACTGGTCGCGGCTCACTTGTCGGCCCTCACGAACATCTGCTTCGCATCACGGACCTGGTAGTGCACGGTGCCCGGCGGGGTGCCGTCGGTGAGCCCGTCCAGGTGCGATAGCACGACCGGCTTGTCCTCGATCGTGATCCACTCGCTGTAGCCCTTGGCCACCTTGAGCGTCTTGCGGCACGGCTTGATGTTCACGCCGTAGTTCGGGCAGGCGTTGATCTCCCGGCCCTCCGGGTCGGCGTCGCGGAGCACGAACGGCGGGTCGCCGTCGCCCGGGTCCTGTGCGATCCGCAGCCACTGCTGCGACGGCTTGTTCTGGACCTTGCCGTCGTGCCCGCACCGGATGATCGAGTCGGTCGTGATCCACTCCATCAGCTGCCGCCCTCCTCGGGTGCGGGGGCGTGTTTGAAGTCGACGGTCTTGGCGCGCACCGTGAGCGCCTTGCCTGGCGCCTGGATCGTCAGGTCGGTCGCCGCGTGCAGCAGGACCTTCTCCGGCGCCAGCTCCAGGTAGCTCCCGGTCTTGTCACTGATCTTGATCCGGTGCTCGACGTCGTCCACCGTGATCGTCTGACCGTCGGCTGTGTGCAGGTTCCAGCGCTTGACATGGCCGCCGTCCACGCCGGCGTCGGGCGGCTCGATCGCGCCGTACAGCGAACCGAGCACCAGGCCGCCGACCGGGCTGCCGTGCGGCAGCGCGACGAGCACGGTGTCCTCGACATCGGGCAGCGCGACCAGGCCCTTGCCCTGGCCGGCGCCTGGGCAGACGACTCCGATCCAGCCGACGTCGGCGTCGGCGTGCGCCGGCAGCGACACCTTGACCCGGCCGAGCTTGTCGGGGTCGTCGACCTCGGTGACCTTGCCGAGGGTGAGCTGGTTGAACGCCGACCCGGACCCCGACCCGGACGACGGCGCGGCATCGAAGCTGGCAGGTGGCTCGGTGTCGAACGTGGTGAGGTAGCCGGTCGCGTCGACGGTGTGCACGACCGCGGTCAGCACGTACTGGCCGCGAACCTGTTCGGCCACGCCCTTGACGTCGATCAGCGCCCCCGGCCGCAGTCGCGCGTCGCCCTCGGCCACGCCGCTGATCGTGACCGCTCGCCCGGCCGCGGCGTCGAGCGCGCCCTGGGCCACGGCGACCACCTCGTCGGGGTTGCGGCCGGGCTGGTCGACCAGGGTCAGCTCGCCGTCGACGCCGACGTCACCTGGGTCAGGGTCGAGCGCGATCTGCCGGCCGCTGCGCGGCGTGCCGGCGCGCTCGGAGATCACCTCGGCGGTCCTGGTGTCCCAGCCGAACGCCGTGCAGCTGCGGCTGACCCGGTCCAGGTTGGCCTCGATCCGGGCTTGCAGCAGGTTCACGCCCAGCTCCAGGTCGACGGTGTCGCCGTCGCCGGCCAACGACACCAGCCGAAGCTCGTCGCCGCGCAGCACCGGGTAGAGGCCCGCCCGCCCGGCGACCTCGGTCAGCAGCTCGAAGTCGGTCTGCCGGTACTGGACGATCCGCTCCCAGCTTGGCCCGGCGTCGTCGGCGCCGACATCGATGCCCAGGTCGCTCGTCAGCTCACCGGCCAGGTCCTCGGCCGTCTCGTCGGTGAACACCCGCTGCTGCTGGCGCTTGCGCAGCCGGTGCAGCTTGTCGTAGGCCCTGATCCTGGTCACGGCATTGCCGTCGGGACCGTGCTCGAGCTCGATGCAGGTCACCTCGCCGTCGAACAGGGCGTCGGTGTCGCCGGCCATCCGCACGCTGACCGCGGCGCCCAGCGGGGCGCGGTCCAGCTCGGCCGCGGCGCCGCGCCAGGTGGCGAACGCCAGCTCGCACTGCGTCGGCGCGGCCAGCCGCGCCGACACCCGCACCGAGACCAGCCGCCGCAGCAGCTCCTCGGGCAGCTGGCTGCCGTCGACGGAGACGTCGACCGCGGCGATCACACCGGTCAACCCGGTCACACCGGTTGTCATGGCTGTTGTCATGGCTGGGTCCCCGTCCGCTGCTGGCTCGGCAGGCCCGGCGGCACCGTCAGCACCGTGCCGGAGGGCACCTTGAGCGGGTCGTTGATCCGGTTGTGCTCGGCGAGCAGCCGCCACATGAACGGGCTGCCGAGCGCGTCGGTGCTCAGCAGGTCGAACCGCACGCCGGAGTAGTCCGGGTCGGACTGGCCGTCGCCGATCGCCCGCACGGCCTCAGTGGGCGGCGCCGACGGGTCGGTGTTGGCGACCGCCTGCGCGGCGGCCTCGGCCTGCGCGGCGGCCAGCTTGTCGTCGAAGGCGGTCTGCGCCTGCGCGCTGGACTCGGTGACCCGGATCAGCTTCATCCGCAGCCACGACCGCCGCGGCGTGCCGTCGGCGTCGAACGCGTCGAACCGCTCGGCCACCGCCGCGATCACGCCTGGCACGTTCCAGCTCTTGCCCCACACCAGGCGAACCAGCGGCGGTCGGACCGAACCGCGATCCTCCGCGGAGTTCTCGGCCAGCATCCACAGCCGCCTGGTCAGCGAGCGCACGTCGGCAGGGCGGATCTCCGGCTCGACCAGCTCGATGTCGAACAGCAGGTCGAGCGTGATCTCGGTGCGGCCGCCGCCGGTGAACACCAACGGGTCGTCGGCCAGCCCGACCCCGGTGAGCTGCCCGCTGCCGGTGCCGCGCGGCCGGATGCCGGCAAGCCTGGTGACCGCCACCGTCTCCGGGTTGAGCAGGCAGTCGATCCGCTCACCGCTGTCGTCGACGAGAAACGCCACCCGCTCCATCACCAGCCTCGCTGCTCACGCTCGAGTCGCCGCACCCGGTCGGTGGCGAACGCCGGAGCCGGCGCCACCCACAACCCACCGTCGTCCGGCAGCTCCGGCCATCGATCCGCCGCCACGTCCTCGCCCTCCCACTGCATGCCCTTCCACTCCCGTCCAGCAGCCCGCCGCACCGCCGCCCCCTCCCACGTGTCGTCCGGGCGGCCAGCCGGGATGCGCGTGTGGACGGTGCCGTCCAGCGGCGGAAACGGCGTGTCGCCAACGCGGGCCGGCCTGTGTCGCGTTTCGGTGGCTACGTGCAGCGTCCGGGCGCTCAGGTGTCGCGCGCGGTGGCTGAGGTCCGGCCGGCCGTCGAGCGCCGCGTCGGTGGCGGCCGCGGTGCGTGCCGGCTTGGCGCTGTCGGTAGTGGTGGTGGCCGGGTAGGCGGCTGGCCGGCGCACCGCCACGCCCGCCGGGCCGTCCTCAGGAAAGCGCGGCATGGTCTCGGCAGGTTGCCGCTCGCGGCCGGGCCGCTCGCCGGGGTCGACGTCCTGCTGTGGCCGCGCAGTGCCGTTTGGCGCAGTGCCGTTTGGCGCAGTGCCGTTTCGCGCAGTGCCCTGCGCCGGACGTTCCGGTCCGAAGTCCGTCCGCACCAACCGCCTGACCAGCTCGACCGGCCAGCCGAGCAGCCGGCTCGCCAGACGCGCCAACGGGCGAGACTGCCCGGCGGCAGCCGCGCCGGGCGTGCCAGCAAAGCCAGCAAAGCCAGCCCCGTCAGCACCGCCAGCACCGCCGGACCGGCCAGCCGTGCTGGGCCAAGCCGGCGCCGTTGCCCGGTCGCGCCGAACGGCAGCCTCGGGCTCCGGCCACCGCGGCGCGGCGGCATCCGGCTCGCCGGGCTCCGCGAGCTCCGGCTCGGCGAACCGGCCGGGCTCCCGAGCCTGCGGCGCCGTGCGCCGGCCCAGGTCCTCGGGTTCGTCAGCCGCGTCAGGACGCGCCGCCCGGCCGTCCGGTGGCAGCACCCGCCGTGGAGCGGGTGCGGGTCGGCGCTCCAGGAGCTGCGGCGCGCGGGCGCGGACCACCTCGAGCCAGTGTTCGGGTGGACCGTCACCGGCCGGCGGCTCGGCGGGGCGAGCGGGTGGCTCCGGCGGTGCGACCGCCATCGCCAGCCGCTTCAGCCACCCGGCCAGCCGCCGGCGCAGCTCAGGCTGTCGGTGCGGTGGTGGTGGTAGCGCGGCCACTGTTGGTCACCCGCTGCAGCCCCTCGTGGGCGAGCACCAGCGTCTCGATTGCCAGCTCGTGACTCATCGCGTCCAGGACCGCGCCGTGCCACTGCTCGGCCCAGGCGTTGGTGAGCGTCCACCGCATCACCTCGTTGATGCCGGTCGGGTCGAGCATCAGGATGTGCGCGGTGCGCCGGTCCACCCGCCCGCCGGCCGAGAGCATCAGCCAGTCCCAGATCTCGGTGGTGCTGGTCAGCCCGTAGCGCAGGGTCACCGACGAGTACGTGACCCGGCCGGGCACCGCCCGCACGATGGCGCTGTTGCCCGCCTCGCGGTAGGAGATCCGCTCTACCTTCACGCCGAGGCCGGTGACCTCGGTGAAGTGCCCGTCGGCGATCTTGTCGATGATGAGCTTGAAGTTGTACGCCCGGTAGGGGTCGACCCAGTTGCCAGGTTGGGCCGCGGGCGCGGCAGGAGCGGTCATGTCAGCCTCCCACGGTCTCGGTCGTCGCCCCGCCAACCCACTGGCTGAGCTTGAACACCACGAACTCGGCCGGCTTCACGGGTGCGATGCCGATCAGGGCGACCACCTGGCCGGCGTCGCGGACTTCGGCCGGATTGGTCTCCTCGTCGCACTTGACGAAGAACGCCTCCTCGGGCGTGCGGCCGAGCAGCGCGCCGTCGCGCCACACCCTGGTGAGGAAGTTGCCGATCTCGCTGCGGATCGAGGCCCACAGCGTGTAGTCGTTGGGCTCGAACACGATCCAGGTCGTGCCCTCCTGGATCGACTCCTTGGCCATGTTGAACAGCCGGCGCACGTTGAGGTAGCGGAATTCGTCGGCCTCCGCGGCCAGCGTGCGCGCCCCCCAGACCCGGATGCCCTGCGACCCGAACGTGCGGATGCAGTTGACGCCCTTGGGGTTGAGGACCTCCTGCTCCTGCCTGGTGACCAGGTAGGTGAGGTCGAGCGCACCGGCGATCGGTTCGTTGGCCGGGGCCTTGTGCACGCCGCGTTTGGTGTCGACGCGGGCCCACACGCCGGCCATGTGGCCGCTCGGCGGGGTCTCGACGACGGCCTTGCTGAGCGGGTCGAAGGCCATGATCCACGGGAAGTAGAAGGCTCCGTAGTCGGACTCCCGTGGCCGCAGGCCGCCGCCGCCCTGCCCGCCGGAACCACCCGATCCGCCGGACCCACCGGAGCCGCCCGAACCCGAACCCGAACCCGAACCGGAGCCCGTGTCTGCCGAGCTGCTGCCCGACGAGGACGAGGACGACGACGAGGACGAGGACGAGGACGAGCCACCGGAGCGCCGCCCGCCCGACGACGCGACCTCGATCAGCTTCGTGATGTCGGGGACGTCGAGCGCCGAGTCCAGGATCGCCACCCGGTCCTCGCACCGCTCGCAGTGGGTCAGCAGCGCCTCGTAGGCCTGCACGCCCGTGTAGCCAGGCGCCGCCACGATCGCGATCTCGTCCACCGCCTCGAGCAGCTGCAGGCCGGAGCGGCGCTGCCCGCCGCCCTCGATCGGCTCGCCCTCACCGATGTTGACGATGAAGCAGCGGCCGCCGCCATTGCCGAAGAAGCCCCACACCGCCCGGGACAGGTCGGTCCCCTGCGGGTTCTCGTTGGACGCGAAGATCTTGGTGAACTCGGACCAGTTGTTGCACTGCACGGCCTCGCCGAGCCGCGCATCGGCATCCGGTGCGGTGCCTACGAACCCGGCCGTGCTGGTGCCAACTGCGCCGATTGGGCGTGCTCCGCTGGGCACCTCCTCCACGTACACGCCGGGGGCTGCGTAGAAGGGCATCGCCTCATGCCTCCTCAGGATCGAAGTGAATTGCCAGGTCGTTGAGGTCCTGGCCGGAGGAGATCTCCGCAACCAGGCGCCGTCCCTTGCCCTGCAGGGCCAGGCGTACCGGCGACTCCTCCGGTACCGCGGCGAACGCGAACCGGCCGGCCGCGTCGGAGTAGGTCCAGGCGCCGGTGCTGACCACCTCGACCCGCATGCCGGCCAGGGGCTGGTCGTTGGGTGCCAGCACCCGCCCGCTGACCGCGACCGGTGGCGCCCCGCGGACCTGCAACGGCCCGCGGACCAGCGGCACGGCCGGCGTGGGGCGCCCGACCCTGGCCGGCATGTCGATCAGCAGGGCAGGCCGCGGCTCGACGCCGAACGCCAGCCAGGCCTGGTCCGACGGCGGATCCAGGCTGATCGACAGGTCGCCTGCCTGGACGGCCGCGACCAGTACCCGGTCCAGGGCGTCCACCTCACCGGTGACGAGGTGACGCACCTGGAACCGCAGCGGCTCGCGCTGACCCGCGTTGCGCAATGCCTGTTCGGGCAGCAGCGCCAGCGGCCACACCAGCAGGCCCGTGACGCCATCCGCGCCGTCGTCAGCGGACGTGCCGTCGGCGGCGGACGCCCGAGGTGCGGCCGTCCGCACCTCGGCGCCGGCGATGTCCGCCAGCCAGTCGAGCAGGCTGGCGGTCGCCGACGCGATCGGTCCGCGCTCCGTCCCGGAGCCGTTCTCGGCCCCGGTCATAGAGGTGGCGTCCCTTGCACCTTGTACGCCCACTCCTCGTTCCACGTGTGCGGGTAGACGCCACGCTTGAAGTAGGTGAACAGGCCCGTGATCGGTCGGGCGGTGCGGTCGTGGTAGAGCAGCCAGTACGGCAGCACCGTCGCCAGGATGTAGTTGACGAGCACCATCGGGATGAACAGCGGGCCGAAGATCCTGGCCTGCAGGACGTGAACCGCCTCGTGGTCGTCGATGCCCATGTTCGTGCCCGCCTGGACGGTGCCGATCGTGGTGGCGAAGCCGGGGAACACGCCGTTCTGCAGCCCGACCACGCCCCGCTGGCTGAACGTGCGGTCCAGCTTGTTGCCGAACACCACGTTGCCGGCCAGGAACAGGGCGCCGACGAGCGTGTTCAGCACGCTCCACGTGTGGTCGACGACGTAGGCGACGATCCCGCCGGCAGAGCCGTAGTCGTAGGCGCGCACCGCTGTGATGGCCCAGCCGTAGACCGCCCCGAGCGCCAGGCCGATCAGGGCCCCGATCAGGAACCCGAGCCCGCCCCCGACTAGCAGGCCGAACACGCCGACGGCGCCTGCGAGCACGATCGCCGAGATGATGCCACCCGCCATTTGCCTTGCCTTCCGTCCAAAGACTGCTTCCGTCCAGACGCCCCGGCCGACAGACCGGGGGCGCAAGCCTGTGTCAGCCAAACCTGCCGGCGTCACTGGCATGTCACCCTCGTGTCACGCCGGATCGACGCCGTGCTCGGTGTGGAACTCGCGAAGCCACTGCTCGACCGCGGCGACCACGTGCGCCGGGTCGGTGAGCACCACGGAGCGGCCAGGCCCGCGCGGGTCGACGGCCTGCGTGACCCGCGCGCGGAAGCCCTCGCCACTGGCCGTCTCGAACCACACGCGTACGACGAAGACGGCGCCAGGGCCGTCCGGCAGCTCGACCATGCCCCTCCCCGGGGTGCGACGGGCGCCACGAGGACGCCTCGACGCCGGAGCCTGACCGGCCCGCGTCACCGCGCCATGTCGAGGCGCGTCACCGCCGGCGCCGGGCTCACCAGCCTTGGCGTGCGGACCGTGGCCGGCAGCATGGTGGTCAGCTGGTCGGAGGGCTCCACCCCGAGCTCCTCGAGGAGTAGCTCACGCACGAAGCGGTAGTGCCGGACGGCCTCGACGACGTTGCCCTCGGCGAGGTGGATGCCGATCACCACCCGGTGCGCGCTCTCCCGCAGCGGCTCGATCCTGATCGCCTCCAGCGCGGTGTCCAGCGCTGCGGCGAACCGGTTCTGCTGGGCCAACCGCTGGGCCAGCGCCTCCAGCGTGTGCAGCCGCAGCTGGCGCAGCCGCTCCCGCTCGAAGATCACCCAATCGTCGTACCAGCCGGGCAGCAGCTCGCACGTGGCCATCAGGCCGCTCTCGCCGTCCACGATGCCCATGCCCTCGCCGGCCACGCCATCGCCGACCCCCTGGACGACCCCTTGGCCGACGCTCTGGCCGACACTCTGGCCGACGCTGTCGAGCAGCACCGGGCTGTGCAGCGCGCGCTGCGCGGCCTTGGCGAAGACCCTGATGTCAACCGTGACGTCAGGCGAGAGCGCCAGGTTCTCGCCGGTCACCTCGACGAGCCTGGCTCCGCTGCGGTGCAACCGCCAGATCGTGGTACGCAGGCTGCCGTGGGCGTTGTGCTCGCTGACCTCGGGCCACAGCGTGCCGGCGACCACCGGGCGCGGCACCTGGCCGCGGATGGACAGGTAGGCGAGCAGCCGCTGGCCGTTGACCGGCAGGCTCACCGGCGACCCCGCCAGGCTCAGCGAGAACCCGCCGAGCAGGCGCAGCAAAGCGGAACTCGCGTCCTCGACCCGCAAAGCCACGGCACCCACGGGGACCCTCTCTCCCACCACCTGTACACCCGAACCGAACTGCACTGCTGATGGCGGTGCGCGGCGGTTGATACATCGGTGGGGCGGAACCCGCGTTACGAGTGGATCAAACGTTACGGCGCGGCCCGCAGGGCGCGGATCGCCGCGCGGCCGGGCGGTTCGCCGGAGTCCGGCGGCACTGAGTCGGGGTCGATCGCGGCGGCGGTGCCGGCGGTGACGAGCCCGGCGTCGACCGGGACCGAGCGCTTGACCAGGGCGAGCGCTATCGGGCCGAGCTCGTGATGCTGGACGACTGTGCCGACGCGGCCGACCGCGGTCCGTTCCGCGGCCTGTTCCGCGGTCCGATCGGCTGGCCCGTCGAGCAGCACGTCGTCACCGGTCTCCGGCAGCGCGTCCGCGGAGCCGTCCAGGTGCAGCAGCACCATCCGCCGGGGCGGCCGGCCGACGTTGGCGACCTTGGAGACGGTCTCCTGGCCCCGGTAGCAACCCTTGTTCAGGGCAACGGCCGGGCCGATCCAGCCGACCTCGTGCGGGATCGTCTTGGCGTCGGTGTCCACCCCGAGGCGTGGCCGCAGCGACTCGACGCGCAGCGCCTCGTAGGCGAGCGAACCGGCCGGCCGGGCGCCGGCTCCGGTCAGCGCCGTCCACAGTTCGACCAGGTGGTCGCGCGGCACCAGCAGGTCGACCGCGGTCAGCTGCCGCAGTGGGCGGTGCCGGACCACGACTCCACCCGCAACGGTGCCCACAGCCAGCGCGTGCCCGGCCGCCGGCAGCGGCAGCCCTACCGCGGCCAGTACGTCCACAGTGGACGGTCCGAGCACACTGAGCATCCCGACCTGCGGCGCGAGTGCCGGCTCGACCTTCGACCAGAACTGCATGCGCTCCAGGTAGTTCATCAGGTCGGCACCGCGGCCCGGCTCGGTGTCCAGCCACACCTGACCGTCCACTTCGGACAGCTCGACATGGTGCTCGACGCGGCCATGCACGTCCAGGACGAGCGCCTCGGTGGCCGAGCCGTCCGGGAGCCCGGTCAGCAGCTGGCTGGTCAGCGAGTTGAGCCAGGTCAGCCGGTCCTCGCCCGGCACGACGAGCACGTCGCGGTTGGACCGGTCGACGACGACCGCGCCCCTGGCGGCGGACCGCTGCTCGGCGAGCGGGTCGCCGTGGTGCCAGGCGACCGCGGCGTCGACCGACTCCGGTGGTGCCGGCACCGCGCCGGGCAGCTCGAGCAGGCTCATGTGACCTCCTGATCGACTCTCTTGCGCCGGCCGGTGCGCTCCTGACCGGCTCGCGGAACCTGGCTGGCGCACCGCCGACAGGTGCCGGACAGCGCCAGGTGCGTCGCGTCCAGCTCGAACCCGGCTGTGGCCCGTAGCGCGTCGGCCGCGCCGTCGAGCAGGTCGCGAGGCGCCTGCGTGACCTCCCCGCAGCGGTGGCACACCAGGTGCAGGTGCTCGTGGCCGTCGGTCGAGTACACCGGGGCGCCGTGGCCGAGGTGGGTGTGCCGGACCAGGCCGAGCTCGGAGAGCAGGTCCAGCGTCCGATAGACCGTGGTGATGTTGACCGCGGGCGCGGTCCGCTGCACGTGGTCGCAGATCCGCTCCGGCGTGGCGTGCTCGAGCTCGCGCACGGCGTCGAGCACGAGCTGGCGCTGCGTGGTCATCCGCAGCCCGCGCCGGTGCAGGGTGCTGCGCAGCGAGCTGTTCACACCCACCAGCCTACGAGGACTCTCCTAGGATTGCGGGCGTGCGCCTGCTCGCCCTGCTCGACGGCACGCTGCTGGACGGCGATGCGACGCTGCTGGCCGCCGACGACCTCGGCGTGCAGCGCGGCGACGGCGTCTTCGAGACGCTGCTGGTGGTCGACGGCCGGCCACGCAAGCTGGACGCCCACCTGGCCAGGCTGGCGAACTCGGCGGCGATGCTCGACCTGCCCGAGCCCGACGCCGGCGCCTGGCGGCACTGCGTCGACGCGATCTGCCGGGAGTGGCAGGCCGGCGGTGCCGGCGGTGACAGCAATGCCGGCGGTGACCGTGCCGAGCTGGCGATCAAGCTGGTGATGACCCGTGGCCGGCACGAGCACGGCCCGCCGACGTGCTTCGCGCTCGGCATGCCGGTGCCCGAGCTGGTGCGGCGCCAGCGACGCGACGGCGTCGCCGTGCTCGCCCTCGACCGTGGCTACCCGGCGGGGCTCGGCGAGCGCGCACCGTGGCTGCTGATCGGCGCGAAGACGCTGTCCTACGGGGTCAACATGGCGGCGCTGCGGTACGCGCAGGCCAACGGCGCCGACGACGTCGTGTTCGTCTCGAGCGACGGCTGGGTGCTGGAGGGCCCGACGTGCACGGTGGTGGCCGCCGGCGGCCGCACGCTGCGCACCCCGCCGGTGGCCGCCGGCATCCTGCCCGGCACCACGCAGCGCCAGCTGTTCGCCGCCGCGGAGGCCGCCGGCTGGTCGACCAAGAGCGAGCCGCTCCGGCTGGCCGACCTGCCGGCCGCCGACGGCGTCTGGCTGGTGTCGAGCGTTCGCCAGCTGGTCAGGGTGCACACGCTCGACGGCCGGCCACTGGCCGACGCCCGTGAGCTCACCGCCGAGCTGGCTGCTCTGCTGCGGTCGTAGCCGGGGTCAGCACGAAGTGCACGGTCGCGCCGGTCTTCGAGCGGCCGAGCCGGTGCATCAGCGGCACCATGACGCCGTGCAGCAGCGGGTGCTTGCGGGCGAGCAGCCGGGCCGCATGCCGGTCCTGCTCGCCGCTGACCTGCTCCAACCGGCCGCGTGACGCCGGTCCGGTCTGCCGGCCGCGCCCGTCCGACGGCGCGAACTCGACCTGTGGGTTGTGGCGCACCCGCCTGGTCTTGAACGCCTTCTCGAAGCTGCGCACGTAGGCCTTGTCGCCGTCGACCGCGATGCTCACCGCGGTGCCGACCGGCGTGCCGTCCTTGCGGTAGCTGGTCAGCACGATCGTCTTCTGCCGGACGAACCTGGCCAGCTGCGGTGACGTCGCGACGCCGACCGCACCGAGCACCAGCCCGAGCTGGCGGATCCGCACAGCCAGCCCGGCGGCGACCACGACCGACAGCACGCCGAGCCCGACCGCCTGCGGCACAGTTCCGCCCAGGTCGAGGTCGGCGAAGTGGTTGACGGTGTGGATGGTGTTCAGCACGAGGAAGCCGGCCAGTGCCGTGGCCAGCGCGTCCGACCAGACCAACGCCAGCAGCAGCGTCGCAGCGGTGCCGAGCTGGAACGCGCCGAGGTCGTGCACGAAGTGCTCGTTCGGCGGGAAGTTCGCGAACTCCGCGAACGACCCGGGTGCGGCCAGCGCCCAGAACCCGCCGACCAGCATGCCCATGGCCCCGAGCAGAGCCGCCAGCAGTGCCGCCACCCGCGGGATGCCCTTGTTCGTCTCCATACCGATCTGGACGGGGTCGCGCGGCCGGCCGTGACAGCCGCGGTGCGGGCGGCCTCCCGAGCGTGGCAATTGACGTTGCCGGTCGGCGCGGTCCACGGCTAAATTTGGTGGTACACGGGGAAGGAGGTGGTCTGAGCATTGGATAGCTATCGGACTCGTGAGGTGACTGTCCGCTAGCCGCCGTGCAGCGGTCAGTGGAGCCGTTTCCGGAACCCGACGGTTCTGGGCGGCGGCCTGAGCGAAACCAAGCAGTCACTCGGCCCCGAGCTCCCAGTGCCTAGTCCCCACTGGGCGTGCGTGTTTCGGCGCGCGGGAACGGCTCGGGGCCGTCACATATCCGTCAGCCGATGACTCTGGCCAGCCGCGCCGAGATGTGCGGCTGCATCGGGTGCCCCATCATCGCGCGTTCCTCGACATAGGCCAGGTCGCCGTCGGCGACGATGCCGTACAGCCGGTGCGCCGCGTTGACGTCCTTGGCCGACGCGGTGCGCAGGACCGCGTCGGTGGTGATCTCCCACGAGGTCTGGTTGCGTGGCCGGCCGTAGTAGACCTCGACGATCCCGGTCGCGTGGGCGACGAGCACCTCGATCGTCTCGTCTGGTTGTGGCCGCCACCAGCCGACCTCACGGGCGGCCTGGCGGATCACCGCCCCGTCCTCGTCGAGCCGCCAGGCGCGCGCCTCGTAGTGCACGAACGGTCGCCCGTCGTGCGCGAAGGTGATCTGCTGGCCGTACCGGAACGGTCCGTCGATCGACGGGTAGACCGCCTCGCCCTCGCCGCGCCAGACGCCGATCAGCGGCAGCAGCGGCTGGCACTGCTCGTGCAGGGGCGGCCCGAAGCGCAGGTTCGCTGTGTCCGCGGGGATCGGCAGGTCGTCGAACTGGGGCAGGTTGCGGCCCCTGGTCAGCTCGGCGCGCGCGGCGGCGGCGCGGACGGCGGCGTCACCGGAAGCAACGTCGGGGCCGCCCAGTTCCGGCCCGCCGCTCACGACCGACCCAGGCCGGCGAGCCGGTAGGCCAGGTAGCCGGATGCGACAGCCGCCGCGGCGGCCGTCGCGATCAGCGCGATGGTGAACAGCCAGTGCACGGTCGCCGAGCCTATCGACGTGACGACCGGATGGCACATTCGTCCGCTGTGTTCGCTACCCGCCTTGGCCCAGGGCCCGGGCAAGTCGGACAAATGTGCCATCCGGTCGATTACCGGGCGGTCAGGTCCAGGTCAGGCCGGAGTTAGGCCCAGAGTCAGGCCGGAGTCAGGCCACCGCCGTCTCGGCGGGGGCGTACACGGAGACGTCGACGGTGTGCAGGCCCGGGCCGGTGGCGGTCACGGTGGCGGTGCCGTTGCCACTGCGGTGCAGGGCACGGATCGTCCAGTCGCCGGGCGCCGCGAAGAACCGGAAGTGACCCTCCGGCGACGCGACCACCTCGGCGGTGAACTCGCCGTTGCCGTCCAGTAGCCGGACGAACGCCCCGCCGACCGGTGTCTCGCCGGTCAGTACGCGGCCGGTGAGCACGACCTCACGGCCGACGTCGACGTTCGCCGGCAGCGCGGCGGTCTGCTCTGGCGCTGCGCATCCACCCATCAGTTCCCCTTTCCACTTCCGGTTTCGATCGGCACGCCGACCAGCGAGCCGTACTCGGTCCACGAGCCGTCGTAGTTCTTCACGTCGGGCAGGCCAAGCAGTTGGTGCAGGACGAACCAGGTGTGGCTGGACCGCTCGCCGATCCGGCAGTAGGCGATCGTCGGCCTGGACTCGTCGATGCCCTCGGCGGCGTACAGGGCGCGGAGCTCCTCGTCGGTCCTGAAGGTGCCATCCTCGTTGGCCGCCTTGGACCATGGGACGTTGAGCGCGGTGGGGATGTGGCCGGCACGCTGGGCCTGCTCCTGGGGCAGGTGGGCGGGGGCAAGCAGCTTGCCGGAGAACTCGTCGGGGGAGCGGACGTCGACCAGGTTCTTGGTCCCGATCGCGGCTACGACCTCGTCGCGGAAGGCCCGGATGCCGCGGTCCTGCTCGCCGGCCGTGTAGCTGGTCGCGGGTCGCTGCGACACGTCGGCGGTCAGCGGCCGCCCGTCGAGCTCCCACTTCTTGCGACCGCCGTCGAGCAGCCGCACGTCCTCGTGGCCGTACAGCTTGAAGTACCAGTAGGCGTAGGCGGCGAACCAGTTGTTGTTGCCGCCGTAGAGCACGACGGTGTCGGCGTTGGCGATGCCCTTGGCGGACAGCAGCTTCTCGAACCCTGCCCGGTCGACGAAGTCACGCACGATCGGGTCCTGCAGTTCGGTTCGCCAGTCGAGCCTGACGGCGCCGGGGATGTGCCCCGCGTCGTAGGCGGTGGTGTCCTCGTCAACCTCGACGAGCACCACGCCATCGGTGTCCAGGTTCTTCTCGGCCCAGTCGGCCGACACCAGGACGGTCTCGCGGCTCATCGCGTTCCTCTCTCACATTGGTTCAGACAGCGTGGCGATACCCGGGACGGGCCGGGGGCATGGCGGACATGCTTGACCTCCTGAAATGGGACATGGGAGTTCCCGATCAGGGGCGAAAGGCGCAGGCGAGAGCAGGCCGGGAAGGCGCGAGCAGCCGCCGGGACCTAACGCCCGGTCAGCGGGTCCGACACAGGCTGCTGTCGACGCGACACAGGTCGACTGTGCGGCGCTTGGTCAGCAGCGCGGACATGCCCGCAGCCTACCCGAGCGATTCCGGTCACTGGGAGTGCTCTGCGGCACAATGACAGGTTGGGGACATACCTGCAGACCGGCGCGTTACGAGACGCCGGCCGCGCTGAGCTCGACATTGTGGGCGGTGCCCTCGACCACGAGCGTGTCGTTCTCCACCCTGATCGAGGTCGGGGTGACCTCGAACGGCAGCGCGCCCGGATCCAGTCGCGCGGTGAACCCGCGCAGCAGGCCCTGCCTGACCACCGAAGGCAGCGCCGGGGAGCCGTTGACCTCGATGTCGTTGGCAGTGACCTGGATCTGCCCGTCCACCAGGTCGACCGAGCCGATGATGGCGATCTCGGTGGGTTGCCCGAGGACGTCCGCGGTGCCGATCAACTTGACGGTGCCGGTACCGCTGGAGACGGCCGGCGTGGTCGTCGGCGTACCTTCGGTGACCGGTTCGATTCGCAGGTCCTCGACGTCGATCACCTTGCCCAGCTCGGCGACCTGGATCCGGGCCCGGCCGACCACCTCGTCCACAGTGGCCGACTCGACCGAGCCGGACAGCACGTCGGACAGCGGCACGCGCACGTGCTTGAGGGTGGCCTCGACGCCGATGTTGCGCAGCCTGGCGACCGTCACCCGGTCGGCGGTGACGTCCACGTTCCGGTAGTCGCCGGCGATCGCCTGTGGCAAGAACGGGAAGCCGTTGATCCGCACGGCCGGGTCGTCTGGCAGCCCCAGGTGCACTCGCAGCTGCTTGGACACCTGGTACTCGGCGGCGGCCGCGGCGCCGAAGTCGATCACAACGAGGAGACCGACCAGCACCACCAGGATGATCGCCGCCTTCTTCACGCCGCCTCCACGAGGGTGTTATGGCCAACACGAGTGACCCCGATGGCCACGACCACCGAGTATTGTCCCGGATTGGATTGACCCAAACGGGATCGGGCCACCGGCACGCGGTGGCGACCGGGTGCGGCGACGACGCCGTCCGGACCGATCCCGTTCGTGTTGGTGGACGGCGCCGGCGCGGTCGACTGGGAGGTGACGCAGTGGAGTTGTTGCTGCTGACCGCGGACCGGGATCCCGAGTCGGTGCTGCCGGCGTTGGCGCTGTTGCCGCACGGGGTGCGACCTACGGCGCCGGAGGTCGCCGCGCTGCTCGACGCAGGTCCGTACGACGCGGTGCTCGTGGACGCCAGGACCGATCTTGCCGCGGCCAGGAAGCTGTGCCGGCTGCTCGGCTCCACCGGTCTCGACGTGCCGGTGGTCGCGGTGCTCACCGAGGGCGGCCTGGTCGCGGTCTCGGCGGACTGGGGCGTCGACGAGATCATGCTGCCCTCGACCGGTCCGGCCGAGGTGGACGCCAGGCTGCGCCTGCTGCGGGCGCGCACGGCGCGCGAGGACAGCGCCGCCGGCACGGTGGCGCTGGGCGACCTGATGATCGACGACGCGACCTACACGGCACGGCTGCGCGGCCGCCCGCTCGACCTGACCTACAAGGAGTTCGAGCTGCTCAAGTACCTGGCCCAGCACGCCGGCCGGGTGTTCACCAGAGCGCAGCTGCTGCAGGAGGTCTGGGGTTACGACTTCTTCGGCGGCACCAGGACGGTCGACGTCCACGTCCGGCGGCTGCGGGCCAAGCTCGGGCCGGAGCACGAGCAGATGATCGGCACCGTCCGCAACGTCGGCTACAAGCTGGTCCGGCCGTCCCGCGGCGGCGCCAAGCCGACGGCGTCGGAGGACACGATGCCGGCGGAAGACGCAGTGACGGGCACCGGGGAGAGCGCGGACGAGGGAGCCGACCTCTCGGAACTCCTCGAGCCCGCCGGCAGGGCCCGGTGGGGCCGGATAGGACGCTGACCGGCGGGTAGCGTCACCTGTCGTGCTGGACCTCAGGTGGGCCGACCGGCTGGAGGACGCCGAGATCGCCGAGGTGGCGGCGGTGATCGACGCCGCGACCGTGGCCGACGGCCAGTCGCCGGTGTCCGAGCACGTGCTGCTGCACCTGCGCGGTGACCAGGGCGCCTCGACGAACCTGCTGGCCAGGGCCGGCGGGCAGCTCGCGGGCTATGCCCACCTCGACGCCACCGACCAGTTCGGCGGGGCGACCGGCGAGCTGGTCGTGCACCCGGACCACCGGCGCCGGGGCGTCGCCACCGAACTGGTCGGCGCGCTCGTCGAGCGAGCGGACAGCGGACGTGGCCGGCTTCGGCTGTGGGCGCACGGTGAGCACCCTGGGGCGGCGCGGCTGGCGCAGCGGTTCGGGTTCACCAGGGCGCGGGTGCTGCTGCAGCTGCGGCGCAGCCTGCTGTCGGCGCTGGCGCAGCCGAGCCTGCCGGACGGCGTGCGGCTGCGCACGTTCCGGGTCGGCGAGGACGAGCAGCGGTTCGTCGAGGTCAACAACCGCGCCTTCGACTGGCACCCGGAGCAGGGCGGCTGGGGCGTCGAGCAGGTGCGGCTGCGGGAGGCCGAGCCGTGGTTCGACCCGGAGGGCTTGCTGCTCGCCGTGGACTCGGACGACCGGCTGCTCGGCTTCCACTGGACGAAGGTGCACACCGCCCCGTCGCCCATCGGCGAGGTGTACGTGCTCGGCGTCGATCCGACTGCGCACGGTCACGGGCTGGGAGTCGCGTTGACCCTGGCCGGACTTCACCACCTTCGTGGCAAAGGCCTGCGCGAGGTGATGCTCTATGTGGAGGCCGACAACACCGCCGCGGTCGCGATGTACCGCAAGCTGGGCTTCGCCGACTGGGACAGTGACGTCGCCTATCTCCGTTGAGGCTATGGGGAGTGCGGCGTGCGCAGAGCGTCATCAGGCGGCGAGTGGTGTTCGCCATCATCGGGCGTTGTTCACCGGCCGTTCATCCGCACACCGGCACTTGTATACCCCCTCCGAATACCGTCCGCGATCGTGCGGCCCACAGCTGCGCCGCAGGATCCCTGCAATTGACGGAGGACCATAGGTGAACATCAAGCGGTGGCCGTTGGTGGCCGCGCTCAGCCTGTCCGCTGCCCTGGCGATCTCCGGCTGCGGCGGCGGCGACCCGGCCGACAGCGGTGGCGGCGGCGAAGGCCGACCAGTCAGCGGCGAGGTCGTCATCGACGGTTCCAGCACGGTAGCGCCGCTGTCGTCGGCGGCAGCCGAGCTGTTCCAGGGTGAGAACCCGGACGTGAGTGTCACGGTCGGCACGTCCGGCACCGGTGGCGGATTCACGAAGTTCTGTGCCGGCGAGACCGACGTCTCCGACGCCTCGCGCTCCATCAAGGACGAGGAGAAGGCCAAGTGCGACGAGAAGGGAATCTCCTTCTCGGAACTGCAGGTGGCCAACGACGCACTGACCGTCGTCGTGAACAAGGACAACAACTGGGCCGAGTGCCTGACGGTCGACCAGCTCAAGAAGATGTGGGAGCCGAACTCGACGGCCAAGAGCTGGAAGGACATCGACCCGTCGTTCCCGGACGAGCAGCTGGAGCTGCACGGCCCCGGTTCCGACTCCGGCACGTTCGACTACTTCACCGCCGAGATCGTCGGTGAGGAGGGCAGCAGCCGCACCGACTACAACCCCAGCGAGGACGACAACGTGATCGTGCGCGGGGTCGAGGGCGCCAAGGGTGCGCTGGGCTACTTCGGTTTCTCGTACTTCGAGGAGAACGCCGACAAGCTCAAGGCGCTCGAGATCGACGGTGGCGATGGCTGCGTCGAGCCGTCCGTCGAGACCGCGCAGGACGGCAGCTACAAGCCGCTGGCCCGGCCGCTGTTCGTCTACCCGTCCGACGCCGGCCTCAAGAAGGCGCAGGTGCTCGCGTTCGTCGAGTTCTACATCGAGCACAACCAGGAGATCGTCGAGGCGGCCCGGTTCGTGCCGCTGACCGACGAGCAGGAGAAGACGACGCAGGACGCCCTGGCCGGGCTCAAGAGCAAGGCCGGAGTCTGAGCGTGGGTCAGCCGTCTGTTGGTTCCGGGGCCCGCTCGACCGGGCCCCGGGATCGACGCGGCTCCGCGATCGGCCTGACCTCGGGCAGCCGCCGGATCGGCGAGAAGATCATCGAGATCGGCCTCGTCGCGGCAGCCGTGCTGTCCGTGCTGATCACGCTCGGCATCGTGGTATCGCTGTTCGCCCCGCTGGCCACGTTCTTCCGCCACGTGAGCCCGGTCGAGTTCCTGACCGGCACCGAGTGGACCGCGTCGTTCGGGAACAAGGCCAGCTGGGACGACAAGGCGTGGGGCGTGCTGCCGCTGGTGGCCGCGACGTTCATCACCACATTCATCGCGCTGCTGGTGGCGGTGCCGTTCGGTCTCGGCTCGGCGATGTTCCTGTCGGAATACGCATCCGACCGGGTGCGCAAGGTGTTCAAGCCGATTCTCGAGATCCTGGCCGGTATCCCGACGGTCGTCTATGGTGCGATCGCGCTGACCGTGATCACCCCGCTGCTCAAGCCGGTGTTCGGCATCCCGGGCATCTACAACATGCTGACCCCGGGCATCGTGATGGGATTCATGATCATTCCGACCATCGCGTCGCTTTCCGAGGACGCCATGTCGGCGGTGCCCCACGCGCTTCGCCAGGGTTCGTACGCGCTGGGTGCCAACCGGATGAAGACAACCCTTCGCGTCGTGTTCCCGTCGGCGCTGTCCGGGATCGTGGCCGCCATCGTGCTGGCGGTGTCGCGCGCGGTCGGCGAGACGATGATCATGGCGGTGGCCGTCGGCAACCGGGCCGTGCTCACGTTCGATCCGCGCGATGGCGCGCAGACGATGACCGCGTTCATCGCCCAGATCGCCAGCGGTGACGCACCGCAGGGCAGCCCGGTCTACTACTCGCTGTTCGCGGTGGGAGCCCTGCTGTTCGTGATCACCCTGATCATCAACATGGTCAGCATCCAACTGGTCCGCCGATTCCGGCAGGTGTACTGATGAGCGCGATCACCGTCGCGGGGGCACGGCCGCTGGCCGGGCGCAAGCAGGCCGACGTCAAGTCGATCGTCTTCGCGCTCGTGCTGTGGACCTGCCTGGCGGTCTCGGCGGTGTTCCTGTTCTTCATGCTGGCCGTGATCGTGCAGCAGGGCCTGGCTCGATTCGACGCGAGGCTGTTCACGGCGCCACCGTCGACCATCCGGCCGGAGCGCGCCGGCGTCGAGCCGGCGATCTTCGGCACGCTATGGGTGATCGGGATGACGGCGGTGATCGCCATGCCGCTCGGCATCGCGGCTGCGATCTACCTCGAGGAGTACGCCGACCCGCGGCGCTGGCACAACCGGCTGATCGAGGTCAACATCCAGAACCTCGCGGGGGTCCCGGCGATCATCTACGGCATCCTGACGCTCGCGTTCATCGTGCGGGGCCCGCTCTCGATCGGTGCCGTGGCGCTCTCCGGCGCCACCGCGCTCGCCCTGCTCATCCTGCCTGTGATCATCATCACCACCCGGGAGGCGCTTCGCGCGGTGCCGTCGGAGATCAGGTTCGGTTCGCTGGCGCTCGGTGCCACCCGCTGGCAGACCGTGTGGAAGCAGGTCCTCCCGGCATCGGTGCCCGGCATCGCGACCGGGTCGATTCTGGCGATCTCGAGGGCGATCGGCGAGGCGGCACCGCTGATCCTGGTGGGCGCCACGACGTTCGTCACCGTCAACCCGAACGGCCCGCTCGACCGGTACACGGTCCTGCCGGTGCAGATCTACAACCTGATCCCGCAAGACCGGCAGGCGTTCCGCGATCTCGCGTACGCGGCGATCCTGCTGTTGATCATCATCCTGCTGGCCATGAACGGGCTGGCGATCTGGCTGCGCAACCGCTACCAGCGCCGGTGGTGAGTCCGGTGGTTCGCCTGAGAGGATTCTCGCGACAATGACACCAGTGGAGCGTGCGACCTTGAGCACCTCGGAGTCCAACCTGTCGCAGACCGACGACGTGCCCGAACTCCACCTGGAGTACGCGCTCTCCGGGGAAACCGAGCTGACCACGGCCGCCGAGAGCGTCATGACGCTTGAGGACCTCTCGGTGTACTACGGCGACTTCCTCGCCGTGCACGATGTCGACCTGACGTTCGGCCACCGGGAGATCACAGCGTTGATCGGCCCATCGGGCTGCGGCAAGTCCACGGTGCTGCGGTGCCTGAACCGGATGAACGACCTCATCCCCGGTGCGAGGGTCGAGGGCAGGGTCACCTACCACGGCGTGGACATCTACGGGCATGACGTCGACGTCATCGAGGTCAGGCGCCGGATCGGCATGGTCTTCCAGAAGCCCAACCCGTTCCCCAAGTCGATCTTCGACAACGTCGCGTACGGGCCCCGGGTGACCGGCATGAAGGTCAACATGGCCGACACGGTCGAGCAGGCGCTGGTCAGGGCGGCCCTGTGGGACGAGGTCAAGGACAAGCTCAAGCAGAACGCCTACAGCCTCTCCGGCGGCCAGCAGCAGCGACTGTGCATCGCGCGGGCGATCGCCACGCAGCCCGACGTCATCCTCATGGACGAGCCGTGCTCGTCGCTCGACCCGATCGCCACCGCCAAGATCGAAGATCTGATGGCCGAGCTGACCGAGCAGTTCACGATCATCATCGTGACCCACAACATGCAGCAGGCCGCCCGGGTGTCCAGCCGCACCGCGTTTTTCCCCGCCGAGGCCGACGAGGCCGGCAACCGGGTCGGGCGGCTCGTCGAGTTCGACAGCACCGCCACGATCTTCCGCAGCCCGGCCGACCAACGCACCGAGTCCTACATCTCCGGCCGCTTCGGCTGAGCCGCCGGCTTTCTGAGGTCAGCCGTCAGCTGGGGGTTGGTAGGTGTAGACCTCGCGGCCGCCGATGAAGACCCGCAGCGCCCGGCTCATCACGTCCAGCGGGTCGCCGGACCACAGGACGACATCGCCGTCCAGACCGGGCCGTATGCCGCCGACGCGGTCGTCCAGCCCCATGATCTGCGCCGGGTTGGTGGTGATCGAGCGCAGCGCGGTGTCGCGGTCGAGGCCTTCCTTGATGCACAGAGTGGCCTGGTGCACCAGGAAGTGGATCGGGACGACCGGGTGGTCGGTGGTGATCGCGATCTTGACGCCGGCTTTGGCGAGCAGCCCTGGGTTGCGCAGCGACCGCCGGCGCAGCTCGACCTTCGACCTGGTGGTGAACAGCGGGCCGATGATCACCGGAATGTCCCGCTCGGCCAGCAGGTCGGCGAGCAGGTGGCCCTCGGTGCCGTGGTTGACCACGAGCCGGTAGCCGAACTCGTCAGCCAGCCGGATCGCGGTGGCGATGTCGTCGGCGCGGTGGCAGTGCTGCGACCACGGCAACTCGCCCTCGAGCACCCGGACCAGGACCTCCATGCCCAGGTTGCGGTCGAACGGCTCGTTCTCCGATGCCGCGTACTGGCGCCTGGCCCGGTAGTTCTGCGCCGCGGTGAACGCCTCCCGGATGACCGCGGCGACGCCCTGCCTGGTCGAGGGCAGCTTCTTCTGCTCGCCGTAGACCCGCTTGGGATTCTCCCCGAGGGCGCTCTTCACGCTGCACGGCTCGCGCAGCACCATCTCGTCGACGGTGCGGCCGGCGCACTTGATCGCCACGGTCTGGCCGCCGATGGGGTTGCCGGAGCCCGGCTTGACCACCATCGTGGTGACCCCGCCGGAGAGCGCATCGGTGAAACCCAGATCGGCCGGGTTGATCGCGTCGAGCGCGCGCAGCCTGGAGCCGTTCGGGTCGGTCATCTCGTTGGTGTCCTGGCCCGCCCAGCCCTCGGCCTCCTCCCAGACTCCGACGTGGCCGTGCGCCTCCACGAAGCCGGGGAGCACCCACTGGTCCGAGGCGTCGACGACCTGCGCGCCGTCCGGGACGTCCACGTCGCGCCCGAGCGCCGAGATCTGGCCGTCGGTGATGAGCACGGTGCCGCCGTCGATGGGGTCGGTGTCGACCGGGACCACGAAACCGCCAGTGATCGCTACATCCACGATGTCGAACCGTAACCCAGACTGGTCAGGCGCGGGCGTCCACCGGCATCCGGCCCGTCACCACGAACACCACCCTGCGGGCGACCGAGACGGCGTGGTCGGCGTAGCGCTCGTAGAACCGGCCGAGCAGCGCGACGTCGACCGCGACCGCGGCGCCGTGCGGCCACTCCTTGGCCATCATCACGGTGAACAGGTGCCGGTGCAGGTCGTCCATCGCGTCGTCGTCGTGCTCGAGCTGCGTGGCGAGCTCGACGTTGCGGCTGCGTAGCACGTTGGCGGCGTCGAGTGCGAGCTTGCAGGCGACCTTGCCCATCTCGGCGAAGTAGGGCTCGACCTGGTCGGGCAGCACCTTGTGCGGATGCCGGCGCCGGGCGGCCTGGGCGACGTGCAGCGCGAGGTCGCCCATCCGCTCGATGTCGGCCGAGATGTGGATCGACGACACCACGCTGCGCAGGTCACCGGCGACCGGCGCCTGCAGCGCGAGCAGCCCGAAAGCGGTCTCCTCGCAGGCGTTGCGAAGCTCGTCGACCTTGGCGTCGTCGGTGATGACCTGCTCGGCGAGGGCCAGGTCCGCGGTCAGTAGGGCCGTGCTGGCCCGCCGCATCGCGTCGGCCACCACGTCACACATGTTGGCGAGTTCGTCGCCCAGCGCAACGAGTTGCTCGACGTACGCCTCACGCATGGACACAGCCTAGGCCCGGCCGCGCGCATCGGCTCGCTGTCTGCCATGAACCGAAGATGAACGGTGGGTGCCCGATCAGGCGCAGGTCGCGTCGGCGGCGTTCACCGTGGCCAGGTCCTCCGGCAGCGCTGGCGGCTGCGGGGCCGCCGGCGGCACCCCGTCCGGCGCAGGTGCCACGACCTTGCCGTCGAAGTCGTTGCCGAGGACGAGTTCCACGGCGGTGCCCATGGTCGGGTCCTCGACCAGGATCGCTGACGGTAAGGCCGCGGCCAACGTCCTGGCGTGCGCCTCCCGCTCCCTGGCGTACCTGATGACCGTGCGTTCCACCTGCTCACCGGCGTTGTCGACCCGGACCACGTCGAAGCCGACCGCCTTGAGGCCCATGGCGGCCTGGCCGGCGAGGCCACCGCGCAGGGTGCCGTTGAGCACCTGCAGCTTGACCTCGCCCGGTTGCACGGTCGCCGCCGGTGTTGGTTCGCCGGTCGAGGTGCCCGGCTCGCCGGTCGCCGGTGGCGCGGGTGTCTCGCCGGGCAGCGGGGTGCCGTCGATGATCGCCCGGAACAGCGCCGCGGTGTCCTCGGCGCGCAGCTGCTCGTTGCCCCTGGCGTTCGGCTCGCCGGTGGTCGGCACGGTGACGAACGTGACCCGGCCGGCGTCCAGGCCGTGCAGCGACTGGCCGAGCGTGAGGAGCTGGTCGACGCCGAGGTTGTCGCCGAAGGTGTTGGCGGCGAAGGCGTTGACGAAGTCTTCGAGCTTGCCCGGGTCGAGCAGCACCCGTTCGGACATCGCCTCGCGCATGAGCGCGGAGATGAACCGCTGCTGGCGGCGGATCCGGCCGTAGTCCGACGTCGGGTCGCCGCGCACGTGCCTGGCACGGACGAAGTCGAGAGCCTTGTCGCCGGTCAGTTCGACGTTGCCCGGCTGCTCGACGATCGGGCCGAGGATGTCGTCGCGGACCGGCCGCTCGACGCACACCTGCACGCCGTCGACCGCGTCGACCATGGCTTTGAACCCGTTGAAGTCGATGCCGACGAAGTGGTTGATCGAGAGCCCGGTGAGCTGCTGGACCACCTTGGTAGTGCACAGCGGCCCGCCGAGCTCGTACGCCCTGTTGATCTTCACGCCGCTCTCGGCCGGGTTGGTGGTACCCAGGTAGTCGCCCGTGGTCGGGTCCCACCCCTCGCACGCCGGCCGGTCGACGTCGAGGTCGCGCGGGAACGACACGACGACGACCCGGCTTCGGTTGGCCGGGATGTGCGCGATCATGACCGTGTCCGACCTGGCGCCCGGCACCGAGTTGGCGCTGCCGACCTGGTCCTGCGGGTCGGCGCCCGCCCTGGTGTCCGAGCCGACCAGCAGGAAGTTCTCGTCGCCGAGTTGCTTTTCCTTGTCCACGATCGACGCTGAGCCGGGGTCGAGCGCGTTCACCTGGCGGATCTTGTTGTCGATCCACTCCTTGCCGCCCCAGGCGATTCCGGTCGCCGCGAAGACGCTCACCGCCACGAAGGCGACGGCGAGCTTGGCCGCGAGCTCCAGCCGGCGGGCGTGCAGCGTACGGGCGTCGCCTTGCTCCTCGCGGGCCGGTGACGGCAGCCCGGCCGGTGACGGCGGACCGGCTGGTGACGGTGGGCCGGCTGGTGACGGTGGACCGGCCGCCGACCCTGGGCGGCGCGGCCGGTGGCTTGCGTTCGGAGGCGGTGGCCGGTGGCCCTGGGGCAGTGGCAACGGGCGGTGCCCACCGGCCTGGCTGGCGCGGTTCGGCTGGGCGGGCCGCTGCGGCCGGGGAACCGAGGGCTGGTGCCAGACGGTGCGCTGCCTGGAGGCGAGCGGCTGCTCCGGCAGCGGGCCACGGTTGGGTGCGCGGTGGGCACGGTCGCGCTCCCTGGGCGGCTGCGGAAGCCGGTTGGGATCACGCCGGCGGGCATGGCCCCAACCGCTCGGTGGCCCGTCCGCCACTGCGCCTCCGTGTGCTGCCTGATCCAAAACCTGATCACGACGATGTTAAGGACCGTGCCGGGACATCTGAAACCGGGTCAGCCCCGGACCCCGTACGCCGGGGCACGGCGAGAAGCCGTACGCAGCGGCCGCCATCAGCACGC
>OBLK01000075.1_pt1 | contig 38353 bp, 31 predicted proteins | sample 1518871 | NCBI WGS metagenome assembly OBLK01 (sample SAMEA2464837, study PRJEB22497) | soil metagenome | biome: Grassland; feature: Farmland; material: Clay | place: Australia | collected 2013-02-01 | depth 0.8 m
ACGGTCTGCAGTAGATCATCTATGTTTTCCCTTCTCCTTATGAGCTTGTCTTTACCGTCGGAGACCAGGACTTCAGCGGGCTTTCCGTGGCCATTAAACTGGTTGCTCATGCTGAATCCGTATGCCCCGGCATTGAAAACTGCCAGTATATCTCCCTCCTCAACATCGGGGAGGCGTCTGTCAAGGGCAATCCGGTCAGTGTTTTCACAGATCTGCCCTACAACATCTGCAGTGATTTTGGCTTCATGATCGAGCTTGTTGGCAATCGAAACCGGATGGTATGCTCCATAAAGTGCGGGCCTCAGTAGCGTATTCATCCCCACATCAGTCCCGATGAATGTCTTTCCATATGACTTCACGTTTGTTATTCTGCCGAGCAGCACCGTCGAATCCGCAACAAGATACCTGCCAGGCTCCACAAAGAGTGCAGGGAGAGGTTTTCCAACGGAAGCGAACTTATCCTTCAGGCCTCTGGACACTTCCCCGGCCACAACATCGATCGGGAGTGCCTTTTCATCAGGCCTGTATGGGACGCCAAAGCCTCCACCTATGTCCACGAATTCAAAATCAATGCCTGCATGATCGCTTATTCTTCTTGTTATGTCAAATAATTTTGATGTTATCGCACCAAAATAGCCGGAATCCAGAACGTTGGAACCGGTCATCATCTGGATGCCGAATCTTCTGACACCGTGATCCTTCGCTTTCCTGTACGCTTCAATAACGTGATCCTCAGGGATTCCAAACTTGGCGTCCGGGCCCGCAGTTACTGTTCCGGGAAATTCTCCCCTGCCGATGCCGGGGTTTACCCTGAACGAAACTAAACTCGGAAGGCTGTCTGAAATGATTTCCATTTGGCCTATGTCGTCAAAGTTAATCGCAACACCCCTGCTGGAGGCTTTAGCAAGTTCCTCCCTGCTGAGGTTGTTGGGCGACATGAGGATCTGCTTTGCGGGAATGCCTGACTTTTCTGCAATAAGAAGCTCGTTCAGGTTGGAGACATCAGCTCCTGCCCCTTCTTCTGCCAGGACCGAGATTATGTGTGGATTTGAATTTGCTTTGACTGCGTATTTCACGGAAAAATTATCATACCTCTCCTTGAATGCACTGTAAATTCTCCTGTAATTCTCCCTGATCCTTCCTGATGAAGTGACGTAAACGGGCGTTCCATACCTGGAAGCTATTTCAACAAGGTCAAGGCCATCAAGATACAGGCGGCCTTCTCTTTCCTGGAAAGGTGGAGGGATATGCAGTCTGCCAGACATGCCACAGTATCTTTGCCATCTTATTTAAGTTGCATCAGGAGAGTGAAGAATCGGGTAAAAAGCTTTTAAGGCGTCCTGAGAATGACCGCAGGCATGTCATACATTTCCTTCAGCGTTGCAGATGTCAGGGTCGGGGCAGACTTTCACAGTGAAAGGGACTCTCAGCTAATATTCGGCGAAGAAGTCAAGGTGATTTCAGAATCCGATGATTACCTTTACGTGGAAGGGGCGGACAAGCTGAAAGGATACGTCCTCAGAACCCTGGTATCGGAAGGCAGAAAGAAAAATTACAGGATTAGGAGAAATTATCGCTCAACGAGAATGATCTTTTCATTCGGGTCCTGTGTCAACGATGATGATATTTCCGAACATGATATCCCCGAAAACCTGCTGATGAAACTTGAAGAAAGGCTTGAACCTTCAGAGTCTGCCCATGAGTTCCTGACAGTCCCATACCTCTGGGGAGGCACGTCCGATCTGGGCTATGACTGCTCAGGCTTCACGCAGAGGCTTTTCAGGTTCAATGGGATTGAAATTCCGAGAAATGCGGGTTGGCAGAGGGATAATTCATTAACAGTCGACTCGTTTGAAGACGCTGAATCAGGCGACCTTGTCTTCTTTGAAGGACACGTTGGCCTCTATCTTGGGAACAACACGATAATCCATGCGAACCTCCACAACGGCGGAGTTACCTACAGTGATCTGTCTGATGGTAGTGAATATTCACAGCTTCTTTTGAAAATATTTGAAAAAATAGGCAGAATCGACAGATCCACAAGGATCAGCCTGCCATATTGATGTCGGCTCCCTTCAATAACCACCATGATCAAATGATGACAGCGATACAAGCACCCTGAAAATCCTGTATGCCTCAACGATATCCTTTGCTTCAGCCTGTACTGTATAGCCGTCCTTTCTGACCGTACCGGGAAGCATCATGCAGTTGTCCGCCATCCCCGTGTTCTGGAATTCTAATGAAACTTCCACGCTGCCATCAATGACGAAAGGAGTTCCCTTTCTCCTGGCACCTTTAAGCGCAGATTTCTCCAGCATCGATTCGGCATCAACTGGAACTGAAGTTTCTGCAGAGTACCTGGATATGCCATCTTTCAGGACTACAAATTCAGCGTCATTGATAATCTTCTCACCTTCCCCAACCGCAGCCCTGTCTCCTGCCAACAAAGTAACGGGGACTCCAAAATGGCCGGCAACTGAGGCACTCAGGCCAATCTCCCCCATTTCTTCCCCGTTTATCCTGAGCCTGTGAACATTGGTGGAATAGGTGTGGTCAAGTACACCGGCTTCAGTTCCTGCCCTGGGGTGATAACCCAGTAAGAACATTTTATCAGTTTTCCTGGCTCCCTCGACCATGCTCAAGGGCTTAGGTCCCCCAGTTATCAATGAAATTCCCGGGTCGAGTGATTCTGCAAGTATATTCCTGCTTCCATCGTGTGAATCTACAACAGTAACCTTCTCGGCGACACCGCTTGACCTAATTCCCCGTCCCACGCTGTTTACCGACTGTGCCATTGTCTCTCTTGCCAGATAATAATCGGGCATCCCGGGAAGAACCTGCGTACCGAACGTTATGCCCTGAAGCCCCTCTGCATCAACCGAGATCAGTATCCTCATTGTTGATCATGTGTGTTTGCATTAATATTCATTTCCAGAATGAGACAACAACCACGGGCAGGATCATATTTATCCAATGGAATGCTTCTCAAGACCGGGCGCTCTGAATTGTGTAGAATGTTTACGATGTTTGGGGATTTCAAATCTGATGCGAATGATGTTTTTGAATCGCTTGTAGAAGTATGCAGGCATGATCCACTGTTCCCTGAAGACAGAAAAGGTGACCCGTCCCACGACGATGGCTGGGGATATGTGGCTATGGACCAAAACTCAATAGATTTCAGAAGGTACCGGGAGCCTATTTTCAACAGCAGAAAACCTGAGTTCCCCGAAAGTGGGATACTTGTTGTCCATGCACGAAAGGCAGCCGCAGGTGAACCGGTCGGAATGCTTGACTCGCACCCCCATCACCGAAGCAACACTGAGTACGACGTCTATCTCGTTCATAATGGCTCATACAGGAAAGAGAACATAGCCGGCGCCCTCAATGAAGGTAATCTTGACAATCAGCCGGACAGTGAGTTCTTTCTTGAGTACCTGATGAGGCAGGAGGGAGATATTGAAGAAAAGATACGAAAAACCCTAGAGGATTCAGGAAGGTTTGATTTTGTAAAAACAACGAACAACATATTTGTCCTTGCTGTTGACAAGGTCACCAGGAAGGGGAGGCTCTTTTACTACGGGGACAGCAGGTTTGACAATGAATATGTTACGATGTACCGGGTCGAGAAAGAAGGCTGGGTGGGAGTGGTCTCATCGAGCCTGCTGAAGGCTTCCAGATTTCCGCATGACGTTAAAATAGAGAAGGTTGAGCAGAGAGAGCTCGTGGAAATAACCTAACCTTCCAATTGAATCCCGTTTCTGCCAAGGAAATCCACCAGGAGGTTGTCTATCTTGTTTATGATCTTTTTCCCATTCTCCAGAGAGTTGTTTATGATTATGCTGAAAAAGACTCCAGGCTTCTCCAGGTAGCCTGTCAGGCTTCCACAATATTCGAGAGAGCCTGTTTTGGCGTGCAGGCCTAAATTTGAAAGCTTGTCCAGCCTGCCCCTCAATGTTCCCCTTCCCGGAGAGGGCAGAAGTTTCATGAATTCGTTGTCACCATTCTCGATGATTTTGTGTGCCAGATCTGAAAGAAATTCCGTACTCATCAGGTTTGACCTTGAAAGGCCGGACCCGTCGACGATTCTTATGCCTGATGCATCCAGCCCCAGCGATTTCATGTAATCCGATATTATTTCTGCAGAGTCCTCCCATGAACCCCTGCCAGTCTTTCTGTAGGACAGATATTTTGTAAGCACCTCTATTGAAAAATTGCAGCTGTAAACTTCAATGTGGTCTAGAATATCCAGCAGGCTCTCCCTGTAAACGAAATGAGGATTGCTGGAATTATGGGTGAACCGGCCGTATTCTATTTCGTTGTTCGCTGAAACAATACTGGATATCTCCCTGGCAAAATTTGCCAGCTGGTCATTTACCGATTGTTTGGCGACATCATGGAGGGGCGCACTTCCATCACACCCACCCTGTTCTTTACAGTAGCACCCCTCGTCGACTGAGAAAGGGACAACCCGGGCCTGGTAGCAGAAGCCTATGTCTTCTATACTCCAGCCATCCGCAAATTCCCTGTCGTCAAATATATCATCTTTGAAAAGCACCCTTTCAAGGTCTTTCCTGTCTAACCCGGACGCCACTAGTATTTCCCTGAGCTTCTGCCTGCTCAGCAATGGCGTTGGATCACCGTGTATCAGCATATCTTTATCATGGAGGGAGAAATCGGTCCTGAACTCAAAGTCTCTTCCGAGCATCCTGTAAGCCGTATAGCCGGAGACGACCTTAATGTTTGAGGCGGGAAGAAGAGGATACGTCTGGTTGCAGGACTCAATTATATCTCCGTTCGAGTCTCTGAAGCAATACGATAGAATCATGTTTTTTGCCGCCATTCATTCTGCATTCGTTTGGGCACCGGTATTTTCGATGTGTGTATCACGCATAACTTCCTTTCAGCCCTTTTTTCTGCTTAGGAGCGAAAATACCTCCGCGATCCTGTAGGAGTGGTCTTCAAGCAGCTTCCTTGCATCTGCTTCACTCACGCCAAACTCCTGGACAACCATCTTCACTGCCCTCCTCTGGAGCTTCTGGTTGTACCATGCGCCCATGTTGGACATGGTGTTCCTGTGGGTGTAGCCAAGCTTGATGGCAACTGCTGTGGAAATCATGCTCAGGACCATTTTCTGTGATGTTCCAGCTTTCATCCTTGTAGACCCCTGTATAACCTCAGGTCCGGTGTTCAGAACTATTGCAATCTTTGCGATCTCCTCAACAGGCCTGCACCTGTTATTCGTCATTCCGACTGACAGGGCGCCCACCGACCTGGCATATTCAAGTGCAGATAAGACAAACGGGGTAGTTCCGGAAGCTGTTATTCCGAAGACAACATCATTTTTCCCCAAACCTTTCTGCTTCAAAAGGTCAACCGATTCCTGCAGGCTGTCTTCTGCACCTTCGACTGAGTGGCTGATTGCCTCCCTGCCCCCGGCTATTATGTAGTCAAAGAGTGTCGAACCTATACCGTATGTTGGCCAGAGTTCAGCGACGTCCTGAGCAGCCAGCCTTCCGCTTGTCCCGGCTCCCGCATAGATGACTCTTCCGCCATCATCAAGCCTTTCAACTATCTTCTCCGTTGCTTCCGTTATCTGTTCCATTGCTGCAGAAACCGCTTCATAGGCATCGATGTCTGATAGATGGATGAACTTGAGAATTTCAGGCGTATTCCATTGGTCTATGTTCCTCGAAAATGTATTGTTGTCTTCTGTGCCTTCCATTTCCTTACCTATGAGGTTAACTATGCATTAATAATTTATCTGAATTGATTATTCAAAGCATTTTTACATTCTGCCGTATATTGTGATCATTGAAGTTTGCCTCTGTCGTAACCGGAACATCCACTGATGGATTGAGCATTTCGCTTCTGGAAATCAACGGGTGGGATGAGACCACTAGAGTCAGGGTGCTGCAGCATGTTGAATTTCCATTCAGCGATTCACTCAGGGAAATGCTGCTCAAAGTTTCAACCATGAAACCGTTGACCAGTGAGGAATTCAGCGAAGCCCACTGGTACCTTGGCCGGTTTGTGGGAGAGTCGCTCGGGATACTCGACTGGGATTATGATGTTGTGGCATTTTCCGGGTATACCGTATTTCATGGTCCATCACTCGGCAAACGTGATAAAGGGACACTTCAGATCGGAGAGCCCTCTGAGATTTTCTCCAGAACCCGGAAAACGGTTATTTTCGATTTCAGGACAACCGACCTGAGCATGGGTGGTGATGGAGCGCCACTCATTCCACTTTCCGACAAGCTATTGTTCGGGGAGGAAGGAACTGTTACTCTGAACATAGGTGGAATTTCCAACATCACATACATTGGCGATAGATTAATTGCATTTGACACCGGGCCGGGAAATATGCTCATCGATACCTTCATGAAGAAATTTACCGGCCGCGATTATGATGAGAATGGGGAGTTTGCCGGGGGAGGCTCTATAAATGAAGCATTGCTCATGAAACTCCTGGACGATGATTACTTCAGGAAAAGTCCTCCAAAAAGTACTGGCAGGGAATATTTCACAGAAGATTATGTACAGAAGAGGATTTCAGAAGAAGATGTGCCGCAGAAAGATGTGATCAGGACCCTGACCAGATTCACGGCAGAATCCATCAAGGACCAAATGGACAGGTTTATCCCACACAGGATTGGGACAATAATCGTAGGCGGTGGAGGCAGCTTTAATCCGGTACTTATGAAAGACCTCGCAGATCTGTTTTCAGTCAAGGTTGAGAGATTCAGCGATCATGGCATAGACGACAAGGCAAGGGAAGGTGTCGGATTCGCTGTTATCGCAAACCAGACCCTGCATAACAGAATTGGCAACACTGAGGCAAGTGGCGGAAAGCCTGCTGTCCTCGGAAAAATTCTCCCTGGAGATAACTACTTTCAATTGTTGAATGAAATAAAGAACCTCTGAATCGGAAATATTGCTTCCGATCGAATGTGAAATTTTAAGCTGTTTGAGGGTTAAGCCTAACAATGTCTGTTATGCTTGATGAAATAAAACAGGATGGAAAATCCATACTGAGAACTGTTGAATCCGTGCGGAAATCAGCAGGTGAAGCAGCAGACGCCCTTCTTGGCTCCGATTATGTGATCATAACAGGCAGCGGCACGAGCTATCATGCAGGCCTTTCTCTGCAAATATCCCTGCTGAAGGAGGATGTGCCGGCAGTACTGGTCAAGGCGCCTGATTTTGAAAATTACATTCCAGGAAAACCGGAGAAGAAAGTGGCAGTAGTTGTTATGAGCCAATCTGGAGAAAGTGCTGATGCACTGAATGCACTCAACCTTTCTGCTGTCTGCGGTGCAAGGGTGATCGGAATAACGAATGAGGAAAATAGCTCACTGGCCCATAAAGCAGACATATCCGTGTTAACATCTGCAGGCAGTGAAACTGCAATAGCTGCAACGAAGAGTTATGTTGCCCAGCTGACAGCTGTAGCCTTGATCCAGGGCCATCTTCACGGCATGGACCCGATGAGTTATGTTACAGAAATAGCATCCTGGGCAGATAATGCCACTTCACACACCGGAGAATATGAGCACCTTTCCAGGGCCCTGAAAAGCCGAATAGTGTTTCTTGGAAATGGGTACATGTTTGGCACTGCACTCGAAGGAGCACTTAAATTCAGGGAAACCGGCAACCTTCTGACGGAAGCGTACCAGATACGTGAATATCTGCACGGCCCGATACAGACACTTGATGCAGATACCTCGGTGATGATACTGAGAGATGCCTATGATGGCTATTCACCGGTCATTTCAGAGATGAAAAAATACACGAGCAGCATCATTACGATGGGATCAGCAGAAATGGATACGGTAAAGCTTCCATACGATCCAGGTATGTTTGCCCCAATAAGGTATTCTATTCCGATACAACTACTCGCGTACTACAAAGCAAACAGCATGGGCCTGAACCCTGACAAGCCCGAAAAGTTGACTAAAGTTGTGAAGTGAGGCAGTCTGTTTCGAATTGAGATAGGAGGATGAGTGATCTGGCAGGAATAAGATTGAGAAAGGAGGCAACTCTCGAATTGCGGTCCCTGATAAAGGAACATATCCCGGCAGTTTCACCGGGAATGGCAGCTTCCGTGACTATTGAGGGAAGAAGCGAATTTGCATTTGCAGAAGGAAACATTGGCAGTCCTGAATTTCATTTCAACAAAGAGACGATTTTTGATATGGCTTCACTGACAAAACCTGTAGTCACGACCACGCTTGTCATGAAAATGTTAGACCGGGGGAAGATTGCGCTCGATGACTCCCTTGCATCACTAGGGCTGTTTGCAGATTCTGGCAGAGCTGGACAGCTGACTGTCAAATCCCTTCTTTCACACTCTTCGGGACTGATATGGCATTACCCGCTGTACTCTTTTGGGCAAAACAGGGAAGGTTATCTCACTGGAATAAAGGGTTTCGCAGCATCTGCCAGCATGTATACAAAAGAGGAGTACAGTGACTTGAACTTCATGACCCTCGCATTCCTCCTTGAGCACATATCCGGAAAGCGTCTCGATGTGCTTGCCCGTGAAGAGATATTCGATCCTCTTGGAATGAAGAGTTCGTCCTTCAACCCGGATTTTTCCAAAGATACGGTTGCCCCTACAGAGATGACAGAAGAACGTGGCCTCGTATGGGGCAAAGTGCACGATGAAAATGCGTTCTATCTTGGCGGAGTTGCAGGCCACGCAGGCCTCTTCAGCAATCTTGAAGACATGTCCAGGTTTACCAATGCCCTTCTTGAATGCAGGCTTTTCTCTTCCAGTACACTGAACCTTATGTCCTCGCCGGCCAATGAGTACCTTGGAGGAACTTTTGGGCTTGGATGGATGATAAAGCTGCCCAGACCAAGGAATCCGAGTGATTCTTTCGGGTTCTCGTCATTCATGGGCGACTATGCGGACTTTGGCACTATCGGACACACGGGATTTACCGGCACATCCCTGGTGATAGATATAAAAAGGAAAATTGCCGTAACTGTACTGAGCAACCGCGTTTACCCAACAAGGGACAACATCGGCATCCTTAGGTTCAGGAGGCTGTTCCACAACGCAGTATTCAGAAATATCGAATAGCGCCGCCTGGCAGCTTTTTGTCAACCAAAAATGTATAATTGCACTACACCTCACTGATGAATGATTTTTGTCTCCCTGGACGGAGGTGCTACCAAAACAATTGCTGTTGCCTATGATGATTCCGGCAGGATTCTGCAGATTGGCGTCAATGGGCCCTCAAATTTCAGGAATGTTGGAATAGAGGCGGCCAGGTTAAATGTCAAGTCAGCGATCGATGATGCCCTTCGGAGGAGCGGCGTCAGCTGGGCGGAGGTTGATTACTTTACCTTCGCCATGGCTGGCGTCAAGGATTCCGCAAAATCCACCGAGATAATTGATGATTTCATATCCTCCTACAAGCTTCAGGGCAGATATTCGCTGCTTAATGACGGCGAAGCCGGATTCAGGTGCCGATTCCCGGACCGGGATGGAATAATTGCTGCACCGGGGACCGGGATGATAGCTTACGGCAGGAAGGGGGACCGTTTTGAGAGGTGCAGCGGATGGGGGTGGTTTATCGGTGATGAAGGGGGGGCGTTCTACATTGGGAGGAGAGCGATCCAGGAATCCGCTAAGATTGCCGATGGGAGAACATTACACTCAAAGGAATTACTGGAAGCGGTTATGAATGAATTCTCTGTGGCTGAACCGAGAGGGCTCGTCAATGAAGTCTACAGTGAAAGGATCAATGTCAGAAGGATTGCCTCCCTCGCAAGAGTGGTGTCGTCCCTTGCCAGCAGTGGGGATGAACTTTCAGCTCACATACTTGAAGAGGCTGCATCGGAGGCGGCCAGGTCAGTCATCTCACTTCAGAATTTACTAGGTGCGGAAGGTCCACTACCGGTTAGCGGATATGGTGGGGTCTTCAGGGCAGGGAAAATTTACTGGGAAACTTTTGTTAATGAGATCACCGACAAGATCGAGAATGTGGAAATGGAAAGCCCCCTGTTCGGGTACCATGCTGTTTTGGGGTCTGTACAGACCGTTTTAAGCCAGAACGGGAAGAATCTTGGAATGCGGGAGATTGATCTTCTGGCAAGGGAGCTTGATCAAAGAGTAACGGGGTTGCCTGAATCTGAAAAATCATCGTATCTCCTCATGTAGGAGAATTTATTTTCAGGGTTTCTCCGAATCAAAAACCTGCTCTCCCCTTACGTAGGTTGCAACTACATTCATCTCGTTATCGAGGAGGCAAAGGTCACCCCGATAACCGGGTTCAAGGACTCCCCTGTCATTCAGGCCCAGAAGCTCTGCGGGATTCTTCGTGGCTGATCCGATTACTTCACTCAGGTCGTAACCATGCTCAAACAGGTTCTTTATTCCCTTGTCCAGTGTGAGTGTGCTTCCCGCAAGTGTCCTCGTACCCTTGATGTAGCAGGTTGCATCCACCACCTCCGCTTCAAGGTCTCCAAGTTTGTAATTCCCGTCACCCAGGTCGGTGGCGGACATAGAATCTGTAATGAGTATTATGTTTCTCCAGGTTTTGTTTTTTACGGCGATGTCTATCGCCTCCGGGGCGGTGTGTTTGAAATCAGAAATCAGTTCGAGGCTGAAGTTCGGAAGCAGAAGGCCGGCGCCTACCATCCCAACGTCCCTGTGATGAAAGCCGGACATTGCGTTGTAGAAGTGGGTCAGCAGCCTTACTCCGCTTGAAAAGAATGATTTTGCCTGTTCGAAATTGGCGTTTGTGTGGCCGGCTGAAATAATAATTCCCTTCCTGACCAGTTTCTTCATTGCTTCCGTTGCGCCTGAAATCTCAGGTGCGAGGTCAACTATCTTCAGGTTGGCTGAATGAAAGCTGGAAATATCATTGATCTCGAATTCGCTTGGAGTTCGTATATATTCCCTCCTGTGGGCACCAGCCTTGATTCTGTTTATGTATGGGCCTTCAAGCCTGGACCCCAGTATTTCGGCCCCGTGATTATGGTTGGATTCCTCGATTACATCACTTATCCGATCAAGAAAGTGAACAACATTCCTGTGGCTGGCAGATACAGAAGTAGGAAGTATACCAGTCACTCCGTGAGAAGTTATGTCTGATGCCCACTTCAATATGGAATTCAAATCCGAGCCCATTGAATCGGTACCCCTGTAACCATGGGTATGAATGTCTATGAGCCCCGGGACTACGGTATTTTCTGAATAGTCCTCAATTTCGAAGCCTTCCCTGGGGGAAGAAGTGATGGACACTATAATTCCGTCTTTAATGTTGAGAAAACCTTTTCCCCGTTTTTTTCCCTCTGAAACAAGCGAACCGAATTTTACAGATGTGTTCGTAGAGCAGGCACCCCTGATTGGATCAATTGTTCAGCCTAAATAAACAATGTCTAGTATTACTGGTGCAAAAAGAGAGGTTATTCAGACCGTACTGATAAGAACCACGCAGGACTGACTTAATATCCATTTACGCTCTGTGAGTGCCCAATGAGTTTCAGATTCGGCCTGGAGAATTTTCATCCGGCAAGGGACAGTGGCAGGATTGGCATGGTCACAAACATAACAGGTGTCACCCTTGGCCTTGTCCAGAACGTTGACTACCTTCGAAGAAATGGGGCCAATATTGTCAAGATATTTTCTCCTGAACATGGATTCTACAGCACTTTTGCAAATGGCGAGAACGTTCCCGATGAAGATTACCATGGAATACCGGTGAGATCGCTTTACAAGGAGGATTCAAAGGAAATGGACGTTTCTGAGCTCGACGATATTGATACACTGATTTTTGATGTGCAGGACGCAGGAGTCCGCTTTTATACATACCTCTCCACGCTTTACAGAGTGATGGAAGCAGCAAAGAAGAAGTCAACAAGCTTTATGCTTCTTGACAGGCCGAATCCATTGAATTCCAACACCGTCAGTGGGCCCATGTTAGAGCCTAAGTACGGGTCTTTCGTCGGCATCGACACAATTCCCGTGAGATACGGCATGACCATCGGTGAGCTGGCTCACCTGTTTGACCGGAATATTGGGGCCGAACCCACAATAATCAGGATGACCGGGTATAAACGAAAGGCGTACTATGATGAACTTGTTCCCTCGTACATTCCGATTTCATGGAACCTTCCGACTGTGGATTCAGTTATCAATTATTCGGGAATGTGCCTACTTGAAAGTATTAATGCCAGCCTGGGCCGTGGTACTCCCCATCCGTTCTCCATTGTTGGTTTTCCCGGACTGTGGTCGTTGATAAAAACCGAGTTCCCGGGAATAATGATGAGAGAGACCGAATTCACGCCCCTGCTTGGCCCATTAAAGGGGAGAAGGGTCCAGGGATATTACATCCACATAACAGACAGGCGGGATTATGATCCCCTTTCAGTATGGGCAGGAATACTGTACGACCTTCTTGAATCGGAAAAATGTGAACTGAGAGAGGACTGGATCCGCCTCCTGTACGGCTCGAACCGCCTTCTGGAGGCAAGGGGGAGAGATGCCCCGTTCGCGGAACTTGTGGAAGGATGGGCCGATGATCTCAATGAATTTCTCGAGATCAGGTCAAATCATCTAATTTATTGATCGCTCCGGACTTCACATCAGGCCCATAGCCTTGTAAATAGCCCCTAAGATGCTATATCCCTTTGTGGAAAAAGCGGCGATGTACCCAATTGTATCCGGTACAGTTCCGGTATCCTTGGAGATACTAGTTGAAATGTATACAGCGCTGTTTTCTGCAGTTTTTTCCCTGATATCCTGGATTCTATCCTTCATGTGCTCATTCCTGCCCACGAGTATCATCTGCTGCTCCTTTCCGTTGAAGCCCTCAAAATCCTTTGAGTTTCCAATGTCAATATCCATGTGCAAATCCCCAAGCTGTTTCATTATGAATTCAAAGGAAGAGAAAGGCTCTGCTACGTTGCTGTCAGGATTCGTGTCAAGGAAGAAGATCTTTACAGGTTCGGATGGGTCCAGTGGCACGCCCCTGATAAATTCATTCGACAATACTGATAGTGAGGTCATTATTACCTCCGGCGGCTTGAAACTAAGTGTCGGTTTTGGGGGGAAACCTGCTATATGTTCAACTTTCCTTTTCAGCTTCTCGCTGTCTACACTGAGAACATGCCCGGACAGCTCAAGTGAAGTGCCGAGGTCAGCACATTCAAGCAGGTCTGCACCATTTCCAAGCGAATATTTTACGATCTCCTGGGGTGAAAAATTATCCTTTATTGCCAGCATATCAACCGAATCCGTAACAATCAATCCTCTAAAGCCGAACTCATTCCTGGCCAGATCATATATTTTAGGGGAAAGGGAAGCGGGAAAATCAGGGTCTAATGATTCATAAAGAACATGAGACATCATCACTGATTTCACTCCTGCCTCTATGGCCTTCCTGAACGGGTAAGCATCATTCATTATGCTGCTGAGAGGTCTCCTGTCCTTGGGGAGTTCTAAATGGGAGTCCTCGAGAACTCCACCATGCCCCGGGAAATGTTTTGCCGTCCCACCCACACCATAGCTTTGGAGTCCCCTGATATAAGCTTCACCGTGCCTTGCAATGAGGTCGATGTCCTCCCCGAAGCTTCTTTCCAGAAGCACTGGGTTGTATGAGTTAAGTACGTCGAGAACAGGGGCAAGATTCCACCTGATCCCCCTGGAATAAAGGTCATAACCGGCCAGCATGCCAGCGAATTTTGTAAGGTTGGTGTTGTCCAATCTTCCCAGGAGGTAATTTCCGGGGCTGTAGTTTAGCCAGGGTAGCCTTACGACGTTTCCCCCTTCCTGGTCGATTGCAATATACGGCTCGGGAGTGGCATTGTCCACTTTGTAGATTCTGTTTATCTGCCTGATGAGGGCCTGAAGGTCTTCCTCATCCCTGTAATCTCCCCTGAATAGTGAAATGGATGCAGGCAGAAGTCTCGAAATGTGCCTTAGACTTTCTTCTCTTTCAAAACCCCTGATGCCGCACTGAATGAACTGCCCCGCCCTCATTGTTGGCTTAAAATAAGTTATTATATATTACTTGCCTTGAACTTCCGCTGGTATCAAGAGGCAGGTGTTCGCCACATAAGATAACATTCCACATTAAGTTCGGTCTTTCCTGTGCTCGTCTCATCCAAGCCATTATTTTATTGTGAACCCATCGCGGTGGCAAGTTCTAAATATATTTACAGTGATCAATGCGCTATGAAGTTCCGGAGTGCTTCTACCGGTTCCATAAACAGGATTCCCGTCACAATAACAGTTTCCATTACCGCCATGCTCTGCCTCGTGCTGGTCTTTTCATTTGCCGTTGTGCACTATCAGGGGAATAAAACTGCACCGATTGCATCCACTTATTCACTGTCAAACAGCAACAGTTACTATTATCAGGGATATTACTACAACACTTCAGCTGCTGTAAATTATGCTGAAATGGTCCATAAGGGCTATTTTCACAACATCAATTACCCTGCAGGAATCAACCAGTCGATAATGCAAAACAACATGGATTATTTTAATTCGGAGGACTGTGCGCATTTTGTCTCTGAAGCCCTTATTGCAGGTGGGCTTACTGCACTGGCTTCCAATCCGCCCGGGGACAACCTGAGCACATACCAGTCCGGTTTCCCGGGAAGCTACGGAATAGTTGGTGTCTACAGGCTTGCAGACTATCTTGCAGGATACGACCTCCCGGTATTTCCAAATAATGCAACACAGGAGAAGATAATGATGTACCAGCCCATTCCCGGCTTTAACGGTACATCCGGCAATTACACGGGTTCCCCCCACGCTTCGGTTTTCTATGTGACAAATGACAGCATTCTTCCGCAATACATAATCTCCCCCGGTGATGTAATAGCTGATGGAGGCGTCGGAAATGGCCATGCAATGCTCTACATTGGCAACGGACAGGTCGTGCAGACCGATCCTGCTGCTATTTGGACATATTATCCAGGCACAGACCAGAACATCAGCTTCTTCGGTATGCTCACACTGCACGGAAAGAACGTTTCCGCTATCTACATTCATATGCCGACGATCTCTTCACAGAAAACTGTCCACATTACGGGCCTTGCTGGTTCTGAAGTTCTGAATAAGACTCATGTTTCAGTTTCAAAGGCTGCAGATATTAAGCTTATATCCTCATACCCCGATGGTGTGGGATTCGGGAATTATTCATACACCTGGTACCTGAATGGCAAAGAAGTCTCATCTTCCCAGATCACTGATGTTGCAGTCAGTGACGGAAATAACAACATTGAGCTCAAGGCAGCGGGAAGCAATGGAACTGCATATTACAACATGACAATATATGTCGGCAGTCAGGGATTAAACATCCTTGGCCTTGGACAGCCCACATCCATCGCAGTCATGGCCGTCCCTGTTGCTGCAGTGGCAGGAGGTTCCTCTTATTATTACATGAAGAAAAGGAGGCCGTAGAGGAACTGTCCTGAAATTCAATATACCTTCTTTCCAAGGTATATCTCAGTTTCCAGCAGTGCATCCATATAGCAGGTCCCTGACTCCTCCGCCCTCCTGAAAAATTCATGGGCTTCGGCCAGCTTTTGCTGCTCCATTGTTGCGTTATTGGAGTCGCAGTCGAAGCATTCTTCGACAATGGTCAGGTATTCGTTCGAAAAACTCCTGGCAAAGATAAATTGGCTTCTGTGAAGATGGTAGCAACTGGTGACAATGTGTAATTTAGTTATCTCAGGGTATTCCTTCAGCTTCTCACGTGTGAAAATGCCATTCCCAAGAGTATCGAGAGCCTCATCCTCCAGGATAAATGTGTTGTCACTCTCAGGGTAATTCTCTATGATGTGTGTGAACATCTCTTCGGCTTCGGAGCTTGAGGTCTCATGGCTTGTAACCCCTCCGGTCAGTACTATGTATTCTGGGTCGATCCTTGATGCGACTGACATGGCAACCCTGATCCTTCCTGCAAGTTCTTCCCCGGGGCCGCCCAATCCAACCCTCATTCCCAATATAACAACGGCCGTATCTGACTGCATCCTTACCCTCCTGCTCCAGGAAAAATGCTGGAATTGTACCTTGAATGCATTACTAAGGCCTTCGTTATGTCAACGGGTAGAAACAGGCGACGTAGTGGTCTTCTTCCACTTTGTTCAATTCGGGCCTTGATTCTTTGCAGTTCTCCCTGACAAAGGGGCACATGGTAGCGAAACTGCAGCCCTTTATCCCTCCATTGTAGATGTCGAAATCCAGTGTCACGTCCATTTCCTCCGAGTTGCTGTTATTGACATCGGGCATCGAGGTGAGCAGTAGCTTCGTGTACGGGTGCAAAGGGTGATCCACGATGCTGTCTGACCCTCCGATTTCTACTATCCTTCCAAGGTTCATAACCGCCATTCTTTCGGAAATGTAACGTGCTGTTGCTAGCTCGTGGGAGATGTACAGCATGGAGAAATTCATCTCCTCTTTAAGATGATTCAGCAGTGTCATAACGGTTGAACTGACAGACACGTCGAGCATAGAAGTTGGTTCATCGGCGATGATGAGCTCAGGGCGCATGATCAATGCACGGGCTATCGAGACTCTCTGCCTCTGGCCACCTGACAGTTTCTTCGGAAATTCGTCAATGTATGACTCCGCAGGCCTTAGCCCTACTTTGTCAAGCATTTTGAGGACCTCCTCCCTTTTCTGTGAACGAGACAAATCTGGCCTGAAACTGTTTAGAGGAGCTACTACAGAGTCATATACCGAATTGTATGGGTTAAGAGATCCATATGGATCCTGGAAAATCATCTGTGAACCAGCCCTGAATTTCTTTCTCTGTTTCCTGTTGAGTTTTTTTACCGGCATGTTTTCAAAATAGATTGTTCCCCTGTCATAGTTCAATAAATTTATCGCTGCCATTCCCAAGGTTGTTTTGCCGCTGCCACTTTCCCCGACTATGGAGATGGTCTCCCCCTTTCTAAGGCTGAAGCTCACGTCGTCAAGTGCATAATTCACGATGGGGCCGCTTTTGTAAATCTTTGTCACATTCTCGAATCTCATGACATCAGTGCCTGAGACCGAGCTGCTTGAAACGTTCTCTTCAACTTTCCTTTCTGATTTAGCAAACATGAAACATCAATCCTATTCACCAATCGGGTATAGACACTCTACGTAGTGGTCGGACGATACTAAACTCTCAACCGGTTTGTATTTCAGGCATTCTGGTCGGGCAGAAGGGCATCTGTTGTGGAAACTGCAGCCTTCAATGGGCGTGATCAGATCAGGCGGATTCCCCTTTAGCGAAATGAGATCCTGACCCCGCTTTGTATTCAGGGTGATTATGGATGAAAGAAGTGCCTTGGAGTACGGATGCCTCGGCCTGTTTATGACCTCTTCCTTAGGCCCTATCTCCACAATCCTGCCTGCATAGAAAATGGCCATCCTGTCTGCCACGGAAGCGGCCACCGATATATCATGGGTAATGAAAATTATGGTAAGCCCGAGCTGTTTCTTCAATGTGTTCAGGGATTTCAGTATCTCCTTCTGGACCACAACATCCAGTGCGGTAGTAGGTTCATCCGCAATAAGTAGATCCGGTTCGCAGCTGAGTGCAAGGGCGATATTCACTCTCTGTCTCATCCCGCCACTCAGTTCATGCGGGTAAAGCCTCCTTACCTTGGGCCCAAGGCCCGCAAGCTTCAGATAATGGTCTATCCTTCCGGAGATTTCTGACTTGTCAATATCATGTGCCTCTAATGCGTCTATGAACTGGTCTTCTATTCTCATTACCGGATTAAGGACATTCATGGCGGACTGGAATACCATTGCAACCTTCTTCCACCTGAATCTCCTCAGTTTGCCACCCTTAAGGGAAGTGACATCCACATCTTCAGTAGCGTGTAGTATTATACTTCCTTCTGCAATCCTGCCCGGACTTTCTATAAGCCTCATTATCGAGAGCCCGAGAGTGGATTTTCCAGAGCCGGATTCCCCGACCAGGGCCAGAGTTTCCCCCTTGTGGATATCAAGATCCAGCGAACGCAGGGCCTTGACTGTTCCCCTCTTGGTGTCAAACACTGTTTCTAGACCTCTTATGGACAATAAGTCATTCATCAGATTTCACCTGCCTTTTCACCTGACACTTCCGTGAGCCCTGACCCGAAAAGATTAGCTGCTATACCAAGCACTGCAATGGAGATTCCGGGGGGAACAATCCACCACCAGGCATTGTAGATCACAGCATCTTCGGTCTGGGCCCAGTATAATGACGTGCCCCAATTAACTGAATTGAGGTCTCCAAGTCCAAAGAATGCCAATCCTGCCTGAGCCACGATTGCTGCAACCATGAGGTAGACGGTGTTGATCGCGATCAGTGGCATCACATGCTTGAATATCTCCTTGAAGATGATCTTTGAGCCGGACATGCCTGAAAGAACAGCCGCCTTGATGAAGGGGCGTTCCTTTAGAGTCAGTACCTGAGACCTGATCACCCTTGACATGAAGGGCCAGCTTAATATTGCCAGAATGAGGATCGTGGTAGTGTTTGTTGGGGGAAGATATGCCGACAGGATGACAAGAAGCGGGAATCCAGGTAGAATGAGTAGAATGTCTACTACTCTCATCAATGCGCTGTCCACGATGCCTCCATAATATCCTGAAGCCAGACCCACGATCGACCCTATTGCAACGGATATCAGGGCTACAGTCAACCCCACGTAAAGCGATACGCCGGTCCCAACAAGGAACCATGACAGTACATCGTGGCCGATATAATCGGTGCCAAGCAGGTGTGCATTCGTAGGCGGCTGGAAATTAGCTCCTCCTGTGTATGATGCACTGTAGGGAGCAAGGAAAGGGCCAACTATTCCAATAAAGGCAAAGATTACAAACACTATGAGTCCTGCTCTGCTCTTCTTATTCCTGAAAAGGGACACAAGTAGGTTTTCAGAACCCACAAGCCCGCCTTTCTTCTTTATTTCTGTTTCATTTTGATAATTTCCTATCACTTTGCCTCACCTTAACTGTACCCTTGGATCAAGGTATGCATAGAGCAGGTCTGCCGCAAAATTCGCGATTATGACTGTTAGAGTTATAACGAGGAAAATTCCATCCGTCAGTGGGAAATCCTGTGATGTTACGGCTTCATAGAGCACGTAGCCAATCCCCTGGTAACCGAAAACAATCTCCACAAAGAAAGCGCCTGCCACTATATATCCGAAGGCCAGGACAATGTGTGTTGAAACCGGAAGGACCGCATTTCGTGCCGCGTATTTCTTTACAATATGCGACTCCCTTAACCCCTTGGCCTTTGCCATCGTTATATAATCCTCTTTATTGAGATTCACCATGGTATTACGCATTGTGAGGGCGAACCCGGGGAAAGCCGTGACCACAATTGAGATCAGCGGCAAAAGGCTGTGCCTTAATGCACTAATGATGAAGGGAAGGTTTACACCCGGGGTAACAAATACTGAGTAAGAACCATTGATGGGGAAAAACCTGAACCCGTTTATGACGAGGTCCACAGCGAGAACCAGCTGCAGGATGATTGCAAACCAGAAGTAGGGAAGTGAGGTGAGGGCGATAAATATGGAAGAAAGGGTTGTCTCTCCCTTAGTGCCGCTCATCCAGCCAGTGATCCTGCCGATGACAACACCGAGGAATGATGAGATAAGGGTGGCGGTTCCCAGAAGGAAAAGAGTCCATGGAAGATGCTGTGCTATAACCTGCGTCACGGTCTCAGGGTAATAATGGAAAGAAAATCCCAGATTGCCATGCAGAAGGTTCCAGAAATAAGTTTCAAACTGTACATACAACGGTGCGTTAGTGAGGCCAAACTGGGATTCAAGCAATTTCAATTTTCCAGGCGGCAAATAATGATATGTTGTTGCAAGGGCAGTAACCGCCGGGTTTCCTGGTGTTAATCTTGGTAATAAAAAATTTATTACTATTGCAACGAAGGTCGTTGCAATAGCATAGATTGAACGGGTTATCAGATATCTTTTAGTAATCATATCTTACACGCTCGATATCATATCCGTTCATTATCAGTCTTCCTTCTTGCCTCTTTTCCTAACCCCGTATGCAACTCCACCTATGATGACAATTGCAGCTACGACGCCACCGATTATTTCATACAGTGTTGTGCCAGAGAGACCTGGTCCAGTCGCTCCCTTTACGGCATATACCTGCATCAGGTTGTACGGGTCGTTGATTGTCAGGTTAGAAACGAATCCCTGTACCTGCTTGTTGTTGTAGGCATAGTAGTTGTAGGCGTTTCCTATCTGTATTACTGGGACCTGACTGTCGATCAGATGCTGTGCATTAGATAGATTTGAGCTTATCACTGATGTGTTTGTCGTCCTGGATGCATTCTGGAAATAGCTGTTCAGAGTAGAACTGTTGAAGTTCTCGACATTGAAGTTGCTTCCTCCGTCATACGAGTAAAGGTCAGCAAGGTCATAGTAAGCATTGGTGTAGGAAGGAACATATCCGAAATATGTCATTATTCCGCTCTGGAAGTTGCTTATGTTAAAGACATCCGAGGCCCATGTGCTTATCGGGGTTATCTGCAGAGATGCTTTCACGCCCACAGCCTGAAGGTCTGCTACGATGAATGTCGCCGCGGCCTCCCAGTCTGCGATTGGCGGGTCAACTATTGTTACGTTCAGGGTAGCACCGGTTGTATTGTTGGTGAAATATCCTGAGTTGCTCAGATTGTATCCAGCCATTGTGATTTCCTGTTTTGCCTTGGTGACATTATAGGCGTAGTATGTCAGGCCAGATGCCCAGTCCTGCTTAAGCACTGTTGGAAGTCCACCGTATGATGTGTTGCTTGGTCCGGCAGCCCCCTGGCCGTCTTCTGCCTTCTTTATGATCTGCTGTTTGTTGATTGCGTATGCGAATCCTTGCCTAAGGTGTGTGTTGTTGAACGGACTTACCTGGTCATTCATCCAAAGGTTGAATATCCAGGGCTCGGGAAACACTACATTTGTTATGTTTGCTGTTAGTGACAGAGAGTTGTAATCGCTCAGCGACGGGAATTCAGCTGCTATTGCACCGGTTTTCAGTGCCTCTGTTGAAGCCGCTGTCGATTTGAACTGCTCGAAGTAAACCTTGGCGATTTTGGGTGAACCCATCCAGAAGTGAGTGTTTGCCGTCAGGGTTGCTCCCTGCTGTGTTGACTTACTAAGGTAGAAAGGACCTGCTGTTATTTCCTGTCCTATCTTTGCCTTCAGGTTGGTGAATCCTCCGAGGGAGGCGAGATTTCCATTATCATAGGATGCCCATGAAGATGGGAGTATGACCTGCTGCGATGTGTATGTGAGCCAAAGCGGGCTGGAAGCGTTGAAATTGAACACAACTGTTGTGTTGTTGGGTGCAACAACTGAGGTTAGATTTGAAGTCACACCAGTGCTGTCAAGCGTGTTGTTTGCCATTAACAGGTCAAAGGTGAATTTGACATCCTTCGATGTTAACGGCCCTGTCACGTTTGAACCACTTACCCAATCAGCGTTGGGATTCAAGTTGTACTGTATTGATTCAGATCCATTGCTGTGTTCAGTAACTGTGTAACTGTTTGCCAGCCATGGTGTAAGGTTTCCATCCGGCCACATGTACATCAGATTATCAGCGTACATCTGTTTCACGAGATCGCTGGCTAGACTGTTCCCTGTTGTCAGTGGATTAAGATCACTTAATGTTGTGTCAAGAGCTGTTCCTATGACCAGCTCTCCACTGGGTGCAGGCTGGGTGGCCGCATGAGCTACTGCAATAAAGTTTACTGCAAGAAAAGCCGCTGCTACCCAAACTATCAGAAATTTATGGTGCAATTTTGCCATAGCGCCTTCATAAAAATTGTCATACTTAAATCTATGTGTGGGGATATACGCCATTGCAAAGGCTTTAGAGAGGAATTCGTCATATGATTAACGAATATCGGAATGAACATAATGTTGAGATGTTTACTAACACCGATCTATTTCCACCAATATAGGTTGAAACCAGAGAGCGAGACCGTACCGCTTAGATCTGTGTTACCACTCTTGCCAGCAGTGCTGCCCTGAAAGGTATTTCACTTACATCCACCCACTCGGACCTTGAATGTGCACCTCCACCAACTGCTCCAAACCCATCTATAACGGGAACTCCCAGTGGTGCAACCAGGTTCCCGTCACTTGCCCCGCCTACAGAGGTGTCTTCTAGCTTCTTGCCCATTTCGAAAGAGATCTCCTTGATCACGTCGACCAGTTTCCTTGTTTTCTCGCTTGAGATCATCGGAGGGCGATCGAACTCCCCGGTCACTGATATCCGGGCATTCTTGTTTGCTGGCTTGAGGCTGTTGAATACGGAAGTTATGCGTTGAGCCTCTTCCAGTGACCAAACCCTTATATCTACAGTAATCTCCGCTTCCGCGGGAACAACGTTGGAGGTCGTCCCACCATGAATTGTTCCGACGTTTACCGTTGTCCCCTCTTTGTTATCATTCAGCTTCTGAAGCTCCAGGACAATATGCGACATCTCTTCAATGGAGTTGATTCCCTTTTCCGGCTCAAGGCCAGCGTGAGCGGCTTTTCCGACCACCTTTACAGTAAAACGGCCAGTGCCTTTTCTACCGGTTTTAATCATGCCTTCAGCGCTTGCCTCCAGCACCACAGCATATTCGCATTGACCAGCAATTTCTTCGATGGTTTTTCTTGAACCTTTGCTCCCGGTTTCCTCGTCCGGAGTGCTCATGAGTATGACCGGCCTGGTTATGAGGCCGTTATCCCACAGGTACTTCAAGGCCCATATCCCTTGCACCAGCCCTGTCTTCATGTCGAATACACCAGGCCCCTGAAGTATTCCCGATTTGTATGAGAATGGAAATTCGTTGATTACGCCCATGGAATGCACCGTGTCATAATGTGTGAGAAGCAGTGCAGGCATGGAATTTGTATTTCCCGGAAATCTGAAGACCAGGATCGGGCTCTTCCCCTTGACTTCCACCTTTTCTGCCTTTGTTGAAAGCCTTTTTTCAACTATTGACTCGATAAGCCTTGAGCATTTCAGTAGTGCTTCAGGATCGTTGGAAGGAGATTCACAGGTGACTAGCTCACGAATATCAGATATAATTTCATCCAGGTTAGCCTCAAAGAATTCCTTTGCGTGGGCCGGCATGATAGTTGCAAGAATTGACAGTTAACTTATGAATATTCGCCTGACAGGATATGGATTCTAAAAAATGTGGTTTTAAAAAAAATAGGTTAGGATGTTGTATTCATCCTTATCCAGTTAAGTAATAAGTCTCCACCACTCGAATACATGAGGTTCGACTGGTACAGGTTCACATATGTCCCGTTAACGTTGGGGCTCATGACCCAGAATCCGTTGAGCTGCTCAAGGAACAGCATTGCGGTCATGTTAACGAGCATTGCATTCATCTTGTGGAAATACACAAGTGCCTGTGTCGTGTTTGCCTCATAGTATCCTGCCTCGTACCAGTTCACCATCGCTGTTGCATTTGCTGCCTGGTTTATGTGGCCAGTCTGCGTCAGTGTGTATGGCGTGAAGCTGTTTGGCCCCGGTATGAACGTATTGTTTGTAGGTTCAGCCATCGGGCCAAGGTAGTCGCTCGGGTACGGATAGTCCGGATACCAGGTTGCAGACCATATTGGCCATGGCGTTCCACCGTTCGGGGCTGTCGCAGATATCACAATGTTCGCTGAAAGCACCAGCTGCGGCAGAGTTATTCCAGGAATGACCTGCTGCAGGTAGGACTCCCAAGTGCTTGCTCCAGCAACTTCCTGTGGAATTCCTGCAAATATTGCAATTGGTATGCTCAGCGGATGGCCATTGTACAGGAACTCATTCTGAGATGGGGACCATGTAATTGGGTCCGGGCTGTTCTTGTTGAACGTACCATTAACGAGGTTATTCCAGTTCTGTTTTGCAACCTGCAGGTTGAAGTACGGAACCTGTCCTCCGGTGCTCGCATTCAGGTCAGCGATGGACTGATATCCAAGCATGCCCTTTGGCAGCATTCCCGCGTACTCACTTGCGAAATCTATTCCATATATGGCATTCCCAACCTGGTGGCTGATGTAATAGGAATAGTCAAAGGAATACGAGAAAGCCCTCCTCGCCGTCAGATTTGTGAAGAGGTACTGCGGAACGTTTGCCTGGCTGGCGAATTTGTGCATGCCTGTAATGTTTATGTTCATGTTGTATGAAAAGTAGTAGATACCAAGCATGGTGAAGTTATAGACGTTAGCTTTTCCCTGCGCCTGAAGGCTCTGGACTCCCTGCCAGTTTGCCGACGGTATGGCAGCGCTGTTAGCCTGGCCAGACTGCATCATGAGCTGCATGGATGATATCTGCGATGTGTACATCAGTATAACCTTTGAAACGGTCGCCTTGGGCATCCAGGGTCCCGGAGCAACATAGTGCGGATTAGGCACCAACACAACTTCCGAGGATGGTACGATGTATGCTATCTCAAACGGTCCATCTGACATCACATGATTCTGCGGATAGGTCAGGTAGTTTGCAACAAGCCCATGGCTCTGGTATGCCTGGAAACCACTTGCATTCCATGTTATTCCGGCTCCATGGGCTTCAAGCCATGAAGCGCTTGTAATCTGAGATCCAATTGCGGCTACCAGGTTGAAAGCAAGGTCAGTGCTCATAGGAACCTGGAAGTGCAGTGTTATCGAGTTGGATGAGTTGTCTACAGTCATGTTCTGCGTGATGTTGTAGAACGTGTTGGCGGATAGCTTACCGCCGGGCAGCAGATACTGTGCCAGAATCCAGCCCGGTGTTCCCGGAGAGCCCTGGTCGAACAGCAGCGTCCTCGTGAATGAGTACATCACGTCCCATGCCGTAACAGGAGTTCCATCCTGCCAGGTTGCATTGTTCCTTATCTGGAAAGTGTAGTTTTCACCCGGGGTGATGTTCACGTTGTAGGTCACCTGTACGCCGGCACCGTTCATGTAAGTGCGGGTATAGTTGGCGTAGTTGGTGTTGATTTCGCCGTTGGATGTGCTGGGAAGCTGCGAAGCCAGTTCCGGCTTGAACTGGGTAGAATGGGATCCGTTCCAAGTAACAAGTGTCTGGTATGTTGCTAGCGTGATCTGATAGTCATTCACTCCATATCCGATTGCTGGATCCAGAGAGTCGTATGGTGTAGTTGCAACCCTTGTGAAAACTCCGCTTGTAGATACTCCGCTGATGGCTCCGTTGTCAAATATGGCAACGTTGTAGAAGTAGCTGGTAGCGGATAGCGGTGAAAGGATCTTGCCGGTTGTGCCGTTGACCTCAGCAGTGTATGTTATTACGTTCACGCTGTAAACACCTGAATTGTTGAACGTGAAGTTCAGATCGGGATGAGTTCCCGCCAGATACATCTGCTGGCTGTCATTCCAGTTATACGGCATGGAATACTCCTTTCCACTTCCATAGCTGACAGAAATATTCTGCATTACAATCTGGTAGCTGGAGTTGGCCGGCTCTCCAAAGTATCCAACGGTGAAGTTCACAAATGATCCCACTTTGAATACAGGCTGTCCGGAAGCTATGCTCGGGCTGGATGCACCGTAGTTATAGTTCACAACACCGAGAGACTGCTGATTCGATACAGTAGTCGCAGAAGCCAGTACCTTGATGGGGTAAAGGTTTCCTGCAGCAACTGCAGTTGCTCCGTTGTTATATGTAACCTGGTAGGACACAATGCCTTGCCCCGGCTGCATATAAGTGTGCGTGACATTTACGTAGTTGCTCCCGCTGTACGGGACTGTTACTGAGCTACCATCTCCAAAGAATACCTGCACCGTTTTGAAGGAGGTCCCCACATTTACAGTGTAATGAAAAGGTGTCCCCACTGTGGCGGATAAATCGCCGGATACAGACTGATTTACTGAAGGGGCTGTGCTTGATGTTGGTTTTGTGAGATACAGAACAGACATAACAACAATGATGACAACCAAAATTGCGACTATTGCCGTCATTGTCCTGTTAGGTCCGCTCGGCCTCTGGCCTCCAACCACCGGTTCAGGCCTTTTGCTGCCTTCGTCTCCAATGGTCATGGCCTATCATGGGAATTGGTAACATATAATACTTTCTCTTTGGAAACTAAAAGGTTGAAAATGGCATCCATAATAGGTAAAGTCTAACTATTCAGGAATGCACTGATATTGTCCATCTCACACTTTGCACTTAATCCGGCATAAGAATCAAGGTGTGTAAAAATTAGAATATTGCAAGAGGTACAACCGGTGACGCAGTTCCTCCCTTGATTCTCAGTGGTGAACACACAAAAAGGAACTCATACACCTTCTCCTTTGCAAGCTCGTCTAGCTTTATGTTGTCTATTAGCCTGATTCCGTTCTTCGTGATCAGTTCCTGGTGAACAGGCAACCTTTCACCGGGCTTTTCCGCAGGTACGACCTCAGAAGACGGCACATCAGCTCCTGAAACCGAAGCACCTTTTGACGCAATCCATTTCGCGAGTTCCATGCCTATCCCGGGAGAAGATTCAAAATAGGAATTGTACTGGTCAGAATTGTCCCAGAGCCTTGACACACCAGTGTAGAAGAATATTGCATCTCCCGCAACCACATCAAGAAAGTGTGCGTCTAGAAATTCCTCAACCTGCTTTACTGATATGGGCTTTCCCCTTTCTGCGATATTGTTGGCGCCCTTGGTGACATCCACCATTACTCCGCGTGTGACTATGGCTGGAGAGGTATCAATTCCCAGTTTTGATGTGCCGGTGTTCCCGGTGACCTCATGTGAATCTATCCCGTTGTAGTACTTTTCATCCTTGGAGATGTGGTTCAGCGCGTCAAGATGCGTCCCAGTATGGTCGCTCATCTCCACCCTTCCAAGTGCTCCGCCGAATCCGTTTTTGGTTGGCTCCCTGAAGGGAGGCCTGTTGTCGTACACTCTCTGTGATATGAGGTAATAGAAAGGGCCGTGGAAAGCGTGCCTTCCCGGCATGCCGTTGTACATCTGGTGCCCGAGCTGGATGACCTTTCCGGTTCTGACAAGTTTCAATGTTTCCAGGACTTTGTCCTGGTTTAGCAGGTTCAGGGTCCCAAGCTGGTCATCGCTTCCCCATTTGGATTTGAACCATTCGTCATCATTTTTCTTCGGCATAATTAATATAATCAGTTTAGGCTAAATTAGTTTGGCATTTTTGCAGCTTCTTTCACTCTTCTGCAGTCCTGACATAAATTGTGCCTTCCTTTTTACTCCTGATAAGCATTGCGAGTGGGGAGAGGAAAATCAGGGAGATTACTCCAATGATGACAAATGAGAGTGAATAGTTCCCCGTTGCCTCAGCCATGAAACCAATTATGAGTGGTGAAACACTGCCGCCTATCTGTGCCGAGAAATTGAGAAATCCGCTTGCTGAACCGATCTCTTCATCACTCTTACTCAGTTCAGTCGCCAGGCTCATTGAGGGTGATGCGTAGATACCGTAGAGGAATCCCATCATGAGGGCCAGCGGGACTATAATGGTGATGTTTGTCACAAATGCGATCAAAATAACAAGGAAGGCTATCAGAACGTTTGAAATGAGTGCCGGGTAAAGCTTTGTCTTTGCGTATCTGTCAGTCAATATCCCGCCAAGGGGAGAACCGACCAGCCCGGCGACTGCGGCAAGCCATGAATAGTTTGCGCTTCCCGCGTATGATATTTTCCCGCTTGTAACAAGGTATGTTGTAAATAGAGACAGGAAACCCAGATAGACAAAACTCGCAGAGAACCTGATCAGGCTAACATAGGCAATTCCTGATGAGATAGAAACTTTGATGCGTTTTCTAACACGCCTCTGGACGTGTTCCGGGTCCTTTATGAATACAAGATTCACAAAACCGAGAGCAAAGAGGAATATGGATATGACGAGAATAGGGAGGTTCACCGACACCGAGGCAAGTGTTATAGTTATGTACTCACCCAGGGATGCGCCGAGGAAAAACGCTGTCTGGTAGATCCCAACTGATATTGTTCTCTGCCTGTGCGTAAACCAGGTCTGAATGAGGCTTACATCTGATATGTACACAAGGGCTGAAAGAATGCCCAGCGAGAACTGAATCAAGAGAAGGGCAGTAAAATTGCCCATGTAAAAGTAGAACAGGGTGAAGACGGCGGACATTGCCAGGAAAGATACCTTGTTTACCCTTGAGGATGTGAATTTATCGTTGATTATCCCGGAGGGTATCTGCATGATCGTGTATCCCACCCAGTAGGATGTAACCAGAACCGCAGCATACGCGAGGGACACGTGGAGAGAGATGATTATCAGTGGCATTACCGCAGGTATGAAGAAACGAACCGCTGAATTCACGTAGAATGTGACGAACGCCAGTGAAAGTATGATGTCCTTGCTTTCCGTAATCGGAGAATCCCATCTCTTATTCATTCTTTTCTCTCGGAAAACCGGATTTTTCAGCCTCTTGAGAAAATTTAAATACTTTTTTCATGGCAACAAACTGCTTTAACGGAGTTCTCAATTACCGAGCATGACGCAGGAAGCACTCAACATAAACAAAGAAACCACAGCACTTGTTCTCATTGACCTTCAGAAGGGAATTGTTGGCAGGGAAGGGAAACCGTTGCCGACCAATGAGGTAGTGAAAAATGCATCCATGCTTGCAGACGCGTTCAGGAAGAACAGCATGCCTGTGTTTCTTGTCCATGTGAATTTTACACCGGGCACTGCATTGAAGGTAAAGAGTGACAGCCAGATGAGTGGCAGAGGCGATATTCCCGCAGACTGGGCCGATATTGTTCCTGAAATCGGGCCAAAGGATGGGGATGTGGTCATAACCAAGAGGCAGTGGGGGGCTTTCTACGGAACAGACCTGGAACTGCAACTCAGGAGAAGAGGGATAGACACCATAGTGCTTGGCGGGATTGCAACAACATACGGAGTAGAGAGCACTGCCAGGTTCGCATACGAATACGGCTTTAACCAGATTTTCCCCGAGGATGCCATGACAGACCTGTCTGAGGAAGCACACCATAACGCCATAAACTATGTGCTGAAAAGAATTGGCAGGGTCAGGATAACAGAGGATATCCTGAAGGAGCTCTAGCCTTACCAGAATCCAGATTATCTTTCTCAGATCTGATTGGCCAAATCACCCTTATTCATTGCCCCGTGGAAAGAAGGCTGCGTTTCACAACCCACGGCCTTCATGGGTCATTTCATTACAGGAATTCTTTCATCTTCGGTCCGCAAGCCTTTTTCTTTGCCAGTATGGAAAATGTGCCCTTATTCCTGGTGCAAAAAACATGAAGATTGCGAATACAGCCATCAACGGAATAATTGCCTGCCAGATGCTGAAACCAACACTATACAGCAATATGACCTGGACAGCTATCCAGACAATCTCAATGGCACCGAGGAAAAATGAGCCGAACAGGCTCCAGCTCCTTCCTGCCCAAAGACCGTATGCAAGCACCCCGGGAAATATCCCAAACACAATGAGAAGCCAGGCACCAACTGCGGTGAAATCGCTGATTAATGGAATCATCGGTATCATGAAGCCCATTCCCATTGTATCCCCGGAGGGGTCCGACAGAAGAACAATCCCCGAGATTATGCCCAGACTTGCGGTTATGGCTTCAACGGCAATCAGTGTAAGGATTGGAATGGATCTCTTGGCCATGCTTATTGATGCTGAATCAGACGCATGAACATGGCGCCTGAAAGGTTAGGGCAGAAGTTGTATGGCCATAACATTTGGTATCTTTCAATGCAACGCGAAGTATGCCCTTATTCTAGGCCGATAAGTGGTTGCATTCCCCATTTCCATGGGCCCTGATAATCTCTTAATACGTAGTAGGCATGGCAGAATCAGCATGGAATACAATCCTTCTTCCAACTACATGCTGGTTGCAAATCCCGGTTCGGGAAAGACGCACCAGCTTTCAGAGGCAATTTGCGATTATATTAAGCAGGGAGTGAGCCCTGAGGATATGCTCTGCATTACTTTTACCGAAAGGGCTGCGGACGAAATGGAAAAGAGGATATTCCAGAAGCTCATGGAATACAAAATTTCATCAGCTCTCCCCGAGGTTCACACATTCCACAGTTATGCATTCTCAGTCCTCAACAATGGAAACAGGGAACTGCGAGTGATAAGTGACAATCTTGCGAGATATGCCGTAATGAGGAGCATAGTGGACAACAAGGCCCTCAATTACCCGAAGGAGACCATACTCAATGATGAATACGGCTCAATCCCGACTGTCGGAAAATTTGTCAATGCGATCAGGTACATCAAGAGCTACGGCGTAACCCCGAACGATATAAACCCGATTTCTGTGATGAGACACCTTGAAGAGATACTCGGGTCAAATTATTCCAGAAACTGGGAGAAGTATGAAGAGCAGCTTAATGAGGCGGAACACCTCCTGAAATTCTTCCAGGAAGCATTCAGGGACTATGAGAAGGTCAAGTCCACCGATACGATAGATTACGAGGACATGCTGATAGAGTACCTCAAATTGTCACAGACCAGGAAATACCGCTATGTCTTCGTCGATGAGCTCCAGGACATCAATGACATGGAGGCCCGGATAATTGACAAGTCCGGGGAGAAATTCTTCCTGGTTGGCGATGTAAAACAGGCAATTTTCGGATTTCAGGGGGGAAACGTAAGAAATTTCAGGCGCTTCAGCTCCGAGAAAAGCCTGAACCCGCTTAATCTGGTCAGGAACTTCAGGTCCGGTAGCAATCTTGTTTCCTATGCGAAGGAGTTTTTCCTTAAGAACGTCCCGGACCCGCAGAGCTACCACGAACTTCCTGATTATGCATCCGCAACGGAGGAAAAGGGTGAGATAAGCAGAATAATAACGAGGAAGCCGGAAATATCAATCCTCGATTCCCTGAAGTACCTTAAGGACAAAGTCCCACAGTTTTCCGAGGAGAAGACTGCAATAATAGTCAGGAACAACGCGCAGGCGGACAGGATCACACACATGCTGGATATCAATGGTATCGACTATGAGAGCACATCATCCTCGAGGTTCTCCTTTTCAGCAAGAAGGGACATTGTCACTTTCCTGAGGGGGTTTATTGAAAGATCAACCGACTCGCTGAGAGAATGCATATTTTCACCTTTTTCCGGGTTCACACTCAAGGAGGCTTTTGAGATCTGCAGGATTATTCAGTACAAGAACTACAGCGAGGCCATCAGCATAATTGACCTCACTGAATTTGTCAAGAAGCTGGAGAGATATGGAAAAGACCACACCGGAATAGAGGACCTCTTCCAGGAGATCATCATCCCGAAGTCCGTGGCCATGGGCAAGAAATACTACAACACTGCAAAGGGGATGTACAAATCTACTACAGAATATTTTGATGAAATAAACGGGACTCTGGATTCGTACATGGACTTCCTGAGGCTTGCCAATGAAGGCCAGATCGAACTCACCGGCAAATCAAACCTTGTTGTAACCACTGTTCACAAGGCAAAAGGGCTGGAATTTGACAACGTGATATACTGGCCCGTCCAGACTAGTAACCGCAGGCTATCAACGCTTGATTCTGTTGTCAATGCAATCCTTGCGTCAAGGGGTATTACAAGTGATGAGAGTGAGTTGAGCCTTGAGAACCTCAGGGTCGATTTCGTGGCAGTCACCAGGGCAAAGCAAAGGCTCCTGCTGGTAGTGGATCCCAAGGCCGCCCAGAGGTTCGAGGTCGGGACGCCTGAAGTGAAAGACCTTGATCTTTCAGGACAGAAGATTGATGATCCCTTCAAGTCCAGGCACATACTGGCATACTCTCTCTTTGTTGAGGGAAGGTACGAAGAGGCTAAGGCAGCAATGGAGGGGAGGATGAACTGGTTGAGGGAAGCAATAGGGAATTATTTCTCCTCACCCGGAAATATCAGCCATTCGCTACTCAGCAAAGTCGACCGGCCCATGGAACTTCTCAAACAATACATTCTCAGAGTTCCCTTCAGGAGCGAATCCATGGATATGGGGACTAAGATTCACACACTCATTGAGGCTTTTATCAGGTCTGGAGGGAAAAAGGTGCCTGAGAATCCCACACCGGAAGAGAAAATGGCCTTTGACAACTTCCTCACTTTTCACAATTCTGTCATGAGCCAGCACAAGGTCGGAAGAGTTGAGGCGGAGGCTGCGATGAACAGCGATGCCGAGTCAGTATTCAGCCTGCCTGTTTCAGGCCTCAAGGTGAAAGGGTTCATAGACGCAATATACAGTTTCGAGGAAAATGGCGAGCAGCATTACATTATCGTGGATTTCAAGACCTCCAGAAGGATCGAGGAAGAATTGAGGTACAGGAAGAATAGCGACTCTGCCGATACGAACTATCGCAGGCAGCTTTCACTCTACAGGAAGATGCTTTCAGTTCAGAGAGGGGTGAAGGAGGAGAATATAGAAACTATTGTGCTTTATGTCTATCTCAGGCCCGCAGTCAACACAGGCAAGATCGACATGTATGTTGACACTCCAACCTACCACGCCCAGCACTTCGAGTTTGAAAGAAGAAAATTCCAGAGATTCCTTGAGTACAGGGAGGACAATGAGAAGTTCATAGAGGATGTAAGAAATGACAGCAACAATTTCGGGGACATCCTCGGTGACGTTATACTGGAGGAGCTCAATTCAACTCCGCAGAATGATCCGAAATTCTAGAGCTTTATTCTCCAGACAACAACCATGCTGACGAAATAATTGGCTGGAAGCGCGGCAACTGCTCCGGCGATGTTCCCAATGAGCGGATAAACTGAGAAGTAATAGAACAGAAACAGCTGCACAGCGATTGATATGATGTTGCCGAGGCCGTAAACAAGTTCAAATTTGAACAGCCTGAAAAGCAAGCCGCCGACACTGCCGCCATGGTCACCCTCGTTGCGTGATGTCCAGTGCTCGTTGATAAAGAACCCCCCGGCTATGCTCAGTATTGCGGCTACAGCGTTGATCTGGAGAAGGTAATTATCCCCCACAAGCACCAGACCCATGAAAATCAGGCCCTCTGCTATAAGAAAACCGGTTCCTCCGGCAACAGCAAATTTGAACCCCCTGACTATGTTTCTCCTGACGAATCCCCAGCTCAGCTGGTCGAGAAAATCTCCGGATTCAACTGTGGGTTGATCACTCTGCATGCCTTGGGGACGATCATATTCCCCACTATTAATTATTGTCGGTCATGCACTATCATGGATAATTTACCTGCCTGAAATGGATGCCAAGTTTTCTTGCCATTTCCCCGTCGGTGTCGTCCCTGTCTCCCACCAAGATGGAATGGGAAAGAAGGATATCATGTTCCTTGACCGCCCTCTCGACCATCCCTGTTTTGGGTTTTCTGCAGTTGCAGTTATCATCGGGGTGATGGGGGCAGTAATATATGTCATCGATTTCCACCCCCCTCTTGAAAAGTTCTTCAGTCATCCTGTCGTTAAATAGCTTCAGTTGCTCTTCGCTGAAATATCCTCTCGCTATACCCGACTGGTTTGTCACGACTATTATGAGATAACCGTTCTTCTTGTACTGTTTCATCAATCGCACAGTGTCGTCATAAAGCACAAGGTCGTCAGGGTCTATGCAGTAGGGGCAGTCCTTGTTGATTGTTCCATCCCTGTCAATGAAAAGGGCTCTGTGTAATATTCCCACGCCACATTATTGCCACTTTTCTATTTTACCCTTTCACTCCCCGTTATTTTTTTCGTTCTCCAGAGAGCAACTGCATCTGCCAAATCGCGAGGAGCGGGATCGCCAGCATTTCTCGCAGAGATATGCCGATTTCCTCATCCCCCTGTAGTAAAGGCTGCCGGCAGGCACGCCAAAAATACCTGCTACTATGGAGATTTCCTCAACCGTCCTCAAGAGATTGCCATTATTATCGGTTCTCTTGTCAGCATGGATGATGATACTGACTGATACGTTGCCGTTGTCGACAGTGAAGGTTCCATTGCTCTCATAGGCAGAAAACCCGGGGCCCGTTGTTACTGTGTAGTTGTATATTCCATCCGGAACGTCAAATGCAAATGTGCCATTGTCAAGTACATAGGTGTGGTTTCCAAATGTTATTCCCCAGCCCGAATAAGGGACTTTGCCCGACACCGTGAACGTTACAGCATAAAGGTTCTCTAGAAACGTGATGTACACGGTGGTATTCGCCGACAGGTCCAGGTGCATTTCTTTTGTCTCAGGATGATATCCAGCCGGACTCCCCACCTTTATACTGTTGCTTCCGGACGGCAGTGTCAGGGTCATATGTGTTGAGAGCGTCTGGAACAGCGTGTTGTTGGAAACTACCGACCACATGGTACCCTCTGGAAGCCCTTTGCTGACGATCCTGACAGTAAAGTGCCGTGGCGGGCTTCCGCCATTCCATTTAAACTGTGCAGGGATTCTCAGAACCGGCCCACTGTAGGGTAGAATCGAGCTGTTTGTTTCAAGCTCAATTGTCGCGTTGGTTATCTGAACATTTGCTTGAAAAAGAATATTCCTCGTAATCTTCTGCCCCGGCCCGACATCCATGTACGTTGAATACACTCCGAGAAACTCTGTTTTGGCGTAAAAATAGACCAACAGCGCTGTGTTGTTTGCATACTGAGTGCCCCTGTTTGACAACGTAGTGTTTAGCGATATGCTGCTGGCGTTCCCTTCCCAGGAGTAATTGTAAGCCAGTCCCAGATTAACGTTCGAGAAGAGTGTAAGGGACTGGTTGACAAGGGTGCTGTTCCTGTTATATGCATAGCTTATGCCCGAGAATTTAACAACCAGGGAGTACTCCCCCGGGCTCAGCGCAGGCCGTGGCTTCATCGTCCAGTTGAAGATTTCAGTGTTATTGCTGGTGAGATTTGTATTTATCTTCCTGATATCCAGGACTGGTGTCGAGTTGTATACACCGACGTTCAAGGTGACATTGTTTGCAGGTGCATACAGCGAGGTAACCTCCAGAGTAAAATTGACAGGGTCCCCGTAGACTGCTGCACCATGTGTTATGCCGGCGGAAAGCAGTGGGATAACAATGTGGGCATCAAAGGATGTAGCATTGTGTAGAAACACGAATGAGGAGTTTTCTGAGAAATAACTGTACTGTCCATCAGTGACATCGACATAGTTTCCGCAGTAATTTGCAGATGACTGAGTTTCTGCAACCCTCAAAAGGGGCAGCACGATTGAGCCCGATGATGATTGGTTGCCGTAAGCCAGCCCGAACCTGGACAGCGAGACAAGCATGTTTTCATTGTGCAGATTGGCGTAGGTATTGAGGGATGAATTTATGTTATCCGCCCTGACAGCATTGACTGTGCCGTTGAGGATGCCCTCGGGCGCAATGTCCACTATTTTCTGAAGGGAGTAGACATAGACCCCTGAACTGTAAATCTCAAACGGCGCTGAAACCCCCTGCTCACCCGGGTCTATTGCGTAGGAACCAACAAAGTAGAGGTTTGACCCGTTCCACAGGAAGAATGAATTCTTTTCGGGGTTAAGCATCCTGCCATAGACATACTTACCGCCATAGTTCAGCATGAACCCGCTTTTTACCGCATAATATTCGGTATTATGCAGGACCGGCCCATAGAACTGCTCACCGTAAAGTGCTACTGAATCGTTGGAGAGGAATGTTATGCTGATGTTGAATATTGTTGTGTTAGTATGATACGGAACAAGTGTGAAGAATGCACTGAAATTGCCGTTATTCACCAGCGAGCCCGCATCCGGCAGGGTACTGTTAATTTGTGAAGTCAATACAACCGTTGTTTCATTGAATGTGTAACCCGTGCTTTTGAGTGTGTATTCCATAGCCGTTTTCCCAGAAACGTTGAACAGAAGGTAAGAGGCATTTCCGTAAGTGTAGCCTCCGTACGTGAGCTTAATCCTGAATTCATTGACAAGAGTGCCGGGTGATTTTGTTACCATCCCATGCAGCGGAATGTCCCCGATATTGCTGTACCAGCTGTTTGGCCCGTAGGATTTCCCGGAAGTGTATTCACTGACAGGATGCCCTCTCCTCTCACCCGAAAACGTGCTGTTGTAAGTATATACTGTGCTGTTCCAGAATGATGTTCCAAGGTAGTTGCCCGGACCGAGTGAAGTCATGGTGGAATTAATGGCATAAAAGTCTGACCCCGTGACGTTCACACTGCCGTTAATCATTACAGATGAGCTGACCAATTCCACCTTCGCGCCAGTATTGTTCTGCCCCGCAACCGATAATTGGAGGGCATTGGGGTCTCCATTGGGCTGAGACATGGTTATTTCTGAGTTGTAGAGTGACAGTTTTCCTTGGACAAGCAGGGACGAATGGTTCCCCGAAAGAAATGAGAAAATGAGGACCGTGTTTATCAGCTCTAGGGAAGCGTTTTTCGCGATCCTGAGGTTTCCTGAAATCCTGTAGTAGGATCGTGAAAGATTGTTTCCTATCACGGTGCTGTTTGAAATATTCTGAAAACCGGTTGTGCTGAAGCTACTTATTCCATACGGCCCGAGATTGCCGGACCTACCGGAAGAAGGTAAATGACCAACCGGGGCTAATAACAATATAAAAATGTACACTAATATGAATTTATTAAGTAAATGCACAAAAAGGGATAAGCCCATATTATTATTATTTTTCTTTAAAAAATGGATTAAAGGCCCCGGGTCATACCTCAATAACGTACTGGTTGATCGAGTAGATAACGTCCCTGTAAAGCCTGCTTCTGGCCTTGAGGTAGTTGATTTCCTCCTTTGTCAGCATCATGTTGGCTTTCACATCCTCCATCCCGTATCTTGCAAAGTCCTTCAATACCAGAGATTCAAAAACATTCTCCATCAGGATCAGGTAATTGTTCCGATCGAACCTGTATGGTTTTACCCTGGAGATCCTGGATATCGCATAGAGAATTGAAAAGTAGATACGCATGGTCAATCTCTCCTGGCCCCTGCCTTCCGTGTACAGGACCATAAGGTCATCAACGTCATAGTTGCAGGCAATTATATGATCCATGAGCATCCGGATGCTGGAGTGGCCCCTGCCATATGTGCCTGGCAGAGTATCTTCGCTGGGAGGGGGTGAAACCAGTGGGATCCTGTTGAACATGGCAGGATAGGCAACAACACCATACATCATCGCGATCCTGCTGTACAGGTCTATGTCGTGTCCATGCGAAAGATCACGGTATCCCCCAACATCAGTTATCAGATCTCTGTGAATAACCGGGAGTTCCGAGAGAAACAGTTTCTTCTCCCTCTTCATCAGAAAAGAATGAATGAGGTCTGCGTAACGAATGTCATAAACTAGGTCTGCATTGAATGGAATGAAGAACCTGTTTGAACTGGACTCAAAGCCCATCCTCATAGCATGTCCGTTGCTGCTTGTGTTCTGCTTCAGGATGTAGAAATTGTCCAGATCAGAGAGTATGGACTTTAGTGAGTCGCGAATCTGCTTGTTTCCGGGGGGAGATACAAGTATAATTTCATACGGGAAGCCTGTTTCATTTGCTATTATATTAATGCTTCTTAGGGAGTCCAATAGGCTCTTACCGGGAATTCTTGCAGATGCACAGAAGGAGATCGAAATCTCACTGGTGTAGACTTCGTGCATCTTAAGCCTTCGTCCGGTAAGGTACTCCACAGCATCCATTATTACATGTACCTAGCGAAAATAGGATTAAACCTTATCGATGCATGATCATGGAAAACATGAATTCTTATTTTATAAGGAAGAAATAAACAGGAATCAGAATAATTCTGGAAGAACTACCCTGTCCACGAATTTCATCACGTTCCTCTCATGTTGGAGCATTCTTTTGACAGCCTCATCGGCGTCTCTCTTCTCAATGGCCTTGAAGATGTGTTCATGTTCCCTGATTTCATCCTCCCTCCTGTCCATGCTGGTGAAGAGGCTTGTCCGGACGGCTTTAAGCCGTAACCGTATGTCAGTGCAGTATTTTGCTATCGTCTTATTTCCGCAGGATGATGCGATCAGCCAGTGAAACTTCCCATTCATTTCTGTTAAAAGCAACGGGTCGGGGTTTTCCTGGTTTGTCAAATCGTTTATCACTTTAAGTGTGCTTCTCATATCCTCGATCTGCTGATCCGTGGCCCTCAGTGAGGAGAGCCTTGCAGCCTCAGCCTCGAGTATGATTCTAGTTTCATACAGGTCAATGACGTCTTCCTTTGACAGATACATAACGTTGTAGTACCTGCTTCTCCTGTAAACCAGGCCTTCCCCCTCGAGTTCCACGAGTGCCTCTCTTATGGGAGTTTTGCTCATGTTGAGTGTTGCAGATAGTTTGTCGATGCTTAGTGTTTGACCCACCCTGTACTTTCCGGTAACGATACCTTCAAATATGTGTCTGTACGCTGCTTCAGTGAGTGTACTCTTGTTTTCCATTGGTTGATTATTTCATACTCATTATTTAAAATATCACTTTTAGAAATATATAC
>OBLK01000076.1_pt1 | contig 37825 bp, 32 predicted proteins | sample 1518871 | NCBI WGS metagenome assembly OBLK01 (sample SAMEA2464837, study PRJEB22497) | soil metagenome | biome: Grassland; feature: Farmland; material: Clay | place: Australia | collected 2013-02-01 | depth 0.8 m
CGGCCCCTGCTCGGCCCACAGCACCCGGTGGCCGCGATGGGCGACCACGGCCGCGCGATTGTGCCGACCGGTGCCGCCCAGGTGGGGGGCGAGCAGCACGTAGGGCCGCAGTCCCTCATCGCCCGTCAGCTCGACCTCCACCAGCAACACGTCGCGGTCGGTGCTCGGCACGATGCGCAGCGCGAGTTGGAATCGCTCGTGTTTGTGGACTATGCGTACCGCTGGAACGCCGGGACCGGCGAGTGTCACCGTATGGGAGTCCAGGCGCTTGATCTCGACCCAAAAATCGCGTCCGTCCGAAACGATGAAGCCCAGGTCGCGAATCTGAGGAATGTCGATGCGCGGGTAGTAGACCTCGTTGATGATGCCGCAGCCAACGGTGAACCACAGTCTCGAGGTGCCGAGCGCACAGCCGACAACGTCTTTGGCGCTGCTGCACCATGTAGGAGCCAATCCCGGCGCCCCCGGCGCCTCACCCGTGCCATTGTCGCTCATCAGCCGTGTCCTCCATTTTCGAAAACGGGTCCGAGGCGGCCGGCCCGGCTCCGCGAGTCGCGGCAAGCACCCGCCGTGTGAGCCGCGCGCGGGAAATCTTCGCCCTTTTTGGCGCAGACGATGTCAAGATACCGCATGCTCTGGCTCAAGGCATTCCACATCGTCTTTGTGGTCAGCTGGTTCGCGGGCCTGTTCTACCTGCCGCGGCTGTTCGTCTACCACAGCACCACGACGGACACGCCCGGCCTGGAGCGCTTCGCGCTCATGGAGCGGCGGCTGTTCGGCCTGATGAGCCTCGCCGGGGCGCTGGCGGTGGCCTTCGGCCTCGCCATGATCGTCACCGAGCCGGCGTACCTCGCGTACACGTGGCTGCGCGTCAAGCTCGTGTTGGTGGCGGCGCTCATCGGCTACCACCTGTGGTGTCATGCGCTGATGCGCGCTCTCATCGAGGGACGCAACCGCCACTCGCAGCGCTGGTTTCGTATCTTCAACGAGGTGCCGGCGCTGCTTCTGATCGCCATCGTCGTGCTGGTGGTGGTCAAACCCTGACCGCCAGGCGACCCGGCCCCCGGGATCGTGGCGGGGCCCCGGCCCGATCGGCGGGCTCTCACCCGCCCCACACGACGACTCTGTCGCGCCACTCGGTGCGCGCCGGCGGCGCCGACTCCCCGGGCGCCTCCGTGCCCACATAGACAAACGCAACGATGGAGTCGTTCCCCTCCAGACCGAGCGCGGTCTTGATGGTCTCATCGTAGGCGGCCGCCCCGGTCTTCCACACGGCGTTGAATCCCAAGGCGCGCGCCGCCAGCAGGATGTACCCCGCGGCCGAGCCCGCCGAGAGGACCTGCTCGACCTGCGGCACTTTGGCTTTCGGGTCGCACACCGCGGCCACCGCGACGATCAGCGGCGCGCGAAAAGCCTTCTGCCGCTCGCGGGCGAGCGTTTCCGGGGTGGAGGCCGGCCGTGCGCGCCGAAGCTGTTCGGCCATCAGCTCGCCGAAGCGCTCGCGCTCGGCACCGCGGATCACGATGAAGCGCCACGGACGCAGCCGCCCGTGATCGGGTGCGCGCGCGGCGCTCTCGAGCAGCAACGCGAGCGCGCCCTCGTCGGGACCGGGTTCGGTGAGCACCTTGGCCGAGCGTCTTTGCAATAACAGGTCGATGGCTTGCATGGGACGATAGTGTACAGCGCCGCGGCGCCTCGGATTGACCTGCGCGCGGGGCTGATTTCGCGCAGGACTTCGTTGGTCCTGCCTCGTGTACATCGAGTACACTGAGCGCGTCGCGCCTGGTCTCAGGCGAAATCAACCTCCGTCGCGAGTGCGCGGAGATCAACCCGAGGCTCCTTGATGGATACCCAGGCCCTGCAAGCGCTCAAAGACTCCATCCGCGCCATCCCCGACTACCCGAAGCCCGGCATCCTCTTCCGCGACATCACCACCCTGCTCGGCCACGCACCGACGTTCCGGCTCGCCGTGGAAGAGCTGGCCCGCCCCTGGGCGGACACGCGCATCGAGCGGGTGGCCGGCATCGAGGCGCGCGGCTTCATTCTCGGTGGCGCGGTGGCCCACCGGCTCGCGGCGGGCTTCGTGCCGATCCGCAAGAAAGGCAAGTTGCCGCATGAGACGGTGCGCGTGGCCTACTCGCTGGAGTACGGCCTCGACGAGATGGAAATGCACCGCGATGCGCTCGCTCCGGGCGAGCGCATCATCCTGATCGATGATCTGATCGCCACCGGCGGCACCGCCGAGGCGGCGGTGAAACTGCTGCGCTCCCTCGGCGCCGAGATCCTCGCCGCCTGCTTCGTCATCGACCTGCCGGAGCTCGGCGGCGCAAGCCGGCTCGAGGCCCTCGGAGTGCCGGTCCGCAGCCTCGTCGCTTTTCAGGGACACTGACCGGCCCGAAAGATTACGTTCTAGTCATCCAAGGCGTAGGCGGCGTTCGTGCTGGGATAATGCGCGCCGTTCCGCGGCTGTGCGCCCGGGGCAATTCTCAAACCGCTCATTTCTCTTTTGGAGATGTCGATGTTCAAGAAGCTCGTCCCCGTCCTCGGTGCGCTGCTCGTCGCCGGCTCGCTGGCCGTCCCCGTCTCGGCCCTCGCCGCCACGTCCGCGACGCCCGCCCACAAGGTGGAGCATCACAAGGTTGTGCATCACAAGGCGATGCACAAGAAGTGGCATAAGACAGCGATGCACCACAAGTGGCACAAGAAGGCCGTGCACCACAAGTGGCACAAGAAAGTTGTCCACAAGGCGGTCAAAAAGCACGCCAAGAAGAAGGCCTGATCAAGCCTTCTCAGGCTGGAAGCCCGAAGAGCCCCGCCCCGCGCGGGGCTCTTTCGTTTGAGAGACTGCAACTACAATTGGGAGCATGCAGCCGCTGACCGAGGTGCTCATTCTGCTCGCCGCAGCGGTGCTGCTGGTGACGATCGCCCGGCGGCTGGGCCTGCCGACGGCGATCGCCTACCTCGCCGTGGGCCTGACCTTCGGCCCCCATGCGCTCGCGGTCGTGGCCGGCTCGGCCATGGTCCACCTGCTCGCCGAGCTCGGCGTCGCCTTCCTGCTGTTCACGCTCGGACTGGACTTCACCCTGCCGCGCCTGATCGCCATGCGCCGCGAGGTCTTTGGCCTCGGGGCCTTGCAGGTGATCGTCACCACCACGGTGTTCGCGGCGCTGGCGAGGCTCGCCGGCATCGCCTGGCCCGCGGCCGTGGTCGTCGGCGGGGCGATTTCCATGAGCTCCACGGCCATTCTCCTGCACCAGCTCACCGAGCGCTCCGAGCTCAACCGCACCCACGGGCGGCTCGCCTTCAGCATGCTGCTGTTCCAGGACCTGGCCTTCGTGCCCTTCCTGGCGCTCGCCTCGGCACTTACGCCTTTGGCGGGCCACCCGGGCCTGCGCGAAGCGCTGATCGCCGCCGCCCTCGGCGCACTCGCCATCGCCGCGGTGCTGGCCGCGGGACGCTGGCTGTTGCGGCCGCTGTTTCACGAGATCGCCCACAGCCGGCTGCGTGAGCTGTTCACTCTCGCGGCGCTCCTGGTGGTGCTCGCGGCCGCCTGGGTCTCGCGCCTGGCGCACCTGTCGGCCGGCCTCGGCGCGTTTCTCGCCGGCATGATGCTCGCCGAGACGGAGTACCGCCACCAGCTCGAATCGGTCATCCGTCCGTTCCGCGACATCCTGCTGGGCCTGTTTTTCGTATCGGTGGGCATGCTCCTCGATGTGCACCAGCTCGCCGGCGAGCCCGGCCGGGTGCTCGCTTTCCTCACCGTCATCGTGATCCTGAAGGCCGCGGTCGCGGCGCTGGTCAGCCGGCCGTTCGCCCACTCCCCCTTCAAAGCGCTGCGCACGGGGCTGGTCATCTCCATCGGCGGAGAGTTCGGCGTGGCCTTGGGAAGCGTCGCGGTCGCGGGCACGCTGATTCCCCCGCCGCTGGGCCAGCCGCTGCTGCTGTCGCTGGTGCTGTCCATGGTGTTGAGTCCGCTCATCGTCAATCACAACAAGCGGATCGCGCGGTTCCTGCTGCGGGAGAAAGGTCCGCCGCGCACCGCCTTCGAGCGGGAGAGCGAGGCGACCGGCGGGATCGGGCGGCGTGCGCACGTGATCCTCTGCGGCTTCGGACGGGTCGGCCAGAACGTGGCCCGCGTGCTCGAATCCCAGGGATTCGAATACATCGCCCTCGACCTGGACCCCGCGCGCATCGCCGCGGCACGCCAGGCGGGCGATCCGGTGATGTTCGGCGATTCGTCCGACGAGCAGATCCTTGCCCAGGCGGGCCTGGACACGGCCACCGCCATCGTCATCAGTTTCGCCGATCCGGCCACGGCCATCGGCATCCTGCGCACCGTGCGCGCCCAGCGCCCCGACGTGCCCGTGCTCGTGCGTACCCAGGACGACTCCCGGAGCCAGGAGCTCAAGGAAGCCGGCGCCACGGACGTGGTGCCCGAGACGTTCGAGGCGAGCCTGATGCTGGTCTCACACGTGCTGATGCTGCTTCAGATGCCGGTCTCGCGCGTCGTGCGCACCATCGGCGATATCCGGACACACCGGTATTCCGTGCTGAAAAACATCGTCCGGCGCGCCGATGTGCAGCCGCTCGATGAGTCCCGCGAATTCCGCGAGGAGGTCAAGTCGGTGGTCGTGCCGCCCGGGGCCTGGGCCGTGGGTCGGACGCTGCGCGAAGTGCGCAACCGGGGCGCGGAGGTTGTCTTCACCGGGGTGCGCCGCCGCGGCATCCTGGGGCGGGAGCCCGCCGGCGACACCGTGCTGCGCGACGGCGACATCGTCGTGCTCTACGGCCTCCCGGAGGAGCTGGAGCGAGCCGAGGCCATCCTGCTGGCTGGTTAAGATACAATTCGGCGCCCGTGAGCCGAAACGACATCCATTTTCCTCCCGAGCACGCGGCGCTGCGGGAAGACGTCCACGCACTCGGCGAGCTGATCGGAGAGATCCTGCGCGAGCAGGGCGGGCAGGCGCTGTTCGATCGGGTCGAGGTAGACCGCCACGCGGCCATCGCCCGCCGCGAAGGCGACGAGCAGGCCCGGCTCGCGCTCGCCGCCTCGGTGAGCGACCGCCCCCCCGAGCTCGCCCGCGATCTGGTGCGGGCCTTTTCCATGTGGTTCAGGACGGTGAATCTCGCAGAGAAGGTCCACCGTGTCCGCCGCCGCCGCGAATACTTCCGGGGCACCGACCATCCCCAGCCGGGCGGCGTGCGAAGCGCCATCGCCGAACTGAAATCCCGGGGTCTCGGGCTCGCGGAGGTGCTCGCCCTCGTGGGCAGCCTGCGCATCGAGCCGGTGTTCGCCGCGCACGCCCTGGCGGCCACCCGCCGGACGCTGCTGCGCAAGCAGCTGCGCATGGCCGAGCGCCTGCTGCGGGCCGGGCCGGGGCTGACGCCGCAGGAAACCGGCAATCTCTGGAGCGGCATCCGCTTCGAGCTCACCACCGCCTGGCAGACCGAGGATGTGCCGCGCAGGCAACTGACCGTGGGCGACGAGCGCGAGCAGATCCTGTTCTACCTGGTCGAGATCCTCTACCGCGTGGTCCCGGCGTTTTACGAGGAGATCGCCCAGGCGATCGGCGAGATCTACGAGGTACCGGCCGACTCGCTCGATCTGCCGTGCATCCTGCACTTCGGCTCCTGGGTCGGAGGGGACATGGACAGCAATCCCGACGTGCATGCCAAGACCATCCGCGAGACGTTCGCCCGTCAGCAGCAGCTCATCCTCGGCGCCTACTTCGAGGAATGCCAGAAGCTCGCCGAGCGGCTCTCGCAGAGCGAGGGCCGAACCAGCATCTCGGCGAAGCTCAGCCAGCGCATCGAGGACTACATGCGGCTCGCTCCGGGGGCCCGGGCATCCGCGCCCGGACAGCGCGAGCGCATGCCGTACCGGCTTTTCCTGAGGCAGCTCGCCAAGCGCCTGCGCTACACCTATGAAGGGCGGGCCAACGGTTATGACAATGCGCGGCAGTTCCGCGACGACGTGCAGCTCATCGCCGAGAGCCTGGTGGCCGGCAAGGGCGAGCATGCCGGGTTGTTCCAGATTCGCAGGCTCCTGCGCCGCATTGACACGTTCGGCTTCCATCTGGCGAGCCTCGATGTGCGCCAGCACGCGGGCGTGCTGCACCGCATCATCTCCCAAGGCGGCGACGATCCCGCCTGGCCCTACCGCACCGGCGCCGAGCGCACCCGGCTGCTGGCCGACGCCCTGAACAAGGATGCCGGCCCGCGTGTCGAGCTGGATGCGCTCGGTAAGCGCAATCTCGCCGTGTTCGAGGCCTTTGCACAGATCCGGCATCGATTCGGACCGCGAGCCATCGGCTATTTCATCGTCAGCGGCGTGGAGGGACCCGACGACGTGCTGGCGGCTTTGCTGCTGGCCCGCTGGGCGTCGGTCTATGACAAGAACACCAATCAGGTCACGCTCGACATCGCGCCGCAGTTCGAGTCGATCGACGCGCTGGAGCGCTCGGGGCAGATCCTGCGCGAGCTGCTGTCCGAGCCGGCCTATCGCCGGCACGCCGAGGCCCGCAGCCTCCATCAGGGCGTGCTGATCGGTTATTCCGACAGCAACAAGGAGGCCGGTCCGTGCGCGGCGCGGCTGGCGATCCACCAGGCGCAAGCCGCGCTCGCCGAAACCATCGGATCGGCCGGGGTCCGCTACGCCATCATGCACGTCCGCGGGGGCAGCATCGCCCGGGGCGGCGGCCGCATCGACACCGTGGTGAAGGCGGCGCCCGCGAGCGCCATCAACGGCGTGCTGCGCCTGCGCGAGCAGGGCGAGACCATCAAGCAGGGCTACGGCCTGAGGCCGCTCGCGATGCGCACCCTGGAACGGGCGTTCAGCGCCTTGAGCCTCGCCACGGCCGAGAGCCACGCGCCGGCGACCCCGGCGGCCCATCTGGAATGCGCGGCGACGCTCGCCGCGGCCAGCCGCGAGGCCTACCGGCATCTGGTGTATGACGAGCGCGAGTTCTACGATTTCTTCCGCGCCGTGACCCCGATCGACGTCATCGAGCGGATGCAGGTCGGCTCGCGCACGGTTCACCGGCACGAGGGCTCGGGTCTGGACGGACTGCTGCCCGTTCCCTGGGTGTTCGCCTGGACCCAGACCCGCCACATGCTGCCCGGCTGGTATGGCGCGGGCGCCGGCATCGCCGCGGCCATCGAGCGGCACGGGGCATCACGGCTGCGCGAGGCCTACGCCCAATGGCATTTCCTGCGCAACCTCATCGACGGTATCGAGGCCATGCTGGCTCGCGCCGACCTGGAGATCGCCTCCGCGTACAACGTGCTGGTGCCCGAGGGCATGCGCCGCTTCGCCGGGACGGTCCGCGCCGAATACGAGCGCACCTGCGAGCAGGTGCTCTGGCTGAAGGGCGCCACGGAGCTGCTCGACGGCGATCCGATGCTCCAGCGCACCATCCAGTTGCGCAACCCCTACATCGATCCGATGAACCTGATGCAAGTGGACCTGCTCGCGCGCTGGCGCGCCGGCGACTGCAATGATCGCGGCCTGTTCGAGGCGCTGCTCGCCAGCCTCACCGGCATCGCACAAGGACTGCAAAGCACCGCCTGAGCCGCCCCCGCACCCAACCACATGAGCACAGACATCGTCATCCGTCCGATCCGCCGCGACGACATCCCGCAGGTGCTCGCCTTCATCCGCGAGTTGGCCCGCTACGAGCGTCTGGAGCACGAAGTCCTCGCCACGGAGCAGGACCTGAGTGAGGCGCTGTTCGGTGAGCCTCGCTACGCAGAAGTGGTGTTCGCCTGCCTCGGGACTCAGCCGGTGGGCTTTGCGCTGTTCTTCCACAACTTCTCGACCTTCAAGGGCCGCCCCGGCATTTACCTGGAGGATCTGTACGTGCGGCCGGAAATGCGCGGCCGTGGCGTCGGACGCGCGCTGCTCGCGTGGCTCGCCCGCACCGCCCTGGAGCGGCGCTGCGCCCGGTTGGAATGGGCGGTGCTCGACTGGAACGCGCCCTCCATCGCCTTTTACGAGAGCCTCGGCGCGCAGCCGCTCGACGAGTGGCGCACCTTCCGCCTGACAGGCGCCGCCCTGGAGCAACTTGGCGGCCGCACCCCCCCGGAACCGTGAAGCGCAAGCTGCGTCGCCGCCGACCGACGCTGAACTGGCGCTGAACGGACGCTGAATGCACAACTCAACTCCCGTATTGCCGCGCTCTGCGGTAAGCTTCACGCACTGGAGGCTCCTGTTATGCGCATTCGTACTCGCTTGCTCACGGCACTTGCCGGCATTCTCCTGGCATTCACGACAGTCGCGGCATACGCCCAGGCCCGTCAGGAAGGACGGCTCCTGCTCGCCACGCAGGTGCTCCAGGACCTCAAGGGCACGCGCGACCAGGGCATCCCCACCTGGCTCCTCCGGCGCGCATATGCCATCGCGGTCATCCCCGGCCTCACCAAGGTCGCGTTCTTCTTCGGCGGGCGCCACGGTCATGGCGTCCTGGTCGTTCGAAAGCCCGACGGCCAATTCTCCGATCCGGTGTTCATCTCCATGACCGGCGGCAGCTTCGGCTTCCAGTGGGGCGTGCAGAAGACCAACCTCGTGCTGGTGTTCACCTCGCACAAGGGCATCGCCGGGATCCAGGGCGGCAAGGTCACGCTCGGAGCGGGCGCCTCGGTGGCGGCCGGTCCCGTGGGGCGGGAGGCCTCGGCCTCCACCGTCCAGACGTTCAACGCCGCCGTGTACTCCTACTCGCACAACAAGGGGGTGTTTGCGGGTGTTTCGCTCCACGGGGCGGAGATCACCGTTGACGACGGAGCGAACGCGAGCTTCTACCGCGAGCCGAAGGTCCGTGCCAGCCAGATCATGTCCGGCTCGGTGACCAGCGACGATTACGCCGCGCAGCGCTTTATGAACGCGGTCGAGACGAGCGCGGGCGCCGCCGCATCCCCGGCCGCGGCGGGAGCCAGCCCGCAGGCGCCCGCCCCCGCGCAGCAGAAGGCAAAGACGCCGGCGGCCCATGCCTACCCGCTCCAGGACCAGAGCCCGGGCAAGAACCCGCCGAATTAGGCATTTGGGAAGCTCGGGATCGGGGCTCCCGCCCCGACCCTCGGGCGGCGCGCAAAAGGCGTGACTTTTGCGCGCCGCCCGCCGCCTATGGCGACGGGCACTTCCCTGTGCCTGTCACACCTCAATTTTCGGACCGACGCCTCAGCGGCGCGGCGCCCCCAAGGGGAGATGCGGGTCCCGGGCGGATGCGGCACAGTAGCCGCCTTAAACCGCTGGGAGGCCCCTTGAACGACACCGTTGCCGGCGGCATGCGCGCCGCCGGCCAGACCGCTTTCGCGGTGCTGGCCGCGATCAGCTTCAGCCATCTGCTCAACGACATGATGCAGTCGCTGCTGCCGGCGCTGTATCCGATGCTCAAGGAGCGCTACGATCTGTCCTTCGGGCAGATCGGGATCGTGACCTTCACCTACCAGATCACGGCCTCCATCCTGCAGCCGCTGATCGGCCGCTACACCGACACACGCCCCCGGCCCTATTCGCTGTCCACCGGCATGGCCTTCACCCTCGCCGGGCTGGCGCTGCTGGCGTACGCGCGCAACTATCCTCTGCTGCTGTGCGCGGCCGCCCTGATCGGTACCGGCTCCTCGGTCTTCCACCCCGAGTCCTCCCGCGTGGCGCGCATGGCGTCCGGCGGGCGCCATGGCCTGGCCCAATCGGTGTTCCAGGTGGGCGGCAACCTCGGCTCGTCCGTCGGACCGCTGCTCGCCGCCTTCATCGTGCTGCCCTACGGGCAGTCGAGCGTCGTGTGGTTCTCCTGCGCCGCGCTCGCCGGCATGTTCGTGTTGTTTCAGGTGGGACATTGGTATCGCCGGCACGGGCTGGCGCGCCTTGCGCCCCGTTCCGGCGCCCAGACCCACTCCACCCCGTCCCGCAAGCATGTCACCGTGGCGATGGTCGTGCTGCTGGCGCTGGTGTTCTCCAAGTATTTCTACCTGGCTAGCCTCACGAGCTACTACACGCTCTACCTGATCAGCCGTTTCCATGTGTCGGTGCAGAGCGCGCAGATCCATCTGTTCGTGTTCCTCGGCTCGGTGGCCGCCGGCACCCTGCTCGGCGGGCCGCTCGGCGACCGGTTCGGACGCAAGTACGTGATCTGGGTCTCCATCGTCGGCGTGCTGCCGTTCACCCTGCTGCTGCCGCATGCCAACCTGTTCTGGACGGGGGTGCTCACGGTACCCATCGGCATCATCCTGGCCTCGGCCTTTCCGGCCATCGTGGTCTACGCGCAGGAGCTCCTGCCCGGGCGCACCGGTACCGTGGCGGGCCTGTTCTTCGGATTCGCCTTCGGGATGGGCGGGATCGGGGCCGCCGTGCTCGGCCAGCTCGCCGACTCGCTCGGTATCAACCTCGTCTACCAGATCTGCGCATGGCTGCCGATCATCGGCCTGCTGGCCGGCTTTCTGCCCGATGTCGACCGCCCGCGGGCGGCCGCCTAGGAGCGCTTTGCAGCCGGGTGAACCGGAACCAGCACCTCGGTGCTGAGCGAAGTGCCGAGCGTGAGTTGGTGCGGTATGCAGGTCGCGTGATAGCGGGTATTGCGGGTGGTGAACAGCGGCAGGAAACTGTGCTTGAACTGCTCGATCAGCTCGCACTCGCCTCCGTAGTCCTGCCCGGTGTCGCTCGGCGCGAGCACGACGGTGCGCCAATGCGCCTGCACCCGCGGAGCTGATTTTCCGGCTTTTCCGGCCTGGGCGGCCGGCACCAGCACCTGCATCCTCACCCTCACCCCGGGGAACGGGTCGGGCCCACCCGCGGGGGTGGAGCATGGGACTTCCCGGATCTTCAGGTCCCGCGCGCCGAGCTTCGAGAGCATGTCCCGGATCTTGTCGCGCAGCCCGTCGCAGGAGTAACGCGTCGTGAACCCCTGGTAGACGAACTCGGTGTGCCGGGGTACCCATACGGCCGCCGTGTGGCTCGCCTCGGCGGCCGGTGCCGACCAGGCGGGCGCGGACAACACGGCGACCGCGAGCACCGCCGCGGCCGATCGATAGAAGGCGGCTATACGCATCAGGGCTTCCTCCGGATCCCGGTCGGTGGCACCGTGGTAGACACCAACGGGGAGTGATGGTTCACGTTGATCCGGTCCGGGCTCGGGCGCTTCGCGCCCTCCCGCGCGCGCCGAACCGGCAGCCGTGCGTCAATGAGCCGCTCAGACGGCTTTCGAATACGCGACCCCGCAGCCGCCCAAGCCGCAGTATCCATCCGGATTCTTGGCCAGGTACTGTTGGTGGTAGTCCTCGGCGTAGTAGAACCGGGGCGCGGGCCGGACCTCGGTCGTGATGGCGCCGTGGCCGGCGGCCGTGAGCCGCCCCTGATACGCCGCCCGGGACGCTTCCGCGGCGCGTTGCTGCGCTTCGTCGAAGGTGTGTATGACCGAGCGGTACTGGGTGCCCACATCGCCTCCCTGGCGCATGCCTTGCGTGGGATCGTGGGACTCCCAGAACGCCTTGAGCAGATCCTCGTAGGTGATCGCATCGGGGTCGAAGATCACCCGGACCACCTCCGCGTGCCCAGTGAGTCCCGTGCAGACCTCCCGGTAGGTCGGATTGGGCGTGAGGCCGCCCGCATAACCCACGCTGGTGGAATAGACGCCCGGCAACTGCCAGTACAGCCGCTCGGCGCCCCAGAAACAGCCCAGGCCGAACACGGCCTCGCGCAATCCCGCCGGAAACGGCGGCACGATGCGGTGGCCGTTGACGTAGTGGACCTGCGGCACCTCGAGCGGGACATCGCGGCCGGGCAACGCCTCGGCGGCGGTGGGCAGGGCGGTTTTCTTCTGCGACACCATGGGGCGAATCTCCTGGGGAGCCTCTGATCGACCCCCGCGCACGCGCGACAATTATCAATCAGAGGCTGCCCGGTATGATACCGGCTTGCGCCTGTGAGGGCCGCACCTTAAGCTTCGCGCGCCATGGGAATCAGCCAGCCACAGAACCTCAAGACTCCCCCGGTCGAGCACCAGCGGCCTTACGGCGTGCGCGTCAGCCTCCTTCCGGGCGACCCGTTCCGCAAGCTCCTCGGTCCCGAATGGCACCGCATGCACTGGTACGCCAGCTCCGATGAGCGCGATGCCGCTCTCGCGGAGATGAGCCGGCGTCACGAATACTCCCGCTCCGGCGACAAGCCCGCGCTGGTGTTCGAGAAGGTCGAGAACCTGGTCGAGAGCCGCGGACTGTAGTCAGGCGGCGCCGGCTCCGGGCACATGCCCGCGCCCGGATCGAAGCTTCATCCCCCGGCATCGCCCTCAGAGCGATGGACGCCCCGCTAGAACGTCCTGCCGAGGAACAGGTAGAACGCCTGGTTACCGTGGTCGTCGAAGCCGCTGCCGAGATAGACCGGCCCCAGGAAAGTGTCCAGGCCGAAGAACAGACTCAGATCCTTGTGCAGCGTGCTCCATCTCGCATCGCTCATGTTCCGCCACACGTTGCCCGCCTCCAGCGACATTCCCAGGTACACCGGCACGTTGAGATAGCCCGGCCCGCCCCGATCGATCTTGCGATACACCAGCATCCGCGCGATACCGTAGTGCGGTCCCCACAGCGAGTAGGCCTTCAGACCCGACAGATCGAGAAAGCCACCGAGCGGGAACTCCATGCGCAGGTCCGTGGCGCGGTTGAGCAGGCTGCCGCCCGACATCGAGAACGCCACCGTATCGCGGTTCCGCCAGGTGTGCGCCGCCAGGAAGTTGAACGTCACCCGGTTCGAGTTGCGCTCCACGCCCACCACGTTGCGGGCGCTGCTCCACGTGAGCGCCGCCTGCTCGCCGGAGTGCGGGAAATTGATGTTGTCCAGGGTATCGTAGGTGAAACGGATGAAGTAGGTGCGCGAGCCGAAACCCTGATATGCCGGGAAGGGCAGCGACGGATCAGCCGGGTCGCCGATGGTGAGCCGCGTGTGACCCTCCTCGCGATACATCCCGGCGCGGATCTCGCCCCAGTTGCTGAACTGCCTGCCGATATCCAGGCCGTAATCGAAAGTATGCACCCGGTATTGCGCACGCTCGCTCTGGCCGATGAGAAACGGCAGGTTGCGCGCATCGATGGCGGTGTGCGGCATGACGAACCAGCCTGAGAAATGCGAAAACGGCAGGAACAGCTCGGTCGAGAGGCGCGAGGTCTGCCCGATCTGCCCATCCGTCACCCACTCCCCGCCCGCGCGGGTGATCTCGGACATCACGTAGCGCGCGGCCGCGTCGTAAGCCGAATCGCCCTCGAAATCATCGCGCAGACTCAGACCGAAGCGCACGTAGTTCGGTCCGATGGAGGCGCCGCGCGCATCGATCAGCACACCGTACCGGCCATCGCGGCGCACCAGGCGGTAATCGAGCGTATCGAGCCCCCCCTGGCCGTACAGCGTGGTGATGCGGCGGGCGATGGCGTCGGGATCGAGGCGTTTGCCGACCATGTCGCCGAAGAGTTTCTCGATCGGCGCCGAGAACTGTTTCGAGCCCGTCTGGACCTTGACGAACCCGATGCGCGGCGGCGGACGGCGCAGGCTCGCACGGCGCCGCTCATAGCGCCGGTACTGCGCCGGACTGACCGAGAATGCCGAGAGGCGCTTGCGCATCCTCCACGCCGCCGCTTGTCCGATCGCGTACAGGCGGTTCACGTTGCCGAAGTCGAACGAGGAGATCCCGCCGAGCGCCGGCCGGATGAGCACGTCGCGGGGTGTGAGCGAGGCGAGCTCCTTCCCGGACCGGCGCTCCATCATGATCGCCAGCGCCTGGGCCGAGATGGACGCAACGCCATGGAGCTTGTTACGGGGCTGCAGCGGATAGCTCACATCCACCACGATCAGTACGTTCACCCCCATGGCTCGCGCCACGGCCACCGGTACATTGTCGGTGATACCCCCGTCGATCAGCAGCCGGCCGTTGCGCGGCACGGGTGCGAACACCCCGGGGGCGGACATGCTGGCGCGCATGGCGCTGGTCAGGTCGCCCGAGTCCATGACCACCTCCTGGCCGGTCTCCAGATCCGTGGCCACCGCCCGAAAGGGGGTCGGCAGACGACTGAAGCTCGTGATGCGCGACACCGGCAGAGTCAGGCGGCGCAGCATTTCAGTCAGGCTCTGTCCCTGGATCAGGCCACTGGGCAGCACCGGGCGCCAATGCTTCATGCCGATGGGGAAATGGATCAGGAAGTTCTCGTCTTCCTCCTTGCGGCGCAACGTCAGGTCCTGGCGCGGCGGCTGGTCGCGAAAGGCCTCCTGCCAGTTCAGCGACTTCACCACCGCCTCGATCTGCTTCGGGGTCAGGCCGCTGGCGTACAGTCCGCCCACCACGGCGCCCATGCTCGTGCCGGCGATGGCGTCGATGGGTACCCGCAGCTTCTGGAGGACCCTGAGCACGCCGATATGGGCGATGCCGCGCGCCCCACCGCCGGAGAGCACCAGGCCGATCCGCGGACGGTTTGCGGGAGCGGATCCGCGAGTCCCGTCCGCCGCCGAGGCCGCCGGCACGATGAATATCCCGGTCGGCAGGGCGGCGGTCCCCGGGGCGCGGGCCGCGGCATGCAGCGCGGGCGGCAGACCGAGAATAAGTGCAATTCCCAGCACCCCGAGCCGGATGCCGCATGCCCGTTGTTTCATGCAGGAAGAATAGCAGCTTAGCGTTGCGTCCTGACCCGGCGTCATCCGGGCCCCTTGCCGCCGGCCCGGGGGCGGGCGCCTTGGACTGAAGCGGCAATACGGTAGGATGCGCCCCATGAGCTATCTGCTGTATGCCGCCCTGCCTTATATCCTCTCGCTGGCCCTGATCGTGCACTGCATCAAGACCGGTCGCAACTGGATCTGGGTGTGGGTGATGCTGTTCCTGCCCATGATCGGTGCCCTGGGCTACGTGGCGGTGGAGATTCTCCCGGAGCTGTTCCGCGGGCGCACCGCCAAGCGCACCGCGCGCGGCCTGAAGAAGGCGATGGATCCGTTCGGGGACCTGCGCCGCTTCGGAAACGAGGCCGAGCTCATCGGCAACGTGGCCAGCCGCCAGCGCTACGCCGAAGAGCTCACCCGCCACGGCCGCTACGCCGAGGCGATCGAGCAGTACCGGCAGACCCTGACGGGCCTTTACGAGCACGATCCGAACCTGATGCTGGGTCTGGCGCACGCGCAGTTCGGCAACGGCGAGGCCCCCGCGGCGCGCGCAACGCTCGAGGAGCTCGTCCGCCGCAACCCCGATTTTCAGTCGCCGGACCGCAGCCTTCTCTACGCCCGCTCGCTGGAAGCCGAGGGCAACGTCGCGAGGGCCTTGGAGGAGTACCGCGCCCTGGCGCACGCCTACCCGGGCGCCGAAGCCGCCGTCCGCTATGCGCAACTCCTGGACCGGCAGGGACAGCGTGACGAGGCGCGCAAGGTGGCGCAGGAACTGCTGGATCAGGCTCGCGTCGCGCCCCAACACTACCGGCGTGCGCAGCGCGCTTGGCTGGAGGCTGCGCAACGGCTGCTGTAGCCGCGCAAGGCGACACGGCGGCGGCGAAGCGCTGACCCGCGGCGCGTGATCCTCATCGTCGGGGCAGAGCCGCCCGGATGAGGGAATGCCGTGCGACCCCGCCCTGCGGTCCCGCTCAGGCGCCCTGGTTGAGCTGGCGCTCCAGCGCCCCGAGCACCCGATAGCACGGCAGCACCTGGGCCACGGCGGCATTGGGCTCGCGACCTTCGCGGATGGCGGCGACGAATTCCCGGTCCTGCAGCTCGATGCCGTTCATCGAGACATCCACCTTCGACACATCGATCCTGTTGTCCCTGCCGTCGATCAGGTCATCGTAGCGGGCGATGTAGGTGCCGTTGTCGCAGATGTAGCGGAAGAAGGTGCCGAGCGGCCCGTCATTGTTGAACGACAGGGACAGCGTGCAGATCGCCCCGGTGCGGCTCTTGAGCTGAACGGACATGTCCATGGCGATGCCGAGCTCGGGGTGGATGGGGCCCTCGAGGGCGTGGGCGGCCACGATCTCGCCGCTCTGGTAGGCGAACAGATCGACCGTGTGCGCCGCATGGTGCCAGAGCAGATGGTCGGTCCAGGAGCGCGGCCGGCCGAGCGCGTTGATGTTCTTGCGGCGGAAGAAATAGGTCTGCACGTCCATCTGCTGGATGCCGAGCTCGCCGGCGAGCACCTTCTTGTGCACCCACTGGTGGCTGGGGTTGAAACGGCGCGTGTGGCCGACCATGGCCACCTTGCCGGCGGCCTCCTGCGCCCGCAGCACTTCCTCGGCGTCCGCCAGGCTGTCGGCGAGCGGAATCTCCACCTGCACGTGCTTGCCGGCCCGCAGGCAGGCAATGGCTTGTGACGCATGGATCTGCGTCGGCGTGCACAGGATGACGGCATCGACGTCGGAGCGCGCGAGCGACTCTTGCAGATCGGTCGTCACGTGGGGAATGTCGTAGCGCGCGGCCACCTCCTTCGTGGGCTCCAGAGTGCGGCCGACCAGCGAAACGACCTGCACGTCCGGGATGTTACGCAGCGCGTCCAGGTGCTTGATGCCGAAAGCGCCGGCACCGGCCAGCGCGAGTTTGATCGTTTGAGCCATATCGCCTCCTTCGGGTTCCGGCGGCCGGTCTTACCGGCACTCCAGGATGATGTTTCCCACCGCGGTCGAGGACGCCGGGATGTGGTAGAAGCGGTGGACCTCTTCCACCTTCGGTCCGAGCGTGCCGCGCATCAGCAGCCACATCACCAGCTCGATCGCCTCGGCGCCGGCCTCGCGCAGGTACTCCAGAGGCGGGATCCGGGTCAGCCGCTCCGGGTCCCGCGACAGGTCGTCCAGAAAGGCCTTGTCGAAGGCCGGGTTGGTGAGCCCCGCACGCGGTCCCTGGATCTGGTGCGACATGCCGCCGGTGCCGAACACCACGACTTTCAGATCTTCCTCCCAGCTCTCGACGGCCCTGCGGATGGCCTGGCCGAGCCGGTAGCAGCGACGGCCGGTCGGCGCCGGGTACTGCACCACGTTCACCGCCAGCGGAATGACGCGGCAGGGCCACTCCCGCGGCGAGCCGAACAGCAGGGTCATGGGTACCGTGAGCCCGTGATCGACCTGCATCTCGTTGACGATGGTCATGTCGAACTCGTCGAGCACCAGCGACTGGACCAAGTGCGCCGCGAGCTCCGGATATCCCTTGACCACGGGAACGGGCCGGGGGCCCCAGCCCTCGTCCGCGATCGGGAATTCCTCCGCGCAGCCGAGCGCGAAGGTGGGAATCACCTTGAAATCGAAGGCGTTGACGTGGTCGTTGTAGACCATGATGACCACGTCCGGACTGGCGTCGGCCATCCAGCGCTTCGCGGGCTCGTAGCCCGCAAAGACCGGCTGCCAGTACGGCTGGGCGGTCTTGCCGTTGTCCACGGCCGCGCCGATGGCCGGTGTGTGCGAGGTACCGACCCCTGCGATGATGCGTGCCATCAGTGATTCTCCCGCTCGGATTTCGACCGCCAGCCCTCGGGCGACCTTCCGCCCTTCAACATCATGTCGACGTACTCCTGCTCGGTCATGCCGGTCATCTGCGAGGCCATGTACTGGTAGGATCTTTTGTCGGTGAAGGCGAGCTTGGCGAGCGCATAAACCACCGCGCCGAGCTCGAGCAACCGGTTCCAGTCGCGCCTGAGCACCGCCTCGCGCTGCGCCTCGGTCAGTTTGAAATCAGCGAGATACGAGCGCTCATCGGCGAGGAAGGCTTTGCGATTCTCCTCCTTCATGAGCGTGTACAGGAATTGGTTGAGGTGATAGCCCGCGCGCGCGCGCTGGGCATCGAATATCCAGGTGCCTGGAATGTCCTCGTAGGGCTTGTGCGCCGCCATACTCTTCCCCTCGGGTCAGGTTTCTTCCGGCCAGTACAGCCGCATGGGGTTGTCCACCAGGAGCCTGCGCTGCGCCTCGGCGGTCACCGCGATGTGCGGTATGAAATCGACCAGCAGCCCGTCGTCGGGCATGTGGCTCTTGAGGTTCGGATGCGGCCAGTCGGTGCCCCAGAGCACACGGTCCGGGAACGTGTCGACGAGGTAGCGGGCAAAAGGCACCACGTCGCGGTAGGCGTTGCGCTCGCCGTTCAGCGCCGGCGGGCCCGTCACGCTCAGCCGCTCAGGGCACGATACCTTGGACCAGACATTGGAGTGCTCCCGCATCAGGCGCACGAAGCGCTGGAACCGGGGTCCGTCCACCGGCTCTCTCACGTCCGGACGGCCCATGTGATCGACCACCACCGTGGCGGGCAGCGCGGTGAGCAAATCCCACAGCTCCGGCAGGTCGGCCGCCTCGAAGTACACCACCACGTGCCAGCCCATCGGGGCGATGCGCGCGGCGAGCTCCTCGAGCTCGTCCCTCGGGGTGAAATCGACCAGGCGCTTGAGGAAATTGAACCTCACGCCACGCACACCCGCCGCGTGCAGACTTTCCAACTCCTGGTCGGTGACGCCGCGGCGCACGGTGGCCACACCCCGCGCGCGTCCGCCGGAGTGGATCAGCGCATCGGCCATCGCCCGGTTGTCCGCCCCGTGGCAGGTGGCCTGCACCACGACATTGCGCGCGAAGCCCAGGTGATCCCGCAACGCGTAGAGTTGCCGCTTGCCCGCATCGCAGGGGGTGTACTTGCGCTCGGGCGCATAGGGAAACTCGGCCCCCGGGCCGAACACGTGGCAGTGGGCATCGACCGCGCCCGGCGGCACTGCGAAGCGCGGCCGGGTCGGATTCGGGTACCAGTCGAGCCAGCCCGGGCTCTTGACGAAGTGTTCGGTGGTTTGCGCAGGCATGGTCGGGTCTCAGGACGGTTTGCGCGGCGGACCAATGTGACTCAGGATGCGATCGGCCTCGATGCGCCAGTCGGCACTGCGCGCGAACGCCTTCTCGCCACGCACGCCGAAGACACCCTCATCGGCGAGGGCCGCCATCCAGGCCTGCCGCTCGGCCGTGCCGGCGGCGGACCAGGGTGCGAGGCCCGCATCCTCCACGGTCCGGGCGGCCTCGCGCATTTCCTCGGCGCGGCGGCGGCCGTGCTCGATGACACGCCGGAAGAAATAGGCGGCCTGTTTCTCCCAATCGATCCCGGGGAATGTCTCCTTCAAGGACGCCAGCACCGCCTCCTCCACGCCGTAGGCCCGGGCCGCGGTGAGGCTCTCGATCACCATGGCCTCCAGCCCCTTGATCATGACGCTGCGGCACATCTTGGTGGCCGAGGCCACACCGAGCCTGCCGGAGGCGACCCGCGCGGCGAACCCGAAGGCCGCCAGCAGCGGTTCGAGCGAGGCGGCGTACGGTCCACCCAACAGCAAGGGCACGCGGATGCGGTGCGGCGGAACGGACGTCATCACCGCGCCTTCGACATAGCGCCCGCCGGCGGCATCGATGAGGGCGGCCGCGCTTTGCCTGGCACCCGGCGAGGCGGAGTTGAAATCGAGGAACCACGCCCCCGAGCCGATGCCCGCGGCGCACGAGCGCGCCGCCGGCACGGCCTGACTTGCCGTGACCGCGCAGATCAGCAGGTCGCTCCCTGCCGCCAGCGCGGCGTGCGACACGGCCAGCGCCACTGTATGCGCGCAGGCATGCTCGCGCAGCGGCGCCTCGGCGGCGGTGCCGAGCTTGATGTCATAGGCGGCGATGTGCGCCACGCCCCGTGCGCGCAGGTCCTCGGCCAGGATGCGGCCGACCTCGCCGTAGCCGACCAGGCCGATGCGCCGGCGAAGTGCGGCATTGTCCGTAGTCACCATCTTCAGTCGACGTACTTCAGACCCAGCTTCTCGAGCCGCTCGCGCATCTTGTACAGATCCAGCCCCAGCACACCGGCGGCAAACTGCTTGCGCTTGCCCGCTTCATTGGCTTCCCGCGCCTCGGCCGCGTCGGCCACCGTTTGCACCACGGCCGAAGGCACCACGACCACGCCGTCGTCATCGGCAACGATGGCGTCGCCGGGATTGACCACGGCGCCGGCGCACACGACCGGCACGTTGACCGATCCAAGAGTAGCCTTCACGGTGCCCTTGGCGCTGATGGCGCGGCTTACGACCGGGAATTTCATCTGAGTCAGCTCCCGCACGTCGCGCACTCCGCCGTCGATGACCAGACCCAGGGCGCCGCGCGCCCGAAAAGACGTGGCAAGCAGCTCTCCGAAAAATCCATCCTCGCTGTCGGTGGTGCATCCGGCCACCACCACGTCTCCGTCGCGAATCTGCTCCGCCGCCACGTGCAGCATCCAATTGTCTCCGGGCTGCAGCAGCACGGTGACCGCGGTGCCGCACAGGTGGACGCCGGGGTAGATCGGGCGCATGTATGGCTTCATCAGCCCCACGCGGCCCAGGGCCTCGTGAACCGTGGCCACGCCGAATCGGCCGAGCTTGTCGACGGCGGCACGGTCGGCCCGCTCGATGTTGCGCCTGACGATTCCCAAAGTGTTCAGCGGCGTGCTCATGCGCGTCTCCCCCGCGGGTTGCTTCGTCGGCGGCTCACGCGCCGCGTGCCTCGAGCGTGGCGCTCAGCCGCGGATAGACCCGGCGGGCGTTCGCTTCGTAGATCCGGTGGCGCTGCGCGGCATCGAGCGCGGCGGCCTCGACATAGCGCCTGGTGTCGTCGTAGTGGTGCCCGGTGCGCGGATCGATCCCGCGCACCGCTCCGATCATTTCCGAGGCGAACAGGATGTTGTCGATGGGAATCACGCGCGTGAGCAGGTCGATGCCCGGCTGGTGATAGACGCAGGTGTCGAAGAAGATATTCCCGAGCAGATGCTCCTCCAGGGGCGGCTTGCCCAGGGCCTGCGCCAGGCCGCGGAAGCGGCCCCAGTGATAGGGCACCGCGCCGCCTCCATGGGGAATGACCAGCCTCAGCGCCGGGAAGTCCTTGAAGAGGTCGCCCGTCAGGCACTGCATGAATGCGGTGGTGTCGGCGTTGAGATAGTGGGCTCCCGTGGTGTGGAAGCACGCGTTGCAGCTCGTGCTGACGTGCACCATGGCCGGGATGTCGTGCTCGACCATTTTCTCGTAGAGCGGATACCACCAGCGATCGGTTAGCGGCGGCTCCTTCCAGTGCCCGCCGGAGGGGTCCGGGTTGAGATTGATGGCGACGAACCCGTACTCGCGGATGCACCTGTCCAGCTCGGGGATACAGGTGGCCGGGTCGACTCCCGGGGACTGCGGCAGCATGGCCGCGCCGATGAACCGGTCCGGAAACAGCCGCGATACCCGGTGGCACAGCTCGTTGCAGATCGAGGCCCAGGTCGCGCTGGTATTGAAATCCCCGATGTGGTGCGCCATGAAGCTGGCGCGCGGCGAGAAGATCGTGAGGTCCGAGCCCCGCTCCACCATGAATTTCAGTTGGTTGGTCTCGATGCTCTCGCGCAGCTCGTCGTCGCTGATGCTGAGCTCCGAGGCCTTCGGGCCGAGCTCGGGGGTGGCGAGGTTGGCGATCTGGCGCTTGCGCCATTGCTCGAGCGCCTTGGGGGCGGTGGTGTAGTGGCCGTGACAGTCGATGATCATGCGGGGTCCTTCGGGTGCGGATTCGCGCGCGGGGCTCGGCTCTCGGTGCAATTCCAGATCGATGCGGGCACCATCACCTCCCCGCTCATGATGAGCCGCGCGGTGCGCAGCAGTGCGGCCCGCTTCACCGTGGGCGGATCGCCGGCCGTTTCCAGCTCCACGCTGAATTCTCCGCTGGGGTGCTCGACCGAGATCGTCCGCACGGGACCCGCCGGAACCACGGCGATGCCTTCGGCGACCGACCCCGGCAGGACGCAGGCGGTGGCCACGGTCACCGCCGCCAGCACACCGATCGCGTCGTGGCACACATGGGGGATGAAACAGCGGGTGCAGAGGGTTCCGCCCGCGGCCGGCGGGGCGATCAGACACATCTTGGGGTAGGTCTTGGCGCAGACATCGCCCAATCCCATGAGCTGTCCGCATGCGAGGCGCAGCGCCTCGAGCCGTGACTTGAGCTCGGTGTCGGCGTTAAGCTCGGTTACACTCTCCCGCCCGGTACGCCCGAGGTCGGCGGCGCGCATCATCACGACGGGCATGCCGTTGTCGATGCAGGTCACCTCGATCGGTCCCATTCCCCGCGCCGTCACCGTGTCGCGCACGCGGCCGGTCGGCAGCAGCCCGGAGCAGACCGAGCCGGCGGTGTCGAGAAAGTTGATCTTGATCGGGGCGGAGGTGCCCGGCACGCCGTCGATCCGCGCATCCCCCTCGTAGCTCACCCGTCCCCCCGGAGTCCGCACGGTGATGTCGCACAACATGTTGGTATTTCGGGTCAGTACGCGAAAAGTGCTGGTCTCGCCCCGCGCGCGCACCATGCCGGTTTCCAGCGCATAGGGCACGACGGCCGCCAGCATGTTGCCGCAGTTGGGAGTGGTGTCGACCACGGGCTTGTCCACCACCACCTGGGCAAAGAGAAACTCCAGATCCACGCCGGGCCGGGTCCCGCGGCGGACGATGCCCACCTTGCTGGTCAGCGGATGCGCGCCACCCAGGCCGTCGATTTCCCGCCGGTCGGGCGAGCCCATGGCCGCGAGCAGCACCCGATCGCGCACGGGCACCTCGGCCGGCAGGTCGGCCTCGTCGAAAAACGGTCCTCGGGAGGTACCGCCTCGCATGAACAGGCAGGGAATGGGTGTCTGCATGGTACTGAGGGCGATGGCCTCGCAAAGCAGCCCGATTATCGCTCCGCGCCCTGCGCCGTCCAAGCCGCCGGGGCCGCTAGCAGCTATCACGGATCTCTATACCTTGCCTTCCCGCGCCATGCTTTCCCGCGCCGTTTCCGAGCCGGGTCACCGAGCGACCTGGCGGCCGTCGATGGGGTGGATGACAGGAGCGCGTCCGACCGGTGTCATCGTAAGCGACGTCGTCACCCGGTGTCTTTTGCGCCTGCTGTCGCAGTGATCGACTCTTCTCCCCCCAGCCTCCGCCAGGCCGCCGCGCGAAACTCACTCGGCGAGCAGCCGCAGTGCCGTGAGAAAAAGCGCGAGAAGTAGGCGGCATCGGCGAAACCGAGGGTGAGCGCAATCTCCTTCACCGACAGCGAGCTGTAGGCCAGATCGCGCTCGGCCTCGTGCAGCAGTCGGCGCTGGATCACCCGCAGCGCCGAACCGCCGAGGTGCCGCTGGCAGATGCGGTTGAGCTGCGGCACGCTGATGCCGAGCTCGCGGGCATAGAAGGCGAGCGGTTTGGAGGCGCGGAAATGCCGGTCGATCAGCGAGGCGAAGCGGCGCACGTGCGCCACCGCACGGCGGTTGCCCGGGGGGAGAGCCGCCTCCGGCAGGCACAGGCGCGTCAGGCGCACCAGCGTCAACCGCAGTGCGGACTCGATCGCCGCCAGCCGTCCCGGCTCGCGGCCGCGCACTTCCTCGAGCAGGGCTTCGATCGCGGCGGACAGCATTGCTCCGCGCGCATCGGTGTCAAGAGGGAGGCAATGCGGGCGATGCAACCGGGCCGGCAGGCCGATGTCGCTCAACAGGTCTTCGGCATGTTGGGCGACCACGGTGATCACATCTCCATCGATGTCACGGGAGAAACGGAAGCCGTGCTCGTGCCGCGCCGGAATCCAGATCGCGCAGGGCGGGCGCAGGGGCAGCACCCGCTCATCCAACCGGGCCTCCCCGGAACCGGCACGGACCTTAAGGATCTGCACGAACAGATCGTGCTGGTGCAGACCGATTTTCCAGTTGTAGAGCCGGCTACGCTCGGGAATCGACTCGGTATGCAGCCGCTCGGGCAGGAAGGGCTGCTCCCGCTCGCCGTACAGGGCATACACCGGAATCTTGTCCACAGCCGGCCTCGGGTTTGGGATTGCACTGATTGTCCATGCGATCGTGGCTTCCGTCCATTCCACGACCCGCATGCCCCACTTAGGCTTCCCGAAAGAATTACCGGGGGGAACCATGCGAACGCAGGTCGTGATCGTGGGCGCCGGCCCGTCGGGTCTGCTGCTCGGCCAGCTTCTGCATCGCTCCGGGATCGATAATGTCGTCCTGGAGCTTCGCAGCCGTGAGCACGTACTCGGCCGCATCCGCGCCGGCGTGCTGGAAGAGACCGCGGTCACCGCCCTCGCGGAGGCGGCGGTGGACGCCCGCCTGCGCGCCGAGGGATTGCGCCATGACGGAGTCGAGCTGTGCTTCGACAACAGGCGGCACCGCATCGATATGCAGCGTCTCACCGGGGGCAGGCACGTCGTGGTCTACGGCCAGACCGAGGTCACCCGAGATCTGATGGAAGCCCGCGCGGGCGCCGGACTGGCCACGGAATACGAAGTGCCCGACGTCAGTCTGCTTGACTTCGACACGATGCGGCCCAAGGTGCGCTACAGCGCCGGCGGACGAAAGATCGAAATCGAATGCGATGTCATTGCCGGCTGCGACGGCTTTCACGGAGTCTGCCGGGCCAGCGTTCCGCAGGATGCCGTGCGGACGTACGAGCGGGTTTACCCCTTCGGGTGGATGGGCCTGCTGTCGGACACCCCGCCGGTCAACGAGGAGTTGATCTATGTAAACAGCCCGCGTGGTTTCGCACTGTGCAGCATGCGGTCGAAGACGCGCAGCCGCTACTACGTGCAGTGTCCCTTGACCGACAAGGTGGCGGACTGGAGTGACGAGCGCTTCTGGGACGAGCTGCGCGGCCGGTTGGACCCCGAGACGGCCGATCGCCTGGTCACCGGCCCGTCGATCGAAAAGAGCATTGCACCGTTGCGCAGCTTCGTCGCCGAGCCCTTGCGCTTCGGGCGACTGTTCCTGGCCGGCGATGCGGCGCACATCGTGCCCCCTACCGGCGCCAAGGGCTTGAACCTCGCCGCATCCGACGTTCTGATGCTGTGGCAGGCGCTGGAGGAGCACTACCGCGGCCGGCCCTCCGGCCTCGAGCGGTATTCCGACCGCTGTCTGAGGCGCGTCTGGAAAGCCGAGCGCTTTTCCTGGTGGCTCACGAGCCTGCTGCACCGGTTCCCGGACAGCGAATTCGACCGGAAGCTGCAGCACGCTGAGCTCGAGTACCTGGTGGATTCCCAGGCCGCCCGGAAGGTCTTTGCCGAAAACTACGTCGGGTTGCCGATAGGGTCTTGATTCGCGCCGGCGGCCGCCCGTCGATCGCGGTCCGCCTCTCTGACACAACCGGCAGCGAACAGAAACTCGCTCTTTGGCGCTTGTGTCCGGGACCTGTGGACATTAGGTTCATGCTTGGTCCGTCCACCGGAGGGTACCCGGCCGGTCGCCGTGTGCCCGCAATGCTTGGGAGTTCCCTGATGAACGCCGTCCCCGCACCGCACGCTATCGCAGAACAGCCCGCCCTCTCCAGTGCCCTCGCCGAGCTCCTGAAGCGCAAGCCTCGCCTGCTCGTGAACGGTGAGTGGGCCGAGCCGCACGGCAAGGGCCGCATCCCGGTCATCGACCCCGCCACCGAACGGCAGATTGCGGAAGTGGCCGACGCGGACGCCGAGGACGTGGACCGGGCCGTCCGCGCGGCGCGCGCGGCATTCGAGAGCGGCCCCTGGGCCGAAATGCTGCCGGATGAGCGCGAGCGGCTGATGTGGCGCCTGGCGGACCTGATGGAGCGGCACGCCGGGGAGCTCGCCGAACTCGAGAGCCTCGACAACGGCAAGCCCATCGCCATGGCGCGCCTGATCGACGTACCGGGCGCGATCTCGCACCTGCGCTACATGGCCGGCTGGGCGAGCAAGATCGACGGCTCGACGTTCACGACTTCGCTGCGCGCCGCGCCGGGCACCAAGTTCCACACCTACACGGTGCGCGAGCCGGTCGGCGTGGTGGCTCAGATCATCCCGTGGAATTTCCCGCTGCTCATGGCGACTCTGAAGCTGGCGCCGGTGCTCGCCACGGGCTGCACCAGCGTGCTCAAGCCCGCCGAGCAGACGCCTCTCAGCGCACTGCGCCTGGGCGAGCTGATCCTCGAGGCCGGCTTCCCGCCCGGCGTGGTCAACATTCTCACCGGCTACGGCGAGAGCACCGGAGCGGCTCTCGTCGCCCATCCCGGTGTCGACAAGATTGCCTTCACCGGCTCGACCGAGGTGGGCAAGCTCATCAACATCGCGGCCACCGCGACACTGAAGCGCGTCTCGCTGGAGCTCGGCGGCAAGTCGCCGGTGATCGTGCTGCCGGATGTGGATCCGCACACCGTGGCCGGCGGCGCCGCCCAGGCGGTGTTCTTCAACTCCGGACAGGTGTGCGTGGCCGGCTCGCGCCTGTTCGTGCAGCGAAAGATCTTCGACAAAGTCGTCGAGGGCGTGAGCGAGGCATCCAAGTCCATTGTGATGGGCCCGGGGCTCGACGAGCACACCCAGATGGGTCCGCTGGTCTCGCAGGAGCAGCGTGACCGGGTGCTGGGCTATCTGAAGTCCGGCCGCGAGCAGGGCGCCACCATCACGGCCGGGGGCGATGCCCCGGCTCACAAGGGCTATTACGTAAAGCCCACCGTGATCGTTGACGTGAAGCCCGAAATGAAAATCGTCCGGGAGGAGATCTTCGGTCCCGTCGTGGTCGCCCAGCGCTTCGACGACCTGAACGAGGTCGCGGCCTGGGCCAACGACACGCCCTACGGCCTGGCCGCGAGCATCTGGTCCAACGATCTGCGCTCGGTGCAGCGGCTGGTGCCGAAGATCAAGGCCGGCACGGTGTGGGTGAACTGCCACGCCATGATCGATGCGGGCATGCCATTCGGGGGATACAAGCAATCCGGCTTCGGCCGCGAACAGGGCCGCGCCGGCGTCGAGATGTACACCGAGCTCAAGTCCGTGTGCATGGCGATCTGACGCCCCGGGGAAACGCCATGTCAGCCACACAGCAGCAACGCCGCTGCAAATTGATTCGCCAGCCGGACGGCACTTACCGGATGACTCTCGAGCAGGCGCCGGTGCCCGAGCCCGGCGACCGCGAGGTGCTGGTGCGCGTGCGCGCGGCATCCCTCAACCGGCGCGACGTCTACCTGCTGAATGGGCAGTATCCCATGCCTCCGCGTCCCACGGTGGTGCCATTGTCGGACGGCGCGGGGGAGGTTGTCTCCGTCGGCACGGGCGTCACACGCTTCAAGAGCGGCGATCGGGTCGCCGCCATCTTCTTCCAGAGCTGGCTGGATGGGCGGCCGGATGCGCAGGTCCACGCCTCGGCTCTCGGCGGACAACTCGACGGCATGTTGTCGGAGTACGTATGCCTGTCGGAAGAGGGGCTGGTCAGGATCCCGGAAGGATATTCCTACGAAGAGGCCTCGACCCTGCCCTGTGCGGCGGTCACCGCCTGGAACGGCCTGGTCACGCGCGGGCGAATGCAGCCGGGCGACAACGTGCTCGTCCTCGGCACCGGCGGCGTGTCGATCTTCGGCCTGCAGCTCGCCGTGGCCGCCGGCGCCCGCGCCATCGTCACGAGCTCCAGCGACGACAAGCTCGCGCACGCCAAGGCTCTCGGAGCCGCCGCCACGATCAATTACCTCCAGACACCGCAGTGGTCGGGAGCCGTGCGCGCCGCGACCGGCGGCGCCGGGGTGCATCAGGTGCTGGAGGTGGGCGGAGTCGGCACCCTGGCTCAATCCATCGCCAGCCTCGCCCCCGGCGGACATCTGGCGTTGATCGGGGGACTCTCGGGATTCGGCGGCGACATCCCGGCGATGGCGCTGGTGCGCGACAATGTCACCGCCAGCGGCATCTACGTCGGCTCGCGTGCGAACTTCGAGGCGATGAATGCGTTCATCGAGAAGAACCAGATCCGCCCGGTGATCGACCGCGTGTATGAGCTCGATGAGGCGAGCGCCGCCTATCGGCGCATCGAGGCGGGAGCGCATTTCGGCAAGGTGGTGCTCAAGCTGTGAGGCTCAGTACGGCCGGGCCGCACGCTGTCCCCTGGTCTGGTTCGCGCGGTAGATGACGTAGTCCCGGATCGCCCCGATCTGTCGCGGCGTGAGCTGGCTGGCGAAAGACACCATCCCTCCGGTCTTCAGGAGTCCGGCGTGGACGATGCGCTGCCATAGATCGGGATGCGCAAGCGCCGCGGCGTATCGCAGGTCCGGCAACACTCCACCGCTGACGGCGCTGTCGCCGTGGCAAACGCTGCAAAAGGCCTGATACTTCCTCTTGCCAAGGGCAATCGACGCGGCGGTCGCGGTGCTGCGCGGCGGATGGAGCGCCGGAATCGATTTCGGCGGTGGCGGTGGCATGACCTCGGCGCCGCCCAGCGCGAAAACCAGCATGCGCGGGACATTTCCTTCATTGACCTGGGAATCGAGCGCGAGCTGACCCGCGGCCAGCGCGAATGCCCCGCCCCAACCGACCTCGACCGCCACGTACTGCTTCCCCTTGACCTCGTACGTGATAGGCGGCGCGACGATACCGGTGTGAGTCTGAACCGACCACAACCGCCTGCCATCCGTGGCGCGATAGGCCGAGAATCGCCCCATGCCGTCGCCTTCGAACACCAGGTTGCCCGCGGTCGAGACCACCCCGCCATTCCAGGGGGTGCCGAGCGGAACGCGCCAGGCTTCGTGCTGCGTCGCCGGATTCCAGGCCAGCAGATACCCGGCGAGGGCCTTGCGGATGTGCGCGACCGCCTTCTGGCTCTCGGGCAGGGCGGCGAAGTCATCGCCGGTGTTCCAGCCCAGTCTGCGCATCGTGACGCGCCCGGCACCCGCATAGGTGAACGCCATGGCGCTCACCGGAAAATACACGAGGCCGGTTTCCGGATCGTATGACATCGGCTGCCAGTCGTGCCCGCCGGCGGCCCCCGGAACGACCAGCGAGGGCTTGCCGGTCACCTCGTAGATGGCTCCCGGATTCTCGATCGGCCGGCCCGTGGCATCGAGCCGGCGGGCCCAGTTGATCGAAGTGTAGGGCCTGCCCGTGAGAAACCGGCCCGTCGCCCGGTCGAGCACGTAGAAGACGCCGTCCTTCGGCGCCTGCATCAACACGCGGCGCGCTCTGCCGCGTATGGTGATGTCGGCCAGGATCATCTGCTGATCCGCATCGTAGTCCCACACGTCGCCCGGCACTTCCTGGAAGTGCCACACGTACCGTCCGGTCTCCGGCCGCAGCGCGAGGATGGATGAGATGAACAGGTTGTCGCCCGGACCGCGCACCGTGCCGTTCCAGGGCGCGCCGTTGCCGGTACCGATGTACAGCAGGTCGAGCTTCGGATCGTAGGCCATGGCGTCCCAGACATTGCCGCCGCCGCCGAACCGCCAGTATCGGCCGTGCCAGGTCGGACGCGCGATGCGAGCCAGGACCCCGTCGGAGGCCGCCCCATCGCGCACCCCCGGTCTGCCGGGCACGGTGTAGAAGCGCCAGTCTTCCCTGCCCGTCCTCGCGTCGTAGGCGGTGAGGTAGCCGCGGGTGCCGAACTCTCCGCCGCCATTGCCGATGATCACCCTGCCCTTGACGACGATCGGTGCGCCGGTGATGGTGTAGCCCCGATCATCGTCCGCGGTGCGGACAGACCAGACCGGCTTGCCGGTACGGGCATCCAAGGCGATCAGGCGGCCGTCATACGTGCCGACATAGACGCGGCCCCTCCAGAGCGCAACGCCGCGATTTGCGACGCCGCAGCAGCCATGCGCATCGGCCGAGCGGGGTACGTGCGGGTGAAATACCCACAGCTTCCTGCCCGTCGCGGCGTCGAGAGCGACCACTCTGCTCCAGGCGGTGGTGAGATACATCACGCCGCCCGCGACCAGCGGCGTCGACTCCTGCACGCGCCGGTCGCCTGCAATATCGTAGGACCACGCCAGTCCCAGGCGCTCGATGTTGCGATCGTTGATCTGCCCGAGCGGGCTGAATCGCTGCTCGCCATACGTGCGGCCGTAGGTCAGCCACTCGCCGGGATGCCGGTCGGCATGCATGATCCGCGTGCCGTCGACCGCGGCCGCGCCGCCGTGCACCGGCGCCGCCGCGGCGCCCGCAGCACAGCCCAACGCCACCAGCATGCCGAGGCTTGCGGATCGTAGGCGTATTCCCGACATGATTTCTCCGGATGTCGCGCGGCAGTAAAGCGCCGCCGGGTCCTGCGGGACTCTTCCGCCAGCGCCATGAGTGTCGATCCGCAGCGAAGGGCGTCTTCAAACATTCAGCCGCCCGCGGATTGCGATACGCTACACGCAAGCCGCGCCGGTGCTCACGCCACACCGGCACGCGCGGCAGGAGATCATTCGTTGCACGAGAACCGCTTTTCGAAATACCTGCTGCTGTGGTGCCTGGGAGTGTACCTGCGACTCGGCGTGCTGATCGTGCCGCCGCTGCTGCCCCGGCTGGAATCCCTGCTCGGCTTGTCCGCCGGGCAGGTCGCCATTGCCACCAGCCTGCCGGTGCTGTTCATCGCCCTGGGCTCGCTGGGAAGCGGCTGGATGGTGAAGCGCTTCGGCGTTGTGTTCATGGTGACCGCGGGGCTGCTGGTGATGGCGGCCGGCGGCGCGCTGCGCAGCCTGCCCGTCGATTTCGCCGTACTGCTGCTGTTCACCGCGGTCATGGGTGGCGGCATCGCGCTGATGCAGGTCGGCCTGCCGGCGCTGGTGCGGATGTGGTTGCCTGACAGTTTGGGCCGCGGCACCGCGGTGTACACCAACGGCCTGCTGATGGGAGAAGTATTCGCGGCCGGCCTGACCGGTCCTGTGGCCTCTCACGTGTTGGGTCATCACTGGCGGTGGATCTTCGCGCTGTGGATGCTGCCCGCGGTGGCGCTCGCCGCCATCCTTCCAGGCCTGCGCCGCGAGCGCCGCGCCGCGAGCGCACCGCGGGCCGCCGGCGCCGCCGCGACGGTGCGCTCGCACTGGCGCAATCCACTGTTATGGCGGATAGGAGTGCTGCTGGGCGCCTCCGGCGGACTCTATCTGTCGGGCAACGTCTTTCTGCCGCAGTTGCTGCTCGACAGCGGCCGCCTTCGCCTGATCACGCCCGGGCTGCTCGCGCTCAACGGCATGCAGGTGGTCTCGTCCGTTGCGCTGGTGCTGCTCGCCGACCGCCTGCTCGGGCGCCGGTGGCCGATCGCCGCCGCTTTGCTGCTTGCGCTGGCGGCGATTCCGGCCATGCTGAAGCTGCCGGGCACGGGCCCGGTGTGGGCGGCCGGGTTTTACGGCTTCGCCGCGAGCTGCCTCCTCACACTGGTGCTGGCACTGCCGCCCGCCCTGGCCTCTCTGGCGGATCTGCCCGGACTGATGGCGGGCATCCTCGCTGTCGGCTACACGGTGGTCTTCCTGGTTCCGGCGGTCGGCGGCTGGGCGCACGCCCTGACCGGCCGCCTCGCCGCGGGCTTCGCGCCCGCGATCGTGCTGGCGCTGGCGAGCCTGTGCCTGACCCCGTGGCTCGGCGCGCGGAGCGATCGCGGCCCGGAGGCCGGCGTCAGGGAAGCTGGCCGGTGATCTCGACGATCAGCTCGCGCAGCCAGGTGTGCGCCGGATCGGGCTCGTGACGGTTGTGCCAGAGGAGCAGCTCATGCTGCTCGGGCGTCGGGAACGGAGTGGCGAAAGTCTTCAGCGGCGTCACGGGCGGCGCCATTCTCAACACGCGCTCCGGCATCGTCGCCACGTAGGAGGTACCTGCGAGCACCAATGGCAGGTGCAGCAGGCTCGGTACCGCGAGTTGCACGGTCAGGTCGATTTCGAACAGGCGGCGCACCAGCTCCTCTGTGCTGACCGAATAGGCGCTCGGAGCGCCGAATGCGTGCGGCAGAGCGAAGAACTCCTCCGCCGAGAGGGTGTCGCCGACGGTGGGATGGTGCGCGTCGACGGCGCAGATCCAGTGCACCGGCCGCAGCCGCACCATGCGCAGGGAATCCGGCCAGGCCCGGGTCGCGTACAGCCTCAGGCTGTCCAGGCAGATGCACAGATCCGCCTCGCCATACTCCAGGCGCGTCAGGATGCTCTCGGAGATCAGTTGTACGCGGCAGGAGATGCCCGGGGCTTCCAGGGCGAGGCGTTTGACCAGCGCCGGCAGCAGATCCGGCATCGCCTCCTCCGAGATGATGATGGTGAACTCGCGCCGGGCCGTCGCCGGATCGAACTGCGGCTGGGTTCCGAGCGTGGCCTCGATGCGCAGCAGCGCCTCGCGAACCGGCTCGACGAGGGACAGTCCGCGCGGCGTCAGCTCCAGATTGCGCCCCACGCGGACCAGGAGGGGATCGTTGAAGTACTCGCGCAGCTTGTGCAGGGCCGCGCTCATCGCCGGTTGGGACACGTAGAGCCTGTCGGCCGCGCGGCTGATGTTTTTCTCGTGCAGCAGCGCATCGAGAGAGATCAGCAGGTTGAGATCGAAGCGCCGCAGCTCGAGCATGCTTCATTATATGAGTGAACGGCCGGTCGACGTACAGCGCGCCGGGCCCGGGTGAAATGCCCGCGCGGCGGGCGGGGGCCTCAGCACCCCGCCGTGGCCGGCATGGTCGCCATGGCGGCCGCGTCCCGCCGCGCGGACCGGGCGCCGGGAGCGGCCCGGGACCGGTATTCCCGTGGAGTCATTCCAAATTGCGCCCGGAAGACGCGTCCGAAATGAGTCGCGCTATTGAACCCGTGGTCGAAGGCGATGGCGGTCACGGTGCGGCCGCGCTGACTGTCGGCGAGCAGCGCCTGCGAGCAGGCCTCCAGTCTGCGCTTGAGAATGTAGCGGGTGACTGTCTCCTCACCATCGGAGAACAGGTAGTGCAGATAGCGCGTCGTGATCCGGCATGCCCGGGCGATCTGCGCCGGCGTGAGGTCCGGATCGTACAGATGCGCGTGGATGTAATTGAGAATGCGGATGCGGTGCGCGGTGCCGCGGGAAGAGCGCTCGGTGTGCGTCCTCGGCACCTGCGCGTAGGCCGCGCCCAGCAGGTCGAGGACGGCGACGGCGATCTGCTCGGCCGACTCGGCATCGAGCGAATGGCGGAACTCCTGCCAGTAATTGCGCAGAAAGGCCGACATCAGCCCGTTGACACCGCCGGCGGCGCGCATCGCGATGGCGGCGAGCGACTCCGGGCAGGCGATGTGGCGGCGCAGTTTCGCGGTGGGAACGCCGATCACGAGCATCCTGCCGCCCGGCGCGCAACCGACCTCGTAGTGGTGGGTGCCGTCGCACAAGGTGAAGTCACCGCTGCGCAGCACAGCCTCGCGCCCGTCCTGGCGGGCAACGCCTTCGCCCTCGAGCTGCAGATGCACGAAACACCGCGGCGGGTGCACGCCGGCACCCGAGACGCGCGCCTGCCTGGCTTGCGCTTCCGAATCGATTTCCGTCACCAGCAAGTCGCCGAGCCCGGTCCACTCGGCCTGGCGCCGGGACACGCGCTCGCCGCGCGGCCGTGCCTCCCGCGCCTCATAATATGCCGGGCCGCAGCACGGATCGGCCCCGGCGGACGACTCGATATAGGTCATATTTCCCCCTCGAAGCCGCGCCTCGGCGCAGGCTCCCCAGAGGTTTTTTATACGGAGGCGAGCCCGCCCGAACAAGCCGGCGGCGCTTATAGCTGGTATTGCCCGATCCGGGATCCGGGCCGGCGCCGGACTTTCACCCCCGGCCTCGTGTGGTTTCGCCATCGGTGGAACACTTCCGCTCGATCGGCGGTACACCGTGCGGGCCGAATCCGCCTGTTTCCCGTCGTGCAGGCCGCTGACCTCGGCCTCCCGCGCGGGCGGGTATTGCAACCTCATATGACGGTGAACGATCCGGAGCACAGACGATGAAGCAGGAAAACCTAGAGCAGTTGCTGCGCCGCAGCGGCAATCCGGTGCACATGCTGCGCAACTCGCAGATCGGCGCCTACGTCTACCCCGTGGTGCCGTACGAATTCAGCAACTGGCGCAGCGAGCAGGTGGCCTGGCAGAAGACGGCCGTGCTCTACGATCAGTCGCATCACATGGCGGAGATCACCGTCAAGGGACCCGATGCGCTGAAGATGCTCTCGCATCTGACCATAAACAGCTTCAACAACTTCGTCCCGAACAAGGCCAAGCAGATGGTCCCGTGCAGCCACGACGGCTACGTGATCGGCGACGGGATCCTCTTCTACCTGGACAAGGATGAGCTGCTGTTCGTCGGACGCGTCCCCACGGTCAACTGGATCCAGTTCCACGCCGAGACCGGCGGCTACAAGGTCGAGGTGATTCGCGACGACCGCTCGCCGTCGTATCTGCGCGGCAAGGCGGTGGTACGCCGGCACTACCGCTTCCAGATCCAGGGACCGAACGCCACGCAGGTCCTGACCAGGCTCAACGGCGGTCCGCTGCCGGAGGTCAAGTTCTTCAACATGGGGATCATCGACATCAAAGGCCGCAAGGTGCGCTGCCTGCGCCACGGCATGGCCGGCGAGCCGGGGCTGGAGGTCTGGGGTCCCTACGCCGAATACGACGAGATCCGCGAGGCCATCGTCGAGGCGGGCAAGGACTTCGGCCTCGTGCAGGTGGGCGCGCGCGCCTACTCGAGCAACACCCTGGAGTCCGGCTGGATCCCCTCGCCGCTGCCCGCGGTGTACACCGGCGAGAAGATGCGCCCCTACCGCGAGTGGCTGCCCGCGAGCGGCTACGAGGGCGCGGGCTCCATAGGCGGCAGTTTCGTGTCGGAGAACATCGAGGACTACTATCTCACGCCGTACGCCCTCGGCTACGGACCGTTCATCAAGTTCGACCACGAGTTCATCGGCGCCGAGGCTTGTAAGCGCCACGCCGCGGAGCCGCAGCGCAGGAAGGTGACTTTCGCCTGGAACCCGGCGGACTTCATCAAGATCTACGCCTCGCTGCTCGACCCGCAGGGGGAAAACTACAAGTTCTTCGACTTCCCCAACTGCAACTACTCCTCCGCCTCGTACGACAGGGTCATGGCGGGCAGCCGCACGGTCGGCTTTTCGATGTTCGGCGGCTACAGCTACAACGAGCGCACGGTGCTCTCGCTCGGCGTCGTGGATCCCGAGGTGCAGATCGGAGACGTACTGACGCTGGTGTGGGGCGAGGAGAACGGCGGCACGCGCAAGCCCACCGTCGAGCCGCACAAACAGCTCGAGGTGCGGGTCCAGGTGGCGCCGGCGCCCTACTCCAAAGGCGCCCGCGAGGCCTATCACCAGGGCTGGCGGACGCGCCAAACCTGATCTGCCGCTGCGGGCCCGGATGCCGCCTGGCATCCGGGCCCGGCCGGCATCCTCAATTCCAGCCGAGCCACTGCGTAAGCGCGGCGGTCACCGGTTCCGGGCGCTCCATGGTCACCATGTGACCGCTGTCTTCGATGACCTCAAGGCGCGAGCCGCCAACCATCCGGGCCATTTGCTCGTGGCGCCCCAGGGGACTCCAGCTATCCTGGCGCCCGCAGAGAATGAGCGTCGGGCAGCGGACCGCGCGCAGCACGGCATCGGCCGAGGGCCTCTCGAGCAGCGCGCGGATCTGTGCGGCAAAGATGTCGGGGGTCTTGCGCTCGATCATCGCCAGAATGGACTCGAGCAGCGCCTCGTCGCTCAGCCGCCCGGGGTGGACCATGCCCCGCACCCACTCCCGGCCCATCGCACGCATGCCCTGCGACCGGGCGATATCGAGCAGGCGGTAGCGCTTGGCCGCCTCGACCTCGCCGGCCTGGCCCTCGGGCCTGGCCTGGTAGCCGGTGTCGAGAAGGGCCAGCCGGGTAACGCGCGCGGCCGAGCTGCGCATCACCTCCAGCGCCACCCGGCCGCCCATGGAGTGGCCGATCATCGAGAACCGCGCCGGGGCGGCCTCGAGCGCCGACTGCGCCATGGCGGTCAGGGAATCGGCGCCGCCGTAATCGGCGACGACGCAGGTGTGACCGGCGGAAAGAGCGGCAATCTGCGGTTCCCACACCGCGCGGTCGCACATCAGGCCGGGCAGGAACAGCACGGTCTCGCGCATCGTCAGGCCTCGCGCAGACGGTAATCCCGTTGTGTCGCGGCGTACTCCACGAAGAAATCGAGTGCGTGCGGATCGGCCATCGCGCTGACGTTGGCGGCCTTCTCGGGCGCCATTCCGAGGAGGATCCGCCGCACCGGCACCTCCATCTTCTTGCCCGTGAGCGTCATGGGGATCAGCGGCACCGCGATGATCTTGTCGGGCACGTGGCGCGCCGTGTACTCGCGACGCAGAGCATCGCGGATCTTGTCCCCGGCGGCCTCGAGCGTCGCTCCGGGGGCGAGCTTCACGAACAGCGGCATGAAGAATCCGCCGTCCGGCAGGTCGAGATTGACGATCAGGCTGTCCTCGACCTCGGGCAACGCAGCGAGCGTGCGATAAATCTCCGCCGTACCGATACGCACACCGTAGCGGTTCAGCGTCGCGTCCGACCGTCCCAGCACGAAGCAGCCGCCGCGCGAGTTGATGCGGAAGAAGTCCCCATGCCGCCAGACTCCCGGGAAGTACTCGAAATAGCTCTCCCGGTAGCGCCGCTCGCCCGGATCGTTCCAGAAGCGCACGGGCATGGACGGCAGCGGCTCGGTGATGACCAGCTCACCGACCTCGTCGACGAGGCTCTCGCCCCGCTCGTTGAAGGCCTTGACCGCCACACCGAGCGAGGGCGCCTGGATCTCCCCGGCATACACCGGCAGCGTGGGCACGCCGCCGACGAAACCGGTGCAGCAATCGGTGCCGCCGCTGCCGTTGGCGACCCACAGGTCCTGTTTGACGTTGGAGTAGAACCAGGCCATGCAATCCGGCGTGGCGGGCGAGCCGGCGAGCGAGATGCTGCGCAGGCTCGACAGGTCGTAGCGCTCGCGCGGCACGATGCCGGCGCGCGCCATCTGCTCGACGTAGGTGGGGCTTGCGCCGAGCATGGTCGCCCGGGTGTCCTGCGCCAGCTTCCACAGCACGTCCGGGTCCGGATACGCGGGACTGCCGTCGTAGAGAATGGGGATCGCGCCGGTGGCGAGCGTGCTCGCCAGGAAGTTCCACAGCATCCAGCCCGTGGTGGTGAAGAACAGCAGCCGCTCGCCGGGGTGCAGATCGAAATGGAAGAGCGCGTTCTTGCGCGTCTCGAGCAGAATGCCGCCGTGGCCGTGGACGATGGCTTTGGGCAGTCCCGTGGTACCGGAGGAAAACAGCGTCCACAAGGGATGATCGAACGGGACCTGCTCGAAACGGAACCCGGCGGCATCGACGGCGGGATGATCGAGCGTCTCGGCCCAGGTCAGCGCATCGCGCCGTGGCGGCGCGGCATTCTGATCGAGATAGGGCAGGTAAATCAGATGCCGCACGCTGGGCAGACCCGCCAGGATCCGCTCGAGCTCGCCACGGCGATCGAACGGTTTGCCGCCGTACCGGTAACCGTCGATGCAGAACAGTACGGTGGGCGAGAGCTGTGCGAACCGGTCGAGCACACCGCGCTCGCCGAAATCCGGGGAGCAGCAGGCCCAGATCGCCCCGATCGCGGTGGTCGCCAGCATGGCCACGATAGTCTGCGGGATATTGGGCATCCAGGCGACCACGCGGTCTCCCGGTTGCACCCCGAGCGCGCGCAGCCGCGTGGCGAGAATGCGCACCTGCCCGGCGAGCTCTGGCCAGGTGAGAGTCTGGACCGACCGGCTCTCGCCCGCGTGCAGCAGCGCAATGCCTCCGTCGAGCTCCCGGCGAAGTACGTTCTGCGCGTAGTTTAGCCGGGCCCCGGGGAACCAGTCCGCCCCGGGCATGGTGCGCCGGCCGAGAACCCGGGTGTAGGCAGAGGAAGCCTGCACCCCGAAATAGTCCCACAGGGCGCCCCAGAACGATTCGAGGTCTTCCACCGACCAGCGCCACAGCCGCATGTAATCGCCGCCGAACGACAGCCCGCGCTCGCGCTGCAACCAGCGCTCGAAGGCCGTCACGTTGGCGTGCTCGATGCGCGCCGCATCGGGCGTCCAGAGAATCGTCCCCTCCTGCATAGAACCGTACACCTCTTGACGCAGCGGGCCGCCCGACCGTTGCGGTCG
>OBLK01000077.1_pt1 | contig 37806 bp, 25 predicted proteins | sample 1518871 | NCBI WGS metagenome assembly OBLK01 (sample SAMEA2464837, study PRJEB22497) | soil metagenome | biome: Grassland; feature: Farmland; material: Clay | place: Australia | collected 2013-02-01 | depth 0.8 m
TGCTGATCTGCGTCGGCAAGGGGCTGGCGTCTCCTTTTGGGGGGGCGGCTGTGCTGGCGGGGCGCGACCGGGTGTCAGGCGCGCCGCCGGCGCCGGCCGATGGGCTGTACCTGTGGGCGGTGCGCTATCCGCAAGCCTTCGCGCTGCCCGGGGGGCCGGCCGAGGAGCGATCGGCTATCATCGCGGGCTAGAGGAAACAGCGGATAGCCTATGTCCTGGTTCGAAAAGATCATGCCCTCGCGCATCAAGACCGAGCGGCGCACGCGCTCGGTACCCGAGGGGCTGTGGATCAAGTGTCCCGTCTGCGATGCGGTGCTCTATCGCGCAGAGCTCGAGCGCAATTTGTACGTGTGTCCCAAGTGCTCGCACCACATGCGCATCGGCGCGCGGGAGCGTCTCGAAACCTTTCTGGACGCCGAGCCGGTCGAGGAGATCGGCGCGCAGATCAGCCCTGAGGATCCGCTGAAGTTCCGCGACAGCAAACGCTACAAGGACCGCCTCGCGCAGGCGCAGAAGGCGACCGGCGAGGCCGACGCGCTCATCGTGGTCGCCGGCCGGGTCCTGGGGCTGCCCGTGGTCGCCTGCGCATTCGAGTTTCAGTTCCTCGGCGGCTCGATGGGATCGGTGGTCGGCGAGCGCTTCAAGCGCGCGGTGGACCACTGCATCGAGCAGCGCAAGCCGCTGGTGTGCTTCACGGCGAGCGGCGGAGCGCGCATGCAGGAGGCGCTGTACTCGCTGTTGCAGATGGCGAAGACCTCGGCGGCGCTGGCGCAGCTGAAGGAGGCGCGGCTGCCGTTCGTCTCGGTGATGACCGACCCGACCACCGGCGGGGTATCGGCGAGCCTCGCCATGCTCGGGGACATGAACCTCGCCGAGCCGCGTGCGCTCATCGGTTTCGCGGGGCCCCGGGTGATCCAGCAGACCGTGCGCGAGACGCTGCCGGAGGGCTTTCAGCGCAGCGAGTTCCTGCTCGAGCACGGCACGCTCGACATGATCGTCGACCGGCGTCAGATGCGCGAGCGCATCGCCGCGATGCTGCGGCTGCTGCTGAAGCTTCCGCAGGCGGCGGCCTGAGCCGTCAGGGCGGGCGCGAGAGCCTGCCGGAGGTGCCTTGCGCATGAGCGCTTCGCTCGAGCAGTGGCTCGCGCGCCAGGACGCGGCGCATCCGAAGGCGATCGACCTCGGTCTGGAGCGCGTCTCGGCTGTCGCGCGCCGGCTCGGACTGGAGCGGCCCGCCGCCACCGTCATCACCGTCGCCGGCACCAACGGCAAGGGCTCGACCGCGGCGCACATCGAGGCGTTGCTGCTCTCGGCGGGCTGCTCGACCGGCCTGTTCACCTCGCCGCATTTCGTTCGCTACAACGAGCGCGTCCGCATAGAGGGCGGGGAGGCCGACGATGCGGCGCTGGTGGCGGCGTTCGAGCGCATCGAGGCGGCACGCGGCGGCGTCTCTCTCACCTTCTTCGAATACAACACGCTGGCGGCGCTGTGGTTGTTCGCCGAGCGGTCCGTGCGGTTCGCGGTGCTCGAGGTGGGTCTCGGCGGCCGTCTCGACGCCACCAATCTGGTCGATGCCGATGTGGCGGTGCTGTGCTCCGTCGGCTTCGATCATCGCGACTGGCTCGGAGACAGCCTCGATGAGATCGGCGCGGAGAAGGCCGGAGTCTTTCGCGCGGGCCGGCCGGCGGTGCTCGGCACGCATCGCATGCCCCAGAGCGTGTACTCGGGCATCGAGCGCCTCGGTGCGGTGCCCGTGGTGGCCGAGAAGGACTTCTCGTGGCGCATCGAGGAAAGCGGGCGCTGGAGCTACCAGGGCCCGAGGCTGCGTCTGCAAGACCTGCCGCCTTCCAGCCTCGAGGGCTCGATCCAGTATCGCAACGCCGCCACCGCGCTCGCGGCGCTCGAGGCTCTCTCCGGACCCCGGGCGTGCGGACCGGGCCGCCCTCCGGCGCTCGATCAGCGCACCGTCGCCGCCGCGCTCGGGCAGGTACGCCTCGCGGGCCGCTTTCAAGTCGTGCCGGGGTCGATCGAGTGGATTCTGGACATCGCGCACAACCCGCCCGCCGCCGAGGTGTTGTGTGCGCAGTTGCGCCGGCGGCCCTGTCAGGGACGTACTCTGGCGGTGATCGGAGTCCTCGGCGACAAGGACGCCGCGGCCATTGGAGCGGCGCTCGCGCCGGCGGTCGACGGCTGGTTCCTGTGCGGCCTGCCGCCGCCACGGGGCATCGATGCGCCGGAGCTGGCGCGGCGGCTGGCGGCCGTGGTGGTCGAGCCCAGTCTCTCGGCCTCGGTGCCGGAGGCTCTCGAGGCGGCACGCCGCGCGGCCCGCCCGGGCGACCGGGTCATCGTCTGCGGCTCGGTGCTCACCGTGGGGCCGGCGCTTCAGTGGCTTGGGGTATACTCCGAGCGGTGAAAGAGCGACTGACGGGCGCCATCATCCTGGTGGCGTTGATCGTGTTGGTGGTGCCGGAGCTGTTGACCGGACCGCTTCGGAGCAAGCCCGCCGGGCTTGCGGGCCGGACGGCAGGCACACTTGCTTCGTCCGCTGCCGATGCTCCATCTTCCGGGGCGCCGCCTTCCGTACGCTCCTACACACTGGCACTCACCCCATCCGGCCCGGCGGGTGGCAGCGGCAAGCCCACGGCCGGACAGTCCGCGCCAGAGCCGTCCCCGGGGGGTCAATCGGGCGCACCGTCCGTGGCGGATCGTTCACTGCCGCGCAGCTCCCCCGCGAAAGCCCCGCTCCGGGCCGCCGCACGGATCGCCCCGGCGCCCAAGACCAAGACCGAGCCGGCCTCCCACAGCGGCGAGCGCGCGCCCGTCCGGCAGGCGAGCCCCGCATCCGGTACCGCGGTCCGGCACAGGCCGCAGGCTGCGGGTCGGTGGGTCGTGCAGCTCGCGAGCTTCTCCCGCCATGCCAATGCATTGCGGCTGGCGCGACGGTTGCGCCGGCGGCATTTCCCGGTGGCCGTCGCCCCGCTGCGCCTCAGGGGCCGGCTCTGGTGGCGCGTGTGGGTCGGCCCGGTGAAAGGCCGGGCGGCCGCGCAGCGCCTGGCGCGGCGCCTGCACCCGATCGGTTTGCGGGGTGAAGTGCTGCGGGAGTGACATGGCGTCAAGCGGCGCATTCCGCGCTCTTGTACAATCCGCGCCGTTTCCGTTTCCGGGTGCCTTCGTGCTCGTGCCGACGGGGCTCACGGGGCCTTGCCCTCGGACTTGCGATAACGAGCGTCAGAGGGTGCCTCGAACCTTCATGCTCGCGATAGCGGATCTCAAGAGGGACTGGGACGCTCGCACCTGCAACGGTGGATCCGTGACGTCCCGGGACCCTTGTATTTGTGAATTCCGCCCTCAGAGGACGTGCTGGCAAAGCATTGCGCCATGAACACAGCCGATTACGTGGTGATCACCGGGATCGTCCTGTCAGCCATCGTCGGGGCGGTCAGGGGATTCCTGCGTGAGGCGATCGCGCTCGCCACCTGGCTCGCCGCATTGTTCGTCGCCTGGCATTTCTCCCGGCTCGTCGAGCCGTATCTCGGCGGGCTGCTCGCCGGGTCCGCGGTCAGGCCGTGGGCGGCGCGCATCATCATCGTCGTGCTGATCCTCCTCGTGGGCATGGTGATCGGCGCGACCGTCGCGCACTTCGTGCGCCTGTCACTGTTCAGCGGCACGGACCGCTTTCTGGGCTTCATGTTCGGCGCCGCCCGCGGGGCGGTGCTGCTCGGGGTGTTCGTGATCCTGGGGCAGCTCCTGCACCTCGACTCGCAGCGGTGGTGGCGGCGCTCCTCGTTGATTCCCTACGGCCAGTCGATCGCCAACGGGCTGCGCGCCCTGGCGGAGGCTGGCGCGACCAGCGGCGACGGCCGCGGACGGCAGGCCCGGGACGGGCGGGCCGCGCGGAAAATCCAGGGACGGGCACTTGCGGTGAGGTAGTGCATGTGTGGAATCGTCGGACTCGTCGGCACCAGCGCGGCCAATCAGCGGCTCTATGATGCGCTGACGGTCCTGCAGCACCGCGGCCAGGATGCCGCCGGCATCGTCACCTGCGGCGAGACCGGACTGTGCGTGCGCAAGGGCAGCGGCCTGGTGCGCGATGTGTTTCAACAGCAGCACATGCTCGGGCTCAAGGGCAACATCGGCATCGGCCACGTCCGCTATCCGACCGCGGGCTGCGACACCGCCTCCGAGGCGCAGCCTTTCTACGTCAATTCGCCCTACGGCATCTGTCTCGCCCACAACGGCAACCTGACCAACGCCGCGGAGCTCGCCGAAGTTCTGAGCCGCGAGGACCGGCGTCATCTGAACACCAGCTCCGACTCCGAAGTGCTGCTCAACGTATTCGCCTCCGAGCTGCAGCGCATCGGCACTCCGCGCGTGGCGCCCGCCGACGTGTTCACGGCGCTCGAGGCGGTGTATCGCCGCTGCCGCGGCGGCTATGCGGTCGTCGCGATGATCATCGGCCACGGCATCGTGGGGTTCCGCGATCCCAACGGTATCCGGCCGCTGGTGCTCGGCCGGCGCGACACCCCCCGGGGACCGGAGTGGATGCTCGCGTCCGAGAGCGTGGCGCTCGACAGCCTCTCGTTCCACCTGGTGCGAGACATCGAGCCGGGCGAGGCGGTGCTGATCGACGATGCCGGCCGGCTGCACTCGCACCAGTGCGTGACGGGCGCGCGCCATACTCCGTGCATCTTCGAGTACGTCTACTTCGCGCGCCCCGACTCGAAGATCGATAACATCTCGGTCTACCGGGCCCGCATGCGCATGGGCGACCGCCTGGCCGAGAAGATCCTGCGCGGGCGTCCCAACCACGACATCGACGTGGTGATTCCCATTCCGGACACCAGCCGCACCAGCGCGCTGCAGTTGGCGCAGCGGCTCGGCCTGAAGTACCGCGAGGGGTTCATCAAGAACCGCTACATCGGCCGGACCTTCATCATGCCGGGCCAGGAGCAGCGCCAGAAATCGGTGAGCAGCAAGTTGAACGCCATCGATCTGGAGTTCCGCGGCAAGAACGTGCTGCTGGTCGATGACTCCATCGTTCGCGGCACGACCTCCGCGCAGATCATCGAGCTGGCGCGCGAGGCCGGCGCCCGCAAGGTCTACTTCGCCTCGGCCGCTCCCCCGGTGCGCTATCCCAACGTCTACGGCATCGACATGCCGGCGGCGCGCGAGCTGGTCGCCAACTGCCGCCGGGAGGACGAGATCGCGCGCCTGATCGGCGCGGACTGGCTCATCTATCAGGACCTCGATGACCTCATCGCCGCCTGCCGGCACGAGGACTCCAGCGTCGAGGAGTTCGATACGTCCTGTTTCTCCGGCGAGTATGTGACCGGCGACGTCACGCCGCAGTACCTGGAGCGGCTGCAGATGGAGCGCTCGGACGAGGCCCGCAAGCTCGGCCGCGAGGGGCGCGGACCGCTCAAGGTCATTCATGCCTGAGCCGTGGCGGCGCCGCGGCGGCAGCCCATGAGTCGCGCCGGGCGCCGCGAGCTGCTGCTCGAGCTGTTCGGGGCGGGACTGGCCCGGGTCGACGGACGGCGCTGTGTGCGGGGGGCGCTGAGCCGCCCGCCGGGGGGGGCCGGGGGCGGGGGGGGGGGGGCGGCCAGGGGCGAGGGGGCTTCCCGCCTGGGGGGCCGCGCGCCGCCGGGGCTCGGGCAGGCGCCCGCGGAGTTGCTGCTGGTGACCAAGCCGGGGCACGTGGCGCCGCAGTTGCGCGACCTGCCGGGGGTGGAGATTCACGAAAGCGGCCATCCCTTGCCGGATGAGCGCTCGCTGCGCGCCGGGCGGCGGCTGCTCAGGTGGCTCGAGATGCTGCCGCCGGAGGTCACCCCGCTGTTTCTGATCTCCGGCGGCGCCTCGGCGCTGGTGGAAGTGCCCAAAGCCGGAGTCACGCTCGAGGAGCTCGCGAGCGTCTCGCAGCAGGGACTTGCCACGGATCTGACGATCGCGGAGCTCAACAGCCGGCGCGCACGCCTGTCGCAGATCAAGGGAGGGCGGCTCGCCGCTCGGCTCGGGGGCCGGGAGGGAAGGGCGCTGCTGATATCCGATGTGCCCGGCGACGACCCGGCCTTGATCGGCTCCGGGCTTCTGGGGAGCGCGCCCGGCGGCGACCGCATTCAGCGCCAGGTGATCGCCTCGGTGGACATGGCGATCGATGGCGTGTTGACGGCGGCGGCGCAGCGGCGGCTTTCCGCCCGCCGCGCGGCGCGGCGCTTCGCGGGGGATGCGTCCCGGCTCGCCGTGCAATTCACTCACGAGCTGGCGCTGGGACAGGTGCAGGTGCGTGTCTGGGGAGGAGAGTCGAGCGTGCGTCTGCCCGAGCATCCCGGCCGCGGCGGGCGCAATCAACACCTGGCGCTGTCGGCCGCGAAGTTGATCGCCGGCTACCCCGAGCTGATGCTGCTCGCCGCCGGCACGGACGGCAGCGACGGGCCCACGCAGGACGCGGGCGCCGTGGTCGATGCGGACACCTGCGGGCGGATCGCGCTCCTCGGGCTCGATCCGGACGAGTGCCTGCGCCGCGCCGATTCCGGCACCGCGCTGCAGGCCGCCGGCGCGCTCGTGCGCACCGGTCCAACCGGCACCAACGTCGCGGACCTGGTGATCGGTCTGAAGCTGGCGCCCGAGCCCGAGTGAGCCGCCGGCGTGCGGATACAATTGGCAACAGGTTGGTCGTCTTTTAACGATTCGTTACATTGGCGGCGGCGCGTACGCGCGAATCGCACGATTCGCTGGCGCGGCGGTCGGAAGGTCCGGTATCTTCCACCTTCATGAGGCAGGGCAATGGCCGACCGATCCCACCTGTTGATCGTCGATGACGACCGCGAGATCCGCGCGCTGTTGAGTCAGTACCTGGACAAGCACGGCTTTCGTACGACCGCCGTGGCGGATGCGCGCGAGATGCGCCGGGTGATCGACCGCAGCCACATCGATCTGATCGTGCTCGACCTGATGCTGCCCGGCGAGGACGGCCTGTCGGTCTGCCGGGAGCTGCGCACCCATTCGCAGGTGCCGGTGATCATGCTGACCGCCCGCGGCGAGGACGTCGACCGGATCGTGGGCCTGGAGCTCGGCGCGGACGACTATCTGCCCAAGCCCTTCAATCCGCGCGAGCTGTTGGGCCGGATCCGCGCGGTGCTGCGCCGCGCCGGGCACACCCCGCGCGATCCCAACCCTCAGGCCGTGCGCGCCTTCTCCTTCGGCGGCTGGCGCCTGGATACGACCAGCAGGACACTGGCCGGGGTCGATGGCGAAGTGTCGTTGAGCGGCGCGGAGTATCGGCTGTTGGCGGTGTTGTTGTCCGCGGGCAACCGCGTGCTCTCGCGCGCGCAGCTCGCGGAGCTGCTGCGGGGCCGGGAGGCGGACCCGTTCGACCGCAGCATCGACGTGCGGGTGAGCCGGCTGCGCCAGATCCTGGGCGATGACGCGCGCTCGCCGCGCATCATCAAGACCGTCTACGGCGAGGGATACGTCATCGGCGTGTCTGTGGAAACCCACTGACGACCGGCCGGGACATCGCGTGCGTCTCACCCCGCGGCCCCAATCGCTGTTCGGCCGGCTGATCGCCGCCACGGTGCTCGGTGTGCTGCTGGCCCAGGCGGCCACGCTCTACCTGTTCGCCCGCAACGGGCAGCGGATCTTCGTGCAGGCCACCACGGGCATGTGGGCGCGGCACATAGCCGCGGTCACGCTGCTGCTCGAGCGGCTGCCGCGCGCGAAGCGGGCCGAAGCACTCAAGCAATTGCGGGGCGAGCGGATGCCATTCGGGCCCCTGGGGCCGGGAGGCCCGCCGGGCACCGTGCGGGCGCGGGCGTTGTGGCTGGGCGGGACGATGGTCTTAAGGAGCTGCGCGGATGCCGGTCACGGAGCGTGCGTGGCGAAATTCCCGGGCGCCAGGGGCGGTCTTGTGTTCCGGCAACCAACCGGGAAGCTGCCGCGGCTGCCCGGGAGCAATGGCCCGCCCGCCGGCGCGGCGCAGCCACCTCCCGGGTCTTCGGATCCCACGATTCTCGTCTATCGGCAGGGTGCTCTTGCGCACGCGCGCACGGGCGTCAGGCGTCGCATGGGGTTCGAAAGGTTCAGAGTCAGAGAGGCACCGCTCGATTTTCTGGTGCGACTGCCCTTCCGCACCGACGAGCACCGGCTGCTGATGCGGCGTTTGCGCGACGAGCTGGGCAAGGGATACCACGTCGAGGTGACACCGGCCACCGCTCCGGCCGCGGATGTCATTCGGATACCCGGGCCGATGTTCCAATCGAGCGCCGGTCCCGGCGGATTCTACGATGTCGCCGTCCGTTCAGCCGGGCACGCGCCTCTGCTTTTCCGGGTCGCGCGCCTCTCGCCGGTGATACCGGTGCCGCGCAGCCTGATTCTCAACCTGGTGCTGCTCGTGGTGATGTTGGTCGTGGCGCTGTATGTCGCGACCCGCGGCATCACGCGCCCGCTGTCGCGCATCGCCAAGGCCGCGGAGGCCATCGGGCAGGGCGGCCGCGCTCCGCAGCTTCCCGAGACGGGCGCCCGCGAGCTGCGCCACGCCGCGCGCGCGTTCAACACCATGCAGGATCGCCTGCACCGCTACCTCGACAGCCGGACCCGGGTGCTCGCGGCCATGTCCCACGACCTCAAGACGCCGCTCACGCGGCTGCGGCTGCAGGTCGAGACCCTGATCGAGGACGAGGCGCTGCGGGCCCGCTTCGGCAGAGAGCTCGACGAGATGGAGAGCATGGTGCACGGAGCCTTGGCGCTGTTTCGGGGCCTGAACGAACAGGAGCCGAGCGAGCCGGTCGATGTCGACGCGCTGATCGAGTCGGTGCGCGAGGGGTTCGCCTCGATGGGCGAGCGGGTCACCGTGTCGGGACGGGCGCTGGCGCCGTTCTCCGGCCGGCCTCAAGCCCTGAAGCGCTGCCTGACCAACCTGGTCGCCAATGCGGTGAAGTTCGGCAACGGCGCCGAGATCGCCGTGCAGGACGGCGAGGTATTGAGGATCTGCGTCCGCGATACGGGGCCGGGCATCGCGCCGGAGGAGCTGGAGCGGGTCTTCGAGCCGTTCTACCGGCTGGAATCCTCGCGCAATCGCGACACCGGCGGTACGGGCCTGGGGCTGAGCATCGCCCGCGACGTCGCCCAGGCGCATGGCGGCAAACTGGTGCTGAGCAACCGACCGCAAGGCGGGCTCGAGGCGGAGCTGAGTCTGCCGCGGCGGCGCAATTGAGCTTTCTTGACGGAGCTTCAGATTCCGGGGGGACATCGCAACCATTGCTTACTGCGCCGTGGTGGCACCGCACGCTACAGTGCCCGCCGATCAGTCCACTGCGAGGAGTTGTCATGAAACGCACTGTAGTATTACTGGCCCTGCTGGGTGTCATGGGCACGGCGCTGGCGAGTCCGCCGCCGGCGGCCGGGGCGCCTTGCGCGGGGAGATTCCGCGCGATGCAGCGGCGCCTGGAGCACCGGCGGATGGAGCAGCTCACCGTGCTGCTCGACCTGACGCCGGCGCAGCAGGGCAAGGTGAAGGCGATCCTCTCCGAGGAGCACGCCAAGGTCCGTCAGAGCATGCGCCGGGTCATCGAGCAGGCCCGGGCCGCCCACAGGGCGGTGCGCCACGAGACACTCGCGAAACTCTCGTCGGTGCTGAGTCCGCAGCAGATGAAGAAATTCAAGCTCCTCATGCCGGGGCGGATGCTCATCATGCGGCACATGGGCGGGCCGGGCGTACAGATCTTCGGCCCCAAAGCGCACTGAGAGGCGCCGGAAACGGGCTATCCGCGGTGTGGCGGTCCGCTGTCCCGGCGATCGGTCGCATCGGGCTGGCGGGGCAGGGTGCGCAGCTCGTACCGCCCGTCCTGGTACTTGAGGCAGCTTCCCTGCTCGTACCAGGCGCCGAGCACGATGCGCTGGACGGGGCGGCCCTCGATCAGGGCATCGTGCACGGCCGGCCGGTGGGTGTGGCCATGGATCATTCGCCGCACGCGTGTGGCTCGAAAGGCCCGCTCCACGGTCTGGCTGTTGACGTCCATGATGGTGGGCGGGGCGTGGGTGGTGTGGGCGCGGCTTCCGGCGCGCGCCTCGCTCGCGAGCAGTGAGCGCGTGGGCAGAGGCAGGCTGAGGAAGCGGCGCTGCCAGGAGGCGGCCCGGACGACGGTGCGCAGTTCCTGGTACGCGTGATCGTCGGTGCACAGCGCATCCCCGTGGGTCAGCAGCACCTGCTCGCCGCCGAGCTCCAGGGTCACCGGATCGGGCAGCAGCCGGCAGCCCGTCCGCTGGCAGAACCGCCGGCCGATGAGAAAGTCCCGATTCCCGTGCAACAGGAAGCAGGACGCGCCCCGGCCGGTCAGTTCGGCGAGCGCGTCGAGCACCGGCTCATTGCCCCCGGCGTCATCCCCCACCCAGGTCTCGAACAGATCTCCCAGGATGTACAGCGCGGCGGCGCTTGCGGCCTCGGTGCGCAGAAAATCCAGGAATTGCCGCTGGCTCTCCGGCGCGTCGGGGTCCAGGTGCACGTCGGAGACGAACAGGCTCGGCTGCGCCGGTTGCGGCGGCTGACTGGGCGGGGGCGCGGCCGGCCTGTGGCTCATGATCCCGAATTCGAGCTTCCGGTGGCCTGAGAAGGCGGTGCGGGCGGTTTGGTCGACTCTTTTTTGGGGCTCGCGGGCGGCGAGGCCTTTGCCGGGGGCGGGCTCTCTGCCGGCGGCGCCGAGCTCGCGGGGGCGCCAGTCTGCCCGGGCGGCGAGGCCGCGCCCGGCTCGGCCGCGGTGCCGGAGGGCGTGCTCTGGGGCGAGCCGAGGCCGGGGGGGTTGATGAGCTGGATGCTCTGGATCACGACGGGTTTCAGCGGCGCATTCGCCTTGAACGGCCCGAACGCTCCGGTGGCCACCTCGCCGATGCTGTCGACGACGCTCATGCCCTGAATCACCTTGCCGAAAACGGCGTAGCCCCAGCGGGTGGGCAGGGGATCGAGCTCGGGATTGTCGGCGAGGTTGATGTAGAACTGCACGTTGCCGGTGTCCGGGCCGACCGCGCGGGCGAGGCCCACCGCGCCGCGCTTGTTCTCCAGGCCGTTGCCCGACTCGTTGACCACCGGCGGGTCGGTGGGTTTCAGCGCATAGGGCGGGCTCGCCTCGTGGCCGCCGCCCTGGATGATGAAGTTGGAGACCACCCGGTGGAACAGGGTGTTGGTGTAGAAGCCCTTGCGCACGTAGTGCAGGAAGTTCGCCACCGTGAGCGGCGCCCGGTTCGGCCGCAGCTCGATGACGAACGAGCCCATATTGGTCGTCACCCGTACTTCGGGATTCGGTTGCGCGCTCTGCGCCCGCGCCGGCGGTCCCGAGAGCAGCCCCAAGCCGATGACCGCCACGGCGCCCGCGAGCCGGCGTACCCCAGTCCTAGACCGATTGTGCATCTGTCCTCCTAGCCATCCGGGAAAACGGGCCATCTTATCAGCGCCTTGCCATGGCCGTCAGAGGACCCCGAGTCCGGCGTTCGAGTTTCTCGTAGTATTGTGGGCCATGACTCGAATGGACAGCACAGCCACCGAGGCGTTCGCTCGCGGCCCGACGACGCGCTTCGCGCCCAGCCCGACCGGGGAGCTGCACCTCGGCAACGCGCGCACGGCGCTTTTCAACTTCCTGCTGGCTCGCCACGGGGCCGGCCGCTTTCTGCTGCGCATCGAGGACACCGATGCGCAGCGCGGCGACGCGGCACACACCGCGGTGCTGCTCGAGGATCTCGCGTGGCTGGGACTTGCCTGGGATGCCGGCCCGGGCCGCGAGGATGAGCACGGACCCTATCAGCAATCGCAGCGCGGGGCGCTGTACGAACGGTTCTTCCAGACCCTGGAGCGCCAGGGGGCGGTCTACCCGTGCTTCTGCACGCCGCTCGAGCTCGAGGCCTCCCGCCGCGCGCAGCGCTCCTCGGGCCGCCCGCCCCGCTATGCCGGCACCTGCCGGGATCTCACCGCCGAGGCGCGGCAGCACAGGCGCGCGCAGGGACTTGCGCCCACCACGCGCTTTCGGGTGCCGCCGGGCCGGCGGCTCGAGTTCATCGACCTGGTGCACGGCCCGCAGAGCTTTCTCTCCGATGACATCGGGGATTTCGTCGTCCGCCGGGCCGACGGCTCGGCGGCGTTCTTCTTCTGCAATGCCGTGGACGACGCCTGCATGGGCGTGACGCAGGTGCTGCGCGGGGAGGACCATCTGGCCAACACGCCGCGGCAGCTCCTGGTGCTCGAGGCGCTGGGTCTGCCGGTGCCCCGCTACGGGCACATGTCGCTCATCGTGGGGCCCGACGGCTCGCCGCTGTCGAAGCGGCACGGGGCGACCAGCGTGCGCGCGTTTCGCGAGAGCGGCTACCGTCCCGAGGCGCTCGTCAACTATCTCTTCCGCCTGGGGCATTCGAGCGCCGAGCATGCTCTGCTGGATCTGGCCGCCATGGCCGTTGAGTTCGATGTGACCCGGCTCGGGCGGGCACCATCGCATTTCGATGGGCAGCAGCTCACGTCCTGGCAGAAGGAGGCGGTCCACCACCTCTCGGCCGGGGAGGGGCGCGCCTGGCTGGCCGCGCTGCTGCCGCCCGGGGCGGACGAGGCCGCCGCGAGGGCGTTCATCGCCGCCGTGCTGCCCAACGTGGTGCTGCCCGAGGACGCGCGGCCGTGGGTCGAGATCGTGTTCGGCGCGCCGCCGGCTCTTTCGCCGGAGGACGAGCAGACCGTCGAGGCAGCCGGCAGCGGCTACTTCGCGGCCGCGGCGCAGGCCGCAACGCAGTGCGGCAACGACCTGCGGGCGATCGTCTCGGCCGTCCGCGCCGCCACGGGCAGGAAGGGCGCCGAGCTCTATCTGCCGCTGCGCCTGGCGCTCACCGGCCGCCGGCACGGCCCGGAGCTCGCTTCGCTCCTTGCGGCCATGCCGGCTGGACAGGCGCTCGAGCGGCTGAAACGCTACGCTTGAGCCGTGACCGACAGGGATTCCGGACAAATGCTCCGCACGACACAGACACCGCCGTTTCACCCATGATCCGCATTCACAACTCGCTCACCGGGCAGAAGCAGCCCCTGACGCCAATCGTGCCCGGCACGGTCCGCATGTATGTCTGCGGCATCACGGTGTACGACTACCTGCACATCGGCCACGCCCGCATGCTGATCGTGTTCGACGTCGTGGCGCGATACCTGCGCTGGCGCGGCTACCGGCTGACCTATGTGCGCAACATCACCGATATCGACGACAAGATCATCCGGCGCGCCGCGGACAACAGCGAGTCCATCGAGACGCTGACCGCGCGCTTCATCGCCGCCATGAACGAGGATTGCGCGCAACTCGGCGTCGCACGCCCGGACTTCGAGCCGCGCGCCACCGCCCACCTGCCGCACATCATCGATATGGTGGGCAAGCTCGTCCAGCGCGGCTACGCCTACGTGGCGCCGAACGGCGATGTGATGTACGCGGTGGCGAAATTCGAGGGCTACGGGCGGCTCTCGGGCAAGCGCCTGGCGGACCTGCGCGCCGGGGCCCGTGTCGAGGTCGATGAGGCCAAGCGCGATCCCCTGGATTTCGTGCTGTGGAAGCACGCCAAGCCCGGCGAGCCGGCCTGGGACTCGCCGTGGGGGCGGGGGCGCCCGGGCTGGCACATCGAGTGCTCGGCCATGTCGGTCGCGCTGCTGGGCGCGCATTTCGACATCCACGGCGGCGGCATCGACCTGAAATTCCCTCATCACGAGAACGAGATCGCGCAGTCCTGCGCGGCCACCGGCGAGCGGTTCGCGGAACTGTGGATGCACAACGGATTCGTCAACGTCGACAACGAGAAGATGTCGAAGTCGCTCGGCAACTTCTTCACGGTGCGCGAGGTGCTGCCGAGGCTGCGCCACCCGGAGGTGCTGCGCTACTTCGTGCTCTCGAGCCACTACCGGGGGCCGATCAACTACTCGCTCGAGCAGCTCGATCAGGCCGATGCGGCGCTGCAGCGGATTTATCTCGCGCTGCGGGGCCTGCCCGAGGCGGAGCCGGCCGAGTCGCGCCACACCGCGGAGTTCCGCGAAGTCATGGACGATGACTTCAACACCCCGGAGGCGCTGGCGGTCCTGCAGACGCTCACGCGCGAGGTCAACTCGGCGAAGGACGCGGGCGATGAGCGGCGCGCCGCCACGCTGGGCGCGGAGTTGAAGTCGCTGGCGCACGTGCTCGGCCTGGCCACGGCGGGCGCCGAGCAATGGCTGCGCCTGCCCAGGCCCGGAGCCGCGCCGGTCTCGGCGGGCCGTTCCGCGGGCCGGGCGACTGCGGCGGTGGATCTCAGCGATGCCGAGATCGAGGGGCGGATCGAGGCGCGCGCCGCGGCCCGCAAGGCGAAGAACTGGGCCGAGTCCGACCGCATCCGGGACGAGCTGGCCGCCCTGGGGGTGATCCTCGAGGACAAGCCGGGCGGCAGTACGGTCTGGCGGCGGGCGTGAGGTCCGTGAATCGCGTTTTCGAGTCCCCGGGGGCGGGGCGCGCGGACAGCCCCGGGCCGCCGACGCCGGCCGGCCGGATCAGCGATCCAGCCCGTGGCGCCGGTGAAACGCCTCCAGGGTGTTGTGCATCAGCATGGCCACGGTCATCGGGCCGACGCCGCCCGGGACGGGCGTGATCCAGCCGGCGCGCTCGCGGGCTTCCTCGAACTGCACGTCGCCCACCAGCTTGCCGCTGTCGAGGCGGTTCATGCCGACGTCGATGACCACGGAGCCGGGCTTGACCCACTCGCCGGGCACCAGCCCGGGCTTGCCCGCCGCGACGACCAGGATGTCCGCCCGGCTGACGTGGGCGCGCAGGTCGGCGGTGAAGCGGTGGCAGACCGTGGTGGTGGCCCCCATCAGCAGCAGCTCGAGCGACATCGGGCGGCCGACGATGTTCGAGGCGCCGACGACCACGGCATCCTGGCCCTTGAGCGGGGCGCCGATCGCCTCCAGGAGCCTGATGACCCCAAAGGGCGTGCACGGCCGGATGAGGGGGATGCGCTGGGCCAGGCGGCCGACGTTGTACGGATGGAAGCCGTCGACGTCCTTGGCCGGGTCGATCTTCTCGATGATGGCGGTGGAGACGATCTGGTCGGGCAGCGGTAGCTGCACCAGGATGCCGTCGATCTCGGGATCGCGGTTGAGCCCGTCGATGAGCGCGAGCAGGGCGATTTCCGAGGTCGAACGCGGCAGATCGTGGGCCACGGAGCGAATGCCGACCTCCTCGCAGGCCTTGCGCTTGTTGCGCACGTAGACCTCGGATGCCGGATTGTCGCCGACTTTGACGACAGCCAGCGCCGGACGCCGCTGGCCCCGGGCAACCGCCGACTCGACGGCCGTGCGGACCTGATTTTTGACCTCGGCGGCCAGCTTTCGTCCGTCGATCACCTGTGCAGTCATGGGGGAGGGAACCTGCGCTTTGAGGGAGCGGCATTCTCGCATATCATCCCCGCACGGCCGGAAGATCAGAACCGTCGCCCGGGCTGTCCGGGAGCGTCACGGCGGGGTCTTCCGGTGCTTGAGTCTCGATTCGGGGCATGGCGCAGTCTGGTAGCGCATCTGCTTTGGGAGCAGAGGGTCGCCGGTTCGAGTCCGGCTGCCCCGACCACTCAACTCGGAACGGTAATCGGCCGAGGGATACGTTCGACAAAATCGCCTGGAGCGATTTTGGACGGCGGCGGGCCGGCCCGGATGGGCGCCGGCCAGGGAAGGCGAAGGCGCAATCTCCCTGCCCCGACCAATACTTACGAAGGACAATGAAACCGATCGTGTCCGCGTCCGTGGCCGCTTTCGGTTTTCACTTTAGCTTCCCGGCAGTTCATGAGCGTGGAGGCGCTCGGGGCGCGCAGGGCGCCCCGGCCTGCTCACGCCGGGCCGGACGGACCGGTACGGTCGCGGCCATGGGCTGCCCGAATACGGCGAGCAGCCTGTGCGTCGGCGGCGGGCCTTGCGCGGCCCGCCCGCCGCTCAATTGCCCGAGCCTCCCTCCAGCCTCTTGAAGCGATAGCTCAGGCGCACACCAAAGACGCGCGGCTCGTTGGTGGTCTCGCGCAGGTCGTAGTTGCCGGTGTTGCTGTAGACGATCGCGTTCTTGTCCGTCAGGTTGGTGCAGTACACCTCCACCAGCCAGTTCTCGCTGTCGGCCGGGTGCACTCCGACACGCAGGTTCATGATGGTGTACTGCGGCTGAAGGATACGCGGCAGGCCTATCGTGGTGTCATTGGGACTGAGGCCGTTGTACATGTCGCCCTTGTGCGACATGTCGAACTGCACGTAGCCGCGCAGATTCTTTGTGAGCCGATGCCCGTAGCGCGCGTTCCAGCTCCAGTCGAAGTACGGCGAGAACGGCAGCCGCTCGCCGACATACGCCTTGTAGCTCGAATTGGCCGCCGCGACGACGCGCGCATCGGTGTAGTTCATCGATGCCTGGACCAGCCAGTTGTCGCTGATCCTGTAGTCGATGTTCGACTCGGCGCCGTAAATGCGCGCCTTGCCGACGTTGATGTTGTAGCTCGAGGAAGGGCAGACCGAGGCGTCGTAGATGTTCGCCTGCAGTTTGTTCCAGTTCATGTAGTAGATGGCGCCGTTCCACAACAGGCGGTGCCTGAGGCTGGTGGTCTTCCAGCCGAACTCGTAGTTGTTGAGGGTGTCGGGGGTGTATTGTTGCGTCACGCCCGACGCGTAGCAGCCGGCCGGAAGGCCGGAATTCGAGCCGCCGGGGCGGAAGCCCTGGCTCCAGTCCGCGTACACCATCGCCTGAGGGGTGAACTTGTAGCTGACGCCGGCCTTGCCGTCCACCTTGTGGGAAGACGAGGTGAAGTAGCTCGGGGAGTTTGGAGCATAGGCGAAGCCGAGAATCGGCGTGTCGAAGCTCTCATGGTCCTGAAAGTGCGATACGCCCGCCTGCACGTTGAGCTTTTTCGTCACATCGAAGTTGATGTTGGCGAACTCGGTGGTTTCCAGGATGTCTATGGTCTCATTGTACTTGTACCAGACTCCGGGCGGCAGGGACTGCTGTGTGAGACCGTAGTACTGGAGGTAGTACTGGAAGGCGTCGCCCTTGTACTGCAATCCCGGCATGTAGAAGGTGCTGCCGTTGTTCCGGTCGACGGTCTTTTCCCAATAGAAGCCCCCGAGCCAGTGGAAGCGGCCGGTGTTCTTGGAGACGAACCGCAGCTCGTTGGAGAAGCGCGTCGGGTTGTCATTGTACGAATACCACTGCGTGGGCGGTTTGCATCCCGAGTAGGACGCCGGCGGCGAGTTCGGATACAGGAACTGGCTGAAGTAGGGATCCGTGAGGCAGGTGAACCCCTCCTGCGTCCCGCCGTTGTAGTTCTGCTCGTATTGCGAGTACTCGTCCCACTGGCGCCGCTGCCGGCTCCAGTAGGTGCTGGCGAACACCAGGTTGGCGATACCGAGGTCGCCGTCGACGTGGAAATCGAACATCTTCGTCTCGAACAGTTCGGCCTCCGGACCGAAGCGCGAGACGGTCCGCGGCGCCAACGTCGGATTCTCGTCCCAGGCGCCGAGCGTGTGCTGACGCTGGAAGCCATAGGTGAGCAGCGCGCTCCAGCGCGGGCCTGCCTGCAGCTTCACCTCCACGCGGCCACCCTCCATGTGCGCGCGATTGTAGTCTTTGCGAGCCCACGGCGCGTTGGTCGATACCGTGCCGTTCACCCAGGTGCGCGTCGTCAGCTTGTTGTTGATGAAGCCGCCATGGGAAACGCTGAAGGCCGAGAGCCGCACGCCCAGTACGCCTTCGATCACCGGGAAATTGATGTACCCCTCGTAGGTCCAGTTCTGTTGAGCGTTCTGAATCTGTCCGCCGTTGAAGTCGAGGCCGCCGCTGAAGACGTGCAGGTCCGGCTTGTTGGTGATGTAGCGAATCGCGCCCGACATCGCCTCGGCGCCGAAGGTCGTGCCCTGCGGGCCATTCAGGATCTCGATACGCTTGATGTCGTACAGATGCAGATCCGGCTGCGCCCCTCCATAGCTCATCGACATGTCGTCGACGAAGAATCCGGTCGCCGAGGTGTTGGAATAATTCGGATTGCTGCCGTCGGAGACGCCGCGCATCACGAACTGCTGGGTTCCCGGGCCGATGCTGATGAAGGAAACGGACGGCACCTTGCGCAGGTAGTCGTTCATGCTGCTGATGCCGAGGTTCTTCAGGTCCTGCCGGGTGAAGACGTTGATGCTGATCGGCACGTCCTGCAGGTTCTCCCGGCGCTTCGTGGCGGTGACCACGATTTCCTGCAGCTGGTCGCTGACGCCGGCATTCGGTGCCGCGGCCTCCGCGTGGGTCGCGGCCGTGCCCGCGAGCACCGCGGCAACCGCCAGAGCAATTTTCGAGGACGCACCGCGTGGTGTGCGCACGGCGGCCACGCCGCCGCAGACCGACGTCTTGCGGTTCACTGAACGCATCAGAGAATCTCCCCAGGATCTATTTTGAATCTGTCTGATCTATGCGTGCGCCGGCGCCGCAATATCGATTAACAATAATTGCACATCGCCTGAAACTTTGGACGGATTCTCCTTTGAGTCGCCGCCCGGAGTCAAGTGAAGTAAGACGACGAATATCAGTGCCGGGAGCGGCCGGTGCTCACTCGAAGGCCGCGAGACAGTCTCCGAGCGCGCGTCGCAGCGGCTCCAGCTCCTTCTCGAAGTGTCGCCAATACCCGACCGCGGACGTGTAAATCGGCTGGCGTACCTGCTCGGCGCTCGCGGTGCGTACCGCACGCTGCGTCCGGTGGAAGTCGAGGCAGGCGGGTTCGAAGTCGAGCCCGCAATGCGCGAGCAGGCGGCGGATGCCGGATTCGGGCGAGCGCACCAGTTCCTCGTAGCGAACGTGCAGCACCTTGCCCGGCAGGACGGCGTCCCAGTGATTCATGAGCGCCAGGTAGCAGCGATAGTATCGTCCCAGGTCCTCGAGGTCGTAACTGAAGTTCTGGCCCTCCGCAAAATACTGCTTGAAGGTGCTGAAGCACGCGTCCATGGGGTGGCGGCGCACATCGATCACGGTCGCGTGAGGCAGCATCGCATGAATGAGCCCGATGTGGCTGAAGTTGTTGGGCAGCTTGTCCGTGAAGCGCGGTCGATCGAGCCTCAGGAGCGGCTCGGTCTGCTCGACGTAGCGGCGGCCGAGCTCGGTGAATCGCTCCGGGGAAGCGCTGCCCACGGTCTCCGGATAGCCGGTCCTCCCGGGGGCCATGTCGTCGAACTCATGGACGATGTTCAGCACGTTCAGCAGCTCCATCGTGCCTTCGACCTCGGAGTGACTCGCCAGGATCTGCTCCACCAGCGTCGAGCCCGACCGCGGCAGCCCGACGATGAAGATCGGCGCATGACTCGGGTCGCCGGCGCCGCGATGCGCCGCGAAGAACGCTCCATCGAAGAAGGCGCGAATGCGCTCGCTGCGACGCTCGAACTGCCCGATGTCGAACGGCGCCTCGCGGCGGCGGAGCTCCGCTCCCCGGGCATAGTAGGCGAACGCTTCGCGGTAACGCTGACGCTGCTCGAAAGCCTTGCCGAGCGCGAAATTGAGTTGCGCTTCGTTCGAAAGGCCGCGCGGATCGGAGTCGATCAGCCGCTGCATGGCGGAGATCTCATCGTCGCTGAAGGCATAGTTCTTCAGATCCGCCAGGCTCCAGTACGCCTCCGCCCGCCCGGGGTCCATCACGAGAGCCGCTTTGTACGAGGCCTCGCTCTCGGCGCGCCGCCCGAGCGTTTTCTGCAGATGACCGATCGACATCCGCAAGCCCGCCTCCTGCGGCAGCAGCTCCAGCGCGCGCTCGTAGGCGTCGATCGCCTCCGTCTGCCGCATGAGCCGGATCGCGACGCCCGCGGTGGTCACCCAGGTCTGCGGGTTCTTCGGCTCGATCCTGGAGAGGTAACGCGTGGCCGCCTCGGCCTCGGTGAGGCGCCCGAGACCCACGAGCGTCGGGGCGAGTCCGCGGTACGCGAGCGGCAGATGCTCGGACTGCCTGAGCGCATGGCGCAGCAGCCGTTCGGCATCCCGGGGTACATCGGCCGCCAGAGACAGCGCCGCCAGGCCGCATAGTGCCGCCGCGTGACTCGGGTCGCGCCTCAGGATCGCGCGGAACAGTTCCTCGGATCCACGGCGGTCGTTCTTGAGGAGTGCCGCCGTGGCTTCCTCGATGCGCGCGCGCTCCGGGTCGGTGAGCCGCGCGCGCTCGTAGGCGATGCGCGCATCGTCGTACTGGCCCAGATCGACCAGCACGTCGCCGTAGACGAGCCAGGCGCGATGATGATGAGGGAGTGCCTGCAGCACGCGCCGCACTTCCTCGCGCGCCTCCGCGGTGCGTCCTGCGCGCCGCCGGGCGCGGGCGAGATCGATGCGCGCCTCCGCGAACCCGGGAGCGCTCCGCAGCGCGCGCTCGAGCATCTCGACGCTCTCCTCGACCCGGGACTGATCGAGCAGCGCCACTGCGAGCAGCCACTGACAATTGACCTCGCCGGGAGACTCGGCCTCGAGCGCCCGCAGCCACTTCTCCGCCGTCGCGGCCTGTCCGGCGCGCAGCGCCGCGTGAGCGCGGCGGAGGCGCTCCTCGTAGGTGGCTCGTGCGTTGGCGGCGGTCATGATCTGTTCGCTCTCGGCGCCGTAGTCTGCGCCGCGTGTTCGTCCCGCGCTACAGTACCGACGTTTCGGCCGGACTGCGACTCCGGAGCGAAGCCCGCCGGGTCATCGACGTCCGCTATCGATTCTCGCCGTCCCAAGCGTCCTGCCGGCCCCTGATGCGGTGCATGGCGGCCGGGTCGTCCGAGGACGGGTGCCGCCTCTTACCGCTTATCGATAATCGACCATCTTGACGTCAAAGTCGTGACCGTCACGCCGCCCGAAGCAGGTCCGCCGCCGCCTGTTGGTGCGGAAGCTGTAATCTCCTTTCACAGCCTCGAATCGAGCCGCGTTTGGAATCGAGACGCCCTTCAGGTCTTCCGCCGCGTTCAGCCGTCGCGGTTTCATCGGAGCTCGCTCTTGAACGTCGCTTGGAAGCCGCATAGAGTACCCGCGATTTCATACCGGCTCGGTCCGCTGGCTGATAAACACTTCACCCGTTGTGTAGTTTGAACATGATGCACCGCATGCGAAGAGCAAAAGTTGGATTCCTGATGGTGTCCGTGGCGTTTACGATCGTTGCTCCAGTGATGGCGCAGACCACCGTGAAGCGTCATCCGATGACGTTGAACGACATATTTCGCGTCAAGGCCGTGGCCGACCCGGAGGTGTCGCCCGATGGAAAGTGGGTGCTCTATACCGTCGCGTCGATGGATTTGAAGAAGGACCGCCGGACCACGGACTTGTGGATGGTGAGCTGGGATGGGAAGCACGATGTCCAGCTGACGTTCGGATATGACGGATCGGTGAGTTCTCCCGGGTGGAGCCCGGATGGAAAATACATCTCGTTCCTTTCCGACCGGAAAGGCAAGGTCGGGGGCACGCAGGTGTGGGTGTTGAGCCGGCGTGGCGGCGAAGCCCGGCAGCTCACCGATGTGAACAAGAAGCTGGGCGAGATCAAGGCCTATCGGTGGTCTGCGGATGGACGCCTGTTGCTGCTGAGGGTGCGCACGAGCGGAACGGTGAGCGCGAACGCGTTCAACGATGCGAAGCAGAAGAAATACGTTCCGCCGATCGTCATCACGCGCTACCTGTTCAAACAGGACATCGCCGGGTACCTGACGGCCAGGACGCACAGCTTCCTGTATCTGTATGACATATCGACCGGCAAGATGAAGAAACTGACGGCCGGCGAGAAATACGATGAGCGCGACGGCGTGTGGTCGCCGGGCGGGAAGGAGATTGCGTTCATCAGCAATCACACGGCGGACCCGCAGCGGAACATCGACACGGATGTGTTTGTCGTGGCGGCGAAAGCGGGATCCAGGCCCCGCCGCCTGACGCGCTACACGGGCGTCGATACGGGGCCGCTGGCGTGGAGTCCCGATGGCAGGGAAATCGCATTTTTGCGCGGCGGCCACCTGAAGTACTGGCAGTACCAGGAGAACCGGCTGGCGGTGATCGCCGCCGACGGCAGCGGGCGCGCCAAGGTCGTCACGGCGAAATTCGATCGGACGATTCACGAGCCGCAGTGGACTCCGGACGGCAAGCACATCATCGCGCTGGTGACCGATGACAGGAATCGCTATCCGGCAAGCATCGATGTGGCGAGCGGCAGGGTGACGCGGCTGGTGGACGGCGAGGGCGTTTCGTGGGGCCACTCCGGAAAAGCGGGACACGAGGCACTGCTGTGGACCGTTGATGCGAAACCGGGCGAAGTCTTTGCGCTGAGCGGCGGGCATCTGCGGCAGTTGACCCGCCAGAACGCGAAGCTGCTGAGCGGGCTCGTGCTGGCCAGGGCCCGGAACATCGACTGCACGAGCAAGGACGGCACGCGGGTGGATGGGTTGATCGCGCTGCCGGATCAACCCGGGGCCGGCAAGCCGTATCCGCTCATGGTGTGGATTCATGGAGGGCCGCAGGGGCAGAGCTCGCACGAATTCAGGGCTATGCGCCAGCTGTTCACCTCGAGCGGCTACGCGGTGCTGAACGTGAATTACCGTGGTAGCAACGGACGCGGGATCGCGTATCAGAAGGCGATCTGGGCGAACTGGGGCGTGTATGAGGTGCAGGACGTTCAAGCCTGCGTGAACAAGGTCATCCAGGAGGGGATCGCGGATCCGAAGCGTATGGGCGTGGTCGGCTGGAGCTACGGCGGCATCACGACGGACTTCATGATCGCAAGCACGAACGAGTTCAAGGCGGCAAGCGCGGGCGCGGGCATGGGCGATCCGCTGGCGTTGTATGGCGTGGACGAGTACGTGAATCAATACAACTTTGAGCTGGGTCCGCCGTGGAAGAATCTGCAACGGTACATCAAGATCGGATATCCGCTTCTTCATGCGGATCGGATTCACACGCCGACTCTGTTCATGGGCGGCACGAGCGATTTTAACGTGCCGCTGGTCGGCGGCGAGCAGATGTACGAAGCGCTGCAGACGCTGCACGTTCCCTCGGCGCTGATCGTGTACCCGCAGGAGTTCCACGAATTCACCCGGCCGACCTACATTCGCGACCGTTACCAGTACTGGCTCAACTGGTTCGACAAGTGGGTGCTCGGGAAGAAGGTGAAACTAAACTACCAGCCTTGGGCAAAGAAGAGCGTGAAGAAGGAAACACCGTAATCCGGCGCGCAACGCCGAACGTTTCCCGGGCGGCCCTGACTGCCCTGCGGGGTCGGATCATCGCCCGCGGGCAAAAACGCGGAATGACGGGCGCCGCGACGCAAGGCTATCCGGCACCGGGTATTGCGACCGCGCGCTGGATCGGGGCCGTGGCCTCGAAATCCGCCGTTGCAGGCTGCCCGTCGAGGTCCGTGGTTGAAGGCCTTCCGGTCATTGCTGTACGATTGTTCAACGATAACCTTCGCTCGGGGATGCGACGATGACGCGCGCACGGGGTTCAGTGTTGTATCGCCTGCGCATGACGCTCGCGGCGACCGCCTTCGCATTGGCGTCGTCCGGCATGGTCCACGCCGGGCCGGCGCCGCCTCGCACCGCCATGGCGAAGCTCAGGTGGCGCAGCGTCGGCCCGTATTTCGGCGGCCGGGTGGTGGCGGTCGCGGGGGTGCCGCAGAACCCCGATCTGTTCTACATGGGCGCGGTCGACGGCGGCGTCTGGCGCAGTACCGATTACGGCATCAGGTGGGCAAACATCAGCGACGGGACGCTGCCGGGCTCGAGCGACAGCATCGGCGCAATCGCGGTGGCGCCCTCCAACCCCAAAATCCTCTACGTCGGCACCGGCGAGAGCGACATCCGTGGCGATATGGTCACCGGCGACGGGGTGTTCCGCTCGGACGATGCGGGCGGGTCATGGCGCGCCGCGGGTCTTGCCGATACCCACACCATCAGCGCGCTCGTGGTGGACCCGACGAATCCCGATGTGGTTTATGCCGCCTCCATGGGACACGTGTTCAAGTCCAACCCCGAGCGGGGCGTGTTCAAGTCCACCGACGGCGGCAGGAGCTGGCACAAGATCCTCTACGTCAACGCCGGCACCGGCGCCATCGACCTGGTGATGGACCCCGCCAACTCCCAGGTTCTCTACGCGGCGATGTGGCAGGCTTACCGCAGGCCCTGGAAGCTCGATGACGGCGGCCCGGGCAGTGGCCTGTACAAGAGCGTCGACGGTGGCGCGCACTGGCGGGAGATCTCGCGCAATCCCGGCTTTGCGACCGGCATCCTTGGAAGGATCGGCGTCAGCGTCGCCGCCTCGGATCCGAGCGTGGTCTATGCGATCGTGCAGGCTCGCCACGGCGGCGTGTTCCGCTCGAGTGACGGCGGCGCGAGCTGGAAGCGCGTGAACGCGAGCTGGGAGCTGCGTCAACGCGGCTCCTCGTTCACGACGATCTACACGGACCCCAAGGATCCAAACACGGTGTACGCTCCGCAGGGCAATGCGCTCGAGGTGTCGCATAACGGCGGCAGGTCCTTCGTGGGGCGCGTGACGCCCGGTCCTGACAATCACGTTCTATGGATCAATCCAAACGATCCGAAGATCCTGCTGGAGGGCAACGACAACGGTGCGACGGTCTCCACCGACGGCGGCAGGACGTGGAGCACCCTGAAAAACCAGCCCACCGGTCAGTACTATCACGTCGCCCTCGACCGGCAGTTTCCCTTCCACATGTACGGCGCGCAACAGGACGCCGGTCCCTTCGAAGGCCCGAGCGCGTCGCCGGATGGAGATATCCCGCTCAGCGCCTGGCACATGGTGGCGTGGGGCGAGAGCACCTTCGTCGCGCCTCTGCCCGGCAATCCAAACGTCACATACGGTAGCGCATATTACAGCCTCATGGCGCGCTACGACATGGCCACCGGCCAGTACCAGGACGTGAGTCCGTGGCCGGATTACCAGGATGGCGCTTCCTCCGGAAAACTCAAGTACCGTTTCGGCTGGACGCATCCGATCTTCTTCTCTCCGGCCGATCCAAAGGAGTTGCTGCTCGCCTCCCAATACGTGCTGAAAAGCGACGACGGCGGGCACACCTGGCAGCGCATCAGCCCCGACCTTACGCGTAACGATCCGGCCACCGAGGGTCCGACCGGCGGACCCATAGAGCTCGACCAGACGGGTGCGGAGGTCTTCCCGGATGTCTCGGCGCTTGCCGTTTCGCCGCTCGACGGACGGGTCATCTGGGCCGGGTCGGCCGACGGCTTGGTTCATGTCACGCGCGATGGGGGCAAGCATTGGGTGGCGGTCACGCCGCCGGCTCTGCCCGAATGGGCGCAGATCAGCTCGATCCAGCCTTCGTATGGCTCGGCGGGGACCGCGTACCTGAGCGCTTCGCGCTACATGTGGGACGACTTCCATCCCTACGTGTTCGAAACCACGGACTACGGGCGGCACTGGACGCGGATGACCACAGGCATTCCAGCGGATGAGTACGTGTTCGTGGTACGACAGGATCCGGCGGATCCGCAATTGTTGTTCGCCGGCACCAAGAACACCGTCGTCGTCAGCCTGAACGGCGGGAGCGACTGGCGGCCCCTGACGCTCAATCTGCCGCACGTGCAGGTGCGTGACATTGCCATCAGCGCGCGCCAGGGGGATGTCGTCATCGCCACGCATGGTCGGGCTTTCTGGATACTCGATAACCTGACGTTGCTCGAGCAGCTGTCACGGCAGCCAGCGGTAAGCTCCGACGAGGTGGAGGTGTACGGCCCGCAGACCGCATGGCTGACTCAAGCGTATGGCGACAGTCTCAGCAATGCGGATGACAAAGCCATCACTACAAACGGCACCAATCCGCCCTTCGGCGCAACGGTGTTCTTCCACGTCCCCGCGGACTATCATGGTGGGCTGCCGGTCACCCTGAGCTTCCTGGATGACCGGGGTCAGTTGATTCGTGCCTTCAAGCTGCACTTGAAGACCAGGCAGCCCGGCGGCACCACTGCCCGGTCGACACAGACGGCCGGGAACAAGCTCACCGCCATCGCGCCCGGTTTCAACCGCTTTCAGTGGAATCTGCGCTACCCTGGTTCGACTGCCGTGACCGGGTATCATCCCCCGGAGTGGTGGGGCATCTCGGACAGTCCGCCCGACTTGGATAGAGGTCCGACGGTGATCCCCGGACGGTATGCCGTCGTGCTCGATTACAACGGCGAGACCTCGCGGCGCTCGTTCGATGTTGCCCTCGACCCCAGGTTGCATCCCGGACCCGGCGCGCTGAAGGCACGTCTTGCGCTCGAGTTTCGCATCCGCGAGGTGCTCGATACCCTCGACCGGACACTCAATCGGGCCATCGACCTGCACAACCGGCTCGAGGGCGCCGTTGCCCGTCATGGGGTTTCCCATGCGGGGGATGGGGCGCTGGCGGCGCTCGATGAGGCGATCGGGGAGGGTGTCCAGCTCGCCAACCATTCGACCGAGGCCGACTGCATCTACCCGCAGAAGCTGCACAGCCGTCTCGCCTATCTCGCGGGCCAAGTCGGTATGGCCTATGTCAGGCCTGATCCTGCGGAATACAAAGTGTTGCACTTTCTCGAGCGGCAGGCACGGCGGGATGAGGCGCAACTGAAGGCCGCCATGGCGGGAGGCCAGCGGGCGCTCTGAGCACGGCGCGGGAGGTCTTTGCGGCACCTTGCTCGTCCCGAGGTACGATGTCGGAAAGTGAGCGCCGCCCGCGGTCAACCGTGAACCGCGGCGCAACCAGGCCAAACATGCCCGGCGGGCCGGCCAGGGCGAGCGGACGGCCTGGGATCGGGCGCGCCGTCCCAAGCCCTGTAAGCCAGGTCTCGCACGCGCCACATCCAGTCCTGCGGCGCAAACTCAAGCATGGTCTGGCCGGACGCGACCCCGTGCGCAGCGTTTACGGTGTCGGCTATGGTCTGGCGCTCGATGTTTTGCTGGAAGAGAGCCCCTGGCGGAGAATCCGTGTCACGGCGGACAGTCGGCGCATACCGCGGCGATAGCCATGGCGCACTGCCCGCCCTCGAGGCTCCCGGCCGCGCGCGGTCGATGCGCCGGGGCGCATTGGCGGGCCGATGAAGCGCCAGCCCTCCGGCGCCGGGCGGGCCCCGGTTGGACGTGCGCGCGTTCTTTAGGTAGCGTACGCCCGTGTCCGGCCGGAAAAATTTCTTCTTGCACCGGGGGTCATCCGCGCCTAGCACCGCTCTATTGGGGGTAAGGGCCCCGTGCGCGCGGGGAGGGTTTGACCGAGAATGACGAATGCGACGGTACTGGTCGGATGGCGCCGGCGATGGAACCGCAGCCTGCTGCAGTTTCTCGGCCGGCGCGTGCGCTCGACGGTCGAAGTGGAGGATCTGGCGCAGGAGATCTACCTGCGGCTGCTGCGCGCGCCCGACCTGATGCAGGTGCGCAACCCCCAGGCCTACCTGCTCAGAGTGGCCGGCAACGTGGTCGCCGAGTGGCGGCGCGAATATCCCCCGATGGAGTCCTTCGCCCCGGACGAGAGCGATGCACCGGCCGATGAGTGCCTGCCGGAGCTCGCCCTCGATGCCCGGCTCTCCGAGCAGCGGCTGAACGAGCAGCTCGCGCGCATGTCGCCGATGATGCGCGCGATCGTGCTGCTGCGGCTGCGCGATGAGCACTCCTACAAGCAGATCGCCCAGGAGCTCGACCTGACGCTGCGTCAGGTCCGGCGCTACCTGGCGCGCGGTTACGAGCAATTGCGCGGTGTGCTCGATGAGTAGCCCGAGGCGAACAGGCGAGGCGGGCGCACTCTGGGGCAGCGAGGCCGCCCAGTGGTGGACGCTGCTGCACGGCGAGGAGGCCACAGTCGCCGACCGGCGCGAGTTTCTCGAGTGGGTGGCGCGCTCACCGGAGCGGATCGAGGCATATCTGGCGATCGAGCGGCTGATGACCGTGCTGCGCGCCGACACGGTGCGCTGGCCCGATACCCCGGCCGAGACATTGATCGGCGCCGCCAAATCCGCACGCGAGGCCGTGCCGCTGAGCGGCGCCGGCGGCATCGGGCATCCGCCTGAGATCCCGCGGAGGCGTGACGGCCGGCGCGACGCGGCGGTGGGCCGTTCCCGGCGCTTGCGGTTCGTCTGGGGCGCGGCGCTCGGCGTTGCGGCCACGGCGCTCGCCGCTGCGCTCGCCTTGTGGCTGTGGATGCCCGGCGCGGTGCAGTTCTACCACACGCGCGCCGGTGAGCAGCGCTCGATACTGCTGGCCGACGGCTCGCGCGTGACGCTCAACTCCGCTTCGACGGTCGAGGTCGAATTGGGCAAGCGGCGGCGCATCGTGCGCCTGCTGAGCGGCGAGGCGCTGTTTCAGGTCAGCCATGACCCGGCCCGCCCGTTCGACGTGTACGCCGACGGCGCGGTGGTCCGCGCGATCGGTACCGAGTTCAACGTCAATCTGACGCCGAGGTACGCGGAGGTGACCGTACTGGAGGGGCGCGTGGCCGTGATGAGCGAGGCGCAGGCGACTGTGCCGCTTGCGGGCGCGGCGTCGCTGGGCAGGCCGATGCTGCGCAAGTTCCCCGCGCCCGCCGGTGCGATGATCCTCGGCGTGGCCCAGCAGGTGCTCATCACGTCACACGGCATGCATGCGCCGCGGCCGGTCAACGACCTGGCGGCGACCACGGCCTGGACGCGCGGGCAGCTTGTGTTCGAGCACCGGCCGCTCGGGGAAGTGGTCGATGAGTTCGACCGCGACGGCGGCCCGCCCATCGAGCTCGACAGCGCCGCATTGCGTGCGCGGCGGGTGACCGGCGTGATTCAAATGAACGATCCGCAGTCGCTGCTCGAATTTCTCTCCGACGTGCCGGGCGTCGTCATCCGCCACGCGAGCGACGGCACGAGCATCGTGACGATCGAGCCGCACGTGCCCGCCCGGTCCGCCGCGCAGCGCCCCGGGCACGGGCCCTGAGTTGACTCGGCCGGCGACCGTCCGGCTGAAAATCATTCATTGTCAGATGTGATGCATTCATCCGGCGACGGCGGATCAGGGACTTATATCGCCTCGCGCCGACATGAAACCGAAATATTTCCGTGCTTGGGGGGTCAAGATCGCGGAAATGGCCTCTACTAGCTGAAACGGGGCGGTGCTTTCCGCCGCACACGACCGCTACGGGGAGACCATAATGACGCGCCGCTCGCCTTTGATGACGACATTCGCCGCGCTGGCCGGCCTGCTGCTGGCAAGTCCGGCGGCCACCGCCAGCGTATCGAAAACCTTCACGGCCGCGATCAGCCGCCAGCCGCTCGCGACGGCGCTGCAGGAGCTGGCCCGGGAAAGCGGCATCGAGATCATCTTTTTCTCCAAGCTGACCGACGGGCACCAGGCGCCGGCGGTGCAGGGCGAGGTCACCATCGATGACGCCCTGCACCGGCTTCTCGTTGGCACCCGGCTCACGTACCGGCGCCTGCACGGCAATGTCATCGAGATCCGCAGGCTGGGCGCGCCGGCTGCCGATCCGGTCGCGCACGCGGCCGGCGACCCGAGCACGCCAGGCGCAGCGGCCGCCGACCCGGATCCGGCCCCGTCCCTGGCGAGTACGGCAGACCCGGGGCCCGCGGACCCATCCCTCGCGGCAACCTCCAAATCCGTGAGTCTCGCCAACACGCCGCTGACCACCATCGTGGTGACCGGCACGCGAGCGATCGGCATGACCGAGGCAAGCTCGCTGTCCCCGATCGACGTGTTGACCCCCACTCAGCTGGCCGCCACGGGCGCGCCGGATCTGGCGACGGCGCTGCGCACATTGCTGCCGTCGTTCAATTATCCGCAATCCTCGCTCACCGACGCGACGGACGCCTCGGAGCCGGCGCAGCTGCGCGGCCTGTCCCCCAATGAGACCCTGGTGCTCATCAACGGCAAGCGGGTCCACACGACCTCGATCACGAACGTCGACGGCACGGTCGGGCGCGGCTCCTCGCCGGTCGATCTCAGCGCCATTCCCATCAACGCCATCGACCATATCGAGGTGCTGCGCGACGGCGCGGCCGCGCAATACGGCTCGGGAGCCATCGCGGGCGTCATCAACATCATTCTCAAGCACGGCGCGCAGGGCGGTTCGGCGAGTCTTACGGCCGGCCAATACGTCCGAGGCGACGGCAGAACCGTGATGGGCGGCGCCGATGCCGGCTTGGCGTTGGGAAAGAATGGCTGGGTGCGCGTGAGTTTCGACGGCACCCGCCAGGGCTCGACGAATCGCGCGGGCCCGGAGGTGTTCTTCCCGGGCGACCCGATGTACGGGAAAATCACCACCCACTACGGTTTGCCGGAGGTGCACAGCCTGCAGGGCGCGATCAACCTGCAGTATGACTTCAGCCCGGCCGCCCAGCTTTACGCCTTCACCATATTGAGCCATCGCAACGTGTGGGCGAGCGGGTTCTACCGCTCGCTGGCGCAGTATCAAAGCAGCTCGCCCGCCGCGGCCGCGGTCTATCCGATCGGCTACCTGCCGGTCGAGGGCAGCAAACTCCTCGACGACCAGGAAGTGCTCGGTGTGCGCGGCAGGATGTTCGGCTGGCATTACGACTTCAGCGCCGATACCGGCGGGAACTCCTGGAAGCTCAACACGGCGGATACCTTCAATTATTCGCTCGGCAGCGCTTCGCCCACGGACTTCTACATCGGCGAGACCAAGATCCGCCAGAGCGAGCTCAACGCCGACTTCAAGCGTGTGTTCAATCCGGGCTGGATGTCGAACGGCCTGCTGGTCGCCTGGGGGCTGAACTACGGGTACGACAAGTTCACCGTGAACCAGGGCGATCCGGCCTCCTATGCCGGAGCGGGCGCGCAGGTGTTTCCCGGCTACAGGCCGGAGGACGCCGGCACGCACTCGCGCAACACCCGGGCGGTGTATCTGGATCTCGAGGGCAACTGGACCAAGAAGCTGTCGACGGAATTCGCGGTGCGCCGCGAGCAGTACAGCGACTTCGGCGGCGCAACTTCCTATGATCTGTCGGGCCGCTACGAGGTCAATAAAGTGGTTGCCCTGCGCGGCACCGCGGCGTCCGGCTTCCTCGCGCCGACACTGCAGCAGGAGTATTACTCGAGCACGTCGCTGCTGTTCATTCAGAACGTTCCGTATACCATCCGCCAGTTTCCGGTCAATGACCCGGCGGCGATCGCCCTCGGCGCCCAGCCGCTGAAGGCCGAGAAATCGCACAGCTTCTCGGTGGGACTGGTGATCACGCCGCATAACGGTCTGTATGCGACGCTCGATGCCTATCAGATCACGATCGCGCACCGGATCGTCCTCAGCGGCAACCTGCACGGTACGGCCGTACAACAGTACCTCACCTCGGTGGGAATCCCGTATGTGGACGGCGGCGCCTTCTTCTACAACGGAGTGGTCACGCGCACGCGGGGCGCGGACTTCGTGGTGCGCGACACGCTGCCTATCGGCCGGTCGAACCTGGGGCTGAGTGCCGGGTTGAATTACAACAAGACCCAGCTCCTCTCCGTCGCGCCGAATCCGCCGCAGGCCGGCCTGGCGGGTCTGGTGGTGCCGATCGTCGACGGCCAGGAGAGGGGCTTCCTGACGGTGAGCTCGCCGCTCACCAAGGCGTACATCGGGGCCAACTGGTACCTCGGCCACTGGCTCGTGAATGCCCAGGTCACCCGCTACGGCAAGTGGAGCGCTCTCAGCTCGAGCGGCTCGAAGTACGACCAGACGTTTGGCTCGCGCGTCCTGCTCGATGCCAGCCTGACCTACCGCTGGGCGCGATTGAATCTGACGGTTGGCGGTACCAATATCGGCAACACCTACCCGCAGCAGAACAACAGCCTCAACAACCTCAAAGGCATGTTCCCGTATCCGAATGCCTCGCCGTTCGGCTTCAGCGGCGCCTACTACTACGGAACGGTGGCGTATCACTGGTACTGAGGATCGTGATATGCAAGACTGACGAATTCGTCATTGATGCGGTAGGTTGAACCCGATGCGTACGCGCAAGGCTCATTTGGCAGGGACGGCCGCGGCCGTTCTCGTGGCGGTGGTGGTGTCGGTGGCTCAGGCCGGCGCCGTCTCCCGGTCGGCGGTTCCAGGCCGGCTGCGCGCTTCCAGTGCTCCGGCGGCCACCGTCGCCGCGCTGAAGCGCGATCGGCCGGTGGTCGCACGCCATGCCATGGTGGTGACCGCTCAGCACCTGGCCACGAAAGTCGGACTGCGCATTCTCAAGGAAGGCGGCAATGCGGTGGATGCGGCGGTGGCCGTCGGCTATGCGCTCGCGGTGGTGCATCCGTGTTGCGGTAACATCGGCGGCGGCGGCTTCATGGTGATTCACCTGGCGAGCGGCCATAACGTCTTCCTGGATTTCCGGGAGAAGGCGCCGCTGAAAGCCACGCCGACGATGTACCAGAATGCAAAGGGCAAGGTGGTGCCGGGGCGCAGCACCGAGACTTATCTTGCCGTCGGCGTGCCCGGCACGGTGCTTGGACTCGATACGGCGCTGCGCAAGTACGGCACGATGAGCCGGCGGAAGGTGATGGCGCCGGCGATCCGCCTGGCACGCGCGGGCTTTGTGCTCGATAAGAGCGACGCCAGGAGTCTGCACACGCGCGCGAAAGACTTCGCCATGCATGCGAACGTCGCGGCGATTTTCCTCGACCACGGCAAGCCGTATGCCGCCGGGCAACGCCTGCGGCAGCCGCAGCTCGCCCGGACGCTGGAGTTGATCTCCCGCGAGGGCAGGCGCGCGTATTATCGCGGGCCGATCGCCAGGGCGATCGTCGCGGCAAGCCGCACGCACGGCGGAATCCTTTCCATGAAGGACTTCGCCGACTACAACGTACAGTGGGCGAAACCGGTCGAGTGCCGCTATCACGACTACACGGTGTTTTCCGTCCCGCCGCCGAGCTCGGGCGGCGTGACGATCTGCGAGATCCTGCAGATCATCGAGCCCTATCCATTCTCCAAGTGGGGCTATGGCTCGGTGAGGACCATACATTATCTGGCCGAGGCCGAGCGGCGCGCCTTCGCCGACCGCAACACCTACCTCGGCGATCCGGCCTTCGTGCGCAACCCGATCGCGCAGCTGCTCTCGGCGCGGCACGCCGCACGCCTGCGCGCGACCATCCTGCCCGGCAAGGCGACGCCGTCCTCGCAGATCAAGGGGAGTCTCGGCCCGTTCGAGGGCAACGACACCACCCACTACTCGATCGTGGACAGTCACGGCAACGCGGTGGCGGTGACGTACACGATCAACTGGCTGTTCGGGCTGGGGCAGATCGCCGGCGATACCGGCTTCTTCCTCAACAATGAGATGGACGATTTCACCTCCAAGCCGGGCGTGCCGAACTCCTTCGGCCTGGTGCAGGGCAAAGCCAACCAGATCGAGCCCGGCAAGCGGCCGTTGAGCTCCATGTCCCCGACCATCATCCTGCGGGGCAAGCGGCTGTTCATGGTCACCGGCAGTCCCGGCGGCTCGACGATCATCTCGACCACGCTCGAGAGCTTTCTGAACGTGGTCGATTTCGGCATGAACATGCAGCAGTCGGTGAACGCGCCGCGGGTGCACCAGCAGTGGTATCCGGACATGGTGGTCGTCGAGCCCGGACTCATGCGTCCGGCTGTCAAGCGGCGACTCAAGGCGATGGGGTACCGGTTCAAGGAGTTCAAGTACTGGGGCGCCGATGAGGCCATCCTGGTCAATCCGCGCACCCATTTGCTGGAGGGCGCAAACGACCGCCGCCGTCCGGGTGGGCTGGCCGCGGGGTATTAAGGCCGAGGCGGCGGCAACCGCCTGCGCGGCTAGGCCGGCTTGCCGCCCAGGTCGCTTTCGAGCGCGCTGCGCAGCTGCTCGAGGTCGTGAATCCTCTGGGCGGCCTTGCGCAGCGCGCGAATATCGGTCTCGCTCGCCGAGTACAACGAGCGGTACGCCAGCCGTGCGGCCCTCAGGGCGTTGGTGGTGGTGCGCCAGCGCACCACCAGGGTCTGCCGGGAGGCCGCCGACATGGCCGGGTGCCAGCGGCTGTGAATCGTCTCTTGGCTCATAGGCTTGGCTCCGTCATCTCGCGCATGATGGCGGCTGTCTGTGACAGTCTCGGGTCACGGTGACCAGGTGCCGCAGCGCCTTCCCGTCTTCAGTGCCGGCGTTCGAATGAGGGGAGGCGGGCCTCTCCCATCAGAGATACAAAGTCTGCCTTTACAGTCACAGCCTAGGCAATTATTATCCGCGCTATCCCTTACGGGGGATATGTCCGGAGCGCGACCTTGGCGAATATCTACGACGTCGACACCTACGAGCCGCAAGAGAGCATCGGCTATCTGATGACCCGGGTGAAGGTCGAGACGCTCGCCGCGCTCGATCGGGAGCTGGCAGCCGATCCCTACCTCTCCTCCCTGGGCGTGACTGCCGCGCAGTTCGTGGTGATCGTGCGGCTCGCGGGCGTCGGGAGCCCCGAGAGCCGCAAGTCGGCATCCGACCTGTGCAAGGAGCTCTCGTACGACGCGGGCGCGATGACGCGGATGATCGACAGGCTGGAGAGCAAGGGTCTGGTGCGCCGGGCCCGCTGTGTGAAGGACCGTAGGCTGATCTATCTGGAGCTGACCGAAGCGGGCCAGGTGGCCTACCCCAAAATGGTCGAGGTATCGGTGCGGGTGCTGAATCGCTTCCTGCGCGGCTTCAGCCGCGGCGAGGCGCAGAAATTGAAAGAGTTCCTGTCCCGCATGCTCGATAACGCGGGATGAGGGAGACGACGTTTTTTTCGCTAAATGGTTGCCTAGGCATCTATAGCCCTGGCAATCAGGTGTGGGAGTAAGGCGAATATCGCCGGGAGTTTCAGGTCATGACGAGTAGCAAAGACAGGATACGTGCGCTCTGGAAGACCCCCAGGGCCCGCTGGCTCACCGTAATTCTGGTGGTTTCCCTGCTCGGCGGTGCGGGGTACGGGGTGTATTGGGCGCGTTATGCGCGCTATGTGGCGTACACGGACGATGCGTACGTCGACGGCAACGTGGTGCAGATCACGCCGCGTATCTCCGGCACGGTGGTGTCCATCGACGCCAACAACACGCAGTTCGTCAAGGCCGGCCAGCCGCTGGTGCGTCTCGACCCGACGGACGCCAAGGTGGCGTTGCTTCGAGCCGAGGCCGAGCTCGCCGGTACGGTGCGGCAGGTGCGCAACCTCTTTGCGATCAGCGGCGAGCTGCGCGCGAACGTACAGGTCCGCCGGACCGCGCTGGCCAAGGCGCGGTCCGACTATTCGCGCCGCGCGCGCCTGGCGCGCACCGGCGCGATCTCGCGTGAGGACTTGCAGCACGCCGGGGACGCGGTGAAGGCCGCGCAGGCCGCGTTGGTCGCCGCGCAGCAGAAGCTGGCGGCGAATCGGGCCTGGGTCGACGACACGACGGTCTCCGACAATCCCACGGTGCGTGCCGCGGCCGCGGCGGTGCATGCCGCTTACCTGACCTATGCACGCACGGTGCTGCCGGCGCCGGTGTCGGGCTTCGTCGCCAAGCGCAATGTGCAGCTCGGCGAGCAGGTGGCGCCGGGGAAGCCGCTGATGTCGGTGGTGCCGCTCAACCAGGTCTGGGTCGATGCCAACTTCAAGGAATCGCAGCTGGCCGACATGCGGGTGGGACAGCCCGTGAGTCTGACCTCCGACCTGTATGGGAGCGCGGTGGTGTATCACGGCCACGTGGTGGGATTCGGCGCGGGCACCGGCTCGGCGTTCTCGCTGCTGCCGGCCCAGAACGCCACCGGCAACTGGATCAAGATCGTGCAGCGCGTACCGGTGCGCATCGCGCTCGATCCGAAGGAGCTGGCCGCGCATCCTCTGCAGGTCGGGCTGTCGATGAGGGCGTACGTCGATGTGCGCCATGATGGCGCCCCGAGACTGCCGGAGGTGGCCGACAGCGGGCCCGACGACTCCACGAGCGTATTCCGCACTGCGGACGCGCGGGCCGATCGGACCATCCGCGAGATCATCGCGGCCAACGATCCCGGCACCGCGCACTCGACCGGCGCGAGCCGGGCAAGGGCGAGGAACGCGGTCGCGGTTCCGCCTGCGGGCTCGGCCGGGACCGCCGACCCGACGCTCCGTGTGGCCGACAAAGACGCGGGCTCGCCGGCGATTCTGCCCCGAATCGTCGCCAGCGACCGCTGGGTGCGCTGACCGGCGCAGGACGGGCCGTGGAACAGGAAAAATCAGTGGCTCTGGAGCCGCGGACGCCGGCGGCTGCGCCTCGGGCGGCGGCGCCGCCGGTTCTGCCGCCGCTCGAGGGCATGGCGGTCATTCTCGGGACGATCGCCCTGTCGCTCGCGACATTCATGAACGTGCTGGACACGTCCATCGCCAACGTGTCGATCCCGGCGATTGCCGGCGATCTCGGGGTTTCGCCCGATCAAGGCACGTGGGTGATCACCTCGTTCGCGGTGGCCAACGCCATCTCCATGCCGCTCACCGGCTGGCTGACTCGCCGCCTGGGCCAGGTGCGGCTGTTCACCGCCTCGACACTGCTGTTCGTGCTCACCTCCATGCTGTGCGGCCTGGCCCCGACATTCGGCTCGCTGGTGCTGTTCCGCGCCGTGCAGGGGCTGGTGGCCGGACCGATGATCCCGCTGTCACAGGCGCTGCTGCTGTCGAGCTACCCCAAAGCCAGGGCCGGTGCGGCCCTCGGGGTGTGGTCGATGACGACGCTGGTGGCGCCGGTGGTCGGGCCCGTGCTCGGCGGCTGGATCACGGACAACATCTCCTGGCCGTGGATCTTCTACATCAACCTGCCGGTCGGCATTCTCGCCGCGGGCATCACCTGGTCGATCTACCGGCGCCGTGAGACGCCGACCGCGCGGCTGCCCATCGACAAGGTGGGCCTGGGACTGCTGGTTCTGTGGGTGGGCTCGCTGCAGATCATGCTCGACAAGGGCAAGGATCTCGACTGGTTCAGCTCGCCGTTCATCGTCACGCTCGCCATCGTGGCGGCGATCTCCTTCGCGGTGTTCATCGTGTGGGAGCTGACGGACAAGCACCCGGTCGTGGATCTGAACCTGTTCGGCGGGCGCAATTTCACGGTGAGCACGGTGGCGATGTCCATCGGCTACGGGCTGTTCTTCGGCAACGTGGTACTGCTGCCGCTGTGGCTTCAGCAGTACATGGGCTACACGGCGACCCTCGCCGGACTCATCCTCGCCCCCGTCGGGGTGCTGGCGATCCTGCTGACACCGTTCGTCGGCCGGATGGTCGATCGCCTGGACCCGCGATCGTTCGTGACGGCGTCATTTCTGATCTTCGCGCTGGTGATGTTCATGCGCTCGGATTTCAATACGCAGGCGGACGTGGATACGCTGCTCCTGCCGACGCTCATCCAGGGCGCGGCGATGGCGACGTTCTTCATCCCGCTGCTGGCGCTTGCTTTCTCCGGCCTCGCTCCGGAGCGCATTCCATCGGCCTCGGGACTGATCAACTTCGCGCGCATCACCGCCGGATCGTTCGCGACCTCCATCACCACCACGCTGTGGGACCGGCGCGCGACGCTGCACCATGCGCAGCTCGTCGAGCGACTGGTGTCCAATCCCCAGGCGGCGCAGGCCATGGCGCAGTTCCATGCGGGCGGCCTGTCGACCCGGCAGGGGCATGCACTGCTCAACCATCTGATCGACAATCAGGCCTACATGATGTCCGCCGACGATATCTTCTACGTCTCGGGGATCCTGTTCGTCGCGATGGTCTTTCTGATCTGGTTCGCGCGGCCCGTCAAGGCCGGCTCAGGCGCCGCCGAGGTCTCGGCGGGAGCGCCCTCAGCGCCGCCCCCGCCGCGCTCACCTCCCGGGACGGGGCACCAGCCACACCCGGCGCGCACGCATGGCGCACATGTTACCAC
>OBLK01000078.1_pt1 | contig 37796 bp, 33 predicted proteins | sample 1518871 | NCBI WGS metagenome assembly OBLK01 (sample SAMEA2464837, study PRJEB22497) | soil metagenome | biome: Grassland; feature: Farmland; material: Clay | place: Australia | collected 2013-02-01 | depth 0.8 m
GGTTCTCGGCCTGGCGGGTGGCGGCGGCACGGTAGGCGTCGCCGGCGGTGCCGGTCCACTGCGCGGTCTGCTGGTTGACCGCGGTGGTGAACGAGTGCTTGGCACCTGTCACGGCGCCGGCGACGTTGCGCCAGGTCTGGGCGTACGAGGCGATCGTGTCGGGGTCACCGGCCAGCCAGTCCAGGGCGTCGGTGAGCGGCTTGATGTGCTCGATGAGCCAGGAGATGCCGGCCGAGACCAGCGAGCCGATCGGGTCGATGACCAGGCCCACGGTCTCCAGGGCCGCGCCGGCGCCGGAGATGGCGATCTCGCTCCAGGACCCGGAGCTGACCGCGTTGTAGAGGTCGACCGCCGACTCGACCGGGCCGAGCCCGGTGATGGCGGTCGTGGAGTCCTGCCGCTCGGCGACGAGCGGGTTGGGCGGCGTGGTCGTCGGTGCGGTCATCGGCGCAGGCTCCCGTCGAACGCGGCCGCGTTGGCGGTGTCGGTGTCGGCGTAGGTGGTGGCGGTGTCGCGGACCGCACCGGCGGTGCTGCCCATGGCGTTGACCGCCTCCTGCAGCGCCGCGACGCCGGCGTTCTCCAGCGGGTCGATCATCGGCGGGAAGAACTGGCAGATCACGCCATAGGCGTCGCGTGGCATCGAGACCGTGCGGGCGGCGTCGAGCGCGGTCGACAGCTGGCCCTGCACTCCATCGAGAGTTCCGGCGTGCCCGTTGAGCTGATCGGTGAGCACGTTGAACTGGTCTGACATCGGCGACACTCCCCGCGGCTAGAGGGTCGGCTGTGCGCAGGGTGTGACGCTACCGGGACCGCGGATGGTTCCGGATCGGCTTCAGCTGCGGGCGCGTTGCTTTATGCGCGAGGTGAGCTCCTGCACCTGCTCGTACGTGCGGCGCCGCTCGGCCATCTCCTTGCGGATCTTCTTGTCCGCGTGCATCACGGTCGTGTGGTCGCGGCCGCCGAAGGTCTGGCCGATGCGCGGCAGCGACAGGTCGGTCAGCTCCCGGCACAGGTACATCGCGATCTGCCTGGCATTGGCCAGCGCCTTCGTCTTGCCGGGGCCGCACAGGTCCTCGATCGAGACGGCGAAGTACTCGGCGGTCACCGCCATGATCACCGGCGCGCCGATCTCCGGCGTCGAGGAGTCCGGGATGAGATCGCGCAGGACGATCTCGGACAGCTGCACGTCAACCGGTTGACGGTTCAACGACGCGAACGCGGTCACCCGGATCAGCGCACCCTCCAGCTCGCGGATGTTGCGCTCGATCCGGGAGGCGATGAACTCGAGGACCTCGTCCGGCACGGCCAGCCGATCCTGGGCGGCCTTCTTGCGCAGGATCGCGATCCGGGTCTCCAGCTCAGGCGGCTGGATGTCGGTGATCAGGCCCCACTCGAACCGCGTGCGCAGCCGGTCCTCGAGCGTCTCGAGGCGCTTGGGCGGGCGGTCGGAGGACACCACGATCTGCTTGTTGGCGTTGTGCAGCGTGTTGAAGGTGTGGAAGAACTCCTCCTGCGTGCCTTCCTTGCCCTCCAGGAACTGCACGTCGTCCACGAGCAGCACGTCGACGTCGCGGTACCGGCGCTGGAAGGCCACCTTGCGGTCGTCGCGCAGGGAGTTGATGAAGTCGTTGGTGAACTCCTCGGTCGACACGTACCGCACGCGCATGCCGGGAAACAGCTTCTGCGCGTAGTGGCCGACCGCGTGCAGCAGGTGCGTCTTGCCCAGACCGGACTCGCCCCAGACGAACAGCGGGTTGTAGGCCCGGGCCGGCGCCTCGGCGACCGCGACGGCGGCGGCGTGGGCGAACCGGTTGGACGCGCCGATGACGAACGTGTCGAACGTGTACTTCTCGTTGAGCCTGGTCTGCGAGCTCGGCGGGCGCTGGCCGGAGTCGTGACCGGTGTAGGTCGGCCAGATCTCGTGCACGGTGGCCAGCGCCTCACCCTCCTCGTCGACCTCGTCCGCGTCGTCGGTGGTCTCCTGATCGTCCCAGCCGGAGCCGGCCGTGGCCGGCTTGAGGATCGGCGCCGGTGCGTGGCTGTCGACCTTGACCGCGAGGGAGATGCTGCGGCCGAGCTGGCGCGACAGCGCCTGGGTGATCGGCACCCGGAGGGCACGCTCGATCTGCTCCTTGGCGAACTCGCTCGGCGCGGCCAGCAGGGCCGTTCCGTCGAGAAGGCCGATCGGCCTGGTGACCCGCATCCAGGCGCGCTGGGTCGGGGTGAGCGTCGCCGAGGAGAGCTCGAGAACGACCTGAGCCCAAACCTGGCCCAGGTCAAGCTCGCGGTCTGACACCTGCTGAGCTCCCCTCCCGTCCCCGTCGGTACGTGGACGTGGAAACCCCGGCGGTAGGTCCTCGTCGTCCACAGGTTTGTCCACAGCTTGTGCATGACAGTACGCCGAAATGGTCGGCTGGCCCCCCGTGGGCTCCGACGTCCCGTCGTGCGGCGCACAGCGGGTCCGCCCTCTCATTCGGGCCCGCATCACCGCGAGGGGGCAACCTAACAAGCGGGGGCGTTTGCCACAAGATTCCGGACGGAGCAAGCATCTTTTCAATCGGCGTGTCGCCTCTTTGACGGGCCCCGACACGTCTGGAGTACCCTGGTCACAAGTCTGGCGGTGACTGGTGGCGGTGAATGCTGCGCCAGGACGCCGACCGCAGCACCGGCCCGTCGGCTGCACGTGACGCCGCGAGCACAAGACGTCAATCGGGAGTAGGTCCAGTCGTGAGCAAGGGCAAGCGCACCTTCCAGCCCAACAACCGCAGGCGCGCCAGGACGCACGGATTCCGGCTGCGCATGCGCACGCGCGCGGGCCGTGCGATCCTCGCCGCCCGCCGGCGCAAGGGCCGCGAAAAGCTTTCCGCCTGACCGGGGCTGACCTGGCGCTGGAGGAAGGCACCAGCCGTGCTGCCGGCGGCGGTCCGACTGACTCGCCGCACCGACTTCGAGCTTGCGGTGCGGCGGGGTCGGCGAGCCGGCCGGACCCGGCTGGTGGTGTACGCCTACCCGGGTGAGGCGACCCGGGTCGGTTTCATCGTGGGCCGGAACGTTGGTGGATCAGTGGTTCGACATCGGGTGCAACGGCGGTTGCGGCACCTGCTGCGCGACCGCCTCGACACGCTGGCGCCGTCGACTCTGCTGGTGATCCGGGCGTTGCCGCCGGCGGCCGACTCGACGAGCGAGCAGCTGGCGAGCGACCTGGACGGTGCCCTTCGCCGGCTGAACCTGATCGCGAGCGCGGCGTGAGGCGCGGCGATTCGGGCACTTTCGGGGTGGGGCTGTGCGTTTCCACTGATGTGCACCCTGTGACGGCAGAACCGCCACCTACCCTGGCCGCGCGGATCCTGGTCGTCCCGCTGCGGTTCTACCAGCGCTTCGTCAGCCCGCTGATCCCGCCGAGCTGCCGGTTCACGCCGTCCTGCAGCGAGTACGCCATCCAGGCGCTGCGAACCCATGGGGCGCTGCTTGGAATCTGGCTTACCGTGCGCCGATTGCTCAAGTGTGCGCCCTGGCACCCTGGTGGTTGGGACCCCGTTCCGCCGCGCCGCCAACCTCGAGACCGCACCGTTGACCTGCCCGCCGAGGAGATCGTCTAGTGCTCGACTTCATCTACTACCCCGTGTCGGCCATCCTCTGGTTCTGGCACAAGGTCTTCGGCGCCATCCCGTTCCTCGGGCCGACGCACGGGCTCACGTGGGCGCTCGCGGTGGTGTTCCTGGTCTTCACGCTGCGCGCGCTGCTGTTCAAGCCGTTCGTGTCGCAGGTGCGCTCGATGCGCAAGATGCAGGAGTTCGCCCCGCAGATCCGCAAGCTGCAGGAGAAGCACAAGGGCGACCGCCAGCGGCTGGCCCAGGAGATGCAGAAGCTGCAGTCGGAGCACGGGGTCAACCCGCTCGGCGGATGCCTGCCGATCCTGATCCAGATCCCGGTGTTCATCGGCCTGTTCCACGTGCTGCGGGAGTTCAAGCCGAACAAGACGTCCAACTACGTGTTCGACCAGTCCGAGGTCGAGTCGTTCCTGCAGGCAGACCTGTTCGGCACCAAGCTGTCGGCGTACATCACGCTGGCCCAGGACCAACTCGCCGCGCTCGACACCACGCGCATGGCCACGGCGATGGTCGCGATCCCGCTGATGATCACCGCCGCGATCGCGACGCACATCACCGCGCGGCACTCGGTCGAGCGGCAGAGCGCCGCCGCCGCGGCCAACCCGCAGGCGGCGATCATGAACAAGCTGACGCTGTACATCTTCCCGATCGGCGTGCTCGCCGGTGGTCCGTTCTTCCCGATCGCGATCCTCATCTACTGGCTGTCCAACAACCTGTGGACGCTCGGCCAGCAGTGGGTGGTCTACCGCAAGATCGATCAGGAGGAGACGGAGAAGCAGGAGCAGGCGACGGCGCAGCGCCAGGCGCTCGCGCCGAAGCCCGGGCAGAAGCCGAGCCCCGGCCAGAAGCCGAACCCGAAGGCCAAGCGCCCGGCCGCCAGCAACGGCTCCGGTGCCTCCGACTCGGACACCGACCGGCTGGCTGACCAGACGCCCGACCGGCCCACCGATGCCGTGCCCGACGCGGACGCGCCCGCCGGCAGCGGCAACCCGAGCAACGGTTCCAAGTCCAAGGCGGCGGGTGGCTCGTCGAACGCGTCCGACGCAACGGACGGCGCCGCAGGTGAGGTACCTGGAATGATCCAGAAACGGCCTCGCGCCAAGAAGGGCAATCGCAAGCGCCGTTGAGCTCACCCGACAGCCGTCAGATCTGCACGAAGAGGAGACACGTGTGGCCGAGATGATCGACGCTGGCTCGGCGGGGGGGGGCACCCCGCCCGGCAAATCCGACCCCGATACTCACCAGGGGACTACTCCCGCCGCGGGGGCCGACCCGGCCAGAGGGGACGATCCCGGGTCCGACACGGCTACCGGGGGTGACGGTGCTGGTGTGGCCGACGCGGCCGCCGGTGTCACCGCGGTCGACGGTGCCACTGGGGCAGCTGAGGCTGATGGTGCCGGTGGGGTCCAGGAGGCCGACGACCTCGACCGGGCTGACTCTCCCGATGACGGCGACAGTGCTGACGGCGCCGATAGCACCGATTCCGGCGACGACGACTCTGACGACGTCGATTCTGATGACGTCGATTCTGATGACGTTGACGAGTCGGAGGTCTCGGACGACGACGCCGTCGAGGACGGCACTGAGCGCGGTGATGCGCGAGGCGGGTCAGAGAATCTGCTCGTGCGTGAGGGCGACCTGGCAGGTGACTACCTCGAGCGGCTGCTCGACCTGCTCGACTACGACGGCGACATCGACCTCGACGTCGAGGCCGGCCGAGCGATCGTCAGTATCGACGGTGGCGACGACCTGCAGAAGCTCGTCGGGCCGAACGGCACTGTGCTGGAGGCGTTGCAGGAGCTGACCAGGCTGTCCGTGCAGCAGGAGACCGGCGTCCGCAGCCGGCTCATGCTGGACATCGCGCAGTGGCGCGCGGGCCGCCGCACCGAGCTGGCCAAGATCGGCCGCGAGACCGCGCAGAAGGTGCTGTCGACTGGCAACTCGGTCAAGCTCACGCCGATGACCCCGTTCGAGCGCAAGGTCGTACACGACGCCGTTGCCACCGTGGACGGTGTCTACAGCGAGAGCGAGGGCGAGGAGCCGCGTCGTCGCGTCGTGGTGTTCCGCACCGCCTGAGGCCGGCCCGCCCAGGCCGGCGGGTGGTGGCCCAAGAACGCTGGACGCCGCCTGCAGGGTGGGCGTTCGTGAGGTACCCGATGAACACATCTGCGGCTGGACCGGCGACGGCGGCCGTAGCTGCCTGGGTACCGCGCGATGATGTCGTCTGGCCGCGCCCGTCCGATCGTCCGATCGTGCCGCCGGCGGCGGATCGATCAACCTGGCTCCAGCCGGTGGTCGCGCGGGTCGGCTCCGGGTTGGGCCCCACGTGAACAGCATGGATGGACGGCCGGTGCCCGCTCCCGCTCCGCCCGCGGTCGCAGAGCAGGTGTTCGGCCCACGTCTCGGGCATGCCGAGCGCTACGCCGAATTACTCGCGACAAGCGGAGTCGAGCGCGGGCTGGTCGGTCCGAGGGAAGCCGGCCGCGTCTGGCAGCGGCACCTGCTCAACTGTGCGGTGATCGCCGAGGTGATCGCGCCGGAGGCCACCGTGGTCGACATCGGCTCCGGCGCCGGGCTGCCTGGCCTCCCGCTCGCGCTGGCTCGGCCGGACCTGCGGATCACGCTGCTGGAGCCGATGGCGCGGCGGGTCAACTGGTTGACCGAGGTGGTGGCCGAACTGGAACTGCCGGTCCGGGTTCATCGTGGGCGCGCCGAGGAGCCGGCTGTACGTTCGGAGCTCGGCGGTTGTGACGTCGTGACCGCACGCGCGGTCGCTCCCCTCGGCCGGCTGGCGGGCTGGGCGCTGCCGCTGCTTCGACCCGGTGGGCTGCTGGTGGCGATGAAGGGCGAGACTGCGGCTGGCGAGGTTGCGGGCGAGCGAGCCGCGGTGCATGAATTCGGTGGACGCGCGATTCGGCTGCACGACTGTGGATCCGGGATAGTGGATCCTCTAACTCGGGTGGTTCTCGTCGAGCGTGCCGAGCGAGCTGGAACGGACCGGTTGGGCAGGAGGAGACATCGGTGAGCGTGCGCCGCGACTGGCCTGTTTCACGTGAAACAGCACCGCCCGAGACCACTCGATCAGCTGGTGCCGTCGGTGCCGGGCAGGTCCTACGTCCGGTACCGGACCATCCCAAGCCTCCCGGCGAGGAGGAGGGTTGGACGCCGATTGCGGAGGAGGCGCAGCGGGCAGCCCGGCTCATGCACCCCGACGGCCTCGCGTTACCTCGACCGCAGCACCGGCGCATGCTGACGGTCGCGAACCAGAAGGGCGGCGTGGGCAAGACCACCACCGCCGTCAACATCGCCGCGGCTCTCGCATTGCACGGCCTCCGGACGCTGGTGGTCGACCTCGACCCACAGGGCAACGCCAGCACCGCACTGTCCGTCGAGCATCGGTCCGGCACACCGTCGGTCTACGAGGTGATGCTCGGTGAACTCGGTGTCCAGGACGCCCTGCAGGTGAGCCCGCACTCGCCGAACCTGATGTGCATTCCGGCCACGATCGACCTCGCCGGCGCGGAGATCGAACTGGTGTCGATGGTGGCCAGAGAGTGGCGGCTGAAGGAGGCACTCAACGCTGAGGCGCTCTCCCAGTTCGGGGTGGACTATGTGTTCATCGACTGCCCGCCCTCGCTCGGCCTGCTGACCGTCAACGCGCTCGTCGCGGCGAGCGAGGTGTTCATCCCGATCCAGTGCGAGTACTACGCGCTCGAAGGGCTCGGCCAACTTCTGGCCAACATCGCGCTCGTGCAGCAGCACCTCAACCCGACGCTTGCCGTATCGACCATCTTGCTGACGATGTACGACGGCAGGACCAAGCTGGCCGATCAGGTGACCGCTGAGGTGCGCGACCACTTCGGCGACCTCGTCCTGCGGACGATCATCCCCCGCAGCGTGAAGGTGTCCGAGGCACCGGGCTACGGGCAGAGCGTGCTGACCTACGATCCCGGCTCGCGTGGAGCGATGAGCTACATGGACGCCGCCAAGGAGATCGCAGTGCGTGGAGCGCAGGAGGACAGCGCATGAATCGGCAGCAGCCACCGGCCCGCAAGGGCGGCCTCGGTCGCGGCCTCGCCGCGCTCATCCCGACGGCGCCGGCGCCCGGAGCCGGCGCGGCTGAACTCGTCGTCGGCCACGGCGGCAACAGCGACCACGGTCCGGCCGGCCCGAGCGCCCAAGCCGTAGCCACGCACCCGGGTGGCCTGCCTGGCGCGCACGAGCATCCAGTGGTCGGCGCGGTGTACCGCGAGGTGCCGATCGGTTCGGTGCGGCCGAACGCGAAGCAGCCGAGGCAGGTCTTCGACGAGGAGTCGCTCGCCGAGCTGACCCATTCGATCCGCGAGTTCGGGCTCATGCAGCCGATCGTGGTCCGCGAAATGGGGCCCAGCAGCTATGAGCTCGTCGTCGGTGAGCGCCGCTGGCGCGCCGCCACAGCTGCCGGCCTGGAGCGTATTCCGGCGATCATCCGGCAGACCGAAGACCAGGCGATGCTGCGGGATGCGCTGCTGGAGAACATCCACCGGGTACAGCTCAACCCGCTCGAGGAGGCGGCTGCCTACCAGCAGCTGCTCCAGGAGTTCGGTGTCACGCACGAGCAGCTCGCCGACCGGCTCGGCCGCAGCCGTCCGGTGATCACGAACACGATCCGCCTACTGAAGCTGCCGGTTGCGGTGCAGCGCCGGGTGGCGGCCGGCGTGCTGTCGGCCGGGCACGCGCGGGCTCTGCTCGCGCTCGACGATCCGGGCGCTCAGGAGGAGCTGGCTGCCCGCGTGGTGGCCGAGGGACTGTCGGTGCGCGGCACCGAGGAGGCCGTGACGCTCGCCCGCAACGCCGGGCCGACCAAGCCGCGGCCGAGCGCCAGCCGCAAGCCCATGCTGGCACCCGGTCTGCAGGACCTGGCCGAGCGGCTGTCCGACACGTTCGACACCCGGGTGAAGGTCGAACTCGGCCGGCGGAAGGGCCGCATCGTCGTCGAGTTCGGTTCGGTCGACGACCTCGAGCGCATCGTGAAGCTGATGGCCGCCGAGCCAGCGAGTGACGAGCTGGCTGACTGAGCGCCGCCCAGCGAGGGGTGAGCGAGCTGAACGACGCGCCGCCAAAGAGGGATGAGCCGGCCGACTACGCGCCGGCGGTTTCACGTGAAACAAGGGACCGCCTGAGCGCCTGCTCGACGAGCGCGATGAAGACGTCGCCCAGGCTCGATCGGTCCGCCTGCACCGCCATGGGCAGCAACGAGGTCTCGGTCAGCCCGGGTGACACATTGACCTCCAGGAACTCGACGGTCCCGTCGTCGGCGACCACGGCGTCGGTGCGGGAGACGTCGCGCAGTCCGAGCAGGACGTGCGCCTGAACGGCCACGTCGGCCACCCGTCTGGCGATCGCCGGCTCCAGCCGGGCCGGGCAGTGGAAGCGGGTCAGTCCGGCCGTGTAGCGAGCGGCATAGTCATAGAACCCGCTGTCCGGCTCTATCTCCACGGCCGGCAGCGCACGCGGTCCGTCGCCGGTGTCGACCACGGTAACGGCCACCTCGGTGCCGGCAACGTAGCGTTCTGCGAGGACCGTGTTCGAGTACGCAAGGCAGCCCACCATCGCGGTCGGCAGTTCGCTCTCGTCGCGCACGATGTGGGCACCGAGCGCCGAACCGCCCTGGTCCGGCTTGAGCATCAGCGGCAGGCCGAGCTTGGCGATCATCGCGTCCAGCACGGCCTGGGCGCCAAGTTCGCTGAACACCGTCTGCGGAAGCGCCAGCCAGTCCGGCGTCGACAGCCCGGCGCGGCGCAGGTCCGCCTTCGCGGACGGCTTGTCCCAGGCTCGCCGGCAGCCGGCCGGATCGGTGCCGACGAACGGGATGTCGAGCATGTCCAGCACGGATTGCACGGCGCCGTCCTCCCCCGCGCCGCCGTGCAGCGCCACCACCGCGGCGTCGGGTCGGTGGTTGTGCAACCGCGCGATCAGAGTGGCGTCCGCGTCCCACTCGTCGACCGCAAGGCCGCCATGGCGAAGCGCGGCGGCAAGGCGGCGGCCGGACCGGATCGAGACGTCCCGTTCATGCGAAAGCCCGCCGGCAAGCACGACGACGGTCCGATCGGGCATGGCACCTCCAAAGGTGCGTCCAAAGTGGACGTTCACTATGGACGGATGGTCAAACCGTTGAGACACAACGAAAGTCAGGCGGTGTCCGGCGTCGGCGACTGCGGGCCGGTCAGCCGGCGTTGGTGGACCGAGCCGAACGTGCGCAGCAGCTCCAGTTCCCCGGCGATCACCGAGGACAGCCGGCGGACACCCTCCCTGATCCGCTCCGGGGTCGGGTAGCAGTACGACAGCCGAAGCTGGCGGCTGCCGAACGCGTCGGCGTAGAACGCCGTGCCGGGCACGTACGCGACGCGCTCCGTGACCGCCCGCGGCAGCATCGCCTTGGCGTCCACGCCCTCCGGCAGGGTCAACCAGACGTAGAAGCCGCCGTCCGGCCTGGTCCAGCTGCAGCCGTCGGGCAGGTGGTGTTCCAGGGCGCCCAGCATGGCCTCGCAGCGGACCCGGTACGCCTCGCGGTAGGCCTTGACCTGGCCCCGCCAGTCGTGGCTGGCCAGGTACCGCGACACCACCGCCTGGGTGAAGGACGGTGGGCAGAGGGTGGCCGATTCGGCGGCCAGCACGAGCTTCTCCCGCACGCCGTGCGGGGCCAGGGCCCAGCCGACCCGCAGGCCCGGCGCGAACGTCTTGGAGAACGAGCCCAGGTACACCACGTTCTCGGGCTCGGTGGCGCGCAGCGCCGGATACTGCTGACCCTCGAATCCGAGCAACCCGTACGGATTGTCCTCGACGACGAGCACGCCGAATCGTTCGCAGATCGCCAGGATTTCCTGCCGGCGCTCGACGGCGAGCGTGACGCCAGCCGGATTGTGGAAATTTGGAATTGTGTAGAGGAATTTCGCCGACCGGCCGGTGTCGGCCAATGCCCGCAATGCGCCGAGCAGCGCCTCGGGCACCAAGCCGTAGTCGTCCATCTGCACGTGCACGACCTGCGCCTGGTAAGCAGTGAACGTACCGAGGGCCCCCACGTAGGACGGCGCCTCGGCGATCACCACGTCGCCCGGGTCGCAGAAGATGCGGGTCACGATGTCCAGCGCCATCTGCGAGCCGACGGTCACGACCACGTCGTCCGGGTGCGCCTGGATGCCCTCCAGCGCCATGACCTCGCAGATCTGCTCGCGCAGCAGCGGGAGTCCTTGGGCGGAGCCGTACTGCAGGGCGCTGAGCCCGTCCACCGCGACGACCTCGCCGACCTGCTGCGCGATCGCCTCCATCGGCAGCGCGGCCAGGTACGGCATGCCGCCGGCGAGCGAGACCACCTCCGGGCGGCTGGCCACGGCAAATAGGGCACGGATCTCCGATGCGGTCATCCCTGCTGTTCGCGCAGCGTAACGGGAAATGTGCGGATCGAGGTTGGATCCGGCCTGATCCGGCCTCGAAAGATCGCTCCGGGGTGTACTCATCAGCGCTCCCAGCCGTGGTTCGTCGCATGGGAGTCTAGGTCCGCCGTGGGAAGGAACCGGTTACGCCTTCACTCTCGGCAGCCGAAGCGCTTATCCTGTTGCACGGGGTAGGTCGAGATCGCGATCAGCGGCAGCAAGTGCAGTGGGAGGTGCGGTGACTCGTCGAGTGACGGGCGTCACTCTCGACAACCTCGGCGATCTGCCAAAGAAGTGCCGGCATTGCGTGTTCTGGGAGCTCGCGCCGCACACCAAGGAGCAGGCCGAGGAGTTCGGCCAGACCGACCTGGAGAAGGAAGCCTGGGTCTCGAGCGTCCTGCTCGAGTGGGGTTCGTGCGGGAAGATCGCCTACTCCGACGGTCTGCCGGCCGGCTACGCGTTGTATGCCCCACCGAACGCCGTGCCCCGCGCGGCGGCGTTCCCGACGGCTCCGGTCAGCCCGGACGCGGTGCTGCTGACCGCGCTGCTGGTGCGGCCGGAGTTCAGCGGCGGGGGTCTGGGCCGGATGCTCGTGCAGGCCGTGGCGAAGGACCTGACCAGGCGCGGTGTGAAGGCGATCGAGGCGTTCGGCGACGCCCGGCCCGACGGTGAGTCCACGTGCATGATCCCGGCCGACTTCCTGCTCGGCGTCGGGTTCAAGACCGTGCGCATGCACCCGCGCTGGCCGCGGCTGAGGCTTGAGCTGCGGACGGCGCTGACCTGGAAGGAAGACGTCGAGGCGGCACTGGAGCGGCTACTCAGCTCGGTGACGATCAGCACCGCGACGCCGGCCAGAGTGTCCGGTTGAATAGATACGGCCCCGGCTGAACCGGTTCAGGCAGGCGCCGCTAGCTCCCGGCGCAGCAGGTCGGAGAAGGTGAACGTGCCGGTCGGCTGGTCGTTCTCACCCAGCAGGTACAGCCGCTTCACGGCGATCAGCAGGCCCTCGGCCACCACATCCCGGAACGTCGGGTCGAGCAGCCTAGCGCGGTCGCCGGGGTTGGTCAGGTAGCCGACCTCGACGCGGACCGCGGGCATCCTGGTCAGCCGCAGGACCTCCCACGTCTTGGGGTGCGCGCCGCAGTTCAGCATCCCGGTCCTGGCGATCAGCTCGCGCTGGATGAACCCGGCGAGCGCCTCACCCACGGTCGACGAGATGCCGTTTCCGGTGCCGAAGTGGAACGAGGCGATGCCCTGAGCCAGCGGCGAGTGGTTCTTGTCGACGTGCAGCGACAGGAACAGGTCGGCGCGCGCGTCGTTGGCGAACCTGGCCCTGGTGGCTTCGTCGGGGCAGGCGTGCTCGTTGCGTGAGAGCAGCGCCTCCATTCCGGTGGCGACCATGCGGCCCTCCAGCCGCCTGGCCAGGTCCCACATCAGCTCGGCCTCGCACACATGCCCGATCGACGCCCCGCGGTACGGCAGGCCGTGGCCGGGGTCGATCACGATCCGCTTCCCACGAAGCCGTGGGCCGGCCCGGCGCACTCGCTCCTGCTCGCGCAGGAACACCGGCCGGCCGCCGCGGACCTTCGGCGCCAGCTGGCGAAGCGCGCGCAGCGTGGCCGGCCCGCAGATGCCGTCAGAGGTCAGCCCGTAGTCGCGCTGGAAGCCGCGCAGCGCCTGCTCGGTCTGCGGGCCGAACATGGCGTCCGCCCGGCCCGCGTCGTAGCCGAGCTCGAGCAGCCGCTCCTGCAGCGTGATCACGTCGTCGCCGGTCATCGGCGTCGACATCAGGTAGGTCAGCATGCGGTCGCCGAGCTTCCACCTGGCATCACGCAGTGCCCGGTAGGTGCCCGGCCCGACCATGCCGTCCACGATCAGCCCGCGGTGCTGCTGGAACGCGCGAACCGCGTGCTCGAGCGAGGAGTCGAAGACCGCCGCGCCGCCAGGCGGGTCGGGCTGGGTCAGGAATCCCAGCGAACGGACGATGGACCGAACCTCGGCCACCGCCGGACCCACATCTGATCGACGGACCGGCTGCATGCACCCTCGCTTGCCTGGCTCGGGCGCCGGCTGTGGGCCGGCGCGGGGGTCGGTCGACGTTCTCGCCGTTGGCTCGTCGGCAGGTCGTCGTCGGGCTAGTCGTGGGGCCATTGTGCCTTGCCGAACGACCCGCCCCCGCCCAGGCGCCCGGCAGCGCGTGTCAGCTACCTACTCCAACGAGTGCGGTAACTGACCGGTTGCGCTCGGACTGGAACTATAGGTAACCGGCAAGGTCCTGCAGCAAGGCGGCCTTCGGCTTCGCGCCGACGATCTGCTTCACCGGCTCGCCGCCCTTGAACAGGATCAGGGTGGGGATCGAAAGCACCTGGTAGTCGCGTGCCGTCACCGGGTTCGCGTCGACGTCGAGCTTGGCGATCGTCAGCACGTCGGCGTGCTCGACGGCGATCTCCTCGAGGACGGGTGCGACCATTCGGCAGGGACCGCACCAGGTCGCCCAGAAGTCGACCAGCACCAGCTTGTCGCTGGCAAGCACGTCGTCCTTGAACGACTGGTCGGTGACGTTGACGGTGTTGGCGCCCATCGCTTCTCCTCAGCTCCGCTCGGATCGGGTAGTTCTCGTCAGTCGCGGGCGGCGGCCAGCGACGGCTGTTCGATGTGGGAGCGCTCGGCGAGCCAACGTTCGGCGTCGATCGCGGCGGCGCTCCCGGTGCCGGCGGCGGTGACCGCCTGCCGGTAGTTGCGGTCGACGAGGTCACCGGCGGCGAACACACCCTCGACGCTGGTGAAGGTGGTCGGCAGGACCGTGCGCACGTAGCCCTCGTCGTCGATATCCACCTGGCCGCGGACGAGGTCGCTTCGCGGGTCGTGGCCGATCGCCACGAACAACCCCGTCACCGGCAGGACCGACCGCTCGCCGGCGACCGTGTTGCGCACCTGGACGCCGGTGACCGACGTCTCACCGAGAACTTCCTCGACGACGGTGTCGAGCACGAACCGGATCTTCTCGTTGGACTCGGCGCGGGTGAGCATGATCTTGGAGGCGCGGAACTCGGTGCGCCGGTGGACGACCGTCACCGAGCGAGCGAACCTGGTCAGGAAGAGGGCCTCCTCCATCGCCGAGTCGCCGCCCCCGACGACCGCGATGTCCTGGTCGCGGAAGAAGAACCCGTCGCAGGTGGCACACGAGCTGACCCCGTGGCCGAGCAGCCGCTGCTCGCCAGGCACGTGCAGGTACCGCGGCGCGGCGCCCATGGCCAGGATCACCGCGTGCGCGGAGTAGGTCTGCCCGTTCACGGTGACCGTCTTGGGCTCGCTGAGCAGGTCGATGGCCTCGACGTCCTCGGCGCGCAGTTCGGCCCCGAACCGCGCTGCCTGGCCACGCATCTGCTCCATGAGGTCCGGACCCATGATCCCGTCGCGGAAGCCCGGGTAGTTCTCGACCTCGGTCGTGGTCATCAGGGCGCCGCCGAACTGCGTCCCCTCGAAAACCAGGGGCGACAGCTGCGCCCGGCCCGCGTACACCGCGGCGGTGTAGCCGGCCGGCCCGGAGCCTACGATGATCACCTCACGCACCTGCTCGGTCACTGGGTCCTCTCAGCTCCTCTGTCCACTGCCGTCAACACCGATCGTAGGTGCGGCTATTCCGGTCGGCGCGGCGGCTGCAGCGCAGCCGACAAACTGGCGGCACTCTGCGGCGACCGCCTGTCAGCCGGCTGTCAGCCGCCCTGCCGACACCGGGCGTCCTACGCTTCGTCCGTGCTGTTCGAGCAGCGGTTCTGGCCGTCGATCGCCGACGGCACGGTGACGGTGACCTTCCGCCGGTGGAAGCGGCGACAGGCCGTTGCCGGCCGGCGGCAGCGGACCTCAGGCGGGATCATCGAGGTGACCGCGGTCGGCATCGTCGATCCGGCCGATATCGACGACACGGACGCGCGCCGGGCCGGCTACGACTGCGCCGACGCGTTGCGGGCCGACCTGCGGGGCACGCCCGACCTGCCGGTGTACCGGATCGAGTTCCACCACGTCGACGGGGACCCTCGAGCCGAACTGGCCGCGGCTGCGGAGCTCACCGACGCCGACGTCGCCGAGCTCGACCGCCGGCTGCAGTGGCTGGACCGGGTGAGCGACACCGGTCCGTGGACCGCCCGGACGCTGGACGTCGTGCGCCGCCGCCCCGGGGTCTCATCCACCGACCTGGCGATCGAGCTCGGGCGCGAACGCGCGCCGTTCAAGCTCGACGTGCGCAAGCTCAAGAACCTCGGCCTGACCATCAGCCTTCGCACCGGATACCAGCTGTCGCCCCACAGCGAGGCGTACCTGGCGGCCCGCAACCGTTGAGAGGGAGGCGGTTCAGCCGGTCGTGGTGTCGGCCAGCGTGGCGGGCTCGTCAGGACCGCAGGTGGGGCCGACGACCAGCATTCGCCACCTCGGCGGGTTGGAGCCGGCCGGCACGACCAGCAGGACACCGGAACGGCCGTCGAACGTGACCTGGCGGGCGCCCACCGGCTCCACGCCGGTCACGCCGTTGGCCTGCAGGCAGCCGTCGAGCCGGTTGGCGCTGGCCAGCGGACCGTAGTCGGTCGCGCCGAGCGTGTCGCCGAGGGCGGCGTCGAGGTTGTCCGAGGTCAGCACGAGCGGGCCGGGAACGGCTGAATCGGACGGGGTGGCACCGGCGACCGGCTCCCCGCCGGTGGTGCCGCCCAGGTTGCCGATGGCGAAGACGGCCACGGCCGCAGCTGCGGCGGTGAGGATGCCGGCGCCCGCGATGAGGCCGCGGCGGCGCCGGGTGCGGGCGGCGGCGAGGTCCACCACCTGAGCGGGCGGGCCGCCGACGGCCGGGGTGGCGAGCTCACGCTGGCCGGTGAAACCTGGCTGACCTGCGAAGTCGGCCGGTCGGGTGCCGTCGGGCGGGCCGGTGATGGCGATGGGACCGGGCATTGGGGTGGCACCGGGCGCAGCGGTGGGACCGTGGCCGGCGGTGGGACCGTGGCCGGCGGTGGGACCGTGGCCGGCGGCGCGGGCGGCTGCCTCGCGGGCGATGGCGGCGTCGATGCGTGCGGCCACGTCTGCAGGCATGCGGGGCGCTGGCAGCGTGGCCAGAGAGTGCCGGGTGGCGTCGAGGGCGGCGAGCGTCTGGCGGGCGTCCGGGTCGGACTCGACGCGGCGGCGCAGTTCGTCGGCGTCGGCGGGGTCGAGCAGGCCGGCCTGCAGGTCAGCGAGCAGGTCGAGGGGCCATGGCGGGCCGGCCGGCAACCCACCACGGGTGGGCTCGTCGTTGCCCGTCATCGTCCCTCCCTGGACTGCGCCGTCTTGCTGGTCGCGGTGTCAGGTCGGACGTTCGCATCTGCATCGGGGTTCCGCAGGTGTCCGAGGATGACAGCCAGCTTCGCCCGGCCCCGGGCGCACCGGCTCTTCACCGTTCCCTCGGCCACTCCGAGGATCGCGGCGGTCTCGGCGACCGAGTAACCCTCGACGTCGACCAGGACGATGGCGGCGCGCTGCTCGGCGGGGATCTGGGCCAGAGCGTCCTGCACGGCGAGCTGCGTCTCGCGCTCGCTTATGGCGTCGCGGGGTACGGCCGGCTCGTTCGGTCCGGCCTCGGGCAGAGGAGAGGTGGGCCGGGCGTTTCGCCGGCGCACCCGGTCCAGGCACGCGTTGACCACGATCCGGTGCAGCCACGTGGTGACCTGCGACTCGGCCCGGAACGAGCCCGCGGCGCGGAACGCGGAGATGAACGCCTCCTGCAGCGCATCGGCGGCCTCGTCGGGGTCACGCAGGGTTCGCAGGGCGACCGCCCACATCCGGTCGCGATGCCGCCGGACGAGTTCACCGAACGCGTGCTCGTCACCGGCAGCGTGCGCGGCGATGAGCGCGGCGTCCGACGCGGCAGCGGTCACCGGGCGAGGATAACGGGGTGCTCCCGGAGCGGCCCGGTGTGTAGCCGTCAGCCGGTGCGCATGAAGGTCAACTCGGCCACCTCGGTGGAGTTCTTACCGCTCGCCGTGGACAGCGCGGTGATCCACAGCAGCACGTGCTGGCTCGGCTGGTCCGTCGAGATCTCGATCTCGGTCCGGCCACCTGACAGGGTGGCCTCGCCGATCACCTCGGTCTGGTCGAGCTCGGCGCTGCCGGACGGCGCGGACCTGATCTCGACCTTGGTGCCGGCGCTGGGCGAGTCGACGACCACGGTGCCGAGCTTGATCGGCTCGACGAACGAGGCCATCACGCCGACGCCCGGCTTGAGCGTCGGGAACGGCTGCTTGTAGTCGTAGGTCTTCCAGGCCGACTCGACGTTGCCGTCGATCACCCGGTTGATCCGGTTCGGGTTGTCCGGGTCGCCGGTGATGTCGAAGACGCGCACCTCTGCCGGCCGGATCGGCACGGGTTCCTGGGGCGGCGCCGGCTCGCCGCTCGGCTGGCCACCGGGCTGGGCGCCCGGCTGCTGGCCGACCGCGATCGAGGGGCCGGTGCTGTCGCCGGCGAAGAAGCTGGCGACCTCGGAGCCGACCCACGCGACCACGACCAGGGTCGCCACCGCGAGCACGCCGAGGCCGATGGCAAGCTTGCGGCGGCGGTCGGGCGCGAGGTGCTCGGCGTCGTCGACGCTGTGCCAGATGCCGTCGACCGGGCTGTCGTCGGCGAACTGCGGCATCATCACCGTGTCCTGCTCCGCCGTCGCGATCTGGTCGAGCACCTGGTAGACGGCGCCGCCGGTGTAGACGCCGCCCGACGAGCCACCGGCCAGGCAGCGCTCGGCGAGGATCGACAGTTCGACCGGCGTCGCCGGCCGCAGCGCGCGCGGCGAGACGGCTGAACCGGTGCTCGTGCGCGGCGCCTCCCGGATGCCTGGCGGCGGGTCGGGCAGTGGCCACGAGCCGACCAGCAGCAGGTACAGCGCCGCGCCGATCCCGCGCACGTCGCCGAGCTGGGTGGCGAGCGGCTGGACCGCCGGGAAGGCGAGCTTGGCCAGCCCGTCCTTGCCGATCCAGATGCGCTGCGGGTGGTCGCAGCCCAGCACCAGGCCGGCGCGGTGCGCGGCGTCGATCGCCGACGCGAGCGGGGCCAGCGCACGGGCGATGATCCCGCTGGGCAGCACGCGGTTCTGGCGCTCGGAGTCCTGGGCGAGGGTCGCCAGCGACGCCCCGGCGATCCACTCGCTGACCACCAGACCGGCCAGGCCCGAGCCGGCGCGTTCGACGTCGAGCACGTCGAGGACGCGCGTGATGCCGGGATGCTCCAGCCGCGCGGTCGCGGTCGCCAGGTCCAGCGTGCGCTTGGCCGAGGCCAGCCCGTGGCCCACGAGCAGGGTGAGGGCGACGTCGCGCTCGAGCACGATGTCCTTGGCGCGCCACAGGCTCGCCGGCACGTGGCCGTCCGCACCGACCTGCTCGAGCAGCCGGTACCGCCCGGCGATGATCGCGCCCGGCGTGAGCACGGCAGCCGGACGCTCCGGCGCCTCCCTGCCGGGCTGCGCGCCGCTCACCGCTTCAGTCACCTCCGCAGCCGACCCGAGTCCGTGTGCATCGAGCGTACGGGACCCGGACACGCCACGGGCCACCGTTCACCGCTACCTAGACGCTTCACCGGCGGCCAAGGTTGGCCAGCTTGGCCACTGCCGGACGAAGTTCAGCCACCCGAAGGACGGCCATCGCCACCACTGCCACGACGGCGCCGACCACACCGCCCACCAGCAGCGTGATCCAGGCCAGCGTGACCGGGCCGACGGTGTCGCCGATCAGCGTCGCGATCCCGCGTTCGACTGCGAGCACCACGCCGGCCACGACAAGGCCGGCCGCCCCGGTCTTGGCCACCGTGACCAGCACCCGCCCGGTCTCCAGCCGGCCGAGTCTTGCCCACAGCCACACCTCGCCGACGACCGCCCCGACCACGAAGCTCAGCGAGTTGATCAAGGCCAGGCCGAGCACGACGCGGTCGGGCTCGAGCACCAGCGGGCAGGCCAGCATCAGCGGCACCTTGACCGCCACCATGAACATGTTGATCAGCGTCGGGGTACGCGCGTCGTGCATCGCATAGAACACCCGCAGCTGCAACATCACGACGGCGAACGGCAGCAGCCCGAACGCGGAGACGGCGAGCGTCTCACCGAGCCGGGTGGCGGCCTCGACGCTGGAGTTGCCGAGCGAGAACAGGGCGATGCCCGTCGCGGTGCCCAGCACGGTCAGCAGCGCGCTGAACGGCACCAGCAGCACCGCCGACATCCGGGAGCCGAGAGACAGGTCGGCGACCAGCTTGGGGGTGTCGCCGTCGGCCGCCGAACGGCTCATCCGGGGCATGATCGCGGTCAGTAGCGAGACGCCGAGCACGCCGTAAGGCACCTGCAGCAGCAACCAGGCGTAGCTGTAGGTGGCAACCGAACCGGCGCTGGCCGCCGAGGCGACCCTGGTCGTCGCGACGTAGCCGACCTGGCTGACCAGCACGTAGCCGGCGACCCACAACGCCATCCCGCCGAACGCCGTGAGCCGGGCGTCCCAGCCGAACCGCCAACGGAACGTGAACCCGACCCGGCGCAGGAACGGCAGCAGCACGACGGCCTGCGCGACGATGCCGAGCGTCGTCCCGATGCCGAGCACGAGCAGCTTGGCATCGCCCATCCGCACCGGGTCGATGCTGATCTCGCCGGGGACCTGCGTGTACACGCCGAGGGTGGCGATCACCACCAGGTTGTTCAGCACCGGCGCCCAGGCAGGCGCGCCGAACACACCACGGGTGTTCAGGATCGCCGCGAACAGCGCGCCGAGGCCGTAGAACACGATCTCGGGCAACAGCAGGTAGGCGAACGCGGTGGCGAGCTCCGGGTTGGCCCGGCCGGTCGAGTCGTCCAGGTACAGCCTGGTGATCAGCGGCGCGGCCAGCACGGCGAGCGCGGTCGCCGCGACCAGCACCACCGTCGACACGGTCACCAGCCGCTGGGTGAAGCCGAGGCCACCGTCGGCGTCCTGCTTCTGCGCCCTGACCAGGACCGGCACCACGATGCTCGTCAGCACGCCGCCGAGCAGCAGCTCGTAGACGATGTTGGGCAGGGTGTTGGCGACCGTGTACGAGTCGTTGACCAGGCCGAGCCCGATGACGTAGGCGAGCAGCAACTTCGAGGCGAGCCCGGTGACCCGGCTGACGAGCGTCGCGACCGCGATCGAGCTGCTCGCCCTGGCGAGCGACGTGGCCTGGGTCATGACGCGTCACCGGCCGCACCCTGCTTGCCTGCGCTGCGCACCCGGCGGGTGATCCGGTACCCGGCGAGCAGCACGAGCAGCACGGCACCGCCGCCGGTCAGGGCGAGCGTGACCGCGCCGTAGGCGGTCGAGCGGAGCCGGATGCGGCTGGGCATGGTCGGCCCGAGCGGCGTGCCGCCCGGCGTGGACAGCTGCGCCTCGACGCTGAACTGGCCGGCTCTGATCACCTCGGTCGGGATCCGGACCTGGCGGCGGCTGGCCGCCGGCACCTGAACGACATCGATCGAACCGGTCCGCAACCCTGGCACCTCCGACAGCGTGATCTGGACGTCGATCTGCACCGCGAGCGGGTTGTCGAGCGTGATCAGCAGCGGTGCGTTGGACGCGGCGAGCAGGTACGGCCCGGCCGGCGGCTCGATCTGCACCTTCTCGCGCAAGACCGACAGCCGCAGCCCCGCGTCGGCCGCGAACACGTTCGCGCCGTTGCCCGGTGCCGGCTCACCCTGCCGCCAGGCGCTCGACGTCGCTCGCAGCAGACCGTAGCGGATCGGGTCGAACAGGCTCGCCGGGTCGACGTTGGCCCTCGGGTCGCGGTCGGTGGCGTCGTCCATGTCGCGAAGCTGATTGCGGGTCGTCGTGACGTTCGCGGTGACCGCGCGCGGCACCTCGTCGGCACCGGCCCGCACGGGGTACTGGATCGTGGTCGTGACCGCCGGGGGCGTCGCCGTGAGCCGGCCGAGGTCGCGGGCCTGAGCGAACCCCCCGGTCACCAGTTCGCCGGCGGTGCGCAGCAGCTCGGCCGCCTCGGTCGCGCTGGTCTGCCAGCGGCGCGGCGGTGTGATCAGCACGCCGCTGGTCGCGGCGGCTCCGCCCATGATCTGCCCGACGAGCGCGGCCGAGCCGTCGTGGCTGGACAGCGGTCCGTCGGTGCCGGCGGGGATGGTCGTGGCCACGACGTTGCCCTGGCCCGGCAGTGGCGCCGGGCCGGCCGCCGCTGTGGCACCCGTGCCGGCGAGCGCGTCGTTGACCAGCGGGTCGACCGGCACCGCACGCAGCCCGGCCGTCGCCGGCGAGCCGGTGGTCAGCCCGACGGTCGGGCTGCCGGCCGCGGCGGCCGCATCGGTGAGCCCGGCCGGGTCGAGCAGGACGGCGGTGTGGCCGAGGCTGGCCAGATCGGTCAGGGTTCGCTCGTCGAGCAGTTCGCCCGCCGGCCAGGACAGCTTGCCGACCGGGCGGACTCCGAGCCGGTCGGCAAGGATCTGGGCGCCGTCGGCGAGCGCGCGGCCCTGCAGGTCGGTCAGCCCTGCCCTGGACAGCGCGACCTGGTCGACGTCGGCGAAGGGCAGCGCCAGCACGCACCGCCCATCGACCAGGTTGGCCAGCAGCTGCAGCCACTCGGTGGCGGCGCGGCTGCCGGCGCCCGAGCGGCCGTCGGCGAGCAGGTACGGGCCCTGTGCCATCACCGAGACCGTGTCGACGAGCTCGGGGTCGATCGCGAAGCACAGCGCGGGCGCAAGCGACGAGCCGGCCGGCGCGACCTGGACCGCCGCGTCCAGCAGGCCCCGCAACCGGCCACCGGGCCCGAGCGACTCGGCGAGGTCGTCGTCGGTGAGCACGGCCTGCTCGCCGGGCGCGCTGGGCAGCCGACGCGGGCGGTCCACGAGCGGCCAGACGATCGTGACCGGGGTCCGCACCGCCGGGGCGACCGCGGGCACCGCCGGCAGGTCGGCAGTACCGCCGGCCGCAGGCAGGCTCAGCACCGGCAGCAGCAGCCGCACAGCGGCCAGCCGCGCGCGGCTGCCGAACTCGGGCGTTCCGTTCAGGTTCACCAGCAGCGGATACACGCCGGCGGCGTTGATGTTCAGCGAGTCGAGCTCGCCGCCGCCGCGCAGCGGAACGGTCACCTGGAATGTCACGGCGCCGTCCGGCGGCAGCCCGCCGGTGATGTCGGTGAACCTCGGCCGGGCGCTGTCGGTCGACGCGGAGCCGGCGAGGGCGGCCCGCAACTCGGCGTCGTTGCGCACGGCCTCCCCGCGCTGCACCCGGACGTCGAGCCCGGAGATCGCGCGGTCGCCGCCGTTGAACACCCGGCCGGTGACGGTGAGCACGCCGGGGCCGGTGCTGGTGACCAGTCGCGGCGAGATCGAGTCCAGCTCGATCCGGATGTCGTCCTGTTGCGACTGCGCCGCGACGGCCAAGCCGGCCGAGGCCGACGAGGCTGACCGGGCAGCGGCCTGCGCGGGAGAGCTGGCCGGCCACGCCACCAGGACGATCATCAGGCCGGTCAACAGGGCTGCGGCACGGGTGCCGGCTCTCACGCGGACTCCGAGAGCATGTCGGTGGCCAGCCGAACCAACCGCCGTTCGTCGGCATAGGCCAGGCGGCCGTCCAGCTCGCCGAGCGGCACCCAGGCCACCTCGGTGACCTCGACGTCCTCGTCGCTCAGCTCGCCGCCGACGGCCTCCATGAGGAAATGGTGCACGGTCTTGTGCACGCGGCGGTCTTCGGCCACGAACCAGTAGTCGATCGTGCCGAGCGGCGCAAGTACCCGGCCGTCGATGCCGGTCTCCTCGGCGACCTCGCGGATCGCGGCCTGCTCCGGCGTCTCGCCAGACTCGATGTGGCCCTTGGGCAGCGACCACAGCAGCCGCCCGCGCCGGTCGAGGCGGCCGATCAATGCCGCGCTGGCCCGGTCCGCGTCGACCACCAGGCCGCCGGCCGAGGTCTCGTCGACGGTGCGCAGGCGCCGCCCACCCGGCTTGCCGAACTTGCCGCGCGGCCGGCCGGACCGGCCGGACCGGCCGGCCCTGGTGGCCGGCTGGGTGCCCTGCTGGTTGGGCTTCTGGGCGTTCTGCTGGTTGGGCTTCTGACCGGATTTCAGGTTGGCCTGCTGCGCCGACTTGCCGTCGGCCCGGACCCCGGCGCCCTTGCTCACGCCGTTGCCGACGCTGGCGTTCTGGTCGGACCGCCGCCCGGACCGGCCTGGGCGTCGGCGCCTTGACCGGCCGGTACGCCTGGGCTGCTGGCCCTCGCCGGACGTCTCGGACTGACCGTTGTGCGGGGTGGTGGCGCCGGCCTGGTCGGTCGCGGCGTCGCCGGCGCTGCGGTCCTGCGGCTTCTGGTCCGACCGTCCGTCTCGGCTCGCTGAACTGCCCGAACCCCGGCGACCGCGACGACGGCGGCGGCTCGGCTGGGGATCGCCGGAGCTGCCGGTCGACGGGCACATGCCCGCGATGGTAGTGCGGCCGGTCGTGCGACCCGACCCGGCTGTGACCGGCCGCGACCCGTGGATGCCAGTCAACCGGCCCGCCTGCCGGCTACCCTGCACCGCCGTGCCCATCAACCCACCCACACAGGTGACTGCCGCTGCGCCCACCGACGCCGGGCCGCCGGAAGCCGGAATTCGAGCCGCCCGGTGGCCGCGGCCGCAGCACAATGCCGTGGTGGACCTGATGCGGATCGCTCCGGAGGCCGACGAGCTGGCCGAGCGGTTCAGCGCGGCCGGGCACCGGCTGTATCTGGTGGGCGGTTCGGTGCGGGATGCGCTGTTGGGCCGGCTCGGTAGTGACCTCGACTTCACCACCGACGCGCGGCCACGGCAGGTGCAGCGGATCCTGACCAGCTGGGCGGACAAGGTGTGGGACATCGGCATCGACTTCGGCACCGTCGGCGGGTTCAAGCGTGGGGTCACCGTCGAGGTCACCACGTTCCGCTCGGACACCTACGACCGGGTGAGCCGCAACCCTGAGGTGATCTTCGGCGACACCATCGAGGGCGACCTGCTGCGCCGCGACTTCACCGTCAACGCGATGGCGGTCTCGCTGCCCGATCGCGAGTTCGTCGACCCGCACGGCGGGCTGCCGGCGGTCGCCCGCGGTGTGCTGGACACCCCGGCGACGCCGCAGCAGTCGTTCGCCGACGACCCGCTGCGGATGCTTCGGGCCGCCCGCTTCGTCAGCCAGCTCGGCTTCACGGTCGCGCCACGCGTGCTCGAGGCCATCGGCGAGATGGCCCCGCAGATCACCCGGATCACCGCCGAGCGGGTGCAGGCCGAGCTGACCAAGCTCGTGCTCGGCGAGCGGCCGAGGACCGGCATCGAGCTCATGGTCGACACCGGGCTGGCCGACCACGTGCTGCCCGAGGTGCCGGCGATGCGCCTGGAGATCGACGAGCACCACCAGCACAAGGACGTCTACCAGCACTCGCTGGTGGTGCTCGACCAGGCGATCGACCTCGAGGGCGGCGAGCCGGACCTGGTGCTGCGACTCGCGGCGCTGCTGCACGACATCGGTAAGCCCGCCACCAGGCGTTTCGAGCCTGGCGGCGGGGTGAGCTTCCACCACCACGAGGTGGTCGGGGCGAAGATGGTCCGGCGGCGGCTGCGTGAGCTGCACTATCCGAAGGACGTGATCGCCGAGGTCGCCCAGCTCGTCTACCTGCACCTGAGGTTCCACGGCTACGGCCGCGGCGAGTGGACCGACTCGGCGGTGCGCCGCTACGTCACCGACGCCGGCCCCCTGCTGCCGCGGCTGCACCGGCTGGTGCGGGCCGACTGCACCACCCGCAACAAGCGCAAGGCGCAGGCGCTGCAGCGCACCTACGACGACCTGGAGGCGCGGATCGACCGGCTGCGCGCCGCCGAGGACCTGGCCAGGATCCGCCCAGACCTGGACGGCAACGCGATCATGGAGCTGCTCGGCCTACCGCCGGGGCCGACCGTCGGCAAGGCCTGGCGGCACCTCAAGGACCTGCGCCTGGACCGGGGACCGCTCTCGCGCGAGGAGGCCGAGGCCGAGCTGCTGGACTGGGCCCGCGAGCAGGGCATCGAGCCGCCTGGCCAGGGTTCGGGGAGCTAGGACTTCTTGCGGCCGACCCCGGCGTACAGCGCGTCGTCCTCCGGGTTGGCCTCCGGGTCGACCGACCAGTCGGGGCGCCACCGCGACGTGGTCACCAGCCCCGGCTCGACCAGTTCGAAGCCGTCGAACAGTGTCAGCACCTCGGCTCGGGTGCGCGGGAACACGTTGTCGGCCGAGGCCTTGCGCATCTCCTCGGCCGCTTCGCCGATCCTGATCGACTCGAAGTCGCTGGCCGCGTGGCTGACCGCCAGGTAGCTGCCGGCGACCATGGACTCCCGGTAGCGGCGCAGCACGTCCGCCGGGTCCTGTTGCGGCGAGACGTAGTGGAACAGCGTGATCGCCAGCAGCCCGACCGGCTCGTCGAAGTCGATCAGGTGTTGGGTCTGCGGCGCCTTGAGCACCGTGTGCGGCAGTGTGATGTCCGCCTGGATCATCGACGCCCGGTCGTTGCCCTCCAGCAGCAGCGTGCCGTGCGCGGCCGCGACCTCCTCGTAGTCGACGTACACCACGCGGCAGGCCGGGTCGGCCTTCTGGGCGATCTCGTGCACGTTGCCGACGGTCGGGATGCCAGAGCCGAGGTCGAGGAACTGGCGGATCCCGTTCTCCACCATGAACAGCACGGCGCGGCGCATGAACGCCCGGTTGAGCCTGGCGACCGAGGCGCCGTTGGGTTGCAGGGCGAGCAGCCGCTGAGCGAGGGCGCGGTCGGCGGCGAAGTTGTGGGCGCCGCCGAGCAGGTAGTTGTACACCCTCGCGGCGCTGGGCTTGAGCTGGTCGGTCTGGCCGGAGGCCCAGGAACTGTCGGACACGGGTACACCTTCGTCGAGACACATTTGGGGGGGTGACGAGCACGTTACTCGGCGCAGCTTGACGATCGTCTTTGGAACGGCCAACGTCGTCCTCACGTCGACTCTGGGCGAGTTGCGGCCGGAATCCGTTCGCGAAGGGAGGTGCGATGCGCACCGACGATGCGAGCTGGGCGGCCGAGGTCGGCGGCACGATCGGCGCGAACCCCTCGGACCCGGCGGACCCGGCGGACTCGAACCCGGCGGACTCGAACCCTTCCGACATCGGTCCGGATGGCTCGGCCCCCGTTGAGCCGCAAGCAGCCGCCCCGACCCCGGTCGACCGGATCAGCTACTCGTTCGGCACCGGCCGCGGTGCCCCGACGCAGTGGAGCGACGCCCCGGACTTCGACGCCGATGGCGATGGCCAGCTCGACTCGGTGGCGCTCGACTTCGACGGCGACGGCCGGGTCGACGACGCCATGTGGGACTCCGACCACGACGGCGTGGCCGACACGGCGCTGCTCGACCTGGACGACGACGGCCGCGCCGACCACGCCTATGCCGACCCGACCGGGCAGGGCACCTGGAACCAGCGCGGGGCCGCGCTGCCGGGCGCCGGACCGACGACGGCGCCGGCCGACAGCCCAGGCCGCCCCGACCCGGTGCAACCGCCGCCGCTGGGCGAGCACGTCACCTGGACCGACGACGCTGGCCAGCAGCACACGTCAACCGCGACCGAGGACGTCGACCACGACGGGCGTGACGACGGCGCCTGGGTCGACCACGACGGCGACGGCAAGGCCGACGAGCTGGTGGTCGACACCGACTCCGACGGGGAGTTCGACGAGCTCGTGGTCGACGCCGACGGCGACGGCCGCACCGAGACCGCGTACCTGGACACCGACTCCGACGGCGACCTGGACACGATGCTGGTCGACGCCGACGGCGACGGGAACGTCGACCGCACGATTCGCGAGGGCGACGCCGACTACGTCGACCCCTGAGCCGGCTGGCCGGCCGGCGTGCCGGCGGCGATCCGCAGCTGGTAGCCGAGCAGCCCGAGCAGGTAGACCGCTCCGGCCACCAGCATCAGTGCGACCGACTGGCCGTCGTCGGGCACCAACATCGCGGCCACCACCGTCGCCACCACGTAGCTGACGTTGAACACGGTGTCGTAGAGCGAGAACACCCTGCCGCGCACCTCGTCGCCGATCGACGTCTGCACCTCGGCGTCGAGGCACAGCTTGATCGTCTGGCCGGCCAGCGACAGCAGGAACGCCGCCGCGAGCACCGTGACCATGGTCATCGGCACGCCGAAGCACAGTTGCGCGGCAGCCGCGACGACGAGCCCGAGCCGCACCGTCGCCGGCCGGCCGAGGCGCGCCACCAGCAGCGGAGTCAGCACGGCTGCGAGCACCACGCCTATCGCACCGAGCGCGAGCGCCTGGCCGAGGCCCGGCAGCCCCGCGCGCAGAACGCCCTGGTCGGTGAACGTGTTGCGGAACAGCAACAGCGCGACCAGCGTGGAGATGCCGAACGCGATCCGGTGCGCGGTGAGCGCGCAGAAGCCGGCTGACACGGTCGGTGCTCGCCACGCCGCCCGGCCGCCGTCGGCCAGCCCATGCGCGACGGCGACGATCGGCCGCGCCGGCTCGTCCACCGCGTCCGGTCCGAGCCGGCCACGGCGGAAACCGGCCGCGATCAGCGCGGCGAACACCGAACCGAGCGCCCCGATGCCGGTCGTCCAGGCCGAACCGACGTTGCCCTCGCCGAAGATCTCCCGCAGCGCGATCGCACAGCCGCTGCCGAAGATCGCCACCGCGGCGCCGATCGTGGTGGCCACGGCGTTCGCCTCGACCAGGTGCTCCTGCCGCACCAGGTGCGGCATGGCGGCGGACAGCCCGGCGTTGACGAACCGGCTCACCCCGGTCGCCAGCAGCGCCCCGACGTACAGCGGCACTGTGTCCACCCCGGTGCCGACCATCACCGCGGTCACCACGATGAACACCCCGCGCAGCAGGTTCGCGACCACCAGCACCTGGCGGCGGTCCCACCGGTCGAGCAGCGCGCCGGCGAACGGGCCGAGCACCGAGTACGGCAGCAGCAGCACGCTCAGCCCGAGTGCGATCGCCACCGGGTCGGCCTGGCGTTCCGGGTTGAACAGGACCGCGCGGCCGAGGCCCGTCTGGAAGAGGCCATCGCCCCACTGTGCCGCGAACCGCGAGGCCAGCAGGCGCCGGAAGCCCCGCGTGCCCAGCAACCGCCGGATGCCGAGCTTGGCCGCGCCGTCGCCGGCTGCCGGTCCCGGTGCGGTGAGACGGCGCACGCCGTCAGGCTATCCGTTCGACATGTGACCGGCGTCGCGGTCGGGGGTGGGATCATTCCCCGGTGAATCCCGACGCCGCGTCCGACGCCGAGGTCGAGCCCGGCGCGCTGCTGGTCGCAGCGCCGAGCCTGGGCGACCCGAACTTCCGCCGCACGGTGGTCTTCGTCATCGACCATCGCGAGAGCGGCACCCTCGGGGTCGTGCTGAACCGGCCGAGCGAGGTCGCGGTCGTCGACGTGCTCCCGGTGTGGGGCCGGCACACCTCCCGACCGCAGGCCGTGTTCGTCGGCGGTCCGGTCGAGCAGAAGACGGCGCTGTGCCTGGCGGCGCTGCGGCCTGGCAACGACCCGATCGGGATGACCGGCGTCGTCGGGGTGCGCGGACCGGTGGCGCTGGTCGACCTCGACTCCGACCCGGACGACCTCATGCCGAGGGTCCGCGGCCTTCGCGTCTTCGCCGGCTACTCCGGGTGGGATTCCGGGCAGCTCGCCGACGAGATCGGCCGCGGCGACTGGATGGTGGTGCCGGCCCTGCCCGACGACGTCATGGTCCCGCCCGGCGTCGACCTGTGGGGTCGGGTCCTGCGCCGCCAGGGCATGCCGCTGGCCCTGCTGTCCACCCACCCCGTTGACGTCGAACGCAACTAACCCCGGTACCCCTCCCCCCGGTACCCGGTCACTTGGGGAGCTTTAGTTCCACATCCGGAACTAGAGCTCCCCAAGTGCATGGTGCTGGGCACGGGAGCAGCACGCCACCTGGGCGGCGCCGGTCAGCGGGCACGAGGTGCAGGGCGGGGGGCCGGCCGAGGCGGCCGAGGCGGCCGAGCGGGCTGAGGCGCTGGCGGGAGTGCTGCGGGCGGGGGCGGTGACGAGGCGGCGGGTGGCGACGGCTAGGCCGACGGCGCCGGTCCAGGCGATCACGGTGACGGTGAGCATGGCGGCCACCGTCGGCTGAGCGGCGGCCGCCGCGGCACCGAGCACGGCGATCAGGCCGGCGACCATGAGCGGGATGGCGGCGGCCCGGACTCGGGCGGCGTGCCGTGGGTCGGCGAGCGGCAGCCGGCCGCGACGGCCGAGCCACCCGGCCCGCAACGTAAGTAGCCCGACCACGCACAGCGGGCCGGCCAGCACGAGTTGCCAGGCCAACACGCCGCCGATGCTATCCGGCGGCAACGTGGGACCGGCGGCAACGTGGGAGTAGTCGCCCGGCGGCGAGGTGCGGTAGTCCGGTGGACGTAGCGGTCCACCAGTTGACAGCCGGGGAGGCGCCAGCCATGGCTCACATCGCGTTGGACGAGGACCTGCCGGGGATCATCGCGCTGTGGCAGTTCCGCCCGGAGACGGCGGCGCCGCTCAAGGACCTGGCCGACGCGCTGCTGCGCGGGCCGAACACGCTCGCCAGGGCAGAGCGCGAGCTGATCGGCGCGTACGTGTCGAACCGCAACCACTGCGTGTTCTGCGCCAGGGCGCACTCGGCGATCGCCTGCGAGCAGTTCGGCGACGGCGCCGACCCGGGGCTGGTCGACCAGGTTCACGCCGACCCCGAGTCCGCGCCGATCAGCGACAAGCTCAAGGCGCTGCTGCGCATCGCCGACAAGGTGCGGCAGGGCGGCCTGCACGTGACCAGGTCGGACGTCGCCAGGGCCCGCGCCGCGGGCGCCACCGACACCGAGATCCACGACGCGGTGCTGATCGCGGCGATGTTCAGCATGTTCAACCGGTACGTCGACGGGTTGGACGCCGAGGTCCCGGACGACCCGTCGTTCTACGCCCGCACTGGCCGGCTGATCTCCGAGCACGGCTATGGCATCGTCGGTGGAACGTCGGACCGGAGACAGGCTGTCTGAACCAGATTTGCCGCACCCGGTACTCTTGGCGTATGAGCACGCACCGCCTGCTCCTTACAGAGCCGCGCTGACTCGAGCTGACGAGACGGCGCGGCCACCCCTCATGCCCATGCGGCTGAGGGGTTTCGCTTTGTTCGGGGCAGACGAAGGTGGAGGGACGGACATGACAACCGATGCGGCGACCGAGCGAGACGCCGAACCGGCGGACCGGCGGCCCGATGCGGTCCCGGCGTACCGCTACACCGCCGCGCTGGCCGGCGAGATCGAGCGCCGCTGGCAGCAGCACTGGAACGAGCACGGCACGTTCCACGCGCCGAACCCGGCCGGGCCCTGGGGGCAGGAGTCGGTGCCGGCCGACAAGCTGTTCGTGCTGGACATGTTCCCGTACCCGTCGGGTGAGGGGCTGCACGTCGGCCATCCGCTGGGGTTCATCGGCACCGACGTCTACGCCAGGTTCCAGCGGATGTGCGGCGCGAACGTGCTGCACACCATGGGCTTCGACGCATTCGGGCTGCCGGCCGAGCAGTACGCCGCCCAGACCGGCGAGCACCCGCGCAAGACCACCGAGGCCAACGTCCAGCGGTACCTGAACCAGATCCGCAGGCTGGGCTTCGGCCACGACGAGCGCCGCCGGGTCGCCACCTCGGACGTCGAGTACTACCGCTGGACACAGTGGATCTTCGTGCAGATCTTCAACTCGTGGTTCGACGAGGATGCCGGCCGGGCCCGGCCGATCTCCGAACTCGAGGCCGAGTTCGCCGCCGGCACCAGGCCCACCCCTGACGGCCGGCGGTGGGCCGAGCACGACCGGGTCGAGCAGCGCAGGATCATCGACAGCCACCGCCTGGTGTACCTGTCCGAGGAGCCGGTCAACTGGTGTCCAGGTCTGGGCACCGTGCTGGCCAACGAGGAGGTCACCGCCGACGGCCGCAGCGACCGCGGCAACTTCCCGGTCTTCCGGCGCAACCTGCGCCAGTGGATGATGCGGATCACCGCCTACGCCGACCGCCTGATCGACGACCTGGAACGCCTGGAGTGGCCGGAGTCGATCAAGCGCATGCAGCGCAACTGGATCGGCCGCTCGACCGGCGCGATCGTCCGCTTCCCGGTCCCGGTCGACGGCGACGCCGACCGGGCGATCGAGGTGTTCACGACGCGGCCGGACACGCTGTTCGGCAACGTCGGCCTGGTGCTGGCGCCCGAGCACCCGCTGGTCGACGCGATCACCGCCGACAGCTGGCCCTCCGGGGTGGACCAGCGCTGGACCGGCGGCGCCCCGACGCCGCGCGAGGCGATCGCGGCCTACCGCCAGGCGACCTCGCGCAAGTCGGAACTGGATCGCCGGGAGAACAAGGACAAGACCGGCGTCTTCAGCGGCGTCTACGCGATCAACCCGGCGACCGGTGGCAGGGTCCCGGTGTTCGTCGCCGACTACGTGCTGATGGGCTATGGCACCGGAGCGATCGGCGTGTCACCGGGCGAGGACGAGCGCGACTGGGAATTCGTCGAGGTGTTCGGCCTGCCGATCGTGCGGACCGTCCAGCCGCCGCCCGACTTCGAGGGCCGGGCGTACGCCGGAGACGGGCCTAAGGTCAACTCCGCCAACGAGAAGATCGATCTGAACGGCCTGAGCATCGCCGCCGCCCATGCCAGGGTGGTCGCGTGGCTGGCCGACGAAGGCCTGGCCGAGTCGGCGGTCCAGTACAAGCTGCGGGACTGGCTGTTCGCCAGACAGCGGTACTGGGGCGAGCCGTTCCCGGTCGTCTACGACGAGGACGGGCTGCCGGTCGCGGTGCCCGAGCACCTGCTGCCGGTCGAGCTGCCCGAGATCGACGACTACTCGCCGCGGACGTTCGACCCGGACGACCCGAACTCCGCGCCCGAGCCGCCGCTGGCGAAGGCGTCGGAGTGGATGGAGGTCGAGCTGGACCTGGGCGAGGGGCCCAAGCGCTACCGCCGTGACGCCAACGTCATGCCGCAGTGGGCCGGCTCGTGCTGGTACGAGATCCGCTACACCGACCCCGAGAACCGCGAGCGGTTCGCCCACCCGGAGGTCGAGCGGTACTGGATGGGCCCGCGACCGGCCGACCACGGCCCCGCCGACCCGGGCGGTGTCGACCTGTACGTCGGCGGTGTCGAGCATGCTGTGCTGCATCTGCTGTACGCCCGGTTCTGGCAGAAGGTCCTGTTCGACCTGGGGCACGTGAGCGCCGAGGAGCCGTACCGGCGGCTGTTCAACCAGGGCTACATCGAGGCGTTCGCCTACACCGACGCGCGCGGGGTGTACGTCCCCGCCGAGGAGGTCGTCGCCCGCGACGGCCGGTACTTCTGGGGCGACCAGCCCGTCGACCAGGAGTACGGGAAGATGGGCAAGAGCCTGCGCAACTCGGTCACTCCGGACGAGATGTGCGACGCCTACGGCGCCGACACGTTCCGGCTGTACGAGATGTCGATGGGACCGCTGGACACCTCGCGGCCGTGGTCGACGCGTGACGTCGTCGGCTCGTACCGGTTCCTGCAACGGGTGTGGCGGCTGGCCGTCGACGAACATGACGGCGCCCTGCGGGTCAGCGACGAGCCACCGGACGTGGAGACCCTGCGCGTGCTGCACCGCACGATCGCCGGCGTCCGCGACGACTTCTGCGGGCGGCGGCCCAACACCCCCCCGGCCCAGCCGATCGACCTGACACACCACCCCACCACAGCCCACCCCTCCTCCCCGCCGCGCACGCCGGTCGAGCCGCTGCCGCCCACGCTGGCGCCGCTGTGCCCGCACGTGGCCGAGGAGCTGTGGCAGCGCCTGGGCCACGACCGCTCGCTGGCCGCAGGGCCGTTCCCGGTCGCCGACGAGCGCTACCTGGTCGCCGAGAGCGTCGAGTACCCGATCCAGGTCAACGGCAAGGTGCGCTCCCGGGTGAGCGTGCCGGTGACCGCCACCGAGGACGACGTGCGCAGCGCCGTGCTGGCCGACGAGAAGATCGCCGCGATCATCGACGGAAGGCCACCGCGCAAGGTGATCGTGGTGCCCAATCGCCTGGTCAACGTCGTCCTGTAGAAGCCGCCCTCGGAGTCGAAACAGCTCAGCACCAGCCGGTCGGCCGGACGCTGATCTCTGTGAACTGGGCGTCCGGGGTGGCGCTTACCGCGGTCAGCACGGCCGCGGCGACCGACTTGGGCCGCAGGTACTGCTCGGGCTCGTAGGCGTCGCCCTCGGTGTGGCGGATCGCGCGCTGCATGTCGGTGGCGGTCCGCCCTGGGTACACCGAGGTCACGCGCAGGCTCGGTTCCTCGGCGCGCAGCACGTCGCCGTAGGCCCGCAGGGCGAACTTGCTGGCCGCGTAGGCACCCCAGTTCGGGCTGGCCCGGAAGCCGGATCCGGAGTTGATCAGGATCACGTGTCCCTGGCGCGCCCGCAGGGCTGGTAGCAGCAGCCTGGTCAGCTCGGCGACCGCGAACACGTTGACCTCGAACGTGCGCCGCCAGGATCCCCGCGGCGCGTCGGCCGCGCTTCCGAGCTCGGCGATGCCTGCCGAGTGCACCAGCACGTCCAGCTCGTCGATCGTGGCCGTGGCGGCCGCCAGTGCTTCCGGGTCGGTCAGCTCCGCAGGCCATGGCCGGGTGCCTGGGATGGAATCGGCCTGCTTGGCAAGGGCGTCCAGGTCACGCCCGCCGAGCAGGACTTCGTACCGGGACGCCAGCGCCTCGGCCACGGCGGCGCCTATGCCCCGTGACGCCCCGGTGACCAGGGCGAGTGGCCGATCAGACACGGAGTGCTCCAACCTGCGAGCGACAGTTCCCCGACCCATACAACCAAACGTCGTAGCCCCTTGCCGGCGTTGTTAGCCCGGTCGTGTGACCCGGTCGCGCTCGGTTTCTACCGCTCGGAGAGGTCAGGTGAACGCTTGCCTGCTCGACCAACGGAGGTGGGAACCTACGGAAAACGGAGCACGAACCGCGGGGACGGTTCGTGCTCCGCTGGATCGCGTTACGGGTCGTTCAGTCGGGTGCCGGCCACACGACGACCACGCTTGGCCGGGCCAGCGAGGATCCGCTGTCCGGCCAGTGCGACGCGGGGTTGTCCGCGCTGAAACCGGTCACCTCGCCGGGGTGCTGCACCGAGACGAGCACGAAGTCGTCGGCGATCACCGGGCCGCACACCTCCGCGCCGAACGGCGCCGAGAAGAACTGCTTGACGTGGCCGCGGTGCTCGCCTTCGAGCGGGACTACGAACAGGCCGTCGTTGAAGCCGAGCGCGCTGCTGTCGGTGGCGACCCAGAGGTTGCCGTGGCGGTCGAAGGCCAGGTTGTCCGGGCAGGAGATCCCGCTGACCTGGTCCTTGGGGTAGCCGCCGTAGTAGCTGTCTGGCGCCGCGGGGTCGCCGCACACCAGCAGCAGGCGCCAGGTGAACGTGGTGCCGCAGTGGTTGTTGCCGGACTCGACGATCTCCATCACGTGACCGTGGCGGTTGTTGACCCTCGGGTTCGCCTCGTCCACCCCCGGCCGTCCGACGGCGCCGCGGTTGCTGTTGTTGGACAGCGACGCGTAGATGCGGCCGGTACACGGGTTCGGCTCGACGTCCTCGGGCCGGTCCATCTTGGTGGCGCCGACGGCGTCGGCGGCCAGCCGGGTGAACACGTACACCTCGGTCGCGGTCATGCCTGGCACGAACGAGGTGTTGTTGCGGGCCAGCGGGATCCAGGTGCCGGTGCCGTCGAACTGGCCGTCGGTCGGCAGCTGCCCAGCGCCGGTGATCTCGGCGGTCGGGCTGTCGCCGGTGAACTTGGCAACGTAGAGCGTGCCCGAGTCGAGCAGCCGCTTGTTGTGGCTTCGGGCCCGGCTGGAGTCACCGGACATCATGCGACCGTCGGAGACGAACTTGTAGATGTACTCGAAGGTCTGGTCGTCGCCCATGTAGGCCACGACGCGGCCGTCTGCGGCGACCTGGATCGTCGCGCCCTCGTGCTTGAACCGGCCCAGCGCGGTGTGCTTGACCGGCCGCTCGGTCGGTGTGCGCGGGTCCACCTCGACGATGTAGCCGAAGCGGTTGGCCTCGTTGGGCTCGACGGCCAGGTTGAACCGGCTGTCGAAGTTCTCCCACTGGCGGATGCTCGCGCCGGCCGGGAAGGCGTACCGGGTCAGCCGGGCGCGGGCGACCGGGTCGGTGACCAGCCCGGCGTTGCCGAAGTAGGTGTCGATGTTCTCCTCGCCGGAGAGCACCGTGCCCCACGGCGTGACGCTGCCGGCGCAGTTGTTCAGCGTGCCAAGGACCCGGGTGCCGCTCGGGTCGGCGGTGGTGCGCAGGTAGGTCGAGCCGGCCGCCGGGCCACGGACGTCGAACTCGGTGGTGGCGGTGATCCGGCGGTTGTACTGCGAGTCCATGACCGTGCGTAGGCCTCCGTCGGGGTGGCACTCGACCACGACCACCGACATGCCGTGGGTCGCCCAGCTGACCTCGGTGGTCCGCTGCGTGAACCCGGTGAAGCCGAACCACATGAAGAACTCGTTCGAGTACTCGTGGTTGTTCACCATTAGCCATCGATCGTCACTCAGCGGAATCAGCCCGCAGAAATCGTTATTGAAACCGAACTGCATGGACTGGCTGGCGCCATCCTGTAGAAGCGGATCGAATGCTGGTGCGCCCGGTCGAACCGGATCGCCCCAACGGATCAGTACGCGATGCTGGAAGCCGTCCGGAACTGTCACCTGGTCGAGTTGATTGGGCGTCACCGGCGTGAATCGGGTGCCGCTCGGCTCGAGCCGGACACCGGCCCTCTCGTCCGGCTGGACGTGGCTTTCCGTTGCCGCAGCGGCACCCTGGGTGACCAGGGGTGTTGCCACCGCGGCCATCGCGATGACCGCCCCGGCCCTTAGCACGCCGCGGCGATTGGCAACGGCCGCAAGGACATCACCGAAGTACTCGTTCCCCGAAGTGTTTGGTGCATCGTGCGCGCACGCGTTACCGCACCGGTAGATGCAGGTAAGCACCGAGCGCCCTGAGTGGTGGGCTGGTGTCAGGGGCAGGCTCCGCCGGGCCTGGCCATGAGGAAGACTCATAACGGCCTCCGATGATCAGCGGGATTGCACCGCGAAACGTAGCCCGCTTGGCGTTCATCGAATGACGGCCGAATGGAGCAATTGGTTAACGCAGCCTTGACAGCTTGTGGCCGCGGAATGGCCACAAGCTGTCAAGGTGGCAAAGGGCTGCCGCCGTCAGCGCCTGTTCATGCCTGTTCATGCCTGTTCAGCGGCAGGTTCAGCGGCAGGTTCAGCGCTCGGCGTCGCCCCTGATGAAGCGATCGACGGCATCCCTGGCGGTGGTGTCGTCGTACTGCACCGGGGGCGACTTCATGAAGTAGGACGACGCCGACAGCAGCGGCCCGCCGATGCCCCGGTCGAGGGCGATCTTGGCGGCGCGGATCGCGTCGATGATCACGCCGGCCGAGTTGGGCGAGTCCCAGACCTCGAGCTTGTACTCCATGTTGAGTGGCACGTCGCCGAACGCCTTGCCCTCGAGCCGGACGTAGGCCCACTTGCGGTCGTCGAGCCACGGCACGTGGTCCGACGGGCCGATGTGGATCGACGCCCGCTCCATCTCGTGCGGGATCTGCGAGGTCACCGACTGCGTCTTCGAGACCTTCTTGGACTGCAGCCGCTTGCGCTCGAGCATGTTCTTGAAGTCCATGTTGCCGCCGAAGTTGAGCTGGTAGGTGCGCATCAGCTCGACACCGCGGTCCTCGAACAGCTTGGCCAGCACCCGGTGCGTGATCGTCGCACCGACCTGGGACTTGATGTCGTCGCCGACGATCGGCACGCCGGCATCGGTGAACCTGCGCGCCCACTGCGGGTCGGAGGCGATGAACACCGGCAGCGCGTTGACGAACGCCACCCTGGCGTCGAGTGCGCACTGCGCGTAGAAGCGGTCGGCGTCCTCGGAGCCGACCGGCAGGTACGACACGAGCACGTCGACCTGGGCGTCCCGCAGCACCTGCACGACGTCGACCGGTGCCTCGTCGGACTCGGCGATCGTCTCGCGGTAGTACTCGCCGAGCCCGTCCAGCGTCGGCCCGCGCTGCACCGTGACGCCGAGCGGAGGCACGTCGCAGATGGAGATCGTGTTGTTCTCGCTCGCGGTGATCGCCTCGGCCAGGTCGCGGCCGACCTTCTTGGCGTCGACGTCGAACGCGGCGACGAACTCGACGTCGCGTACGTGGTAGTCGCCGAACCGGACGTGCATCAGGCCGGGTACGCGGGCGTCTGGGTCGGCGTCCCGGTAATAGTGGACGCCCTGCACCAGGGACGCCGCGCAGTTGCCGACGCCTACGATCGCCACCCGCACTCGACTGTCACCCATGGTTGGGCTCCCCTTCGCTTGTGTCATCGGAGTTGGTCTCATCGGAAATGCGGTACTCCGCCTGTTCCTTCGCGATCAGCTCGTTGAGCCAGCGGACCTCTCGCTCGCTGGTCTCCAGGCCCATCCGGTGCAGCTCGCGGGTGTACCGGTCGATCTGCTCGCCGGCCCGGCTCAGCGCCGACCGCAGGCCCTCGCGCCGCTCCTCGACCCGCCGCCGGCGGCCCTCCAGGATGCGCATCCGGACCTCGGCCGGCGTCCTGGAGAAGAACGCCAGGTGCACGCCGAAGCCGTCGTCCTCGAACGTCTGCGGCCCCGAGTCGGCGATCAGCTCGCCGAACCGTTCCTTGCCCTCCGCAGTGATCTTGTACACACGCCGGGCCCGGCGGCCCCAGGACCCCCCCCGCGGGCTGTCC
>OBLK01000079.1_pt1 | contig 36634 bp, 41 predicted proteins | sample 1518871 | NCBI WGS metagenome assembly OBLK01 (sample SAMEA2464837, study PRJEB22497) | soil metagenome | biome: Grassland; feature: Farmland; material: Clay | place: Australia | collected 2013-02-01 | depth 0.8 m
CGGCGGCGACGAGGGGGCGTGGCGCACCGCCTCCCTGCCCCCGCTGCGGGCCAGGCGGGCGGCCCGCCGCGGCCCCCCCCCCGCCGGTCCGCGGCCGACCGCGGGGGGGTGCTGGCGCCCTGCCGCGACCCCGCCGCGGCCCACGAGCTCGGGCGGCTCGCCCCCTCGGCCGCCGGCGGTCTCGTCACGCTCGCGCTGGATGTGGCCAGCGCCGCCAGCACCGCGCACGCGGCGCAAGAGCTGCGGGATACGCCCATCGATGTGCTCATCAACTGCGCGGGCATCATGGGCGGCGAGCATCAGAGCATGGGCGACATCGATTACCGGGACTGGGCCCGGGTCCTGGAAGTCAACACCCTGGGTCCGCTGCGTGTGATCGAGGCGTTCACCGGGCAGCTCGAGCGCGGCGCACGCCGGCTGATCGTCACACTGACCAGCGGCATGGGCTCGATCGCGGACAACGACTCGGGCGGCTGGATCGCCTACCGCAGCTCCAAGGCCGCGGTCAACATGGTGGTGAGATGCGCGGCCATCGCCCTCGCGCCGCGCCACATCACCTGCATCGTGATCAATCCGGGCTGGGTCCGCACCGCCATGGGCGGCCCGCACGCGACCCTGACGCCCGAGCAGAGCGTGAAGGCCATGCGGCGCGTGTTCGGCTCGGTCCGCCCGGCCGACACCGGCCGGTTCTTCAACTACGACGGGCACTCCTATCCCTGGTAACATGAAACTCAAACTCCTTGGCGCGCTGTGTGCCCTCGGCCTGGCGGCGGCCCTGCCGGCGCGGGCCGCGCCCCCCACGGCGCAGGTCCTCACCTATCACGCCGGCGGCGGCCGCCGCGGGAATTTCGTGGTTCCGGCACTCACCTGGCGCCGCGCGCGCGGGCTGCGCCCCGACAGGCGCTTCCAGGCGCGAATCGAGGGACACGTCTACGCCCAGCCGCTTTACTGGTCCGCCCGTCCCGGGCGTGCCATGCTGCTGGTGGTTACCGAGAGCGACACCGTCTACGCGCTCGATGCGGTGAGCGGCAGGACGCTGTGGCGGCGCACCCTCGGCCGCCCCGTGCCGCTGCAATCGGTTCCCTGCGGCAACATCGATCCGCTCGGCATCACCGGCACCCCCGTGATCGACCCCAGGCGCCGCGCGGTCTATCTCGACGCGCTGGTGCGCCCGGCAGGCTCCGGCGCGCCCACGCACGAGATCTTCGGCCTCTCGCTCGCCGACGGCGCGGTGCTGGCGGGCTGGCCGGTCGATGTGGGAGCGGCGCTTGCGCGGCGGGGGCTGCGATTCGACGCGCGCGTCCAGGGCGAGCGCGGCGCGCTGGCCATCCTGCACGACACCGTCTACGTGCCCTACGGAGGACGGGACGGGGACTGCGGCCGCTACCGCGGCTGGGTGGTCGGTGTGAAGCTCGATCCTCCCAGGGTGATCGGCAGCTGGCATACCCCCGCCCTCGCCGGCGGCATCTGGGCGCCGGCGGGAGTGAGCTCGGACGGGCACTCGCTCTATGTCACAACGGGCAACACCATGGAAGCGACGAGCTGGGGCGGTGGTGAGGCGGTGATCCGCCTGACGCCGTCCCTGCATTTCACGGGCGCGACCGCGGATTTCTTCGCACCGGGCGACTGGCGCGCCCTCGATGCGCGGGACGCCGACCTCGGCGGCGTCTCGCCGCTGCTGTTCGATATGGGCGGCGCCGGTTACGTGCTCGCGCTCGGCAAGGACGGCAACGCGTATCTGCTCGACCGGCGCAACCTGGGCGGTTTCGACGGCGCGCTCGCCGTCGCGCACGTGTCGGATTCCCAGATCCGGGCGGCGTCGGCGCAGTTTCCGGTGGCGGGCGGTGCGATGATCGCCTTCCGCGGGCAAGGCAGCGATTGCCCCGGGCGGGCGCACGGCGATCTCACCGTGTTGAAAGTGACGGCGACGTCCCCGCCACGGATCACCACGGCGTGGTGCGCCGCGGTGCGCGGGCACGGTGCGCCCATCGTCACCACCACCGACGGCCGCCACGATCCGATCGTCTGGATGCTCGGTGCAGCGGGCGATGGGCGGCTGTACGGATTTCGCGGCGACACCGGACGACGCCTGTTCGTCAGCGCGCGCCTTCCCGGTCTGCGGCGCTTCCAGACACTGATCGCGACCGCGCACCGGCTGTATGTGGCGGCGGACGGCACCGTATACGCCTTCTCCTTCTGAGGCGGCGCGCGCAATGTCCTCATCCGGGCGGCCGTGCCAGCAGCACGCCGCCGTCCCAGCCCGGCTGCGGCCGCCTCAGCGGCCGGATCGCCATGCGGCGGGCCTTTGGCGCGAGCGCTTCACCGAGTGCGTCGCGGGGCCCGTCATAGTGCGGCAGCTCATGGGTCACGGTGACGATGGGCGCCAGGGCGCTGGCGCGCTCCTCGGCCACGGTGCCGACGAGTACCGGCGTCGTCGTGGAGGCGAGCCCGCTCACCCCCAGTCCGGACGGCCAGAGGCGTAAGACCAACCTCTCGCGAGAGCGTCCGCCGGCCAGCGGATGGACCCTCACCAGCACCGCGGGGTGGCCATTCTCCAGGTGCGGGAGAACCGGTAGATCGCCGATCGGCGCGTGCGGGTCAAGCCACTGCAGCGCCGAGCGCAGTGTCCAGGGCACCGGCGCGCGCCAGCCCCTGGCGGCGAGCTCGGCCGTCAGACTCGCCGGGTCTCCCGCCCACTGAAAGGTCAAAGGCGCCCGGACGGTGCCGGCGAGATCGATCCGGCGGGCGGGAAGCTGCGACCACCCGTGCCGCCACCAGGCCTCCCACGGCACGACGCGCTGTTGCACCGGCACTGTGTAGCGGCTCATGTCGACCGCGTGTTGGCGAGCCACGTGCACAGCGCCCACGGTGACGAACGTCAGGCCCGCCGTGGCCCACAGGCCCGCCACCCCGACCGGCGGCGGCCTGTGCCGCAGGTATCCGATGGCCAACAGGGCCGCCCAGGCGAGGCCGAAGGCGAGACCGGCCAGCACGTCCGACATCCAATGCGCGCCCAGGTATACCCGGGAGAAGGCGATCGCCCCGATCAGCACCGCGGCGACGGTAGTCACGGGCAGCTTCCAGCGCATGCCGACCTCCCAGGCCGACACGATCGCGAGGAAGCCGTAGAGCGCGGCGCTCGCCACTGAGTGGCCGCTCGGGAAGGAAAACGCGTTCCATCCGCTGCTCAGCGTGTACGGCCGCGGAATGTGCAGCGCGAGCTTGAAGACCACGGTGAACAGGCTCGCGACCAGCACGGCCGCCACCGCATGCCCGGCCGCCCGCCAGTTGCGCCGCCAGGCGAACCACAGCAGCGCCGCCAGCGCCGTGGCCGCCACCACCGTCGCATCGCCCAGTTCGGTGATCGCGACCATGATCTGGTCGACCCAGTCGGTTCGAAGCGACTGCAGGAAATGAAACACCGCCTCGTTGGCCCGCACCAGAGGATCGCCCGCCAGCACATCCTGAAGCACGCCGGCGAACAGCCACAGGCTCGCCACCAGCAGCGCCCCGAGCAGGACCAGCCCCGGCAGCTCCCGGCGCTCCGGATCCAGGATCGACAGCAGCGGACGCGTGTACCAGACATCGCGCCGGTGCGCCCACCGCCACAGCGTCTCCTGCATGCGCGCCGCCCGCGAGGGCAGCGCCCGGAACGCGGCGCGGACCGCCCAGATGGCCACGCCGAGCAGCGCCAGCAACAGTGCCACGATGAGCGCGAGGCGGCCGGCAACCGCCCCGAGCAGCACGAACGAGACACCGATGGCGGCTCCAGCGAGAATGTGCGCCGGCGCCCACACGAGCGCCGAGAGCACGTTCATGACATAGAAGCGCACGGTGCCCATCCGCAGGATGCCGGCGAGCACCGGCACGATGGCGCGCACGCCCGGGGTGAAGCGGGCCACGAACACACTCTTGCCGCCGTGGCTGCGCAGGAACGCTTCGCCGCGGGCGATCACCGCCGGATAGCGCTTGAGCGGCCAGTGGCCGAGGATGGTGTCCCGATGATAGCGGCCGAGCCAGAAGGAGATGCCGTCGCCGATCACGGCGCCGACGAATGACGCGATGATCAGCGGCCACAGGCGCAGCGCGCCCGTCGGCACCAGGGCGCTCAAGCCGAGAATGATGGCATCCCCCGGCACGACGGCGCCCACCACCGGCAGGGCCTCGGACAGCGAGACCAGCAGGATCAGCGCGTAGGCGGCATCGTGATGGGCGCTGGCAAAGGCGATGATCGATGCGGTGATCGTGCCGAGCATGGGGTGCGCTTCAGTCCGGCAGCCTGAATCCGTGCGCCCCGGGGCGCAGGCTGCGATCGATCGCCGACACGTCCGGCGCGGGCTCGAGGGGGTTCAGCGGCTCGCAAGTCGCCGGTTGTTCTTCGTCCATTGGCGCAGGCGATGGTAAGGCGCCGGAAGCCCGGCACGAGCGCCATCGTACCGCACGGAGCACGACCAGGGTGGACAGACGCGGCCACGGTCCGTCTCCCCTCGAGCGCTAGAGCAGTCGAGCGACTCCCCGCGCGATCACATACAGCCCGACCACCGCGACCACACCGCTGAACACGAACGTCAGCGCGCGCCTGCGTCCGGCGAGAACCCGGGCCGAGCGGACCCCGATATAACCTCCGGCCAGTCCACCGAGCACGAACAGTCCCGCCACCGGCCAGTCGACCAGCCCCGATGCGGCGTAACTCGCCGCGGTGGTCGCACCGAAAGTGGTCACGGACACCAGCGAGGATCCGATGGCGTTCAGCAGCGGCATGGCGGTGGCGGTGACCAGGCCCGGCACGATGAGAAATCCGCCGCCGATGCCGAAAAATCCCGAGAGCGCGCCGACCGCGAAGCCGGTGCCGATGAGCGGCGGCAGCAGCCGCGCGGCCGAAGCGCGGCCCAGACGCACCTGCGCATCGTGACCTTCGCGCCGGGGTCGCAGCATCAGCAGCGCAACGAGGACCATCAACGCCCCGAATCCGGCCAACAGCACCTGGCCGTTGACACTCTTGCCGAGCTGGGCGCCGGCGGCCGCGCCCAGAACACCGCTCAGCCCGAATGTGATGGCGCACGGCCACTTCACCGTGCCGGCGCGGGCATGGCCGAGCAGATTGGTGAACGCGCTGGCGGCGACCGCCACCGCGCTGGTGCCGATCGCAACGTGCGGCGGCAGGTGCACGACGTAGGCCATCAGCGGAACGGCGAGGATCGAGCCGCCGCCGCCGATGAGCCCGAGCGACAGGCCCACCAGAGCGCCCGACAGAAGCGACAGAACGATGGTGATCGAAGGCATGGGGCCGGCGGGGCTCCCGGCTCAGAGGTGACCGTGATGCACGCGGCCGCTCGCCGGATCGAAGCGTGTCAGCGGCAGGCCCGCCTCCTTCCATGCCCGGATGCCGCCGGCCAGATGCGAGGCCTCTGCGGCGCCGGCCTCGAGCACGCGATGGCCCGCCTGTGCGGAGCGCCGCCCGGTGCCGCATTGAAAGATGATGCGCTTGGCTCCTCCCGTCGGCAGACAGGCCGGATCGAACCCCGACAGCGGGAAAAGCAGCGCGCCGGGGATGCGTTCCGCCTCGAACTCCCCAGGCTCGCGCACGTCGATCAGCACCGCCTGGCGCGCGCGCAGCAACGCATGCACTTGAGTGGCATCGAGCTCGTGCAGTGTGTGGGTGTCAGGTGGATCAGAATGGGGGGATTGACTCATGTTCCGCTCCTGGGTTGTGGACGTGCCGCCCGCACGTCGCGGCCTCTGACCAGGGCGGTCGCCGCGCAGGCGAGCGTCCCTGCGTGGATGTAATATAAGACAATTCTAATATACCATCAAGCTTGCCGCGGGATTGCGCTCGCGCCCTACTGCGGCGCAAGCAGCCGCGCACCGGGTCCTTCCTCGGACAGGCGGTCGAGCGGATTGCGCAGCGGGCAGGCTTTGAGCGAAAGACACCCGCATCCGATGCAGCCGTCGAGCTCATCGCGCAGCCGGGTGAGCGCGCCGATCCGCTCATCGAGCAGCCCCTTCCAGTAACCCGACAGCGCGCGCCAGTCCGTCGCGGTCGGCGTGCGTCCCCTCGGCAGCCGAGCCAACGCCGCGCCGACCTCGGAGAGAGCGATGCCGAGGCGCTGGGCCACGCGGATGACCGCGACTCGCCGCAGCATCTCGCGCGCATAGCGCCGTTGATTGCCCGCGGTGCGGTGGCTGCGGATCAAGCCCCGGGCTTCGTAGAAGCGAAGCGCGGAAATCGCAACACCGCTGCGCGCGGCGAGCTCGCCGATGGTGAGCGGACGGGCAATCCGTGTCGGAGAGAGCCGGGCCATATCTGCCTCTTGACCTCAAGTCTACTTGAGGTTTTATCGTATGCCCGTCCCGATCGCAACAGTAAAGGCACACCCATGAGCAACCCGAGCGCAACCCGCGCCGTCACCGTCATCAGCGTATTCACCGCCAAGGCCGATCGGCTCGAGGAGTTCGTCGAGGCGCAACGGGCCGCCCTGCCCGGGTTTCCGGACCGCATTCCTGGATTGCGGGGCAGCCGGTTGTATCGCTCGCCCGACGGTATCCACGCCGCCCTGGTGAGCACTTTCGAGAGCGCCGAGCATCATCGGCGCTTTCGCGAATCGGACGCGTTTGCCGGCCACCGCGCCCGGCTCGCACCCCTGCTCGAGCGAGCCGAGCCGGCCGTGTACGAGCTCGTGTACGAATCCGCAAGCCCCTGACGCCCGCCCGAACGGCTCCGGGGTTCGCGCCGCGGCTCCGCCGGCACAATATTCCGGGCCGCCGCACGTCTATGTTCCTCGGATGGATACCGCAATATCGAAGCCCTCGAGCCCCGCCGCCCAGGACCGTGAGATCACCGCGGCCGTCCGGCGCGAGCGCGGCCGGCTGCTGTCGTTCATCGTGACGACGGTCCGGGACGCGGCGGAAGCGGAGGACGTGCTGCAGGAGGCGCTCTACGAGCTGGTGGCGGCATTCCGGCTGAACCAGCCGGTCGAGCATGCCGGCGCGTGGCTGAGGCGCGTGGCGCGCAACAGGATCATCGACCGCTTCCGCAGGAAAGCGCCGGATGCGGTGCTCGAGTGGGACGATGAGGGCGATGCGACGGCCGGGAACCTGCTGCCCTCGGCCGGGGACGGGCCGGAGGCGGCGCTGCTGCGGGAGTTGATGATGGGCGAGCTCGAGCTCGCTCTCGATGAGCTGCCGCCCCAGCAGCGCGAGGTCTTCCTCGCGCACGAGATCGAGGGCGCGAGCTTCAAGGAGCTCTCGGCGCGCTGGGGCGTGGCGGTGAACACGCTGCTCTCGCGCAAGCGGTACGCGGTGCTGCGCCTGCGCGCGCGGCTGAAGGATGCCTATGACGAGTGGGAGCAAGAGTGAGGTTGCCTATGAAATGTCGAGGTCGTTGGGTTTGGAAGGGAGCGGCGTTCGCGCTGGTCGCGCTGGCGGCGCTGAGCGCCATCGTCATGCTGCTGTGGAATGCCCTGGTGCCGGCGCTGTTTGGCGGACCGTCCCTGCACTATCTTCAGGCCGCGGGACTGCTGGTGTTGAGCCGCGTGCTGTTCGGCGGGCTCAAGGGCCACCGTCTGCACCGGCCCTGGGCGTCCCGGGGGTGGCGCGAGCTTTGGCAAGGGCTCACTCCCGAGGAGCGAGCGCGGCTGCTGGAGAAATACCAGGGGCATTGCCGCGGACACCGGCACGAGGCGCATCAGACACCCGAGGAGCCTCCGACATGAGCGCCTCCCGGCCCGATGCCCGGGCATTCGCCGCATCCGGGGGCGCCACGGAGGATGAGGTCGCCACCCTCGAGCGCGGACTCGATGCGCTCGCTTTTCTGGAGCGCAGCCGCGATCTGGCCGATGAGCCGGTGGAGCCGCCCGCAGGCGAGGCTCCACCGTACGGCCCGCGCGTGCCCGCCTGCGAGCCATCGCCCGGCGACCGCGTAAGAACCGGCGGTCGGACCCACATCGAGCGTCCCGGGTAAGAGCGCCCGAGCGGCGATCCGCCTTCGCCGACTGCGTGGCAGTGCGGTATCTTTGGCCGGATGCCCAGCTCCGTGCCCCCTCTCGAGCACCCGCGCGCGCCCGCTCCGGGCCGCAACCGCGCGCGCCATGGCTGAGGCCGCTCCCGCGACAGCCCGACTCGGCACCCTGGCGCTGCTGTCGATCGGCATCGGCGGGATGATCGGCGGCGGCATCTTCGCCGTCACGGGCCTTTCGATACAACTGACACGCGGCGCGGCTCCCCTCGCCTTCACCGTCGCGGGCATCGTCGCCCTGCTCACCGCCTGGTCGTATCTGAAGCTGACCCTGCGCTATCCGAGCGCCGGCGGCACGGTGGAATTCCTCAACCGCGCCTTCGGTCCCGGGGTGCTCACCGGAGCGCTCAGCATCCTGCTGTGTCTGAGCTACGTGATCCTGCTGGCGATATACGCGTATGCGTTCGGCAGCTACGGCGCCGAGCTGCTCGGCGGCGGCGAGTTCGCGCGGCAGCTTCTGGCCAGCGGGGTGCTGCTGGTGCTCGCGGCGCTGAACTTCCTCGCGCCCCGCCTGGTCATTCTGAGCGAAACCAGCCTCAACGTACTGAAGCTCCTGTTGCTCGCCGCGTTCATCGTCGCCGGTCTGGTCCTGCCGGGCGACGGAGCGCGGCTGGCGCCGCGCCAGTGGGTCGGCCCGCTGCCGCTGGTGGCCGGCGCCATGGTCATCTTCCTCAACTACGAGGGCTTCGAGCTCATCGCCAACGCCGCGCCGCAGGCTGCCGCCCCGCGCCGCTCCCTGCCCTTCGCCTACATCGGCGGCGTGCTCATCGTGCTCGCCGTGTACATCGGTATCGCGGTGGCGGTACTGTTGCATTTGCCATTTGCCACCATCGCCGCGCACCGCGACGCGGTGCTCTCGAGCGCCGCCTCCGCGGTTCTCGGACGCACCGGCGCGATCGGCGTCATCGTCGCGGCGCTGGCCGCCACGGCCTCGGCGATCAACGCGACATTCTACGGCTCGGGCCGCCTGACCTACCTGATCGCCCGATACGGCGAGCTGCCGGTCGCGTTCGAGCACGACGTGCACAACCAGCCGGTCGAAGGACTGGCGCTGTTCGCGCTGCTCGCGCTGGTGCTGGTCAACTGCATTCCACTGTCGGCCATCGCCGCCCTCGGCAGCGCCGGTTTTCTACTGGTCTTTGCCGCGGTCAATCTCGCCAACCTGCGCCTGGCCGGTGAAACGCAGGCTCGCCGGCCGCTGTCCGCGCTCGGTTTCGCCTCGTGCCTGGTCGCGCTCGCCGCGCTGTGCGCCCAGGTGATCTCCGACGCCCAGACCCGCTGGCAGATCTACGCGCTCGCCGGACTCATCGGCCTGTCCGTGGCCACCGAGCTGCTCTACCGAAAACTCAGCGGCCGAAGCGTGCACATGGGCCGGCCGCAGCCGGCCGTCCTCGGCGAGGACGGCTACGGCCTCGAATGAGCGTGCGCCCCCGGTCGGCTCACTCCCAGGGGGCTCGCCCGGGACCGGCCGGAAAACCGGCCGGCTCCGGGCGCGCGGCCGATCCCCTCAAAGCGGCAGATGCATCCCGCTCGAGAGATTCAGCACGATGGCGAAGGTGAGGTACATCAGCCACAGTCCTGTGACAGTGTGCAGAAATCCCATGGTCTTCAGACTTGCGGGCATGGCGCGGCCGAAGCTCACGAACAAATCCGCGACGTAGATGGCCATCAGGCCGATGAACAGCAGCCACACCGGCCAGTCGCCGGCGCGCATGAACACGATGAAGCCAAGGAGCGAGACCAGGAAAAAGGCGACGGCCATGAACCCGCCCGGACGCGGGTCGCCGCCGCGCATGCGGATGTAGCCCATGGCGAACCAATGGATACCGAACACCGAGGTGATGATGCCCGCGGCATACAGTGGCGAGTCTTTGAACACCGGAAACCAGCTCAGTCCGATCAGCAGCAGCATGCCGTTGACGAACTGACAGAAACCCGGCATCCAGAATCCCCACACGCCGTTGGCGAGATCCACGTTGGCGTCGCGCGCCGGATAACCGAACCACTCCTGCGGCCCGTAAATGAGATATCCGGTACCCAGGCCGAAGAACGCCAGGCCGAGCGGCACGTAAATGGATGCCGGAAATTGGATTAATTGCGCACTCATCGTAGCTTCCCCTCGTTGAAAGAGTGATTTTCTCGATGTCTCGACGTCAATGGAGCGGGATCGGCGCGCGCCGGCGGCGATGATTGTTCGGGATCGAGGAAATGGCCGATGTCACGAACGCGGCGCGGCATGCAGCGTGAGCCGCTACGCGGCGCTCCGCCCGGCTTGCGGCTCGTGGGAGTGTCGCAGGGGGGACGGCCGGCCTGCGGCCCGGCGGCGCCGGGGCGAGCCATCACACGGGCAGCGTGATGATCCGGGCGGGAGTGTAGTTCTCATTGAGCGCATGGCCCCCTTTGATCCCATGCGGCCTGGGATGCTCGCAGCGGAACACGGTCCATGCAAGTGCGCCGACCCGCACCGCCCAGCCGCGAACACGACTGTTCCGCGACGCGAACACATCAACCTGCGGAGGCCGCCTGAGCCGCGAGGGCCCGCCTCTGAAGGCGCCAGTCGGTTCCGGTGCCTCGGACCGCCCGGACTCCGAGCCTCGAGCCACCGGCCACACGGCGATGCGCCTCGCCGACGATCTACAAGAGCCTGACGGGCGCCGCAGTGCGCATCGCACTCCGGCGCCCGCAAGACGGTCAGGACACGAACGGTTTGCCCAGACCCGGAGACGCCTTTCCGCCGAACGCGACCTGAGCCACATTCACCGAGGCCCAGAAGCCCAGGAAGGAGAAAGCCAGGGCGAGATAACCGGCTATCGAGGCTACCCCGGCCGCCGCGAAAGACAGCGCCGCCACGATCAGCACGAGGATGATCGGATAGATCGCCGGCAACCGCAGGCACGGAATGAACAGGAACGTGAACAGCGTTGCGTAGCAGATGAAGATCAACTGCTCGGCCGCCGCCACATGGGTAATCCCGAACCAGCCATGCACGGTGCCTATCAGCACGCTGCCCAACGTCAGCCAGAATCCCGAGAACAGCCCGAATATCAGCGCCACCGCGGACTGACCCAGGAAGACCGCCCAGATCGTGACCACGATCTGAAAGAGGCCCGTCGTAAGGATGATCAACGGCGCGACTACGTGCAGGCCCGCCGGCAGGCCCAATAGACCCATGCCAAGAGCCAGCGACGCGACAGCGAACACCGGCAATCCAAGCGTCAGTGGGTCGCCACCGGCGCCAACACGAACATCGACAGTCTGCTCTGATCCGGTCATGTTAATCCCCTCTTTGATATTGTCGAGCACGATGACGTTGCCCCTGGAAACCATGGCGATCGACGTCTTCTTCTACCGCTGAGCCGGAGCACCCCCAAGCGCCGCGGGCGCCGATTTCGGCGAGTCACGGTCATGTTGGCGCTTACGCTCTCAGCGACGGGGCCGAGCCAGCGGGCGCGTGTCAACATAGTCAGTCTCGCTCCTTTTAATGCCTGTTGCTTTTTAGATTCGTTCTATCGGCATGCAGTTGACCAACGGATCGTAACAATGATCCAGATTCAGGACACCGATCGAAAAACGTGACACACGCGATCCGGATGAATTCCGGGAGATGCACGGACAGGATGACTCGGCAGGGCGCCAACAAGATTCCCAGAACGCGCTGCGCCCGTCGATCCAGACCGACTGCCGATCGTCCGGTGAGCACATCTCTCCGCGATGAGGTTGCGGGCCCCGCGTCTCTGATGCCCAGGTCGCGGAATGCGCCGGAAAAAGCCTGAGCGGTGTCTGGACAGGAAGATCCTTGAGAGTCAGCCCCGTCCCGCGGGTACCAACCGGTTTGTGTCAAACACCACCCGTCAGCATTTGGAGGAAGGTTGTCGAACTCTTCCTGCGCCTTCAGGCTCAGGCCGACGCCATGGTCTGTGTGAGGTAGAGCGGGTTCTCCATCGCGCCAAGGCGCCATGTGGCGGATGGCACCTCTGTACACCCGAGACTCGGGCGCATTCGTAACCGTCCCCACCAGCTCATCAGATAGGGCCCACGATTCAGAAGCACGCGGCTTCCGGGCAACGGTAAAAGAGCGCCATCATCGGCGCCACGTGAAGATCGGCCAGGGTGAGGGCCCCTCCCGCGAGCCAGGGCGAGTTGCCCATCACGTCCGACAACGCACGGAGACAGATTTCAGCTTTCGGCAATGCAGCCGTGATCTTTGTTTCGTCCGCAGGGACGCCTCTGACGGCCCGCACAACGCGCTCCACGTAGATATCCCATATCAGCGTGCGATATGCGTAGCAATCCAGGATACTCATTGTCTTCATCTTTCTGGCGCATGCGCGGACATTTTCCGGCTGCAATCCTGGCCCCGAAAACGCTTCGTCCACGTAGCGCGTGATCGCCTCCGTTTCGTACAAGGAAAAGCCGGCGTGTTCAAACGCAGGGATCTTGCCGAAGGGATGCCGAGCCAAATAGTCCGCCGGCGGACCGCCGGTCTCGAATATGTCCACGGCAACGAGATCGTAAGCAACGCCCTTTTCTTCGAGTACGAGGCCCACGGCGCGGACGTACACGCTGTATGGCACGTTATAGACTCGAGGCCGCTCAACAAATGTCATTTCTTCCTTCCTGCACGGAGGACGTTTTGGGCGGCATTCCCATCATCCGAAACTCCGGCGGCACAGTCTTGGATCGTATCGACCAACGAACATCGACCCAGTCCATAACCTAATTTTGATTAGGCTAATACTGCTTAGGCTAATTGTGCATCCAATCCCAAGCACACTCGCCGACGCGGTCTGCTGCGTCATCCTGGCGTTCCAGGCTCCCGCAGAAGGGTCTTTTCGGGGTATTTGCGACGCCGTTGACCTTGTTAGGACGTCGCGGAACAGATTTCTGGAGGCTAGGGTCGGAATCCAAGGTCAGCCTAAGTAATTGAAGACAAAGGCTGATTGACCGCCCTCCCCGCCGGATACCCCGAAGCCCTACCCCTGCCCCTCGCGCCTCAGGCTGTTCAAGGCGGCGCCCGCCCGTGCGCTAACACGAGCGAGCGCCTACCACAACCAGCCTGACTATTGACCCGGCGTGATTGCAGTGAACTTACGCGACATTTCGCTTTTCGTATTCTTTAGGTAACCTCGCGTGGGCCCGAGACTATTGGATGCAGCGGGTCGATGATCTGCAATGTTGAAGATGGATTCTCCGTATGAAGGACTGCCTGTGCATTAATCCCCTCTATGTTTCTCAAAGTCCTTGCGCGTCGGAAAAAATCGAACGTAATACACCACCACCATTACGACGCCTAGTGCCACGATAAACCGCGCGAACCGCGGGAAAATGAACTCGAAGTGCCAGTTCGCGGCCGCTAGAACGAGGAATACCAACAGGAATCCCGCGGCAAGCCGCTTTTTGTCATAGGTCGTCATGATGCCACACTTGTGCTATTCACCCGACGTGATCGCAGTGGATCTAAGCGGCATATCTGATGTTCCGATGCTTGAAGTAGGCACGCACTCGCCCCGGAGACTTCTGGATACGGCGCGAGGTGCTCAGCATCGTTCGCTTCAGGTCCGTCACGTCCTTCGGTGGCACGCCGCGCTGGATCTCGCCCTTCAGGTCGCCATTGAAGTACTCGGATGGATTCAACTCCGGGGAGTACGGTGGCAGATAGAACACCTCGATTCGATTGGCGTGCTCTTCAAGCCACTCGCGCACCATCTTGGCCTTGTGAACGTTCAGATTGTCCAGGATGAGGAACACCTTGCGAGGCGCATCCTTGATCAGTCTCTGCATAAACACAATCAGCCGCTCGGGACTCAAGCCGCCCGGGTAGATCATGAACCTCACCTTCCCCTGGTTCGTCACTGCCGCAATCATCGAGAGACTCTTTCGACGGGCGGGGATCTTCACGATCGGCGTCTGGCCAGGCGGCGCGTAGCCGCGATGGCGACTCTCGTCCGAACGAACCCCAGTCTCGTCGCCCCAGCTGATCTCGGCGCTTTCCCGCTTCGCGCGCGCCTTGATCTTCGGATATTCAATCGACAGCCAGTCCTTCACTGCCGTATCGTCGCGCTCGTACGCACGCCGCGCCGCCTTCTGTGGGGTGTAGCCCCACCGCGCAACGTACTCCCCGACGCCCCGAATCGACAGTCGGATGTCAAACTCACGACGGATCAGCTCGCGAATCGCACCTCGCGTCCACAGCGCAAACGGCAACGACAGCTGATCGGGGCACTTACCGCAGATCACCTGCTGCGCCCGACGCTCCTCCTTTGCCGACAATGCTCGCAGGCTCCCCTGCGGTCGTCCGCCTCGCGACATGCCCTCCAGCATCTCGGGGGCTCCCTCCAGGCGCTTAAGCATCGTCGAGACGTACGAGCGGGTATAGCCGGTGATTTGTGCGATCTCCAGGTGCGTCTTTCCCCTCTCGCGCAACATCAACATCTGCCGACGCAATTCCAAGCGAACGTCCGTACTTGCGCTTCGACGATCAGGTTTATTGGGCATGCCGCATCATCGCACTATGTCACGACTATGTCTAGTAGTTACGCGCCTGGTTAATAAGAGGCCGATTATGGGTACTTCAACTCGCCGTGCCAATTCTACTCGGAGATCCCGTCTCCGCCCGTCCAAAGTGTCTTCTGCTGTCCGGCGACGTCCCGCCAGACCAAAAGCGCCGGATTTTTCCCAAATCATGGCCCATCTGGCCCGCGCCATCGCGTTTATTCGGGTCAGCCAGCGCTCACTGCACGACCTGGATCTCGCTTACGACGAGGAATCCCTGCTTCGCATGGGGCTTGCCGCCTTGGATGCCGTCTATACCGAGATCGACGTGGCATCCATCGAACTTTCTAGGCATGCACGCGAAGTCTAACATGCTCTGGATCATGAGAGGCCGCACATCCGCTCGACCGATCCGCATGTAGAACACGTTCGATAGACAGCACATCAGCTCTCAACAAGAACGCGAGATCACCAACATCTCAGCATTTCCCTCTGCACAAACTCTTTTCAGCTGACGGGACGCCTAGGGTCATCAGCGGATAACCAACAGATGATGTCTTTCACCTAGTCGTCAAAACCAATGACAAACGCGCTACGGCAGTAGGTCCACATTGTCCACGACTTCAAACCTAGCGCTGACATCGCGTCTTGTAAGTACGATTACATCACCAAATCCGAATGTCCCTTGAGTAGCCCACTTATAAGTGCTGACGAGCATATCCTCAATTCCATCATCGTTGAGATCAGCCCGCATCGTCACCCAGAACGCTTTCCCAAGATACTTGTACGTCAGGCTCAAGTAATTTCGTGACGCATCATCGACATTAACTTCACCGTCTCGCACCAAATCCCCTACCGATTTCCCATTGTATTCCAGTTTCCGCAGAGTCCTTGCATCATCGCCCGACAACGCCGGTAGCAGAGTAACTGGAAGCAGCTCCAACGAATCCAGTCCCGCCTGAACCACATCCACAAAGCTAGTCTCCGCGAATGATGCTTTCGAAAATGCCTGGATTATCGAATAGGCTCTCTTAAAGAATGCCTCCTCTTTAATGTCATAAGTGGTCAGCGCATGGAGGCCCGCTCTCCTAGCCTCAGCCCACTCTCGGCATGTTCTTACGGAACGCGTCTCTTGAGCGTTACGACCCATCCTTAGCTCATCAAGACCGTGGACGCGAGGCAACAGTGGCTCATCCATTAATGACGCAACATCTGCTCGCTCAAGCAAACCGTCGACGACACGACTCGAAAATTCCAGTGTCTTAAGTAGCTCAAATGCCTCTCCGCTCCTTGCAGGACTAATAAGCTTAGCCACTTGGTCTCGAGACAGCGCGCCGCTCTCAAGAGCAAGCTGAAGTGCGGCCAGCACTCGATCACCACGACTTCGAAGTGCGTATTTCGCTTCTTCGCTGGCAACTCTCTGAGCAAATCTTGCAGCCACCTCAAGATAAAACCGCATATTCTGTGGCTGAAAAAGATTTCCGGACTTTGTGCCATTACAGTGGTGATGAGCAGGCAGCAGATTTCGTCTATCATTTAGCTCAAAATCTGTCGGCAACCCTAATGTCGCGATCAATTGCGCTAGCGCCTTCGGCTCACTGACCAAACGTTGCGGAATGACATGGTCAATTTCTAGCTCCCGATACGATAGAGGATTGCCACAATATGCACAGCGGCGCCCATGCGCTTCCCACAGACCAATTCGTAGCGATGTCTGTATATAAAAAGGCATGTCACGCCAAATCCGGAGACCATAGCACGGTATTCGGCGAGTGCAATTCATACAGAAGATCACCGGCGCGGGAGTATGTAACTGTTTCCAGATGGTTTTGGAAATTTACCAAGACAACGCTGACAGATAATTCTGGTGATTTGCGTGAGGGAATTACGTAGCAGTCTGTCACGTAAAACAGGGCGCCATATTCAAAACCTTGCACGTGAAACACTGTGGAATCATCCGACAATAAAGTGAACGGAGCCGCGTTTAGGCGACGAGCATCATCATGCACCTCGCGAATGCGCTCGAAATTGTCAGCGCGAATTGCCGCTCGAATGACTTTCGTTAACGGACCATGGCAGTAATCTGGAGCGACTATGTGCTTAAGTATATTTCGACGGTATTCATTTGCGGTAAGCAATTTCACGACCGCCAATGTTTCGCCATCTCGCGGCTGAAGTGACACGGGGCGTTTCCAGTGTGTTGCGTAGTTCGCGACTGTGATAGCCCGCTCGACCGTCACATCCGTAAATGGAGCGATGCCGAGGACGCTAATTCCAAGTTTCCGAAAATGCTCAACCGTCTGAAGCAATAATAGTTCTTCCGGACCATGCTTCAGGCTCTCAATAACGAAGTTCATATCAATTCGAAGCGCCGTCGCGTAGTCCGTCAGAACCATTGCGAGTCGTTTACCCTGTTCAATACCCTCATAAATTCCTATGCTGTCCATCGACGATGAGTAGAAGCTGTGAAATCCTATCTTTGCCCCTGCTTCCACTACCCTATTGGGGCTCCATCCTCCTACAGCGCCAAGATGAGTTCCCCCCAAGAAGGCGAACGCAGCAGACGAATAGCACTCCGCATCTGCCTTAACGAGGGTTCCGTATCCAAGACGCCGAAAGGCACTACCAAGTGCAAGACCCTCCAGGTAGTGGCCGCCCGGGCTATCCAGAGCCGCAGTAATCGACGGAAGCTCTCGGTCCAAATGCTCCAGACAAACGCGATTTGCGAGCTGTTCGAACCGCTCTGTGTCTCCCGTTTCAATGTCGCCACGTATCGTGATTGTTGCGTGGCGTGATGACTCCACTTCGTAACTCATATCGGCCACGATACCCTCATCTCACACTCATTAAGTCGTCACAGCATGCTTAGGTGCCGCTCTCCGCTGACTCCAACCGCTCTATGTGTGCCAAATCACTACAGTTTCGTACTTGCCAGCGTAATGAAGTGTCCTCTGTCATCAAACAGCGGCATAAGTCGCCCGATCCGAATCGAGTCCTCGATCTCTCGACGAGTCACCCCAGGAGCCCCAATCCGCGCGTGGGTATTTTTGACGGCGTAGTGAAGCAGCATGCCCGGAATCCTTCTTTTGAAATCCAAACAGCAAAGAACTTTTTACTGGTCATAGTCGCGCTACACACCGTTCGGGAGGTCGAAGGCGCTGGCAAAGAAAGTGCGGGCGCAGCAGCCACACTGGATTGGCGTGCTCATCATTAAACGTCAGTCGGGGCAGTTTTCCACGGGAGACGAAACAGTGATTGCCTACGCAAATCTCGCTGACGAAACGCTCGAGACCGGAGACAAGAAATCGGTCAGCCGAATCAATCCCAGATCTATCTAAAGATTTAATCCACATGTGCTGCGCCACACCGCTAATCATCGAGCTTGGAGTCAATGGGTAGCGTATTGCGGATGGTGGCGGTTAGCGCCGCTCCTGCTTCGTCCAGTCTGTCAACTTTCCATTTAATGGTTTGCATGTGGTTGGTATCGAAATGAGTTTTCTTTGCGTCGAATTTTTCTGCTTCGCAGGTATAGATCACCGGCAGTCCGAGTCCCTCGGCGAACCCGGCCTCAAAGTAAGCACCATTATTATCGTGGCTTAGGTCCGCGAGCACGAAGCGAGCAGCCCGGATAGCTGCGCGGATTTGATTATCGATGAGGCCCGCGGATGGCTGCTCGTTCAGGGCCTTCAGGGTAAATCCGGCGCGCGCAGCGGCGGGCTGGAAACAGTCTCTGAGGACCTTGTCCAGCATCACGTCTCCAAACTTCATCGCCATAAAGGCGTTGTGGCCATGTACGATCCGGCGATTGAGTTCATCAAAGCGCACCCATCCAGCCGGCTTGAGTCGGTACGATTCTTCGGGAATACCACGCTGGAAGTCATATAACCCCTGGTCGTCGAACGCCCTTGTGAGCCATGCAAGTCCGCTTTCAGAGGTGTCTGATCCAATGGTCGCCCCAACCCGTGCCGCAAGTGCATGGATATTAGACTTGGCCCATTCATGGGGTGCCCCCTGATTCTTACCGATCCAAAGAATGAAATTGTCTAGCTGCTGCTGTGGCGGTACGTGGCTGGGGTCAATCTGATACGGTTGCAAATCAATATCCCGCAGCACTGGCGGTTTGCGGTGTGCATCATATCGGAGCCGCAACGAGTGACTGAGCTGCGAATTATTGATCATTCCCCGCGCAAGCAGCCCCTCTAAAATCACCTTTGTGGTCCCGCTAATAACGAAGCGACCGCAGCGGGGGCAGTCGACCGCATCGGAATCGGCATAGCGCGCTACTGGAGCCTGCGACACACTTGGCGTGGCACATATCGGGCATTTGTCCATCGTCGTTGTCTCAATGAAATTAAGCGCTTAGCGGGCGTGCGAATCATGCCAAGCGAGCCAGCACCTGCGCAATAATCATTCAGGATCGCAACTCCCATAAGTCGGTAACTTTGGAGCGCCATGCCCGTGACGCGACGAGTTTACAGGCCACGAGGGGACTCGCGAAACTAGCATGGGGAATATCACTCGTAGAAGGGGGGACACCATCTCGGTGACCCCGAAATCGGTCGGTTGCGCGTCCGCGCTTATCGGTTCGGATCGGAGGAAATGTGGAAGCTCTTGGTGATGGCGCTGGGTCAACTTAAGTCGGTCGATTTGCGGCTGATAGCCTTGAGAGTTTATGCAATTGGCGCCGTGGATGCGGGAATTCTTGACGGTTACCGGTAAACGATATAAGCTTTCAAAATGATCAAGAGCTTCCGGTGCAAAGAGACACAAAAGCTCTTTGAAACGGGGCGCTCGAGGAGTTTCGGCTCGATTTCGAAGGTGGCCACGCGCAAGCTGGCGCTGCTGGATGCGGCCGAGACTTTGGATTTCCTGCGCTCACCGCCCGGCAATCGCCTGGAGGCGCTGGAGCGCGACCGAATCGGACAGCACAGCATTCGCATTAACGATCAGTGGCGCATATGCTTTCGCTGGACGGCGGCAGGTCCCGAAGATGTCGAGATCGTCGATTATCACTGAAGCCGCCGACAAGTGGCGGGAGAGACAGACATGGCTTTCAAGAACGGCATGCGGCCCGTGCACCCCGGCGAGATTCTGCGCGAGGAGTACCTCAGGCCGCTCGATATGAGCGTCAACGCGCTCGCCAAGCGGCTTAGCATTCCCACCTCGCGCCTGAACGACATCGTGCTCGAGCGCCGTGGAGTGACGCCAGACACCGCTATGCGCCTTGCGCGCTGTTTCGGCGGCGATGCCCGCTCCTGGCTTAACCTTCAGACCGCACACGATCTGCGAGTCGCTGAGATGAAGAAGGCCAAGGAAATTGAGCGTACCGTTGAGCCTTTTCGGCAATCCGCATAAAAAAGAACAGCACGTCATATCAGGGGGTCGATCTGGTCTGTACACGGATCGCTCGTCACTCACATCAACCCGAACATCCCAACCGGGAAGTCGAGATGGTCCGCAGGGACTTCCGATAGTCGGTCGCTGTCACCTATCGAAGTCCCGGCTACGAGATGCCCCAGAAAGCGAAAGGCCCCGGCATGATGCCGAGGCCAATCACCGATCGGGAACAACCCCCAATCCCGTGCTGAATATTGTAACGACATATGCGCGCCATGCAAATTCTACTCAGGGAACGCGTTCTCCCCCAGTCAAAGTGTTCTCTGCTGTCCAACGACGTCTCGCCGCATCAAAGGTGCCGGATTTATCCCAAATCACGGCCCACCTGGAGGGCGTGAGTCACCGTTTTCCATACGTCGTATATAGACGTCAACGATGACACCGATTCTGACGTCACGCTCGACGTTTGAAACTTAATGTCGCGTGGCATTTGTCACGTATTTCAATCACACTTTGTCCCACCTCTCCCAGGAAATTCGAATGGGACGACCGAGTAATTTCATTGTTAATGCGGACGAAAGTGGTCACCATGGCCTCACCTGGTTCAATCCGGATTGCCCGGTGTTCGGGCTGTCCTGCTGCATATTTCGGAAAGACGAGTACATCGAGCGCGCCTGCCCCGCCCTACAGCAATTCAAAATGCTGCGATCACCATTCTCCTTCCGACCCGACCGGATCACGTGAGGAAACGCGGTCGAAAAGATGAAGCTGCGGCAACAGAGGTCCAGGGATAACTCCATTATGAAAACCCGTTCCCGAAAACAGGCAAATCATCGACTCGTCCGCGCCAACGCTGACGCCGACCTCGGCTGTCGCGATGCCTGGAGCGTGCCCGTAAAAGCACAACTCGTCAGCAGGATCGCCGAACTCCTGGCGGAGCGCCGGATGTCCCAGGCCGAGGCCGCAACCGTGCTCGGCATCCCACGACCGAAGCTCTCAATGATGCTTCACGGCCAGTTCCGCGAAGTCTCGCTGTTCAAGCTGATGCAGTGCTTCACGCGGCTCGGACACGATGTGTATATCACCTTCCGGAAAAGACCGAATCGGAGTGACGCAGGCAGAGTGTCCGTGAGCTTCGAGTGACACCATCCCTGCGCCAGGCGGCAGCTGCTCGACCGCACTCACCCCGCCGCGCACGCCGTCCGGGCATCGTCGACAGCCGGCATGCCGGACCTGCCATATCGGGATTCGGGCGCCGGAAGGTTTCGCTCAGCGGGATTACCTTCAATTATTTTCTACGCATAATTACCTGTGATGGGTAATTCACCGTAAAGCGCTCTTCTTCCGTAGCATCTCGCCTGCTCAGCTCATGATCGAGGTGAGGAACCTGGACCCGTCGGAACGGCGCTCGACAGTCACGATGTCGTGGACACTGGAGCCGTCCCGCCTGACGACCTGACCTGCGCGTTTGCGGTCCTGGAGTCCAACAGACCGGGAGTTTCGGCCGAATTTCCGGCGATACTGCCCCTTCGCTTTCGCGCGCTGACGATCTACATTCGGCACTCCCGTGCGCACGTGGCAATCGACAGGCAACGGGCCTTTCCGGGCCGCGAGCACGCTCCCTTGAACAGCGATGGATACACCATGATCGGCCGCGAACTGTATTCGATCAAAGAAGCACGGGAGCTGCTGGGCGGCATCTCCCGAAATTCGATCTACGAGCTCCTTCGTTCGGGTGACCTGCCGAGCGTCGTTCTGGGCTGCCGGCGGTTCATCGCCGCGACGGCGATCGCGGAGCTGATCGAGAAATCGACGACAAGGGTCAGCCCTTCCCAGGACTGCGCCCGGTCCCGCACGCCGCCTCAGAAGGCCCTCCCCCTCTCTTTGCCGCCCGCCATCAACAAACGCCGTAGGGTCAACCACTCCGGTATCGCGGAGCACCATCATGGGCCCTGCCGGAAGAAGTCATCGACTCGCTGTGTCTGACCGATCCCTGAGCCTTTCGCAATTCTCGATGTCGTGCCCCTGGTAGATTGTGAGCAATGAGAGCTTCTCCTATTGTTCGAGTTTGTGTTTGTTGGATGGCAGGATAGCGACGTGTCCGCGTCTGCAGCACAGTGCCACGGGTCGTCCACGGCAGAACGGATGACGAAAGCATCGCTGCCTTCGATCACCGCCCGCCCGTCTGTGGCGGAGAAGGCACGCTTCAGGGCATTGGCCATGCGCGCCGGCATGTCCGAGTCGGCCCTTGCGCTCGTTGCGATCCGCAGGCTCCTGGATCCGCACGGCAAGGCATCTCAGACGACGACCCCGGCGATCGAGCGCCTGGCCGCGACTGACCGTATCACCATTCGGCTGCGGCCTGGGGACGGTGCGGCGATCGCCCAGCGGGCAGCGGCCCGCGGCATGAAGGCATCGGCGTATCTGGCTGCGCTCGTGCGGGCGCACGTCCGCACCAGTCCCCCGCTCCCTGCTAAGGAATTTACCGCCCTGAAAGCGAGTGTGACGGTCCTGGCTGGGCTCGGACAGGTCTTCGCTCGACTGGCGCGTAGCCCTGCTCTTGCCGGCGCGGACCGAGAGGCGCTGCGCAAGGACATCACCCACATCCAGGTCGTGCTCGCGGGGCTCGAGCGGCAGACGCACGACTTCGCCAAAGCCGCTCTGATCGCCTGGGAGAGCCGCAGTGAGTAGACGGCCACTCCGGGTGCCCCTGCACGCTCCTGCCCCGCTGGAGATCGTCAGCCATGCTCGGCGCGGACCAGGGGCGTCAGCGAAGCTCACAGCCGGCCAAATCGCGCAGATCCAGCGCACGGTAAGGCGGGTGCCAGAAGTCATGGTCAAGGTGACTGGCGGTGGACGGAGCGTCGGTGCCGTCGCTGCTCACCTCACCTATATCAGCCAGCGCGGGGAGATCGAGATCGAAACGGACGACGGGCAGCGGGTATCCAGGGATGGGCAGAAAGACCTGCTCAGAGGCTGGTACCTGGACCTTTCCCCCGGTCAGTACCGCCCGGCACCACGCGGCTCCAAGAGGCCGATCCCCGGCATCAAGCTGGTGCACAACATAGTCCTTTCCATGCCGGCGCCGACTCCACCGGACAAAGTGCTGGCGGCGGCCAAGACCTTTGCACGCGAGAAATTCGCGCTCAAGTACCGCTACGCCATGGCGCTCCACACCCATCAAAAGCACCCGCACGTGCACCTTGTGGTCAAGGCCGAGGGCCTCGACGTGCCGCGTCTTCACATCGACAAGGCGATGCTGCGCGAGTGGCGCCGGGACTTTGCCCGGATGATGCGGGACCAGGGTATCGCCGCCAATGCAACGCCGCGAGCTGTGCGGGGACACAGCAAGGGAGCCGAGCGGGACGGCCACTACCGGACCAGGAGGCGTGGAACCTCATATGCGCTTCGCGAAAGCGCCCACAGCGTCGCCAGAGAGCTGTCGACGTCTGGCGCGATCCGGGACCCCGCGCACGCCAAATTAGCCAAAACGCGAAAGCAGGTTGTCGCCGGCTGGCTGGGCGTCGCCGCCCTGCTCGACCGCCAAGGGGAAGCTGGCCTGGCCGGTGAGGTCCGGCAATTCGTAATGCGTTTGCCACCGGTGCTCACAGATCGAGAGCAAATTGCCAGCGACCTCGTTGGCCATGTGATCGCTCGAAGGTCAGTGCGAACGCGGGGAGGTACTTTGGTACGCGAGAGGGAACTAGAAAGAACGCGATGAGAAAGCAGAAGCGCTACACTGTATAGACGAACAGTCTCAAAGCCAGCTTCGTTTGCGATAAGAGCATTTTTGTTATCGATTTTTGCGTTTTTGTTCGCGCTCCGGCATGATGTCGCACCGCTGGAGCGATAGATGAATCACCTTCCCGAAGTGCTCAAGATCTTGGAAGGGGCCCTGCGCTCGAACTCGGCACAGGCCGTGAATTATGCACGGCTCCTGATCGAGAAGCTGGAGAAGGAAGGCGAGCATCAGCAGGCGCGCCTAGTGCAACGCAAGCTGGACACCCTGCCCTCCCGACTGGTTCCTATGGCCAATGGCCAGATGGGGACAATACCGGTGGATCAGGAGAGTCGCCTGGATCTCGCAGAGGAGGAAGTCGTCCCGACAGATGAGCCACGGGTTCTTCTGGATGCTCATTTACGCGCGGAGATCGACCGGTTCCTCGCCTACGTGCGGCACATGGATCAGCTCCTCGCCGCAGGTATTCAGGCCAATCCGAGGATGCTCATCTACGGTCCTCCCGGGGTAGGCAAAACTCAGCTCGCACGCTACCTCGCTGCACAGCTACATCTACCGCTCCTCACTGCACGTTGCGACACGCTGATCTCCTCGTTCCTCGGCAGCACAGCGAAGAATATTCGGAACCTTTTTGATCACGCGGCTCAGCGACCGTGTGTGCTTTTCCTGGACGAGTTCGACGCTCTTGCCAAGGCCCGGGATGACTCTCAAGAGTTGGGGGAACTCAAACGAGTTGTCGTAGGGTTGCTGCAGAACATCGACGCCTTGTCTGCTCAAACAGTCCTGCTCGCGGCAACCAATCACGAGCAGTTGCTGGACCCAGCGGTCTGGCGGCGATTCAGTTGTCGGCTCCAGATCCATCTGCCGGAGAAGTCGCTGCGGGAAGCGCTGTTTAAGGCATATCTGCACCGATTTGCACTGGAGGGCTCGCTAAGGCGAGCAGTCCAGTTGAGTGAGGGCTTGAGTGGAGGTCTAATTCGGCACGCAGTAGAAGATTGTATTCGCGAAGCCGTTCTCGCGCAGAAGACTGTAGTCGCAGAGGGCAGTTTGCTTGCGAGACTCGGGCATGTGGTCTTAACCGCTCGCAATCAGATACCCAGCGCCGACGCGGTCGCCGATTTCCTGTTACGGTTCAATACCCCGCTGCGAGTCGTCGCCGAGGGTACCGGAATCTCAATGCGTCAGCTGCTCAAACGGACTGACGCTGTCGATCGGAACCATAATAAGCTGAAGGGGGAAGCGGATGGCAACCAGAGAGAATCCCGCACTCGTCGTTGAGCATGGGTCGCACGAACTTAAGCAGGTACGCGGTGGCGGTGGAGAGCGCAAGCGCTTTGTAACAGTCAATTCAACACTGCGCGATAAAGTGGCGGCCCAATGGCAATCTGCCGCGCACCAAAGTCTCGCGGCAGCTAAGAAGCACGGATTCCCGATCGGCGTCGTGAAGGTAAAGCTGAGACCGACAGCCATCGCAAAATCGCACCGGCCTCAGTACCTACTACAACAGGCTGGGCGCACTCGAATCATTGGAGCCAGTCATATCGGTACCCTGCTAGTCGCAGTGTCATCGCACTCAGCAGGAAGCACACGTGACGCAATTCTGCGGAACGCAACCGACAATGGAGAGGCCGATCTCACGACAATTGAATCCATTGAACCGTATTCTCCTTCCGACGTCGCTCGAACGTCCGTGACGAACACCGCAGCCTATGATTTGGGTGCAGTATTGACGCTATTTGACTTTCGCGACCCAGGACTGAACGAGCATGCTGCCGCTGCGGTCCGCAGTCTATTGAACGAAAGAAAGCGCACAATAACGGGAAGAGCTTCGGGACGTTATCTTATAAGACAGACCGATCCCGCGACGCTCCACCGAATCTCCACGCATCCGGCGGTTCGCCGTATGTGGCCGAATTCTCAGGTAGCGAGTCCGGCGGCTCCAATACCCTCTCCGGAATCGATGCAATTACCGCCACCGGCTGTCGGAAACCAGTATCCCGTAGTTGGAGTGCTGGATAGCGGAGTATCTCCCAAGGCCACAGCTCTAGCGCCCTGGGTGACCGTAGGTCCGTCCTTTCCTCCTGATCCCACCGATGAGGGCGATTTTCGCCACGGGACATTCATCGCGGGACTCATTGCGGGATGCCACACTCTCAATCCCGGCGTCCTTCCGCTGCCCGAAGGGCCTTGCCATGTTTTCTCATCACGCGTGTTCAGCCCGCGAGAGCCTATCGGCATCGAAGATCTTTTGTCGCGTATTGAGGACGCCGTACGCGCGGCCCCCGAAGTGAGAGTGTGGAATCTGTCACTGGGAGTGCCGACCCCGTGCATCGGGCCCGAATTTAGCGTCTTCGCCTGTGAACTGGATGAGTTGGCCCGTCAGAATCGAATTCTGTTCGTGATTTCGGCCGGAAACTACGTCGCACCGCTGCCACTGCGACCGTGGCCGGCCGACGTCTGGCATCAGGACGGACGGGACATCATCGGACCGCCTGCCGATTCGGTACTCGGACTCACAGTCGGATCCATTGCTCACTCTCACGGTAATCAGAGCGCCGTGAAAAGTCACGAACCGGCCGCTTACTCACGGCGAGGCCCAGCTCCTGGTTTGCTGCCAAAACCGGAAGTTGTTCATTACGGAGGTAATTGCTCCCCAACTAATAGCCACGATGGCCATGGCATTGCGTCCCTAGATCCGCTTGGTGGTCAGTCACAAAGCTGGGGAACCAGTTACGCGGCTCCTCTCGTGGCATCGGTGGCTGCTCACGCTTGGGATCAGCTGGTACGAGCTGAGCATGAGGTGACGCCCGAGATGGTACGGGCGGTCGTGATCCATTCCGCCGCGCTGGGCTCACCACCTCGAAGGCCAGAGGATCTGCGCTATTTCGGCTTCGGGACTCCGGATGCGTTGAGTCGTGTGCTGACATGTGAGGAATCTGCTTTTACGACATGGCATCGGGTCTACATTCCTCCCGGTCAGTTTGTCGAGCACGAGTTTCCAATGCCCTCGTGTCTTTTGCAGAATGGCAAATTCTCGGGCGAGATCGTCATGACGCTATGCTATGCGCCACCGCTCGATCCAAATAGTGGCGAAGAGTACTGCCGATCTAATGTCAATGTAAAAATGGGAATCGTTAAGTCACGAAGGACGCCGAAGTACGACCGAAAAACTGGACAGACCCGATGCGTGATGAAGGATGGATTTCGCAGCGAGGTGCCCCCAGACCCGCGATCACAGGGTGAGGGATTCGAAGCTGCCCTGATCGAGCACGGCTTCAAGTGGTCGCCGGTGAAGGTGTATCGAAAAAGGTTTCCGAAAGGAATCGAGGGCGAGCGCTGGCAGCTTCAATTCGACGTGCTTTATCGAGCGGGCGAGCCACCTCCCGATCAGCCACAGGAAGCGTTTGCCATTGTGACAGTAAGAGGTCTTGGACAGACCCAGCCGGTATACCGGGATGGGGTGCGGGCGATTCACCAGCAGGGACATGTGGCTCGTTCCGCCCTTTCAATGCGTACGCGCGTTAGACGCTGACGACCAACACAGGTCAGAGCCATCCTTGCTATGACCTTGACAGTGCAACATTGCAATACACAAGCTCTACAAAATGAAACGTCAAGCGCAGAGAGAAGAGAGATTCTGGCAATGGCATCAATCCTGGCGTCAGGCAAATAGGATGCGCGGCAGTGGCATTGACTAACCTTGACATGCTTCATATTGCGGTTGCTCTCCACAAAAAGTGGACCGAAATTACCGTCAGGGAAATTCAAAAGGCTATCGACACGTTTGAATCGTTAGATGCTTTTGACGCGTACTACACGGTCGCCTTGTGGATGAAGCGGTGCGACGCTCTTTTTAAGATTGAACAGTTTATACCAAACACACATGACATCGACGAGCGCTACAGAGTGATCCTTGAACGGTTTGATCCAACCTCAGAGAAGGCCCGCGAACATTTGACCCAGGATGCTGCCAATCGGATGCAGTGGTTCAAGCAGCGGATTGCGAAGGACTTTGAACAGAACGTTCTTGCGGCGATCCGAAGCAGACAGATTCAGTCTCCCGTTGAACAGTTCTTTCTCATGGAATGGGAATATATGGGCCTGAGCAAGAAGTACGAGGTCGGCCTGCTGCCCCAAGCACCCGTGATCACCGACTCAGGTGAATACTCAGTTGATTTTGTGATTACACCGCTAGGCACAAGGAAAGGGCGTGCGAGGGTCGCCATCGAGATCGATGGGCACGATTTCCATGAACGCACTCGAGAACAAGTCAGATCAGACAAGAAGCGGGAGCGCGCTATCGTTAGGAGCGGAGTCACCGTTCTGCGATTTTCAGGATCGGAGATTGTTCGCAACTCGCGCTCCTGCGTGGCGGAAGTCGCGAAATACCTCGCGTCCCTCGAAGAACATCCTGGGCAAGAGCCTAAATGAGCTTACTCTCGTAGCCGCAGAATGCCAAGCCTAGCGGGGAGACTAAGATGCGCAGCGGCCTCCCATCGATCTGTCATCGGCAAACCGCTAGAGGACAAGAGGAGTAGAGCATGTGTGCTACGTTCGCCCACCCGGCCAGTGTCCACGTCGCACGATTTCAGTCCGAGTTCCTGATTGCCGAGACTGCAGCACCGTGCGCGGTGGTGCGGCCGCTTTCCGAAGGCTTGCCATGTGTAGGATTCGACGCCGAGGTTAAGGTCGTTCGTGACAAATATCGCTTCCTCAAACCCGAAGACACACTCTTGACTCTCAGGGTGGTTGGTCCACCAACTAAAGCGGACCCTCAGCACGTTCAAGACGATGCCAGCTTCGGACTTAGTCATCGGATTCTGACGCGTCCTGCCGAAAGCCGTGTTCGGCTGCCGACGGTTAAATAAAAACATGAGAGTGATTCTGATGCCGCATGCATGCTCTGCTGTTAGGCAACATGCGCCTTGCGCAGGAGGACATCCGTAGCCTCGAAAAGCGCAATTGTTGCATCCATAACCGCGATGTTCTTCTCCCAAAAGCGGTCAGCTACGCGAACCTCGCGCGCGCGGGTAAAGCCAACGAGTACATCAACCAAGGGTTTGTCCATGTAGTTCAGCGTATTGTCCTTCTTCTTTGAGTGCTCGGAGAATATTCTGAGTTCCGCGTCCTCGAGAGCGTCTGTGGGAAGATTAAGTGACAGCGACTTGCGAAACGGAAACAAGTTGTGGAATGCACTGTTTCTGGCATCCTTGATGGTGGATTCATAATTTCTTAGCGATGGTTTCTTATTTCGCCGCGTCCAAGGCAATTGCCTAAAGCATTCAGACAGCTCGTAATGTTCTGCCACAGTCCCCCATAGCACCAGTGGCTTCAAGTCGCAAATCGAAACAACTAAACGAATGTAGTTCGTCGCATCACCAGCGAAGTTGTAAGCGATTCGCAGAACCTCGTTGAGAGCTGCGGGAGTCGGTAGATTCTTCACGGCGTCGGCGTAGGCCGATCGTTCTTGTTTTAAGATATTGCAAATTGCAGATGTAACGCCTCCATCGGGCGTTGCGCCAGACTGTGGGAGCCGAAGGTGCGCAACGGCCATATCCTGGAGTTGATCCAAAGCATCACCGAACTTCTGCTTCACCTCATCTCTGGGCAGATTCTCTGGCAAATGGCCGAGAACAGCTTGCCAAAGACTTTCTTCATCGAAAGTCTGTCGTACGACAATTGAAGTCGTTTGGACGTGGCAATTGGACGTAATGGTTGGATCCCAAGTTACATATTGGAATGAGCCGATATCGACGGGAACCGATTGGACAATAGTGTCGTCTATCTGGCCAATTATCAGATACACGAGTTTTCCGAGATTATCATGTTGTTCTTGAATTGCCGTGGAGAGAGGACTAAGAGACATACCCTCAGCTCCCTTCTTTGGGACGCGCCTGAAATCTGAGTTAAACCCGCTTGGGGCGGCCACACAAGGATTTGTGAAGCCCCCTGTGGCGTCTACCGTGTATGCGAGGTAAAGTGGTGACTTAGTTGTGCTTACATCACGGAACACAAATGAGTTGTTGACGAGGAGGAGATCGCCTTCTGCCCACGGGATCGGCTCTGCCCACTCTTTAAAAGTCTTGTGAGTGAGAAGTTTTGAGGCAGATTTCTCAATTTGCTTGATCAACTCGTCCATTTGTTTAGACCCTATGAATGAGCGCTGACGTTTACGAAGGTGTTTTTAGACTATCTATATAGTCGGCCCACGATTGCATCATCTTCCGTCGCTCTGGCAAACGCTGTGCCCGATTGTAGGCGGCCCGAACCTTGTTCCGCTCGACGTGCGCCAACTGCAACTCGATCACGTCCGGCGGAAACCCCTGCTCGTTCAGCAGAGTGCTCGCCATGCTGCGGAACCCATGCCCCGTCTGCTCGTCGCTTCCGTACCCGAGACGTCGTAGCGCCGCATTGATTGTGTTATCCGACATTGGACGCTCCGCCGACAGCAGCGAAGGGAAGACATACCGGCCGCTGCCGGTGAGAATATGCAGCTCCCGCAGAATCGCCACAGCCTGCCGCGACAGCGGAACAATGTGCTGTTCTCCCATCTTCATGCGCGCCGCCGGAATCCTCCACTCCGCCCCTTCCAGGTCGAACTCCGCCCATTCTGCGCCCCTGAGCTCGCCAGTGCGAACGAAGACCAGGGGTGCCAGTTTCAGCGCCAGGGCCGTGATCGGCTGGCCGGAATAGCCGTCTATGGCCCTTAGCAGCTCCCCTACCCGCGCGGGCTCCGTGACCGAGGCGAAGTTGCGGGACTTCACCGGCGCCAGGGCGTCTTTGAGGTCGGCCGCGACGTCGTGCTGTGCGCGGCCGGTCGCCACGGCGTCGCGGAAGACCCGGCCCGCCAGTGAGCGCACGCGGTGCGCCGTCTCGTGCTTTCCACGTGCCTCGATACGTCGGAGGGCCGCCAGTAGCTCCTGGGCGGTGATAGATGCGATGGGACGGCTTCCGACGTAGGGGTACAGGAAGCTCTTGAGCCGGGTCCCCAGGATGTCCATCGTCTCCGCCGCGAGCGACTTCCGTTGCAGCTCCAGCCATTCTTTGGCGATCGCCTCGAAGGTCTCGACCTGCGTGGCCCGCTCGGCTTGGCGCTTGGCGCTCGGATCGATCCCGTCCGCCACCAGCTTGCGGGCGTCCTCGCGCTTCTCGCGCGCCCGCTTCAGCGGCACATCGGGGTATGCGCCGAGGGACAGCAGCTTTTCTACCCCACCCATCCGATATCGGAAGCGCCACAGGCGCCCGCCGGTCGGGGTGACGAGCATGAACAGCCCCCGCTCGTCGAAGACCTTATAGGCCCGCTCCTTGGGCCTGGATGCGCGGATTTTCGCCTCGGAAAGCGCCGGCATAGGGGTATCTGTTTGTTGATTGGCGAGATACCCCTGCCATGTACCCCAATTGGTGCTATCCTGTCAATGGACAGCTTGAGACACGGAAGGGCTAGATTTGCAGGGTTTTTCGGGGTTTTTGCGACGTCGTTGACCTTGTTGGGACGTCGCTGAACAGATTTCTGGAGGCTAGGGTCGGAATCGAACCGGCGTAGACGGCTTTGCAGGCCGCTGCATGACCACTCTGCCACCTAGCCAATGAGGAATCGGAATCTCCCAGGCGGAAGCTTGGGCTCCCCGCGGTATCCGACGTGGCGAGCAAAAGTCGGATCCGTGCCCGCAACGCAAGGAATGCCTTCTAGCTTATTGAAAATAAAAGGCTTTGCGGTTGCGAGACCTGCAGATCGTACACTAGGGCTCGGTGACTTGCCAAGCGGTCATCCCACCGTCCTGCCGGCCGCCTTTTCGCGCACGAATCGCCGTCCGTGCCGGATCGACGGCGGACGATGCCTGTCCTTGCGGCGCATCCATGCTTGCTTTGCCTCGCCTCGAGCGCGGTCCCGTGGGGAACCCGGTGAGATGCCCGGTTCGCTGCGTCCTCAAGCAGGCATGTGTGCCGCAGCCACGGCAATCACCAGCAGAATCAAGGCGATGATCAGTACGACGACAAGATGGCGGGTATGCAATTTCACGCGCGTCTCTCCGCTTCCCTTGCCCATTCCAGCGCTGCCGACTCGAGGACCGGTCGGCGCAGCGCCGCCCTCCAGCGGACTCTGACGCGCCTCGAGCCGCTGATGAATACGCGGAAATGCGGATCATCTCTGGCGGGGCCTCAGCGGCCGGGCGTACGTGGCCCCTGGCCGGTATAGGTCCAAGTACCGATTTAGCGGAGGCCTTCACCTGTGGCACAAAGGAGCTTGGCACTCAGCGGTGAGACCGGCAGTCATGCGCATGATCAGGCACATTCAGAGCCCGAATGCGGCTGTGTTCGGCCATGGTACCCAGGAGGCGTGGGCGCTCGAGGATCGGGCGACCGGTCTCGACACTCCGTTCTTCCGACACATCATCGAAAGCAGCCCGACGCCCATTCTCGTGATCGAGACGGGGACCGCAGATCAGCCGGTCGTCTATGCGAACCCGGCCTTCGAGCATCTGCTCGGCTGCAGCCGTGACGAGCTCATCGGCCGCGACTGGAGACTTTTCCTCAGCGTGTACGGACCGGCGGAGCGCGCTCGCTCTCTGCAGACCTCGTTGTGCACAGACTCCACGCCGGAGGAGACGCTGGCCGCCATCGGAACGGATGGAACGCTGCTGTATTTCGAGGCAAAATTCTCGCCGGTATGGGACGAAGCGGGGACCATTACACAACATGTCGCCGTGCTTCACGATGTCACGAGCGAGCACCGGCTGCGCGAGACTCTCAAGTATCGCGCCTGTTACGATCCGCTGACGGGGTTGGCGAACCGGTATCTGCTGCACGACCGGTTCGAGCACGCCTCGGCCCAGGCGCAGCGCCGCGGTACCGGTTACATCCTGACCCTGCTCGACCTCAACAGATTCAAGCAGGTCAACGACCAGTTCGGGCACGCCGCGGGCGATGAGGTTCTCACCTTTCTCAGCTCCCGGTTGATGGACCTGGTCCGCGGCGAGGACACGGTGGCGCGGTTGGGAGGGGACGAGTTCGTGCTGCTGCTCATGGACGCCGATCCGGAGTCGACCGATCTGATCATGCACCGAATCGGCGAGGCCCTGGCGTCCTTCGGTCCCGGGGGCCTCGATCCGCTCGGCCTGTCCTGCAGCGCCGGAGTGGCCCTGTTTCCGGACGATGGCACGACGCTCGAGGCACTCCTCGCGGTGGCCGACAAGCGCCTGTACGCCGCCAAGGCCTGAACGGACACGGCCCCTCGGGCAACGATTCGCCGCGGCTGGCCCTCCCGCCGTGCCAGGCACGAGCCCGGCGCCGATCCGCGCGTCAGCAGCAGCCGCTCGTATCCGCCGCCGTGGCCCGGGTATCGAACGGCACTTCCCGGCCGCAGCCGGCGAACAGCCCGTAATGGTGGCTGAAGTCGCCGAGAAAATCGAAGTGCGGCCGGAAGCGGCTCTCGCCCAGCATGCGGAAGGTGTTGCCGCAGACGGCAAACACGCGGCCCGCCTCGATGTGGTGGTGCTTGTCCAGGTCGAAGCGCGCCGGGCAGGTCTCGACGGTGCCGCGATAGATCACGGCCTGGCCGTGGTCCTCGCAGGCATCCTCGAGCCCCTCGAGCCGAAACAGCCGCCAGGTGGCGGAGAAGAAGCGGATGGGCTCGACACACGCGGCGAGCCGCGGATCGGAAACCAGTATCGGCCGGTCCTCGACCAGGCGGGGATCGGTGAAGCCCGCATCTCGCGCCAGGCGCAGGAAGTCGTTCCAGTACAGCGCTCCGCCCAGGCACTCCCCGTACAGCACCGGATCGTCGCGCACCGCGGCCGGCACCCGCCGATCGGCGTAGACATCGGCGAAATAAAACTCCCCGCCCGGCTTGAGCAGCCGCGACACCTGCGCCAGCACCGCGGGCTTGTCGGGCGAGAGGTTGACGACGCAATTTGACACGATCACATCGAACGAGGCCGGCGCCAGATCCAGCTCATCGAGCTGCTCGATGAAACCGCGCTGAAAGCGCACATTGGCATGACCGAAGCGCTCGGCGTGGTAGGCGCGATGGCGCTCGGCGATCGCCAGCTGCTCCTCGGTCATGTCCACCCCCACCACTTCCCCCTCGGGCCCCACGAGCTGCGAGAGCGCATAGGCGTCGCGACCGGCGCCGCAGCCGAGATCGAGCACCCGGCAGCCGGCCAGCAGCGGCGGGCAGACCAGACCGCACCCGTAGTAGCGCGAGAGCACCTCGGGGTGGATGCGCCCGAGGAGCGGCTTCAGCCAGGCCGGCACCTGGCCCTCATCGCAGCAGGCCGTGCTCTTCAGGTCGGCCGTGGCCGTGAGCTGCCTTCCGTAGTAGTCCCGGACGATATCGTGTGTCGCGCTCATGGTGCTCAACGCCAGGACCGGCCGTGGCGCTCCTTGTTGCAAAGCCTCTCGAGCGCCGGATTATACGCAGGCGGTGTGAAGATCCCGACCGCCACCCGGGACCGCAGGGTCGGGCGGACCGATCAATCCGCCCGGGCGGAGTGCGTTTTGGCGTCGGCGGGCGCGCCCGCCTCGGGACCGGCCTCGGCATCGAGTCCGAAGGTCATCCAGTCCTCGCCGAACAGCTCGAGGGGGTGCTGTGCGCGCTCGGTGCCATTGCCGCAGCGCATGGCATCGGCCGCACAGAAATGCACGCATCCCCAGCAGATGCGCTCGGGATGACCGGGACGGATGGGGAATTTCCGCGCCACGCCGCCATTTTGCCGGGGTGGAGACCGGTCCGGCATGACGAAAGTCACCGTACCGGGACGACCCTCCCGTAAGGGAGAGGCCGCCCTCGCCCTGTCAGGCCCGAACCTCGGCCAACAGGCGACTGATGATCGAGCGGGCCTGGCGCGCATAGCCGCCGCCGAACAGGTTGGCGTGATTCAGAACGTGATAGAGATTGTAGAGCTCGGTGCGCACGGCGTGTCCCGGAGGCAGGGGCGCCTCGGCCTCGTAGGCCATGTAGAAGGCGCGGCCGAATCCGCCGAACAGGCGCGTCATGGCAAGATCCGCCTCGCGATCCCCGTAGTACACGGCCGGGTCGAAGATCACCGGCTCGCCCTCGCCGTCGGCAAACCAGTTGCCCGCCCACAGATCCCCGTGCAGGAGCGAAGGCGGAGGGCGATGGCCCTCGAGCAGCGCTCCCACCTTTTCCAGGAGCCGCTCCCCCTGCCCCTCCAGATCCCGCGCAAAGCCCTGCCGCGAGGCGAGCTCGAGCTGGTAGCGCAGCCGCCGCTCGCGGAAAAACTCCGCCCACTCGCCAAGCCATCCGTTCAACTGGGGCGTGCGGCCGATGGTGTTGTCGATTCGCCAGCCGAATCGCTCGGCCGTGACGCGGTGCTGCGCCGCCAGGCGCTCACCGATCCTGCGCTCGCTGTCCCGGCCGGCGGGCCGGGTCTCGATCCACTCCAGAGTGAGGAAGGCGCTGCTCTCGGTGACACCGCGCGCCAGCACCTTCGGTATCCTCACCGCGCGCGCCGCGGCCAGCTCCGCGAGGCCCGCCGCTTCGGCTTCGAATGCCGCGGCCGCCTCGGCGCCGGCCACCTTCACGAACACGGGAAACGTCTCGCACCGCCACAGGTAGCAGCGGTTGATGCTGCCGCCGGACACGTCCCGCTCAGGCTCCGGTGCGCAGGCGCAGCCGAGCTGCGCCGTCATCTCGCGCGCGATCGCCTCGAAAGGTGAAGTTTCCATAACCCGCCGCTCTCGCGTCGATCAATGCTTCTTGGCCTGCGGTCCGCAGCCGCGGGTCCAGGAAACTTTCCTGATGATTCCGGCCCGGTCCGTTCGCACCGTGACGCTGCAGCCGGCATAGTTGTATTGGTCGAAGTCCCACCGCGCCTCGCGTCCGCCCTTGACTTCATCGGCGCTCGAAGGCGTGCTCCAGCGCATCTCCAGGGCGAACAATGATTTACCCACGTAGGTCTGCGCAGTCTGCGAGGGATAGTGCTTCGGCGGGCTGGCACAGGCGGCCAGAGCGCCGATGAATGCGAGCAGAGCGAGCGGCCGTGCCACGGCTCGCATCGCGAAACCGGGCGCAGGATCCGTCCCGGGCCGGCGGCCGTCCAAGGACTCTGTGTTCGCGGTCACCTGCGAGCTCCCGGGGTGATTCATCGAAAACGTGCTCCGAAACGGCAGCGACACCGGGAGACTACTCTAAAATCGCCGCATGGAGGATGTGACCGGCGGCAGCAATTCGCGCACGCGGGCCGAGTCGAGCGCCGGCTCCGGCAGCGCACTCTTCGAGTCCGCCGGGTGGATCAGGGTCGCGCTCGTCGCGGCGACACTGGGATTGGCGAGCTGTGCCTCGACGCCGCGTCAGGCCACACCACCGCGCAATGGCTATTGCATCGCCGGCCATGGCTGTTATCGCGTTCTGGCCACCGCGCGGGGCTACCAGGCAAGGGGTACCGCCTCATGGTACGGCGAGGGCGATGCCGGCCGGCCTACCGCGAGCGGCGTGCCATTCGACCCGCGAGCGATGCGCATCGCCCACAAGACACTGCCGTTCGGCACCTGGGTCAGAATCCGCGACCTGCACAACGGCCGCGAAGCCATCGCGATGGTCGACGACCGGGGGCCGTTCGTGGACGGCCGCGTCGTGGACGCCACGCCCGCCGTGGCTCGCCGTCTGGGCTACTACCTCGACGGCACGGCGCCTGTGCGCGTCAGTACCGTGCCGCTCGCCGACCTCAGCGCGGCACAGCGGCAGGCCGCGCGCGCCGACGAGCGCAGTGCGATCGATTACGCGCACCGCCACCCCCATGGCATCCTCGCCGAAGCCGGACACGTCGCCGTCCGTGGAGTCGTCGACATCACCTCGACCGGCGTGAGAATCGGCGTAGGGATCGTGCGAATCGGCCTGCATGCGGTGTTCGACGTCGTGAAATTGCTGCTGTGAGTTGGCAGTCCGCTGCACCCACCCGCAGACGATGAGCCCGGATCACGAGCCCACCACTCGCAGCGCTCCGCTCGGTCGCTGTCGGGCCTCTAGAGCAGCTCCTCGATCTCGCGGCGGATGCGCTCGGCGGTGAAGCCGAAATGGGCCATCACTTCGG